>Ga0247611_10000099_pt1 | contig 169170 bp, 159 predicted proteins | sample 177DNAGHGhighgp2_FD_192422 | JGI IMG/M metagenome (GOLD analysis project Ga0247611, IMG submission 192422) | Sheep rumen microbial communities from Palmerston North, Manawatu-Wanganui, New Zealand - 1770 DNA GHGhigh gp2 | ecosystem: Host-associated > Mammals > Digestive system > Stomach >...
TTCATCAGGATCAAGTACCATACCTATTACTCTCTCATCGTAATCAGAAGCAACTTTTGAATATGAAATAACAGGTTTATCTTCTTCAAATCCAAAATATGTACGAACATTACCATAACTATATCCTTTTTCACCATATTCTTTTTTATTACTATACATAGTTGTAATAATTCCAAACGAATCTCTTCCATCTTCATCTCTATGCAATAATGCAAGATTATATTTTGTTCCGTCTTCAGGATCTTTTACTTTAATTAAATTATTACCAATTTGAGTTTGTAAATAACCATCTTCCGTTAAAACAGCATCATCTGAATTATATACTAAGAAATAATAATTAGGATGTTCTTTATCTTTTTTAAATACTCTATATCCTCCTCTAGCAAATGACTCTACTTCTTCATCAGTAAGTTTTAAAGATATTTCTTTAGCATCACTTACTTGAGTTTCATTTTTATCAAGTGTATAAGTAAATTTTTTGGCTCCAGATTGAGCACTACTAAATTTACTTATAAAACTTTTATAATTATCTGAAAAAGATAATTTTTTATATACTCCCAAAAATTTACTTTTTGCAGACATAGAACCATTATATGGAAAATATATACTTATACCATGTGATTCTTTTAAATTGGTATGATTATATACAACAGCATCTTCTATAGCATCTAATATTCCTTCAGCAGATTCAGAAGAATAATCTTCTATTTTTTCTATTAAAGCATATAAATCAACAGTATCATATGCATTTTGTGGTTTACCATATTGATACAATTTACTTCTAGCTTTTGAAATACTATTATAATATTTTGAGATATCAATACCAGAAGCAAAATCATCTAATTCATCAATTACTTTATTAATTTTAGATAAATCTACTATTGAATAAGTAACTTCAATTGAACCAAGTAAATCTAAATCATCTACTTGTTCTTGATATCTTTCTATAAATCTTTTACCAAATTCTAAGCCATCATCATTACCATCTACATTATGTATAAAACTTAATACATCAGTACTTCCTCCACCTACTGATACTTCTTCTGAAAATATAACATATTCAGAATAAGGTTCAAATATAGATGCAACTTCTAAAGTACCATTTAAACAAGTTCTAAATAGAACAGCATCAAGTTTATTTTTTCCTTTAAAAGGACTATCACTTAAAGCTTCTTCAAAATCATCTAATGATAATTGATCTCCATTATGGAAATCATCATATATAGCACCATCAATAGCACCACCATGATCATCTAATATTAAATTATAATGACCTGCTTTATAGTTATCATATGCATAATTTAAAAAACCAGATAAAGTATCAGGATCACCCATACTTACTTGATCATATACTTCTAATTTTTCATAACCATCTTCCGTAAATAAGAATATAGCATTTTCGTCATTTTTAACAAAATCATTATGCCATTTTTCAGCTCCACCAGTATAAACCAATATATGTGTTTTTTCTAAATCTATTTTATCTGGATCAAGAGCTAATAAATCAGCAGAAGCAATACCATTATCTGTTTCTAGATTACTACCATCTAGATATATCATTATAGTTCTAGTATCATCCTTTTTTCTCTCATTGCCACCTAAAGTACCTATTACAACAACACTTAAAATAACAACTATAACACCTAATAAAGCTAAAATAATAATCTTTTGATTCTTAGTAAATCCTCCACTATTATTATTAGAATTATATTGAGGTTGTTGATGTTGTTGAACAGGTTGTTGTACTGGTTGCTGCATAACAGGCGCTGCCTGTTGTACTGGTTGTTGCGTAGCAGGTGTTATCACCAAAGGTGATGGTTGATTACTTTGAGTACTTACCAAACTATTACCACATCCAGAACAAAATTGTGATCCTTCTGGATTTTCTTTACCACACTTACTACATATCATACTATCATCCCTATCTTATTATCTAAATTATATCATATTGAGCAAAATAAAAAAGTGATTTATAATCACTTTTTTTATTACTTTACTCTTCTGACTCTGTTAAAGTTATATCAAATGCAAATCCATTATCAGCATATTCATCTGATGAACTAAATGATTCATAATCAACTTGTGCAGAATCAATTACAGGATTAATAACTTTATAAAGAGATTCATAATCACTTTTTACACTAACAGTCATAACAGCAACGCTACTATCACTATCTAATTGTGTAAACGCTTCTGTATAATAATTTCCATTAGAACCAACTGATGTAAATATATACCATTTTCTACCATCAATAGTTTTTTCACCAACTACAACTGCTGAAGTCTTTGAAACAGATTCTAATTCTGATTTTATAGTAGAAGCATAATTTTTGCATCCTTCATAAGAACAACCTTGAATAGCTAGTAAGAATGCATGACTACCACTCTTATGATCAGCTTCTAGATTAGAAGAATTCTTCTTTATAGTATAACCTTCAGGCATTTCGAAACTAACACCACTTATACTATATCTATTAGCATCAGCTACATCATTATCATCCTTATCGTCGTCTTTTTTGTCGTCCTTCTTATTTTCTTTATTACTTGTTTTGTTATTATTATTAGATTCTCCATCGTCTTTATTTAACACAACAACAGCTATTAAACCACCAATAATCAATACTAAAACAGCAGCAATAATAATAAATAATTTATTATTATTTTTAGGTTGTTGATCTCCCATTCCTGGCATCATTTGTTGAGGAGTCATAACAGGTTGTTGTGGAACAGCAGGTGCTGCAGGTTGAGTTGGTTGTTGTATTTGAATTGGTGCACCCATTGGTTGTGGTGGAACTGCTTGACTAAATCCACTATCAGTAACTTGTGGTGTTACTGGAACTGCAGGTTCTGGAGCAGCAGGTGCTGCAGGTGCAGCAGGTCCTGGAGTAACTCCCAATGGTTGTGCTGGACTTGGTTGACCACCTATTGCATTATTATCCATTGTAGGTTGAGCAGGATTAGAACCATCACTAAATCCTGTGCCATTTTGATTTAAATCATTATTCATTTTTCATCTTCTCCTTAATAATTCTCTAATAAGACTATTCCTATTCTCTATAATTGTATCATATAAAAAAGAAGAATGAAATATAAAAATCATTCTTTTATATAATTTCTTTTTACTCTATTACCAACATTACATAATATTTCATAATTTATAGTATTACAAATAGAAGAAACATCCTCTAATTTAATTAGATTATTCTCCCAAATATATACTTTATCACCAACATTAACATTACATTTACTTACATCTACCATTAATGAATCCATACATATATTACCTACTATAGGACATTTTGTATTATTAATAACAACATAACCCTTATTAGATAAACATCTTCTAACACCATCTGCATATCCAATACCAACAGTTGCTATTATCATCTTCTTTTTACTAGTAAATGTTTTACCATAACTAATACTACTACCCGGTTCTATTTCTTTAATATAATTAATTCTACTATATAATTTACATGCCGGTTTTAATTTAATCTTTTCATAAGTATTATCACTAGATGGATAACCATACATAATAATACCCACTCTAACTATATTAGTAAAATCATCTTTAATATTTAAAATACCATTACTAGCACTCATATGTATATATTTAAAATCAAAATATTTATAAGCAATATCAATAGCAGCTTTAAATAATTCAACTTGTTTATTAGTATACTCCATATCATTATCAGCACTACTAAAATGTGTATATATACCTTCAACACTAATACTATTATCAGCAATTAAATTACAAAGATTATCTAAATCTTCCAACTTAATACCAGTTCTATTCATACCAGTTTCTATTTCTAAATGACATCTTATTTTAGATTTCTTTTCTAATACTTCATTAATAAATTCTTTAGAACTAATACCTACAATAATATCGTATTTTTCAATTATTTCTATATCTTCTATATATGGTTGATTTAATACAAATATATCTTTTCTATAATCTAATTCTCTTAATTTAATAGCTTCACTAACTTCTGCAACAGCTACTATATTATAGTCATCTAAAAAATCTAAATAATCATTAATATAAGTACCATATCCATTAGCTTTTATTACAGGCATTATTTCTTTATTAGCATACTTTTTTATTTTATCTAAATTATATTTAATATTATTAAGATTAACTTCTAATACTGAATTTTCCATTACTATCCTTCTTTTAAATAATTAATTATTTCTTTAGCTGCTTCTCTTCCATCTCTTGCAGCACTAGAAATAGTACCACCTGTATTAGTTATTTCTCCTCCAGCAAATACCCCTTCTTTACTAGTATGATAATTATTTACTTTAATAAATCCATTATCTAATTCTAAGTTATAATTCTTAACTATATCTAGGGGAAGACTACCTAATGCTTTAATTACATAATCATTCTTTATCTTATAGTTAGATCCTTCTATATTAATAGGACTTAATCTACCTTCCCCTTTATCTATTAGATCAGTTTTAATTAATTCTATTTCTTTATCTAATACTTCAACTATATTAGTTTTATATATAATATTAATACCTTCTAATTTAGCTTCCTCTACTTCACTAGATAAAGCTGGCATTTCTTTTTCACTTCTTCTATATATAATATTTACTTCTTTAGCATTCATTCTTTTTATAGTTCTGGCAACATCAATAGCAACATTACCACCACCAATAATATTTACTATTTTATCTTTAAAATCAGGATAATTACCATATTCTAATAATTCATTACCACCTAAAACATTATATTTATCTTCACCTTTAATATTTAACATTCTAGATTTATTAGCACCCATACCTATATATATTGCATCATATTCATTTAATTCTTCTAAACTATCTATATTTCTATTTAATTCTACATTAATACCAAGTTTTAATATCTTATTAATATTTCTTTTTAATATATTTCTATCTAATCTATATTCAGGAATACCATATTCTAATAAACCACCTAATTTTTCATGCTTTTCAAATATAGTAACATCAATACCTTCCCTAGCTAAGAAATAAGCACACGTTAAACCTGTTGGTCCTCCACCAATTATTGCTACTTTTTTATTTATACTATCCTTTTTATCATAATCTTTATCTAAAAACATATCACTAAGATACATTTCTATACTACCTATATTAATAGAATTATCTATCTTACCCTTAGTACAATTTAACATACACATATGAGGACATACTCTTCCACATATACTACCTAAACAAGTAGTATTACTTAATAACTGATAAGCTTCCTCATTCTTATTATCTTTTAATAATTTTATTATTTCAGGTATATCATTATTTAAAGGACAATTAATCATACAAGGTTTTTTAATACATCCTAAACATCTACTTAATTCATTATTAATAGCCATAATATTCACCATAAATATTATATCATTATCTATATATTATATTATTAAATAAACATTTTATTTACATATAAAAAGGGTTATTATATAACCCTTTAATTGATTAATACATTACCTTTATCTACTGCTATATCTAACTTAATATTAGAATTAGTATTATTACCTCTAATATTATTCTTACCTTCATTTATTTCAGCAACTATATTAATATCTTTTAATTCTTCTATCTTAATATCTCCTTTAGTAATATTAATAATAGAATCACCATCTATTTTTAAAGTTTTAATACTTAAACTTCCTTCTTTTAAAACTATATTTGAACTATTAATATTTAAATCATTTGCTATTACATTACCTTTTTCACTATTAATATTTAAATTAATAGCATAGTCTCCAGGTAAACTCACAATTACTTTTTCTTTTTCTAGACAAGTTCCTTCACAATTAGTTTTAGACATTTTAATATTTAAAACATCTTCATTTTCATATACTTTATAATCAGCACCATCTCTAGCAATAACTTTTACTAATACACCATCTTTATTATCATTATTAAATTCTACTAATACATCATCAACATCTATATTAATAGCATTTTTATAATAATTATGATTAACTACTTCTAAAGGATAACTCTTTATAGCCTCTCTACTTTTTTCTATATTCTTTTTAGAATCTTTAAATACAGAAACTAATACAACTACAATAACTATTAATGTAACAAACCCCGCAAATTTTTTATTTTCAAATATATTTTCCATTTTATTTCCTCTTTTTAATTACTTCTACTTTAATTTGTTTAAATGTTACAAAACTAACTCTTTTTCCACAATTAGGACATTTACTATGTTTAATACCTCTCTTACTAGGTAAAGGTAACTTTAATATTGTCTTACACTTTCTACATTTTTTATATACATGATCTTTATCACTAATATTCTTTATCATTACATTAAAAGGTTTTAATAAAGTATTTCTAATCTTTAAATAAAAATTATTTTGTTTATTAACTATCTCTTTATTATGATAAATAATTCTTAAAAATACAATTACTAATAAACTTACTTTAGTAATATCTACAAAAAAGTTTTTAACAAAGAAACTTATAATAAAAAATATTAAACAAATAATTAATAAAAATCTATTTAAATTATCTATTAATTTTTTAATAGCTTCTTTAAAATAATCCTTAAACATTATTCTCCCCCTAACTTTAAAATAACATTTATATCACTATTAACCAACTTTTTAAATTCTTCTCCTAAACTAATATCACCTACTATAGAACCATAATGTATTGGTATAACTATATCTGGTTTTATTTTATTAACATATTCTGCAGCTTCTTTATAATCACAAGTATATGTTCCTCCTATAGGTATAAATAATATATCACATTCTATATTATTAATATCTTCATTAATATCAGTATCTCCCATAACATAATATTTCTTATTATCTAGTTCAACTATATAACCTACATAATTATTCTCTTTAGGATGATATCTTTTTCCAATATTATAACTTTTCAACGTTTTAACTTTAATATCATCTACATCTACATTATTATTTGGTTCTACTAATATTAATTCATTATCAATATTTAAATCTAATAAACTATTAACAATACTACTAGGTATAACTATTTTAGTATTATCATTAATAACATTATTTAAACTATCTATATCTAAATGATCATAATGATCATGTGTAATAAATACTATATCAGCATCATTAAACTTATCATTAATCTTATATGGATCAAAATAAATAATTTTACTTCCACTAATCTTTATACTACTTTGTGTATTAACAATAATATCATTCATAGGTATCACCAACATTATTATACTAAAAAATAGCACTAAGTGCTATTCTTCTTTAATATTATTTGAAACAGTTTTTAATAATCCGGTTATTTCTTGATATTGTTTAGTTAAATCATCATTATCAAACATAATAGTTGGCTCATCAGCAATAGTTTCAGAAATATGCCAAAATTTCTTATTCTCTACTAAGAAATTAATTGCTTTTTCATATATATTTAATCTTTCTATTAAATATCCATACTTATTATTTATATAATCAGCATCTATACCATTATTTAATACTAATTCTTTATAAAAATTAATATAATAATCAGATAAATCTTTAGTATCTAAATACCCCATTATTATAGTTTCATTAGTTAATACTTCAATAAGTCTACTAATATTATCTGAAATTTGATCTTTAGTATCACTAATATTTTCTTTAGATACTTTAAAATCATCACCCATATCTTCTTTAATATTATCAATACTTAAATAATTAACATTTTCACTACTTACTAAAAAATTAATATTATCTATAAATCTATATAAATCTTTTAAATATTCTTTAGAAGCTGCTTCCACTTTAGCATAACTACCAGAAGTAACTTTTCTATTTAATATTTTATCTATTTCTTCTTTATTAGCATCTTTATTCTTATTTAATTCCATAATAGAATTAAATTCATCTTTAATAAGTCCTTCTTGTTTGAAATCTTTAGATACTTTAAGTACAAATCTTCCAACAAAAAGACCAACTAATAATACAACTACTAAAATAACTATTATTTTCCCCTTAGTCATAATAAAACCTCGTTTACACTATAAGTATATGATTTAATATACTTTTTTTCAATATTAAACACTTACTTTACTGTTAATCTACAATTTAAATAATCTTCTTATTAATTCATTATCAAATTCTACTTCATCTTCATTATCTAAATCTACATCTCTAGTTCTATCTTGTCTATGATTTAATTGAAAAGAAAAATTATGCATAAACCATTCTACTCTCATAGATTCTATTGTTCTATCCCATGGAGAAGGATAACATTCTTCATATCTGCATAGAACTTCCAATATTTCATTTCTAATATCTTTATCACATATATCACTAGAACAATATATTTGCATATTAGGATTATCACCAAATCTTTGATCTTCTACTAATATATCTCCTTCATTAACTTCTATATCTTTTAAGAATTCTTCATCTCCAATATATATTTTGCCTTTACTATATTTAGCAAAAGCTTTATCATCTATTAATATTTCATAAGAAGGATTATATACATGTTCATAGCAATTAAAACTACATAAAAGACTAATAAGACTTAATAATACTATTTTTTTTCTTAATAGTTTTCTTTTTTCATCTATTATCATAATAATCCTCCTTTACTAATTTACTTACTATTACTAAATAACTACCTCTCTTACCATAACAAGTTTGTAATATTAATATTTTATCATTATCATTTAAATCTATATCTGATTCATATATAGATTTATTCTTTAAATATATATAATGTTCTTGATTACCATTAATATTTAAATAACTATAATTATTATCTTCAATAAATATAGAATAAATAATATAAGTATTAATTCTATCTATAAATCTAATCTTGATATATTTATTATTATCATAATATACTTCATTTAAATATTCTTTTAATATACTAAAACTAGTAATATCTAAACTACTATTATGACCATAAATAATTAATATATTATCATTAATATTATTTCTATAATCTAAAAATATTTCACCACTATAGCTATTATTACCTAAATAATTATGATACATATAATATTTATTATCATAACTTTGTAATACTATATCTTCTCTATTACAATAATAAATAACTCCTATTATATCTTTATTTATTTCTTTAAGTCTTTTAATATTTAAACTTAAATCTATATCATTATAATCTACTAAATACATAATAATTATTATAAATATTATTATCTTCTTAATTAACTTATTCATATCTCACCAAGATATAAATATCTAAAAATAAATATTATTTCAATAACTTATGTAAATAATAAATTAAATATAAAAATACAATAAGTCTTTATATATTAAATCATAATAATAAAATAATCTATATAAAATATCTTTATTAGACACTTTATAAGTAAACTATTATTTTTTAATAAAATAGTAAATATAAAAATATAATATATAACTTTACATAAAAAAAGAAGATATTATTCTTCTTTATTATCTTTCATATAATCCTTAATACCAGAATCATCTTTTATTTCTACTTTTTTATCTGTTCTAATAGGAGATATATTATAACTATGTAATTCATCTAACTTATATTCTATAGTATGTTCTATACCTTCTAACTCATCTTCTTTATCGTTTTTCATATATTTAATTAATTCTTCAGTAGGAGAAATTACTTCTTCATCAATCTTCATAATATAGTAATAAGCTGTATTATTTTCTTTATCAATTAATAAGAAGAAACTACTATCATTATCATTCTTATATCTTATTTTATTATCTTCTTCTACTACTTCTAATAATTCATCAAAAGAATCTAATTTTATAATCTTTCTGCCTTTTAAAGAAGGAATACCATCTACTTTATCTATCTTATCACTATATTCATTTAATAAATGATTCCTTTCTTTAATATAATCATCAAAAGAACTATCTGTACTTCTTAAATTAAATAAAGACATTATTACTAATAATACAAATAATATTGCTAATATTATTGTAAAATATCTTAATTCTATTATGTATGTTACTATAGTTGCAATAAATAATAAGAATAATAATATTGATGTTAATATAATCATTTTCTTCTTACTCATATATATCACCTACTCTATATAACAATTATAACATTTATTTTTGACATTTAGAACAATAATAAGTACTTCTACCACCTATTTTAATTCTTTTAATAATAGTACCACACTTAAAGCAAGGTTCTCCTTCTCTTTTATGTACCATTAAATAGTCTTGATAATGACCAATAACACCTAAAGAAGAAGTATAACTTCTAATAGTAGTACCACCACATTCTATAGCTTTCTCTATAATCTTTTTAGAAGACTCTTTTATTCTTTCACATTCTTCTAATTTTATATCTTTGCCTTTTCTTTCTGGATTAATACCAGCTCCATATAATACTTCATCTGCATATATATTACCTAAACCAGATATAATAGTTTGATCCAATAACAATTCTTTCATAGTTAAATTACTATTTTTAAATTTATCATATAAATATTCTTTAGTTAATTTATCATCTATAGGTTCTATACCTTGTTTATGTACTCCTTCATAAGATTCAATATTTTCTTTTTCAATTAAATACATTCTCCCAAATTTTCTAACATCATGATATCTTAAATCTAATCCATTATCTAATTCAAATATTATATGTTCATGTTTATTTATTTCATCAGTATGGGGCTTTATATAGTATTTACCTTCCATTCTTAAATGACTACATAAATAATATTTATTATCTAATATAAATAATAACCATTTGCCCCTTCTCTCTATTTCAGTAATAGACATACCAGGAACTATTTTCTTAAATTTATCTATATTAGATTCAATAATCTTATCATAAATAATATTTACTCTATCTATTCTTCTTCCTATTATTCTTTCTCTTAGAGTTTGACGAACTGTTTCTACCTCTGCTATTTCCGGCATTATTAATTCTCCTTTGCATTGCATTACCTATAATATTATTACTACTACCTAACCATATTTCTACAACATCACTTATCTTTAATAAATAATCTTGTAATGTTAATACAAAAGTATTAGCATCTATCATACTTACATTACCATTCAATTCAATAACTACTTTACTTATTCTAATACCACCAAAATTACTAATACTTAAATTATTAATTCTTTTAACTTCTTTTCTGTTTTGTATTTCATTTCTATATTCCTCAGGAATTATAAATTCCTTACCTAATGCTTTAATAGAACTAATTAATAATTTAATACCTTTAACTAATACAAATAATAGAATAATTATTTCTCCTAATATATAACTATATAATAGAAAACTTAAAGCTTTTATTTTGCCTAAATGAGATAATATAACACTTAATAATATAATACCTACCATATAAAAATCTGTATTACTTTTAATATTACTAATACTTAGTAATCCTCCCTTATTATTAAATGCTTTAGCAGTAATAAATACTTGTACTATATATCTTACTATTAATATTAATAATAAAAATAATATAATCCATAAACTAGGTAGAGTTAAACCATCTATACCAACATGTTCACTTATTTTACCTATTAATACTCTAAAACTAATAAATAGTCTATATCCAACTCCACCTACTATTACAATACTCATTAATAATGTAATAATATTTTTAAAAGTATTATTCTTTTTAAACATACTAAATATTAAATATACAGCTATTATTAATTCAAATAAACCACTAAATATTAATGCATTCGAATCTACTAAATAACCACTAAATATTTTTATAAATAATACTATAATATCTGCAATTAATATTGCTCTAATATTTTTCATAAACCCTCCTACTTAGTTTCATACCAATCAGTACCATAATCAGCACTTACTTTAAATGGTACATCTAATTTAACACAATTCTCCATATTAGATTTAACAATTCTTTCTAATACTTTTTTTTCACTATCAATTACATCAAATATTAACTCATCATGAACTTGTAATAACATCTTACTCTTTAAGTTATTTTCTTTCATTTCATTAAATATTTTAACCATAGCTATCTTCATAATATCAGCACTAGTTCCTTGAATAGGTGTATTAAGAGCTATTCTTTCTCCACTTTGTCTTATCATAAAGTTCTTATTTTGTAATTCTTCTATAACTCTTTTACGATTAAATAAAGTTCTAACATATCCATCTCTATATGCTTCCATAACTATATTATCCATATAATTCTTTACACCAGGATATATTTCATAATACTTATCTATAAATGCTTTAGCATCTTTAGGACTTATTTCTAAATTCTCACCTAATCCAAAACCACTAATACCATATACAATACCAAATATTACTGCTTTAGCAGTTTTTCTTTCTTCTTTAGTAACATCATCTATATTTTTACCATATATATCTGCAGCTACTCTCTTATGAATATCTTCATCTCTTATAAATGCTTCTTGTAATTCTTTAGATCCACTTACATGAGCTAATACTCTTAATTCCATTTGTGAATAGTCTGCACTTAAGAATTCATCATATTCTGGTAAGAAAGCTTTTCTTATCTTTCTGCCTTCTTCATCTCTAGCAGGTATATTTTGTAAATTAGGTTCTACACTAGATAATCTACCAGTTCTAGTTAAATTTTGTTTATAAATAGTATGTATTTTACCATCTTCATGTATATAATTAGCTAAACCTTCTAAATAAGTACTCTTTATCTTAGTTAAACCTCTATAATCTAATATTTTATTAATAATAGGATGTTTATCTACTAATTTATTTAATATATTAACATCAGTTTTATATCCAGTTTTAGTCTTCTTAGCAAATGGTAATTCTAACTTCTCAAATAGAATAACACCCAACTGTTTAGGACTACTAATATTAAATTCTTCTCCAGCTAATTCATATATTTCTTTTTCTAAAGAATTAATTCTATCTTCTAATTCAATACTCATCTTATCAAGTATTTCTTTATCACATCTAACACCATTATATTCCATACTAGCTAATACACTTATTAATGGCATCTCAATAGTATTATATAAATCTAGCATTTCTTCTTTAGTTAAATCTTCTATATATTTATCATTAATATCATATATAAATCTTGCTTTTAAAACTATATCTTCTTTCTTAAAACCATCTTTTAAACTTTGTGAATAAAAAGTTACTTGTGAACCATTATTATTCATTAAATAAGCTATATCATCTTTAATATTAATATTTAATAAATATGCAGCTATCATAATATCAGATACACAATTAATTTCTAAACCTAACTTTTTAAGTAATACTATATTCTTTTTATGATCAAAAGTAATTATTTCTTTCTTACTCAAAATAGGTATTATATCTTCTAATATATTATTATTAACAAAATAATTATTCTTACTATCACTAATACCTATACCAACAATATCACCATTATGATAATTTTCTAAATTACATTCTATATATATACTTATCTTATCTTCTAAATTATTTAAATCATCTATACTATTAACATATTTATATTTAATATCATTATCTACAGGTTTAGATCCTTCAACATTCTTCTTAATAAAAGAATAAAACTCTAATTCTTCATATATCTTATTTAATGATACATAATCAGCACCATTATAAATACAATCTTCTAAATCTACATCTAAAGGAACATCTCTATATATAGTAGCTATCTCTTTACTAATAAAAGCACTTTCTTTATCATTAATTAATTTTTCTTGTACTTTACCTTTAATTTCATCTATATGTTCATATAAATTCTCTATAGATTCATATTCTTTTAATAGAGTTAAAGCTGTTTTATCTCCAATACCTTTAACACCAGGTATATTATCTGATGCATCTCCAGCTAAAGCTTTATAATCTATAATTCTTATCGGATCTATACCCCAATCTTCTTTAAAACTCTTAGGATTATATCTAATATAATCTTTTTGTTTTAATAATTTCATATCTACTACTGGAGATAATAATTGTAATAAATCTTTATCTGAAGAAATAATAGTACCATCATATTCTGGATCTTGATCACACATTTTAGCTAAAGTACCAATTATATCATCAGCTTCATATGGTTCTAATTCAAAATATTTAATACCCATTGCATTTAATATATCTCTAGCTACAGGCATCTGTATTTTTAAATCATCAGGAGTAGCTTGCCTACCTTCTTTATAAGTTTCATATTTTTGTTTTCTAAAGTTTTTGCCTATATCAAAAGCAACAGCAATATATTGTGGTTTCTCTTCACTAATTATCTTATTCATCATACCAACAAAACCATATAATGCATTAGTAGGAACTCCCTTACTATTTCTCATTATATTACCAGTATAAGCTGTAGCATAATAACTCCTAAACATTAAATTATTTCCATCAACAAGTATTACTTTTTTCATCATAAACCACCTAAAATTATTATAACATAATAAAAACGTTCTAAATAGAACGTTTTATTAATTATTCTTCTTTATTTTCTTCTTTTACTTCATTAGTTTCTACTACTTCACTAGAACTAATTACTTCACTAGTTTTATTTTTCTTTTTAGATATAACAATATATACTACAGCTCCTATTGCTATTAATGAAACAACTACTAAAGCAATTATTAAACCTAAAGAACTTTTCTTTTCTTCTACAACTGCTTTTTCCTTAATAACTACTAATTCATATTTAATAGTTTCTTCTGTTTTAGTATTAGTTAATTCAATAATAACAGTATTATTACCTTCTTTAAAGTTTTCATTACCTACTACTCTAACATCAACAGTTTCTTCATCATTAACTTCATATTCAAAATCTAATTTATCTACATCACTGCCTACATTTACAGTATAATTATACTTTTTAGAATCAAATTCAGATCCTAATTTACCATTTTTAATTTCTAATTTATTTAAGAATATTTCTTCTTTAGCAGCTCTATTAACAGTTATTTTATATTCATTAACTTTACCACTTTCTGAAGTTACTTTAATAACAAATTTATTTTCTCCAACTTTTAATTCTTTAGTACCTGCACCAGATGATTGACACTTAGTACCAGCACATTTAGCTTCTATCTCGATAGTAGTTTCTTCATTTTCAACATCAACAGTATAATCAGTAACATTACTATCAAATGCTGGTGTTAATTCACCTTTATTAACTTTTAATGATGATAATCCAGTATTAGTATCTTTCTTATAAACAGTTAATACAGTAGTTAAATCTGAATTACCACATTCTCTTGTATAAGGAGTAGATGTATCTATTTCATTAACACCTAAATAATTCTTATAACTAGATGAAGCTCCTTTAACTATTATTGAAGCCTTTGTAGATTCAGTATCTTTTATTTTAAAATTCATTGAAATAACTTTATAAAAAGATGTTAATGGAACAGAAGTATACATCTTAGTCTTATCTTCTGTATATGCATGTAATAACATATATCCATTTTCTTCTTCTATAGTTTGTTCTAATTTCCAACCATCAATTGCTTTTAATGAATCTTTTTGTAATTCTAATATATCTTTATCATATAATACATAAAAAGAAACATCAAAAATATTTGAATTGCCTGCTGCACCCATAGTACCTAATTGATAATTAACAACATCACCAACAGCACGTCTACTATCAGTACCTTCAACTTGAGATCCACAAGAAGCAGATTCCGCTCTAACAATATTAATACCTATTCCAAATATTAATAATAAAAATAATAATTTAAAAATTTTTTTCATATATAAAGTCCTCTCTATCTTAATTATATTTTATTTATATTTTTTTTCAATAAAAAATTGAAAATAATAAATTATTTCCAATCACTATATTTAACCCAATTCTCATGTTGAAACATATAATAAAAACTACTTTGATCAGTACATGCTAGTTGTGAAACATATAAATCTAATAATTCTTTTTTCTTCTTATATAATTCCTTATCTAACACTGGCATATCATTAACAACATTTCTTTTATAGAATTTACCAAAATAATATAATTTGTCTTTATCAGTAACTAAATCAGTAACCATAACATCTATCATTTTATGATGTTTATGACCATATTCTCCATCTGGATTATGAGTAACTATCATTTCCCATTCTCTTAAATTAATTATTTTTTCTAATTCTTTTTTTATTTCTTCTTTTTCGCCATTCTCCCAATCACTAACAGTATTATTTTTTCTTAAATCAGTATGAGATAAATAAACATATTTATCATTACTTGTTTCTAATACTTTTTTATATTCATCTAATCTATAATCTACAACACCACAAGTAACACATACTACAGTATAATCATCTTCTATTAAGTGAGCACCACCAAATATAGTCTCATCATCAGGATGAGCAACTATCATTAATTTATTATGAGTATTATTTTCATTTTCAACTTTAATATCTTCTATCTTAAATTCTTCAACAACCTCATCCTGAGTATCTTCTAGTTGTTTATCTATACCATTCTTATATACATAAATTAATACTATGAAAAAAGAACACATTATACAAAAACTTAATATTACTAACATAATAGTTCTTCTCATATATACTCACCTAAAATAATTATAACTCTATTTTTTACAAGCATTAATAAATTTTTCAAATATTATATTAAATTCATCTAATACTTCAGCATGCCATTGTATACCTATAACAAATTTTTTATCTTTAGATTCAATACCTTCAATAACTCCATCTTCAGATAAAGCACTAATATTAAAATCTTTGCCAACTTCACTAATACAATAATTATGAATACTATTAACTTTAATTTCTTCTTTACCAATAATATTATATAATTTAGAATTTTTACTTATTTTATTCTTATGTACTAAAGTATAATTATCTCTAATACCTTCATTAAACCAATGATTTACACCAGTATCTATTTTCTTGATTATTCTTTTTTCTCTAATAGAATACATACCTAATGTTTGCATACCTAAACATATACCAAATATAGGTTTATCTTTTTTATAAAAATAATCAATTATATCAAAATTAACAGGTAATACCTGTTCCCCTCCAGGAAGTAATAAACCATCACACATATCTAATGATTCTTCAATTATAGTATTATTATATAAAGGTATTAATAATGGAATACCTCCATTATCTATTATTCTTTTAATATAATTATTTCCATATCTATAAGTATCTTTAAAAGAATCATCTGTTAGCCTATAATTACTAGTAGCTAATATCCCTATAATTGGTTTATTATTCATAAATATCATCCCTTTGTTAAAAATATTATAGATTATTTTTCTATTATATGCTATTATTTATAATAGGAAAGAGGAATAAAATGAAAAGTGATCGTGTAAAGAAAATTTTAATTATCGTTGTCATCTTGGCTATTATTATCGGAGCATTTTTATTATTAAGAAAGGATTCTAAAACAAGTAAAGAAGAACCAAAAGAAGCAAAAGAAATAAATAGTATAATCTTAAGCCTAAAAGAAGGTTATGGTACTCAATATAATGGAAAAGATTTATTATTTGAAGAAGACAAAATAACATATGATGATTTAAGTGCTGGAAATATTTTATTAACAGCTACAAAATATGTTACTGACAAGAGTATTGATAATGCTATATCAAATGCTGTATTAGATACTATTGAACATGACTATGGTTATACTGTTGAAAAGTATACTCCATATAAAGGTGAAGCAATTAGAAAAGCTATTAAAGAAGTATTTGGTAAAGAATGGGAAGATAAGAGTACTACTCCAGAAATGAATTTTGGATATAATTTCATCTATATTAAAGATCATGATATATATCTAAAAGGTAAAAGTAATACTTATATACCAGAACAAGATAATTATCATTTAGTAACTACTGTAGTAGAATCTAAAAAGAGTAAAGATACTATTGAAACTGTTATTGCTGTAGCTTATGTATTAAAAAATGGTGACAAATATGCTTATTCAGATACTCCAAGTATTAAAAAGAAAATAGTAGAATTAGATGAATTAAAAGAAATACCTGAAGATGAATTAGATAATTTTGAACAATTTGTTATTACATTGAAAAAAGATGGAGATAACTTTGTATTTGAAAGCATTGCTAAAAAGTAATGCTTTTTTTATGCATAAAAATAAGTGATATTTCTATCACTTATTAAAATAAACTTAATTGATTAGATTCTGATAAATTATCTAAACAACCTAATTCTCTTAACTTTTCTATAGAAGTACCATTTATCTTGCCTCTAGTCATTAAATCTTCTATAGATATAAATGGGCCAGATTCTCTTGCTTTAACAATAGCATCAGCAACGTTATCACCCAAACCATCTAGTGCTCTAAATGGTATTATTAAACCTTTTTCATCTTCAGTAATAACAAATTTCTTACCATCACTTTTATCTACATCTATATTCTTGAAATAGAATCCTCTTAAACACATCTCTAAACACAATAATAATGTTTCTTTAGTATCTTGATCTTTATTAGTAGCTAAACTACCCTTTTCATCTATTTCATCTATTTTATCTCTAATAGCATCTGCTCCACCTATCATAGATTTAATATCAAATTGATCTCTACGAATAGATAGATATGCACAATAATAAAGTATTGGATAATGTACTTTAAACCAAGCTATTCTAAATGCTGAAGTAACATAAGCTGTTGCATGTGCTTTAGGGAACATATATTTTATCTTTCTACAAGATTCTATATACCAATCAGGTATACCTGCTTCTTTCATAGTATTAGCATGATCTGCCCAAGCAACAGGATCTTTACTTGCTTTACCTTTACGAACAAATTCCATTATTTTAAATGCTTTAGCAGGATTCATTCCCCATTGGATTAGATTAACCATAATATCATCACGACAACCAATAACATTTTTAAATGGAACTTGTATCTTACCATCTTTATCTGGTGTACATAAATCTCTTGCGTTGCCTAACCATACATCAGTACCATGAGATAAACCTGATATTTTAATTAATTCAGCAAATGTAGTTGGTTTAGTTTCTTCAAGCATTCCAAGTAAGAATTGTGTACCAAATTCAGGAACACCTAATGTTCCTGTAGGACAATACTTTCTACCATCTTTATCTACAGATCCTCTTAACTTATATCTATCTACACCGAGTATTTCTGGTCCAGTGAATATTTTCATAGTATCCGGATCACCTAAATCAATTGCTGTAACATCGAAATCTTCACCATGAGTAATATACTTTTTAGCTAATTCTTGTAACATTCTTAATACAGTGGGATCATCATGACCTAATATATCTAATTTTAATAAATCAGCATCTATAGCATGATAATCAAAATGTGTAGTTCTCCAAGCTGCATTTTGGTCATCAGCAGGAAATTGGAATGGTGTAAAGTCCCAAATATCTTTATATCCAGGAACTACAACAATACCACCAGGGTGCTGACCAGTAGTTCTCTTAACACCAGTACAACCTACACTAATTCTTTCAACTTCTGGAAATCTTACAGTTGATTTAATAATACCCTTTTTCTTTAATTCATCTTTACCAGTTACTGCTAAGCCATAACTTTGAGCTTCTATACTTAATGCATCATGTAATTTTTCTTCATAATAACCTTGAACATAACCTATAGCAGTTTTATCAGCAACAGTACCAATAGTACCTGCTCTATATACATTATCAGTACCAAACAATACTTTAGTATAATCATGAGCAGAGGCTTGATTATCTCCTGAGAAATTCAAATCGATATCTGGAACTTTTTCACCAGCAAAGCCTAAGAATGTTGCAAATGGCATATCATTACCTTGATGAATCATTACTTCACCACATTTAGGACATTTCTTCTCTGGCAAATCAAATCCTGAAGGATAATTTTCTGAATAAGGAATTCCTTCATCATCATTAAATTCACTATGTTGACATTTAGGACAATAATAATGTGCTGGTAATCCATTACATTCTGTAATACCCATCATACTTGCTACAAAAGATGATCCAACAGATCCACGGGAACCAACTAAATAACCATCATCATTAGAATGTTTAACTAGTTTTTGAGCTATTAAATAAATAACATCAAATCCTCCACCTATGATTCCCGTTAATTTAGCTTTAGCTTCCTTTATAGCATCTTCTTCACTCATATCAGGATTATTTCTTAATACTTCATCCTTCTTTAAGTTAACAACACCATCATATCCAGACATTATTATCTTATGTAAATATTGTGGAAATTCTTCTTCTATCTTTTCTTCCTTCATCTTAGGATGTTCTATTCTCATTTGTTCTTTAACTAAATCACTAATCTTATCGCCATAAAATTCTTGAGCAATTCTCTCTTCAATATTTCTAGGTAATGGATCTCCATACATAGAATGAGCTTTATCAAATACTAAATCTCTACAAGTTTCTTGACTATGTTCTATTACCGGAGAGAATGGTTTATCAGGATATACAACTACTTCTATCTCATCTAACATATCTAATATCTTATTAGGATTCTTAACTACTATTTCATCTATTAAATCTTTATCTTCTAAGAAATCAAATTCTTTTTTCATTTCTTTAGTAGTTCTAAAATATTGATTAGGTATATGTCCTTCTCTAACAGGTTCACTATCTGTATAATAATCAACTAAATAATAACTACTATCTTCTTTTTCTTGAATAATATTAGCTACTTTTAATTTCCTTAATGCAGTTGATATAGCTTTTAATTTTTCTGCTTCCCCATCTTTACCTTTAAATATATCTTCTTTTTCTCCTTTAGGAACATATATACTGGCTATATTTAAAGCATTAATAGGTATCTTTTTAATCTTAGTTAATACATAAATATATTTTAATACTTTTTTTAATACTTCTAATTCATTTTCTTTAAATTCAATACCTTGTTCAAAAACAGCATTAATACATTTATTAATATTTTCTTCATTATTATTTCTTTTACTATATCCAGATAAATATCTAGCTAAAGGATGTCTGCCTTTACCAGGTACATTCTGATTAACAATTATTTCTCTATATAATCTATCTTCTTTATTAATATTATGTACATCACCAGTAGCTACAACTATCTTACCTGCTTTTTTAGCACATCTAATAATCTTTTCTAAAGCTTCTTCTAATTGTTTTTCATTATTAATATCATGACCTCTAAGTAAATGAGAATAATTCTCTGGAGGTTGTACCTCAATATAGTCATAGAAATTCATAGCACTAACTAAATCTTCATCACATCTAGTTAATGCAATATTAAATATTTCACCATTTAAGCATGCACTACCAAATAATAAGCCTTCTCTATTATCTTCTAGAATCTTTCTTGGTAATCTTGCATTTCTATTAATAAAATTAGTATTAGCATAACTAACTATTTTAAACATATTTTTTAAACCAGTTTTATCTTTAGCAATCATAGTAATATGTTTATTAAAATCATATATATTGGCAATATGTTCAGTAAATGTTTTACCTGGAATGTTTTCATACATTTGTAAATAATTATCTTTACACCAAGGATATTTCCATCTATATTCCATATTTCCATATTTTTCAAATGGATAACCAAGATTTTCATCTACTACCTGATTTTCTTCTGGTTTAAATACATAATTCTTATAACTAATCAAATCTCCAATATGTTCTAAATATTTAGGATTATTTCTAAAACTTATTTCCTCAAGTAAACCCAAATTATTTAAATCACTTAATTTATTTATTCCTTTAATCTGACTTAACATCTTATTAAATATATAACCTGTATTTTCTGAGTCGACATCAGCTCCATGGTGTTGACCAACATATACAACTATTTCTAGTTCTTTATCACCAAATTCATCACTATATTTAATAATTAAATCATTCTCTGCAGGATGTAATTTATAATTACCATCAAAATCTATTAATTCTATATTATCATTAACTTCTACTTCTATATTAACTTCTTCAGTCTTAGAAGCTTTATGTATCATATTTAAATAATATTTATTTCTATATTTAGTAACTCTTTCTTCAGTAGCTATATCTATATCTACATATTCTTCTTTAACTATATTAAGTATTTCTTCTCCATCAACTTTAATACTTTTAAAATTAGATCCTGTTTCACTATCTAATTCTTTAGAATTAATATTAGATTCACTAACATTTTCTTCCTCTTCATCTACTTCACCAGTATCAATACCATAAGCTTTACCTAAAGCTGCTAATGAATGTCTTTTTAAGTCTCTATTAATAACTCTAGATAACATTAATGTATCTATAATAGGATTTTCTAATTTACCTAAATCATACTTGTAATAAGCCATATCTAACATATTCTTATCAAATTTAGCGTTATGAGCTACTAATGGTAAATTACCTATCCATTCTTTAAATCTTTTAACTACAGCCTCTTCATTATCAGCATCTTTAACATCATCATCACTAATATCTGTTACTCTAGTAATAGCTTCATCTATATGATGACCAGGATTTATTAATTCATCAAAACGATCTACAACTTCACCATGACGTATTTTAACGCCACCTATTTCAATCATAGAATCCCCTAATCCTGGATTAAATCCTGTAGTTTCTGTATCGAATACAACAAAAGTATTATCTTCTATCTTCTCATCATTAGGATTAAAACAAACATTTAAATAATCTTCACATACTTCTATCTCTGTACCATAACCAGCTTTAAAGAATTTTAAATTCTTTTTATCATTTTCAGCTTGCTCAATCATTTTTTCCATTTCAGCAATACCTTCTTGATTATCAGAACTCTTTATTTCTTCTAAACTAGCTTTTAATTCATCTATCTTAGCTTGTGCTTTCTTCTTTAATCCTTTATTAAATGATGTTACTTCACCAAACACATGAGGAAATGACTGACAACAATCATGGTCAGTAATAGCAATACCTCTATGTCCCCATTCCATAGCTTGTTTAACAAGCTTAACTTCATCACATACTCCATCCATCTGACTCATCATTGTATGAGCATGTAACTCTACTCTTTTTTCTTCTTCATCATCAATTCTTTTAAAAGATGGAATATCTTTCATTTCCTCATAACTTCTAAAATTAAATACTAAATCTTTAGCAAAATTATCATATCTTACCTGACCTTTAAAACTAAACCATTTGCCATCTTTTAATTCATTACTTTTATCTAAAAAATCTTTTTCATCCTTAGCAAAACATTTAGCTAATATACTACTAGTATTATCACTAATCTTTAAAGTTATTAAATATATATCTTTGCCTTCTTTACTCTTTAATTGATTAAATTCAGAACCAAATATATAAGCTTCTAAATGAACATTATTTTCTTCTTGTTCTAAAGAAGCAATAGTTACTAAACCGCCTCTAGCAAAGTCTACTTTCTTTTTTGGAACCCAACCATTACCATTTCCATTACTATTTTGTTCTGGTTCATAAAACTCTATTTCAATTTTTTTATTTCTATCAGCTTCTATTTCTTCTTGAATCTTTTTTTCATTTTCTACATTAATAGCAGTAGTTATTTCTGTATCTGGCATACCCATTTCTATTAATGCTTCACCTAAACCTTTAATTTCTTTTTTAAACATATCATATTCTTCGCTCTTACTATCTAATTCAATAGTAATAAAATCATCATCTATAGATATATTTTTATTTTCTAAAGAAACTAAAGAAGGTCTCTTTATTATTAGATCACCTAATAATACTTTAAAAGCTTCTAATATATCATCATCACTAATATCATCATATACAAAATTAATATGACATTTGCCTTTGCCTTCTATTCCATTCTTAGAAGCTTTAATCAAGTTTAAAACACTTACAGGATTAATAGGAATATCATTCTCTATAAATACTTCAAATAATTCTTCCTTTTTATTAAGAACAACTTTAGATATTGTAGCATTACAAAAATCATCACTATCACAAGTAAATTTAATACTATCAAAAAATCTCTTTAATTGTTCTTGCATATAAATCACCTATAATTTTTCTATATTGTTAACTATAACCTGATATTTATCGTTACGTCTTTCTATATGACCATTAACTCTTACCAAATCATTTTGTTTTATATCTAATAAATATTTATTTTGTTTTGGAAATACTATAAAATCTCCACTATCTGTTTCATCACTACCTAGGAAGAATCCCATATCTTCTCCCTTTTTAGTTTTAATTTTACGTACATTGTTTATTATAACAACTAATGAAACATTTTTGTCAAAATTCTTCTTAATATCTTCTAATTTCATAACATCTTTTTGATATCTAGAAGCAGGATGATTTGTAACATAAAATCCAAAACTATTTAATTCTCTTGCCATTAATTCATTTTCATCATATTCATCTTCTATAATTAAATCCGGTTTCATTACTAAAGATTCATCTAAATCACCACACAATATAGCATAATCTAAAGCATTATCTATATTACTATTTAATGTCTTATGATTTAAATTAAAATCTCTTAAAGCATCTCCATCTATTAAAGATTCAATAGTTTTTCTATTAATAGACTTACCATATGTTCTTACTACAAAATCAAAATAATCTTTAAAAGAACCATTCTTTCTTTCTTCTAATATATCATTTACAGAAGTACTACCTACATTATGAATACTATTTAATGGTAATAATAAACAATTATCTTTAATTAAATAATAATTAGTACTTACATTAATATTTGGTTTAAATACCTTAATACCATTTCTTTTAGCTTCATCCATATATTCTTTAGTTTTAATGTCACTACCAATACTCATATTAAGTAAATTAGCCATAAAATATACAGGATAATTAGCTTTTAAATAAGCCATCTGATAACCAATTAAAGCATAAGAAACAGAATGTGCTTTATTAAATCCATAATCAGCAAACTTAATTATTAAATCATATACCTCATTAGCTTTAGCTTCTGTATAACAATTATCCATAGCTCTAGTAACAAATACTTCTCTTTCTTTTTCCATAACATCTTTTTTCTTTTTACTCATAGCTCTTCTTATATTATCAGCTTCAGCAAAAGAATAATTACCCATTTTAACAAGTATTTGCATTATTTGTTCTTGATATATCATAATACCATAAGTAGATTCTAATATATCTTTTAAAGTATCATCTGGATATGTAATCTTTTCTTTACCATGTTTTCTTCTAATAAATGAATCTATATTATTCATAGGACCAGGTCTAAATAAAGCTACTGCAGCTATTAAATCATTAAAACTATCTGGTTCTAACTTACTTAAGAAATTCTTCATACCGGAACTTTCAAATTGAAATATACCTTCAGTATCTACTCTTTTAAATACATCTAAAGTATTTTTATCATCTAAAGGTATTTCACTTAAATTAACATCTTTGCCTGTCTCATCAGATATTAAATCTATAACATTCTGTATTATAGTTAAATTTCTTAAAGCTAAGAAATCCATCTTTAATAAACCTAATTCTTCTAAATATTCCATAGTACAACCAGTAAGTAATCCACTATCACTTTTTACTATAGGAATAACATCATCTAACTCTATAGAAGATAATACTACTCCTGCAGCATGTGTACTAATATGTCTTTTTAATCCTTCAAATTTAAAACTAACTTGATATACTTTCTTTAAATCACTACTATTATTTAATAATTCACTAACATATTTATTACCTAAATTATCTTTTAAACTACTCTTAGGATCCATAATATTACTTAATTTGTCTATTAATAAACTATTAACATTTAATACTTTACCTATATCTCTAATTACTTGTCTACTACCTAAAGTACCAAAAGTCATGATATTAGCAACTTTTTCTTTACCATATCTATCTCTAACATAACCTATTACTTGATCTCTCTTAGTATATTCAAAGTCAATATCTATATCTGGCATTGTTATTCTTTCAGGATTTAAAAATCTTTCAAATAATAAATCATACTTAATAGGATCTATTTCTGTAATACCAATACTATAACTTACTAATGAACCAGCCGCACTACCTCTACCTGGTCCTACTAATATATTATGTGTTTTAGCATATCTAACATAATCAAATACTATTAAGAAATAATCAACAAATCCCATCTTCTTAATAACATTTAATTCCATAATTAAACGATCCATATATTCTTTAGGAACATTATTATTTAATCTTTTACTTAAACCTTTTTTACATAAAGAAGCTAAATAACTAAAAGAATCATTAATATTATCATCATAATGAGGAATATATCTATTATTTTTAGGTATTTCTATATTAATTAACTCACTAAATTTTATATTATTATTAATATCCTCTTCAGGTATATCTCTTTCTAAATAAGCATTATTATAATCCTTAAGTTCTATAATGACACCATCTATAGCTCTTAATATTTTAAGATATCTAATATCATTAAAATCAATAGTACATAATTCATTTATAAATATACAATTCTTACTTAAAGTAAAAGCATTCTTCTTTTCATAATCATTACCATATCCAATAAATAAATCACTATATATATCTTTAATTTCCTTATATATATTACTACTACTATATGGTAATACACATATAATATCTTTATTATATTTCTTTAAATCTATATAATTTAATTCTTTATCTTGCATTAAACTATTTATTTTTAATAAATTTTTATAACCATTATAATTTTTAGCATATAAATATATCTTACCAGTACTTATATTAATATTTAAACCAATAATAGGTTTAATATCATTCTTAATACAAGAATCATAAAAACACATACTACTATATAAATTATCATCAAGAATACCTAATGTAGTAATATTATTCTTTTTAGCATACTCAATTAAGTCAGGAATTTTTATTAAACTCTTTAATAAAGAATAGTCTGTCTTTATACCTAAAGGAATATAATTCATAATATTACCACCCTTCAAAATATTATAACATATATCTAATCAATTTAATTATATCAAACATTATTTCGTATAACAATAGAAATAATAAACATTTAATTGACTTTAAATTAATATTATGTTAAAGTTTAATACGTAATGAAATTTATTAAGGAGGCGTAATTATGGCAAAAAAATTAAGTGCAAAAAAACCTTTAGTTGGAAATAGAAGAAGTCATGCTCTAAATGCTACAAAGCATGCACAAAAACCTAATTATCAAAAAGTAACAATCAATGGGGAAAAAGTTGTTTTATCTGCAAGAGAAGCTAGAACAATAAAAAAAGAAAAATAATTTATATAAATAATGTCTCAATAGAGACTTTTTTTATTGCAAAAAAAAGATTACTATTGAACCTCTTTAATAGTAATCAATCCTTTTTCTACTTCTTCTAAAGCTCTTCCAAGTTCTTTTTTATTAACATATTCACTCTGTTTCATTTGAAAATGTTTATTTTCTAACATTTGTTTACTTCTTCTAGATGCAATATGCACTAGTTTATATTTTGAATCAACAATATTAAGTAACTTGTCTATAGATGGATATATCACCTTTAATCACGCCCTTACAATAATATAATACCTAATATTTTAATTTTAATGAATAACTTTGTTAAATTTTGACAAAAATTTTACAAAAGAAAAAAGTATTATTCTTCTTCAATAATACTTGCTTTTATACTTCCATCGCTTTGATATACTAACTTTATTTTTAAACCATTTAAAGTAGCTTTACTATTCTTAGGATTTTTAACATTACCATCTCCATCTACATCTCCGTAGTATCCAGCTTTTACTAGATCATCAACAGTAATAACCATACTACCTTCAGTTTTAAGTGACTCTAATGTCTTACCATATATCTCTGCATTATGAATAATCATCTTCTCTGTTTGTTCATAATACATATCACTATTATCTTTAAAAGCACTAGAAGTAGTACCTATAACTATAAATGTAAATATACCAACAACACCTATAGCAATTAATATTTGTTTAATTGAAAAACCATTACCCATCTTATCACCTACTAAACTTTCTCAAATATAAATTTAACAATTATATCATTTAAGTTAATAACATCTTCCATATCCACACTATAAGTTATCTTTAAACTAAGATTTCTAACCATAGAACCCTTTTCTATTTTATCTCCTTCATTAATACCAATTACTTCAATATTAATAAAATCTTTATAATCATCTAAACCTATAACTTCTATACCATTATAAATATTATCAAAATCACCATTATTATTAATATCAAAATATATTTGGCCAAAACTATTTACAGTATCTAAACCTATAGAAAAACTTATTTGATTATCAACTAATATAGGTTCTCCTAAAAATGCAATTACTTCACTAGATGTAATTTTCTCTTTTAATTCTATATCTACTTTATTAACTTCTTCTTTAACAACCGCAATCCCATCATCTTTAATAGTCAAAGCACTATAACTCGTAGTAAAACTATATATAGATAATCCTAAAGCCAAAATAATTAAAAATGTAATTCTAATATTATGTTTCATTACTACCTCCACTATCATATATAAAAATTATAACATAAAACCAAATAAAAAGAAGTAGTAAACTACTTCATTCCTGGCATTCCTGGAAATTTCATATTTCCATTACTAAACATTTTCATCATTTTTTTCATTTCTTCAAATTGTTTTAATAATCTATTTATTTCAGCAACATCTCTTCCACAACCTTTACTTATACGTTGTTTTCTAGATGCTTTTAAACATTCAGGATGTTTTCTTTCATATGGAGTCATAGAAAGAATTATTGCTTCAATATGAGCCATATCTTTAGGATCTATTTGAACATCACTAATACCCATCTTTCTAGCTTGAGGTAATAATTTTAATAAATTTTCTAAAGGTCCTAATTTCTTAATTTGTTTCATACTCTTTAAGAAATCTTCTAAATCATATTTACCGCTCATCATACGCTTAGCTTGTGCTTCAGCATCTTCTTCAGAAATAACTCCTTCAACTTTTTCAGCTATAGATAAAACATCACCCATATCTAAAATTCTTTCAGCCATTCTCTCTGGATAGAAAGCACTTAATCCATCCATCTTTTCAGAATCACCTACAAATTTAATAGGAACATTAGTTAAATGTCTTACAGATAAAGCAACACCACCCTTAGTATCGCCATCTAATTTAGTCAAAATACAACCAGTAAGTTTTAACTTATCATTAAATCCTGTAATAACATTAATAGCATCTTGACCCATCATAGCATCTATTACTAATAAAACTTCTTGTGGATGACATAATTCTACAATACCTTCTAACTCATCCATTAAAGCTTCATCTATATGTAATCTACCAGCAGTATCTATTAAAACATAATCATTACCATTTTCTTTAGCATATTCTAAAGCATGTTTAACAATAGTATTAACATCTATCTTACCTTCAGTATATACAGGTATATTTAATTCTTTTCCAATAGTTTGTAATTGTTCAATAGCAGCAGGTCTATATATATCACAAGCTACCATTAAAGGTTTCTTAGCATGTTTTTTTCTTAAGAAATTAGCTAATTTACCTATAGTAGTAGTTTTACCACTACCTTGTAAACCAACAAGCATTGCAATAGTAGGTTTACCATTAACGCATAATTCTTCTGCTTCTCCACCTAATAAACTTACCAATTCATCTTTAACTATCTTAATAAATAATTCATCAGGTTTTAAACTTTTTTGAACATCCATACCCAATGCTTTTTCTTTAACATTATTAACAAACTCTTTAACTACTTGATAGTTAACATCCGCTTCTAGTAAAGCCATTCTTATTTCTCTCATAGCTTCACTAATATTCTCTTCAGTAATTCTACCCATTCCACGAATATTTTTAATAGCTTTTGATAATCTATCTCCCATATATTCAAACATATATATCACCAAGCAATAGTATAACAAAAAAAGATAGATTATTCTATCTTTTTTAGGCATAAAAAAAGACCAGGCTTATGAACTCCTAATCTTTTTTAAAATAATGCACACGCCAGAACATGAATAAAATACTTCTCGCATTAATAACTCATAAAAGATATTATTCAGCCACTAGCCAGTAAATGCCCTCATAAAGGAGCTACCTTTATTCTTCATTTACCTACAAGCACTAGAAGAGATATTCTCCCAACTTTCACACGCATAGGAATTTAATTTGCATAAAAAACAGTTTTTACGATATCAATCATCGCCACATAAAACTATTAAAAAATATTAATTCCATCGATGTAGATTTGTGCTACTCGAACCAGTTACTAATCTTATACTCTTGTCACCAAGAGCTCAACTACACCCACCTATCGGTTTATTGGTATTATCATACATTCTCTAAACGACCATGCCTAGTAAACATATGACCTTTATATCTTCCCCTTTTTCATGGGACCGTTTTAAAGGATTACCGACGATTAGTCCTGTGCTTTATATGTTCATATGAATTACCACAACTATCTCTTTTTGGCTTTTTCCATCTCAGATCTAATATTACTATTAAATCCCACTCCATCAACCACCAAGTCTCCCAGATGATTAGAAGAACGAGCATAGCTTCCATACCTCAGTGCCTTGAGGTCTTTCATATGGTTTATTATTCACATATCTAACATATGCATCTTAATTATATCTAGTAATATACTAGTAGTCAATAAAGAAAAAAGAAAAAAGAATTAGTTTACACCTAATTCTTTACAAACTATTTTATATATATCTTCATGTATTGATTCTATATCACGTAATTTCTTTTTACTATCAATACATTTTATAGTTTTATAATTATGTATTTTAGCTAATTCTAAATAAGCTTTTTCAGCATTCTTAATATATACAGGATTATTCTCTACTTGATCTCCAGGCTCTAACCTGCCTCTTTTTAATTCAAATACCTTATCAGATGGCATATATAAAAAGATAGTTAAATCTGGTCTTGGTAATTCTAAAAAACCATACTCTAATTGTTCTAAATCTTTATATAGTTTTAATCTTTCTTCCTTATCAAATATTTTACCACCTTGACATCCCATATTACTTTCTACATATCTATCTAATATTACATCTACACCTTGATCTAATAAATCAGTTATTAATTTAACATTATACTTTCTATCTGCTGCATAATATAAAGAAGCTACCTTAGGATCAACATTACCAGCACCTTCTGAAAAAAATCCATCACAAATATATTGCTTGCCTAATAACGCCCCTCCTATTATCTTACCAGTTGGAGTATCATACATAGGAAAACTTAATCTTTCAATTTTTCTTCCCTCATTTTGTAATCTACGAACCAATAAAGATGTTTGTGTCTCTTTACCAGAACAATCAGTTCCTTCAACAACAATTATTTTACCTTTCATTAAAATCCCTACCTTCAATAAAATAATATCACAATTTAATAGTCTTTAAAAGTGTATTTTATACACAATAAAAGAATATCGATAATTCGATATTCTTAACTTGACATTCTACTTAATATTTCTTTAGCTAATTGTAATCTTCTTTGATCACAGTTATGATGATAATCTGAATATCCAAATGTACTATCATTTGCGGTACCATAATACTCTGCCATTGCAGCAGCTTCTGCTTGAGTAGGATGTGTACTCCAATTACTAGAGAAACCTACTCCACCAGTAATAATTACTGCTGTTGCTGAAGCATCTTCAATATTATTACATCTTCTTAATGCATCATAATAAGTTTTTGAACTTTTTTGACTATTTGCAATAACTAAATTACATTGTTCTTTTAAACTTAAATTTTCAATTAAAGTACCTGCAGGATATCCAGCATCAGCTAATACTTGATTTTTTTCATTTACGCCTGTCCAACTACCAATTCCTGCACCATACCCAGAACCATACCATTCTATCTCTTGCTGTTTAACACCATCATTTAAATCACCTGGATAACAACCATTTTCATCAACAAATACACCTGCAATAGCTGCTGCTTGTTCAGCACTAAAATTACCATTTTGCATTAAATATTTAGCAACCAAAGTACCTCTTTGTAATGATGATTCTCTACTTAAATCCGTTGGATAATTATCCATATCAAGATTACCTACATCATATGAAACTGGTGTTGAACTAGAAGAATTATTAGTTGAAGTATTAGAATTAGTATTACTACTAGTAGGAGTTGCAACTCCACTAGTATTTGCTGAACTAGTATCAAAAATATTACCTAATATCTCAATCTTTTCTGAATTTGATAGTAAATCTTTAAATTCATTTTTTTCTTGAACTTCTTTTAATTTATCTTTATCAGTAATAAATTTAACTACTCCTGCTTCACTTATATTAGCAACTACTAAACATTTTATAACTTGACCATTCTTTAAAGTAAATGAAATAATATCTCCAACTTTACCTATATCAGTACCACATTCAATCAAATAATAATCATCCATCTTAGCATAACCATCTTTATATTGAACTTTACCACTATTCATTATATTAGTACCTTTTTCATCTAATCGAAGATCAGCTATAGATACATAATCTACTTTCTTAACTTTTTCTTTTACATTTTGAGTAGTATTAGTATTTCTATTACGATTATTATATCCTCCTCCTGTATATGAAGAAGAATCATAATAATTTCCTGAATTATTTCCATAATTATTGTTATTATTATTGTTATTATTATTACTTTGATCTTGATTATTTTCTCCTGTATTATCTGGTTTTGCTGGATCAGGAGTTTCTTCCGCGTCAGTTTTAGCATCAGGATCATATTCAAATTTCAAACTATTTTGTAAAGAAGTATGATCACTTACTACTTTTTCCATATTTTCAGATGTTTTTTTCATCTTTTCAGAAGAAGTTTTAACATTTGCTGATATAGTACTTATTGCACTTGCAAAATCAAAGCCATCTTCAGCACTTGAGTCATATCCACTTACTGTACCACCAAGATTACCAGTATTAGTACCACAAGTAGCAACGTTAGTTGCACCTGAAGTAACTACATCAGTTTCTAAAGTAAATACTGTCATATTTCACCTTCTCTATATTTCATAAATAATTATAACATAAAAAAAGATTATTACTCACCAATAATCTTTTTTACTACGTTTTTTAAATTATCTTTATCTAAAGAAGCTCTTAATAATTCATTATTTTTATATACATGTAAAATATCTTCATAATAATTTAATTTATCAATAACAACATTAATAGTTTTAGAAACAGCACTTCTACTAATATTCTTATCATCAGCTATTTCAGATAAACTCATATCTTCTTGATAATAGTCTCTAAAAGAATTCTTCTCATTATCAGTTAATAATTCACCATATATATCAAATAAATTATTATAATAAACAAAATCTTTCATTACATCATATCCTTAAATAAACCATAAATATAATTTTCAATATCAAATGCTTTAAGATCAGTCATCTTTTCTCCTAAACCAATAAATTTAACAGGTATTTTAACATCTTCTTTAATAGCTAAAACAATACCACCTTTAGCAGTTCCATCTAATTTAGTAAGAACTATACCTGTAATATTAGTAATTTCTTTAAATGCCATAGCTTGACTAATACCATTTTGACCTGTAGTAGCATCAATAACTAATAAAGTTTCATGAGGTGCTCCAGGTATATGTTTTTCAATAACTTTATTTATTTTTTCTAATTCTTTCATTAAATTAACTTTATTTTGTAATCTACCAGCAGTATCTATTAAAACTATATCTACATCTTCTTCTTTAGCTTTAACTAAACCATCATAAACAACTCCTGCGGGATCTGTATTATCTTTGCCATAGAATAAACTACCAGTTCTATTAGCCCATTCTTCTAATTGTTTAACAGCACCTGCTCTAAAAGTATCTCCTGCTATCATCATAACCTTATTACCTTCATTAATATATTTATGAGCTAATTTAGCTATAGTAGTAGTTTTACCTACTCCATTAACACCAACCATTAATATAACTGTAGGGCCTTCTTCAGCCATATTAATCTTATCTGATAATGATTCATTATTAACATATATAATAAATAATTCATCTACTATAACTTCATTTAAATAAGCTGTATCAGTAATTTTTTCTTTTTTAACTCTATCTCTTAATCTATCCATAAAAGACATAACAGTATTAACACCAACATCAGCATTAATTAAAATTTCTTCTAATTCATCATAATATTCATCATCTATCTTAGTGTATTTAACACCTAATAAAGATAATTTAGACACAAATTCTTTTCTAGTTTTTTCTAAACCTTTATCATAAGTTTCAATTTCCTTAGCTTCTTCAACCTTAGAATTAGAATGTTCTTTGACAAAATCTAACCATTCTTGGTCATCTTCCTCTTCAGCTTCTTCTGTACCTTCAGTATCTTCATCAAAGTCTTCCTCTAATTCTTCTTCATCTTCAGATTCAGCTTCTTCCTCTTCAACTTCAGCTTCTTCAACTTCAGCTTCTTCAGTTTCTTCTTCTTTTTCTTCAACTTCAGCTTGTTCTTCTTCAATATCATTTACTTCTTCTACATCATATTCCTCTTTTACTTCTTCAACGATATCTTTCTTTCTACTTATAATACTTTTTAATTTATCAAATAGTCCCATCTATATCACCAAAGATATTATATCTTAGAATAATACTTAATGCAAAGTAAAAACTTAACTGTCAAATATCTATTAAATATAGACACTTAAATATAAATGTATTATAATTAATTCAGCGAAGAACTATACTTTTATTTATTAATTATAATATTTTGAAAGGAAGATTTTTTTATATGAAAGATAAAGACAGTTTTACTTCTGTCATTGCATTAGGTGGACTTGGTGAAGTCGGCAAAAATATGTATGTATTTACTCATAAAGATGAAATATATATTATAGATGCGGGTGTTATATTCCCTGAAGATGACCTATTAGGAGTCGACTATGTTATCCAAGATGTTACCTATTTGAAACAAAATGAAAGTAAAATTAAAGGTTTATTAATTACACATGGTCATGAAGACCATATAGGTGGTATACCATTCTTATTACAAGAAGTTAATATTCCTAAAATATATGGAGCTCGTACATCCATAGACTTAATTAAAAATAAATTAGAAGATCGTAATATTGCTTATGATAATTTAGAGGTAATTGATGGAAATACTAAAATAGATTCAAAATATTTCCATATAGAATTTATTGCAACAACACACTCTATCCCAGATAGTTTTGGTATAGTTCTTCATACTCCAAATGGTACTATCGTATCTACAGGAGACTTTAAATTCGATTTAACCCCAATAGGACCAATTGCTGATCTACATAAAATGGCAGCAACAGGACATAGTGGTGTAAAACTATTATTAAGTGATAGTACAAATGCTTTATCAGAAGGATTTTCTAAATCAGAAAACAGTGTAGATGAAGCATTAAGTGATATTGTAAATGGTTATAATGGACGTATTATCATAGCAACATTCGCATCTAATATTTATCGTGTTAAACATATAGTTGAAACATGTAAAAAGAATAATCGTAAGATTATAGTATTTGGAAGAAGCATGGAATCAGCAGTTAATATTGCATTAAATAATGGTATCTTAGATGATAAAACAATGTTTATTGATACTAATGCTGCAAAAAGTTTAAAGAAAAATGAAATATGTATACTATGTACTGGTTCTCAAGGAGAACCATTAGCAGCTTTATCTCGTATAGCTCAAGGTACTCATAAACAAATATCATTAATGTCTGATGATTTAGTAGTATTCTCTTCTAATCCTATTCCAGGAAATGCTGCTGGTATTAATAGAATTATTAATAAGTTATACTTAAAAGGTGTTAGAGTTATTACTAATTCAGAATTTAGTGATATCCATACTTCAGGACATGCTAAACAAGAAGAATTAAAATTAATGTTAAGACTTATTAAACCAGAATATTTTATGCCAATGCATGGTGAATATAGAATGTTAAAATCACATTTAGAATTGGCTAAAACATGTGGTATAGACGAAAATAAAATATTTATAATGCAAAATGGTGATTCACTAATACTTGATGATGAAGGATGTCATCGCGGACCTTCAGTTCAAGCTGGAGATGTCTATGTAGATGGTTCTCGTATTGGTGAAATAGGATCAGTAGTTATTAAAGATCGTAAATTAATGAGTAAAGATGGTATTTTAATAACAATTATCAATATTAATCCATTAACTAGAAAATTATTAATTAAACCAAATATAACTACTAGAGGATTTATACTTGTTAATGAAAATGCTGAATTAATAGAAAAAATAGAAAGAAAAACAACTGAAATAATAACTAAGTTCTTAAATGAAAATTCTTATAGTTATACAGATTTAAAAAATCAAATAATTCTTGAATTACATCCATTTATTAATCAATTAACAGGTAGAAGACCTACAATACTACCTGTAATAATGGAAGTAAGAGAATCTAAAAAAGACTAATAAGTCTTTTTTTTTGCATAAAAAAAAGGATTTCTTAGAAATCCTTATATTCTATAAAATTTTCTTTTAGATATTAATGCAATAAATCCACCCATTAACAGAAATTCACCAATCATTAAATATGGTATTTCAAAGCCAGTTTGTGGATTAATTTGATTACCATCTGCATCTACTCCAGTAGATTTAACTACACTTAAATTAATTACATAATTTTCTGTTTTAGTTCCATCTGTAGCAGTAATTTCTACTCTATTTGAACCTTCTTGAACTGGAACTTCTCCAGCACCAGTTACAGTAACACCTTCTTTAGGAGTTACTTTTATATTAGCAGTTTCTTTATCTGTAAATAATGTATATGACCAAGAGTTTCTCTCCATACTAAAAGTATATGTATCTCTACTTCTCTCTACTTCTAAATTATCTATTAAAGTAGCAGCTTTAACATAAACAGGCATTAATAATAATGATAATAAAAACATAAATAATACTTTTTTCATTATAATCACCTTCTATACTAATAATATATAATAAGACACTCATAAAGTAAATAACGTGTATATAATTTTGTATATATTTTACACAAATATTTTACACGTTGTTATACAAATAAAAAAGAAGCATTATTTTGCTTCTTCTTGTGCTCTTGTTTCTCTTATAACAGTTATCTTAATAGTACCAGGATATTGCATATCTTTTTCAATTTTTTCTTTCATTTCACGTGCAATTTTATAACTTTGCTTATCATCTATCTCTTCAGGTTTAACCATTACACGTACTTCTCTACCAGCTTGCATTGCAAATGTTTTTTCAACACCTTCGAAACTATTACCAATTTCTTCTAATTGTTCTAGTCTCTTAATATAGTTTTCTAATGAATCATTTCTAGCTCCAGGTCTTGCTGCAGATAATGTATCAGCAACTTGAACTAATACAGCAATTGTACTAGTAGCTTCCTCATCTCCATGATGTGATTTAATTGAATTAATTACAACACCATCTTCATGGTATTTCTTAGCCATTTCAGCACCTAATTCAACATGACTTCCTTCTACTTCAAAATCAATTGCTTTACCAATATCATGTAGTAATCCTGCTCTCTTAGCTAGTGTAACATTTTCACCTAACTCAGATGCCATTAAACCACATAAATGAGCAACTTCAATTGAATGTTGTAATGCATTTTGACCATAACTAGTTCTAAAATTCAATTTACCAATTAAATTTACTAACTTAGGATCTACTTTAGTAAGACCTAAATCTATACAAGCTGAATTACCCATTTCAGTAATTTTCTCATTCATATCATTGCAAACTTTTTCATATACTTCTTCAATTCTAGCTGGATGAATTCTTCCATCTTTAATTAAAGTTTCAATTGTAATTTTTGCAATTTCTCTTCTTAACGGATCAAAACTAGATATAACTATTGCTTCTGGAGTATCATCTATTATTAAATCTACTCCTGTAACTGATTCAATAGTTCTAATATTTCTACCCTCTCTACCTATTAAACGACCTTTCATTTCATCGTTAGGTAAACCAATTGTACTAACTGTTTGCTCTGATGTAACATCATTTGCATATCTTTGCATACTATTAACTATTAAATTTTTTGCTGCCTCATTAGCTGTTAATTTTGCTTCTGTTTCTCTTTCTTTGATGTACTCTGCTATTTCTAATGACATGCTTTCTTCAACACGTTTCATTATCATATCATGAGCTTTTTCTTTTGAGAATTTAGCAATTGATTCTAATTGCTCTAATTCTTGTTTCATTAATTCGTCAATTTTAGCTTCTTTTTCTTGTAATTCCTTAGTTTGTTTTAGTAAATTACTATCTTTTTGATCCAACAACGCATCTCTACTTTGAAGAATTTCTTCACGCTTATCAAGATTCTTCTCACGTTGTAGAAGTCTTTCTTCCGATTCTTTAATTTCTGCTTTCTTCTCTTTAACTTCCTTATCAGCTTCTTGTTTTAAACGATAAGATTCTTCTTTTAATTCAGCCAAAGAGTCTCTCTTTTGTTTTTCTGCTTCTTTTTTTGCTTGTTCAATCAATTTAGCAGCTTTATTCTCTGAATTCTTTCCACGAATAAAACCGATAATTAAAATTATAATAACACCTAAAATAACGCCTACAAGAAGTGCTAAAATGACTTTTGCCATTTCTGTCATTTTATACCTCCAATATATATTTTATAGAAAAATTATGACAATTTAATCATCTATGTAAATATTATATAAACATTTACACTTTTTTTCAACAAAAAAATACTTCTATTAAGAAGCATTTCTCTTTAAATTATATAAATAATATAATAAACCAAGTACTGGTAAATAAACAAAACTTAAAGCAAATATTATACTTTTACCAATACATGCAATAACTATAATACCAGTTATTTCACCAAAGAATAATAATAAATATTTTTTTCTATTTAATATTAAATATATACTAAATAATATAGTTACTGTAGATAATAAATAGAATATGCATAATCTTCTAAAATAAACTTTTGATGTAATACCATCTATATAATTAATTACAAATGCAATACTATCACTATATAGAGTATCATCATTTATTTTATAAAAATCTTTAAGAGTACTTTTACCATCTTCACTCTTTACATATTCTGTTTTTATATCTAAAAAATCTTTAGATTCCACTACTTCATCCATTTTAATATAATAAGCAGCAACATCTACTACTTTAGAAGCATGAATTAATACAGTAGAACAAATAACACCAGTTATTAATAACAATATAAAGAAATAATCTCCTTTAGATAATTTTATTCCTTTCTTCCCGTGCTTTCTCACTCTTGCCATACTACCACCTATCATAAATATAAAACATTAACATAAAAAAAAGAAGATATTAGTCTTCTTTCTTTACACTCTTCTTTTTAGTAGCTTTTTCCTCTTCTTGAGGTTTTTCCATTCCATTTAATATATCAAAATGTTCTCTAATTTTATATTCAATTTCATTCTTAATAACAGGATTATTATTCAAATATTCTTTAACATTTTCTCTACCTTGACCAACTTTTTCTCCATTATAAGAATACCAAGCACCACTCTTATCTAATACTCCTATTTCAGCAGCTAAATCAACTATTTCACCTACTTGACTTACACCTTGACCATACATAATATCAACACTAGCAGTTTTAAATGGAGGAGCAACTTTATTCTTAACTACTTTAACATTAGTTTTATTTCCTATAACATTTTCACCCATTTTAATAGCTTCTGCTCTTCTTACCTCTAATCTTATTGAAGAATAAAACTTTAATGCTCTACCGCCTGGTGTAGTTTCTGGATTACCAAACATAACTCCAACTTTTTCTCTTAATTGATTAATAAAAATAGCTGTAGTCTTTGTCTTATTTAAACTACCTGATAATTTTCTTAAAGCTTGAGACATAAGTCTAGCTTGTAAACCTACATGAGCATCTCCCATTTCGCCTTCTATTTCAGCTTGAGGAACTAATGCTGCTACCGAATCAATAACTATAATATCAATTGCCTCACTTTTAACTAAAGCTTCACATATATCTAGTGCTTGTTCTCCAGTATCAGGTTGTGATAATAATAATTGATCTATATCTACTCCTAAATTTCTTGCATATACAGGATCTAAAGCATGTTCAGCATCTATAAATGCTGCTCTACCACCTTTTTTTTGTACCTCAGCTATCGCATGTAATGCAAAAGTAGTTTTACCAGAAGATTCTGGTCCATATATTTCTATTATTCTACCTTTAGGATAACCTCCAACACCTAATGCTACATCTAAAGCAATAGATCCAGAAGAAGTAGCTTCAATATTTAAATGAGCATCGGATCCTAGTCTCATAATAGATCCTTTACCAAATTGTTTCTCTATATTAGCAAGCACTGCTTCAAGAGCTTTATCTTTTTCGTCTGATTTCATGTTTACCTCCCAATTGTAATCACAATAATATTTTATAACACCCTTTTATCATTTGTCAATAATTTTCCGAACATTTGTTTTTGTATACATTTTTAGACACAAAAAAAGATTTTAATAATAAAATCTTTTCCAAATTACATTTCTTTAAATATGAAATCTTTATAAGCATTATAGTAACTAATACCTGAATAAATACTTAATATAGTAGCTATATATACTAATCCATCAGATACATAAGTACCAGCACCTATAAATACAAATGGTATATCATAGAAGAATGTTAATGAAATACCAATCATCATACAAATAGTTTTTACTTTACCTGGCCAACTTGCTGCTACTACTTTACCTTTATTACCAGCTGTCATCTTAATACAATCTACTGCAATATCTCTAGTAATAATAATAACAGGAACAACTACTGGTAAAAAACCAGCATCTGCAAGTAATATTAATACACCATTAACTAATACTTTATCAGCAACAGCATCTGTTACTTTACCAAAATCAGTTACAAGATTTCTACTTCTAGCTAAATAACCATCTAAGAAATCTGTTACTGAACCTATAATAAATAAAACACCACATGCTATCATAACTGGATCAACTGCAATATTTAATATAGTATAATCTTTAAAATCAATAATACCTGTATTATTTAAACACATTACAATTAATACAATTACTGCAATTATAAGTCTTACACAAGTAATTTTATTAGGTAAATTCATACCTTTTTTCTTTGTTTCTTTTTCCATAAACTTATCTCCTATTTTGTTGTATAACCTATCATATTAGTTGTCCTATTATCAATAGTAATAGCTTTTACAGCCCATATAACCACTAGTGCTAATAAGATTGCCACTATAACAATAATAATTGTTTTAATTTTACTATTCTTTTTTTCAATAGAATTAGTATAAGGAGAAACTATTTTTTCTTCTTCTACTACATTATCTTCTTTTTTCTTTTCTTGAATAGCTTTTTCAATATCTTCTGCTGGAATCTTCGATGTATATTCAAATAAATATTCATTAAATTCATCAATAATTTTATCAGGTTCTAAACCTAAATATTTAGCATAATCATAGATGTAATCTTTTAAAACAAATATATCTTTAAAACATCCTATATTTCCATCTTCAATATTTTCTAAAATTAGTGGTTTAATCTCTAAATCAACACTGGCTTCTTCTAAACTAACCCCCGACTCTTCTCGAGTAAGCTTTAACAGCTCGCCAATCTCGTTCAAGGATTGCTCACCTTTCTTTCTAAATAAAAAAATAAAATAAACTAATAAGCCACGTTCTGTACCCTAAAAGGGTGGCAAATATTTATCTATCTATTTCTAGATCCTTTACATCGTTCGATTCCTAGTAAAAGCTCCCCTACCAAAATTTGGGTTTCTCGCTCATGGGGTTTACCACGTTCCACTACACAGATTACTCTATGTACTCGTCTCTTTGGCACTTTTATATCTAATTTAATCCCATAGGGACTATTTCGAAGCCGTTAGCTAAAAGCTACCTAAGGTTATTTTTTCCCTTAGCATGAACACTACTTCCATCACAGGAAGTGCGAGCTTGGACTTTCCTCTATATTATTCATATAGCATTTGCCTAGTTTATATTAATCTTCATTTTTTCCATAGACAACTTTTTCAAGTTGACTTAATCTTCTAAGAAGGTCGATATTACTAACTGAAGAATTACTGCTACTTGCTTCTGCAGCTTCAATATTAGCTTTTATTCTTCTAAGTTCATTCTTTAACTTATTATTCTCATCATTAGCAAAAGCTAAATCTTTCTTCAAATTCTTAATTTCAGTGATAAATTCATTATAATCATTAATAACCATATCTAAAAATTTATCTACTTCTTGAGGTCTATAACCTCTAGCATCAATTTTAAATTCCTTATCCAAAATGTCTTGTGGAGTAAGTGTTATTCTCTCATTATACATAAAATTCATCCCTTCTTACGTATACAATTATAAAATTTATACCCTTCTTTGTCAAGGTAACCGACTTTTATCAAATACCTCTAAACTATTTATTTCCTTATATTTATATACAATACCTACATTTAACTTAATTATTAAAAATTATTAGATTTTATAGTAAAAAATGCCTAATAATCGTAAAATTAAATACATAAATAACCATAATAACCTATATTTTAATGTTTTTATATAGTATAATTATAAAGGTGATATTTAATGCGTTACCCAAACAATATAAAAAAGCAATTTACAAAGTTAGAAGTATCACACAGTAATAGAGGTATGAATCTAGAAGCTAGTTTAAATACTAGTAATGAATACTATCTTAATAAAGATATAGCATTAATATATAAAAAACCTACACCTATAGGAATAGTAGATGTTTCATACAATAATAATAAAAAAACTATTACTAAAGCTTATTTTAAAGAACAATCAACATTAGATTATAATGGATTATATAGAGGAAAATATATAGAATTTGACGCAAAAGAAACATTACATAAAACTTCTTTTCCCCTATCTAATATTCATGAACATCAAACAAAACATATAAGAAATGTTATTAAACATGAAGGTATAGTATTCTTAATAATACGTATGAATAATAACAATTATCTTCTTACTGGAGAAGATTACATATCATATATAGATTCTAACGATAGAAAATCTATAGAATATGATTATATACATAATAAAGGACATATTATTAAAGAAGGATATACTCTACCATTAGATTATCTAGATATAATAGATAAAGTATATTTTAAAGGAGAATAAAAATGGCAAAAGAAAAAAAGAAAAAAGTATTAAAAACTCCAAAAATTACTGCTCCAACAAGAAAAGGAACTTTAGTAGTTAATAATAAAAAAGTTAAAAAGAAAAAGACTAAAAGAGGAAGAATATTAAACTTTATATTAGGTTTATTAATGTTAATGGGAATTACAGTTATGGGCTTAGTAGTAGCATTTGCTGCTTACATAGTTGTTAAATCACCAGAATTTAATACAGACCTATTATATAAAAAAGAATCAAGTGTATTCTATGATAAAAATGGAAATGAAATTGGTCGTGTAGGTGCTGAAAATAGAGAGTTAGTATATTATGAAGATCTACCAGAAGTACTTATAGATGCCATAATAGCAACAGAAGATGCTAGATTCTTCCAACATAATGGTTTCGATATAGTACGTTTTACTAAAGCATCTTATGGACAATTAAAAGGAAATAAAAATGCTGGTGGTGCTTCTACATTAACCATGCAAGTTGTTAAAAATACCTTTACATCTACAGATGCATCTGGTATTGAAGGTATCATAAGAAAATTTACTGATATCTATATGTCAATATTCTTAGTAGAAAAGAATTATACTAAAGAAGAAATAATAGAATTTTATGTTAATGCCCCATTCTTAGGATATAACACATACGGTGTTGAAGAAGCATCTAAAACATATTTTGGTAAATCAGTTAAAGATTTATCTCTAACAGAAGCTGCAATATTAGCTGGTATATTTAATGCTCCTTCAAATTATAACCCATTCTATAGTATAGATTTATGTGAAAATAGACGTGCTATAGTATTAGATTTAATGGTAAGACACGGATATATAACTGAAGAACAAGCTGATGAAGCTAAAGCAATACCTGTTGAATCATTATTAAAAGCTGAAGAATACACAACATTAAGTCCTTATCAAGTATTTATAGATATGGCTGCCAATAACGTTGAAGAAGTTACTGGATTAAATCCATATAATACTCCTATGGAAGTATATACAACTATGGATCCAGAAGTACAAGATATATTTAATAAATTAAATAAAGGTGAATTAGGATATAAATGGAAAAATGATTATGTTCAAGCTGCTCAAATAGTAACAAGCGTAAAAGATGGTTCTATTCAAGGAGTTAATGGTGGACGTAATGTTGGTGCTCGTTTATTTAATAGAGCAACAGATATGAAAACACAAATCGGATCTACAGCAAAACCAATATTTGCTTATGGACCATTTATAGAATATTCAAATGGTAGTACTGGTACACTATTCTGGGATAATAAAATGACATACTCAAACGGTACAGTTATCAGAAACTCAGATAATGCATTACAAGGACAATTAACAATGCGTCAAGCATTATCTCGTTCAAGAAACATGCCTGCTGTTCAAGCATTCATGAAAACAGATAAAGATAAAATAGCCGAATTCGTTCACGGATTTGGTATAGATTACGGTGATTACTTATATGAAGCCTATGCTATCGGTGGTGGTTTAGCAATAAGCCCTGAAGAAATGGCTGCCGCATATGGAGTATTCGCTAGAGGTGGTTACTATATTAAACCATACTCATTTACTAAAGTAGTTTACTTAGATTCAGATGAAGTTTATGAATATAAATATACTAAGACAAGAGCTTGTAGCCCTGAAACAGCATATATGATTACAGATATCTTAAAAACTGCTACATCTATTGGTACAGCTGGTACAGTAAATGTTCCAGGAACAGATATAGCATCTAAAACTGGTACATCAACATATTCATATGCTGCATATAAAGCTAACAATGTTCCATCATCAGCATCAGCTGATAACTGGTTAATAACTTATTCACCAGATTATGTATTAGCTATGTGGTATGGTGTAGATAAATTAGCACCAGGACAATATACTGACTCAGTAGATGGTGTTATTCAAAATAGAAAAATGCATAATTTAATATCTAGTAGATTATATAAGAGAAATTCAAGATTCTCTAAACCAAGTGGTGTTGTATCATCTAAAGTAGAAATAGAAACATTCCCAGCACAATTACCATCAGCATACACACCAGGTAATTTAATAATTACTGAATTATTTAAAAAAGGAACTGAACCTAGTGAAGTATCAGATAGATTTGAAAAATTAAATAATGTTACTGCCTTATCAGCAACTTCATCTGGTAGCAATGTAACACTAAGTTGGAACGCAGTACCAACACCAAATGCTATTAATACAACTTACTTACAAAAATATTTTGAAGATAATTATGGACAATTTGCAAATATCTATTATCCAAAGAGAATTGCATATAATAATGATGTAATTGGTTCATTAGGATATCAAGTATACTTAGTTACATCTGGAGGATGGCAATCATTAGGATATACAACTAATACGCATTATTCTTATACTGCTCCTTCTGCTGGAACTTATACATTCGTTGTACAAACAGCATATAGTAACTTTAGAGCAAATGCATCATCTGGAGCACAGGTATCAACAAATGTAAAAGGTGAAACACCACCACCTACTCCTGAACCTGATCCAACACCTGAACCTAATCCAGAACCAGATCCAAATACAGATGGTGATTAATAAATAAAAAAGATTTCATTAAGAAATCTTTTTTTTATCTTTACTTTTACAATCATTATAGAATAAACAATTATTACATTTTGGTCCTCTAGCTTTACAAATATACCTACCAAATAATACTAATTGATGATGAGTCTTACTCCATAACTCTTTTGGAATCTTTCTCATTAGTTTCTTCTCTACTATTAAAACATCATCATTCTTATTAACTAGTTTTAATCTTTTACTTACTCTTTCTACATGAGTATCTACTGCTATAGCAGGTACATCAAATAAATTAGATAAAACTACATTAGTAGTTTTTCTACCTACACCAGGTAAACTTTCTAAGTATTCTCTATTATTTGGTACTTTACCATCATAATCTTTAACTAATCTACAAGCTATCTCTTTAATATATTGAGCTTTCTTAGTATAAGAACCACATGGTCTAATAATACTTTCTATTTCTTTAATATCAACACTAACTAAATCATTTAAATTATATTTATTAAATAATATACTAGTAACTTCATTAACTCTTTTATCAGTACATTGAGCAGATAAAACAGTAGCTATTAATAATTCATAATCTTTATTATAATTTAATTCACATTTAGCATTAGGAATCATTATATCTAATTTTTTATTAAAATCAATTATCATTATTAATCCAATCAAATTCTAATATATCTTGTTCTTTTTTAACAGTTTTTTCATCTTTTTCTATTTCACTTCTAGAATTCTTCATATAATTAGATACATCATCCATCGTTTTAAACCCTTTTTTCTCCCATTCATAGATTATTTGATCTATATACCTAAATCTAGGTGCACCATTATAAATTGCTTCTCTAAGGGCCCCTAAAATAAGTTCTTCAGGGGTACCAGTATTTAGCCATCCATCTATTATTTCAGTTTCTTTACTAGAAATAGTTCTACCTAACTCTCTTTCAAAAGTTTTATATATATCAATAGTCTTCTCTTCACTATATTCATTATTTAAATCATCATATATTAAAGAATACAAACCTTCTAAATTAACTTTCTCAACTACTTTAGAATCTATATCTTTAACACTATCTAAACTAACTAAATTCTTAATTGTTAAATTATTAAATGATTCCATAACAATACTAGTATCCATATCTAACACTTTACTCATTAATTCTATATCTAAAGAATCATTATAATTATTATCTAAATATACTAATACTAAGAACTCTTCTAAATTTAATTCTTTATCTCTAGCTACACTAATCAAATAATCATTAATAATTAATTTCTTAGACTTAAATATTTTACTTATTTGCCCTTTCATGTAACCATCTCTTTCTATTTTCATATATATATTTACAAATAGATTCACGTTCATTAACTAATTTACCATCAATTATTAAATCTTTCAATTCATTATATACATTTCCTATTATTTTAGATGGTTTTATTTCTAATATATTACAAATATCTTTAGAATCTATATCTATATCAGAAATACTCTTAATAACTAATTCTTTATCTATCTTACTTATTTCTTCAGGATCCATCCCTAATATACTACCAGCAACTATAGATACATAATACCCATATTTAAATAATACATGTTTATCTATAATACCTTTATTAGTTATTTCTCTAATATCTTCTATATTCTTTCTTTCTTCTTTAGAAAAAGGATATTCCTTTATAAATGTTAATTGACTAAACATACCACATATATCATTAACATTAACTAATTTATCGTACCTAATACCCATTATTTCTAAGAAACCTAATCTTCTTAAATAATCCATTCCTTTAATACAATTAGAACTTACAAGTATCTTTCCTAATTCTTCTTTAATTCTATCTAAAGATAATTCATTTAATAATTCTTTATTATTTTTAATAGCATTATATAATTCTTCTTCTATAGTAAAATTTAATATAGTAGCAAATCTTATAGCTCTTAACATTCTTAAAGGATCTTCATGTAATCTTTCTTCTATATTACCTACACATCTAATTATTTTATCTTCTATATCTTTCTTACCATTAAATAAATCAATAATAGTACCTTCCTTATTCATACATAAAGTATTCATAGTAAAGTCTCTTCTTTGAATATCATCTACTAAATTATCTACATATTCCATTTCCACTTGACGTCTATTACCATTATATCTAATATCTCTTCTATATGTAGTTATATCTATTCTTAAATTATCAGTTATTATTTTAACTGCTCCATATTCATTACTAGTTGAGTGCATATCACTAAATATTTCCATGATATCTTTAACTTTAGCATTAGTACATATATCTATATCAGTAGATTCTATACCTAATAAATAATCTCTAACATATCCACCAACTAAATAAGCTTCAAATCCATTATCTTCTATTCTATTTAGTATTTCATTAATATTCACTCGTATCACCACCTTAATTATAACATATATATCTATCTCTATTTTTTAAATAATATTAAAATGTAAATAAAAAGAAGGTATATACCTTCTAACTTTTATCTCCACCAGAAATATAAAATACAAAAGCAATAGCATCATTCTTATGAAAAGAAGAACCTTGTTTAGGAGTATAACTAACTATTAAACCATCTCTTAAATCACTTTCTATTTCTTTAGTAGAATACATTACATTAGTAAAACCTAATTCTTTAATTTTCTCTAAAGCATGTTCTACAGTCATATTCTTTAATGAAGGAATACTAATAAGAGGATTATTTTTATCTTCTTTTTCTTCCTCTTTATTATTATTCTCTGCTTTAGCTTTTTTCTTTTCTTCTCTTTCTGCTAATATTTTTCTATTTTCTTCTAATTTATTTTGATGTCTTATATAAAAATAAGCAGAAACACCACCAGCTATAAAAGCAATTATTATTAAAAATATAACTATTTTCTTTTTCATATAATCACCATTTAAATTATAACATAAAAAAAGATAGTTATCTTAAACTATCTATTTGTTTATTAAAATCATCACTCTTACATACATAGGAACCAGATACTACCATATCTACTCCAGCTTTTTTAGCTTTCTTAATAGTTTTATCATTAATGCCACCATCTATATTAATAATATAATGATAACCATTTTGTTCTCTTATATCTTTAAGAGTTTCAACTTTATATAATACTTCTTCCATGAATTCTTGACCACCCTTGCCAGGATGAACACTCATTACTAATACTTGATCAACATGATTTAATAATGGAATAATATGACTAACTTTTGTTTCAGGATTAATTGCTAAACCAACCTTCATATTTGTATGTCTTATCATATTAATAACATCAATAGGTTTTCTATGAGATTCATAATGTAATGTTAAATATTCAATATTACCAAATTTAGCAAATTCTCTTACATATTTATTTGGTGAACAACACATCATATGAACATCTAATCTTTTATTACATTTCTTAAACATTTTTTTAAGTTCAGCAACTTCATAATTTTTATTTTCAACAAAAATACCATCCATCATATCAACATGAATATAATCAGCATTTGATTCATCAATCATTTTTATAGTAGTATCTAAATCATAATTACTACTAATAAATGAAACCCCTACTTTCATCTTTCTATCTCCTTTAAAAACAATAAATAATTATCATATCTACTCTTTAATATATCATTCTTTTCTACAGCTTCTTTAACTTTACAACCTATTTCTTTATCATGAATACAATCTCTAAATTTACATTCTAAATCTTCAAATTCTATAAATGTATATTTTAATTCATCTTTAGTCATATTCAAATCTAAAGAACTAAATCCAGGAGTATCAGCTATATATCCATTACTTATTTCATATAATTCTACATGTCTAGTAGTATGTTTGCCTCTACCTAGTGCTTCACTAATATCATCAGTTTTAATATTTTTATTATTATCTAATCTATTTATTAAACTACTTTTTCCAGCACCAGTTTGACCAGCTAATACTACAATACTATTATTTATTAAATCCTTTATTTCTAATACTTCATTATTATATAAACACTTAATACCTATAGAATTATAATACATTTTATATCCATTAATAATATCTAATTCTCCAGCAGATAATAAATCAACTTTAGTAAATATTATTACAGGTTCTATATTATTATAAGTAATAACACAAATTAGTTTATCTAATAAAAATAAATCTAATTCTGGTCTTTTAACACTAGCTATAATAAATGCTTTATCTACATTAGCTATAACAGGTCTAGATAATTCATTTTTTCTAGGTAATATATCAGTAATTACGTTATCATTTATATCTATGATAACGTAATCACCTACTACAGGGCTTAGCCCTTCATTTCTAAATTTACCTCTAGCTCTACAGCCATATACTTCATCACCGCATTTAACTGTATACAAATTACTTATTATTCTAATGATTTGACCTTTCATTATTCGTTAGGCTCCGTATCATTATTACTATTTCCGCCTTCTTCAGTTGGACATTCTTCTTCCATAGCATTACAATCTGATTTTTCTTCAGTATCTTCTGCTTTACCACCAACATATATTGTTTGAGAAGTTCCACCAACAATAGTATAACCTTCAGGTCTCATTTGTTTACCTATAACACCTTCAGGATAATCATTAACGTATTTTATAACTAACTTAACATTATATTCATCACAGAATTTTTGAACTTCATCTACAGTCCATCCACTTGTAAAGTCAGGATATTCTGTTACTACATCAGGAATATATAATGTAATAGTAGTTCCTTCACCTACTTTTTTACCAGGTTCTATATCTTGTTCAATAATCTTATTTTCATCATGTTTTTTAGTTTTATCTACTTCTTTTTTATTAACTAAAACATTTAATCCTTTACCTTCCAGATTACCTTTAACTTCTCTATAATCTTTACCAGTATAATCTTCTATTTCTATAGTTACTGATCCAATTGAAATATATAAAACTACTTCAGTACCTTTACTCTTCTTAGTACCGGCAGCTGGTTTTGTCGATACAACATCACCTTTAGCAACAGTATCACTACTAATATCTTTTTGTTCATCAGATATTGTAAAACCAGCATCTTGTAATGTTTGTACTGCTTCTTTAATAGTTAAACCAGATACATCAGGTACTTCTATAGATTTATTACCTAATAACTCATTCTTTAAGAAGAATACAATAACTACAGCTATTAATAATAATGCTACAAATAATGAAGCTAAGAATATTAATATTCTATTTTCTTTTTTAACTTCATCAACTGTTATTTGCTTAACAGTAACATCATCAGTATCATCAATAATATCCTCATCATCAAGTCGTTTTTCAGCTTTCTCAACTTGTTTAGTAAACTTCTTACCATCACTATCTAATTCTGGATATTGATATTCGAATTTTTCTTCATCTTTTCTAGATTCATCTAAACAAGTTTTTAAATCTTCATACATTGCTCTAGCATCATTATATCTATTCTTAGGATTCTTAGCTGCACTCTTAAGTATAATATTCTCTACTGATTGAGGAATATCAGGCAACTCATCTCTAATACTAGGTAATGGTTCTTTTAAATGTTTTAAAGCTATCTCTACGGCATTTTCACCTCTATAAGGTAAAGTACCAGTTAATAACTCATACATTAAAATACCCATTGAATAAATATCACTCTTTAAGGTACTTCCTTTGCCTGAAGCTTGTTCAGGAGGAAGATAATGTACACTACCCATTACTGAATTAGTTTGAGTAAGTTGAGTAGCATTCATTGCCATAGCAATACCGAAATCAGTAATCTTAACCATACCATTTTCTAGTATCATTATATTTTGTGGTTTAATATCTCTATGAATAATATAACTATCATGTGCAACAGATAAACCATCTGCTATTTGAGTCATTATATCTACTACTTCAGGAACAGTTAATTTACCTCTTTTCTTAAGTAAATCTTTTAAATTCTTTCCCTCAATATATTCCATAACTATGAAATATTGACCATTATCATCACCAACATCATATACTTCTACAATATTAGGATGACTTAAACTACTAGCGTTTAATGCTTCTCTTTGAAATCTTCTTACGAATTTTTCATCATCAGCAAGGTCACCACGAAGAACTTTAACTGCAACGTCTCTATCTAAGATAGTATCATAAGCTAAATAAACATTAGCCATACCACCTTCACCAATAGATTTAATAATCTGATAACGATCATTAATTTTCTGGCCCTTCATTATCATTCTTCTTCACCTTCTTTCAAAGATAAATAAGCTATTGATATGTTGTCAGTACCACCACGAGCATTACTCTTTCTAATTAGTTTAACAACCTTTTCATCTACATCTAATTCTTCATCATTCAATACTTTTTCTATTTGTTCTTTAGTCAACATATTAGTTAAACCATCACTACATAATAGAATTCCATCTATATCTAATTCAACATCAAATACATCTATTTCAGCTTTTTCTCCACTACCTAAAGCTTTCATTAATACATTCTTTTTAGGATGATATTTAGCTTCTTCTTCAGTTAAATCACCAGCAGCTACTAATAAGTTAACCAATGTATGATCTTTAGTTACTTTATGTAATTTACCATTCTTAATAACAAATCCAGAACTATCACCAATATTACCAAATATTAAATAATCATGAGATAGTAATGCCATAACACAAGTAGTACCCATACCCATACTTTCTGGATGAGTCTTTGTATGATCTATTATTTCTTTATTAACTTCACTAATATTATCATTCATCCAATTAATAGCATCTAATTTACTACCAATACTATTTACTTCAGTAAATCTTTTACCCATATGAGTAAGTACTATAGAACTAGCTACTTCACCAGCTCTATGACCACCCATACCATCAGCAACAATAAGTAATATTTCACCATTTGCATTCTTTAATATTGTAACTGAATCTTCATTATGGTCTCTTACCTTTCCTGTATCCGTTAAATAAAACGATTTCATAGTTTCACCTCTTTACTTCTAAGCTGTCCACACGCTGCATCTATCTTACTACCAAATTCTTTTCTAATAGTAACATTAATTCCACTCTTCTTAAGTATATCATAAAACTGCATAACTTTCTCTTTACTAGTTCTTTTAAATTCTATATGATTAGTTTCATTATATGGTATCAAATTAACATAAACTAACATATTCTTCAATAAATTAGCTAATTCTTTAGCACATTCTATACTATCATTTACATTATCTAACATAACATATTCAATAGTAACTCTTCTATTTGTTTTATCTATATACCTTTTAATAGCATCTATTAGTTCATCTATTTTATAAGCCTTATTAATTGGCATTATTTCACTTCTTAATTTATTATTCGGTGCATGAAGTGAAATAGCTAAATTAATTTGTATTGGTTCATTACTTAATTCTTCTATCTTAGGAACAATACCACAAGTAGATAATGTAATATGTCTAGCTCCTATAGCAATACCTTTCGGATCATTAATAATTTTAATAAAATCTAATACATTATCATAATTATCTAATGGTTCACCAATACCCATTATTACTACACTAGATATTCTTTTCTTTATATCTTCTTCAACAAGTAATATTTGTTCTACCATTTCATATGCTTCAAGATTTCTTACTTTCTTAAGTCTTCCTGATTCACAAAAACGACATCCCATATTACAGCCTACTTCAGATGATACACAAATAGATGTTCCATAATCATGTTCCATTAATACTGCTTCTATATGGTTTTTATCTTCTAATTCAAATAAATATTTCTTAGTTAACTTATCTTCTTGTTTTTTAACTATTTTAATCATATTCATTTTAAAGTCTTTATTAAGTAATTCTCTAATTGATTTACTTATATTACTCATATCATCAATAGTTTTGATTCTCTTATCATATAACCATTCAAATACCTGTAAAGCTTTAAATTTTTTTTCATTATTTTTAATAAAATAGTTTTCTAAATCTATTCTTTTAATACCATATATATTCATCATAGAACACCTAGAATAATTATATCATAAATAGCTTTTTTTTATTCAAAAAATGCTAAAAAAAAAGATATTAAAGCAATATCTTCTATTTTTTTACATTATTATTTTTTTTGTTAACACTTTTCTTTTTATTATTATTTTGACCAACGAATGAAACCTTTTTACTTACTTTATCTATTTTCTCTTCTGGTTCTGAATTAAGATTAATCTTATCTATCATACCATTAATTTCAGATACAATACGTTTTTCTTCTTCATCTAATTGACTTGCAATATTAATATTACCTGTATCTGTTAAATCAGTTTCTTCTAATTCTTTAGGTAATTCAATTTCTGCTGGTAATTCTTCAAGTTTAATCTCTGCTTTCTTAACAGGTTCTTTTGGTGATTCTGGAACCTGTTCTTTAACTGGTTCTTCCTTCTTTTCTGGTTCAGTAACAGGTTTTACTACTGGTGTAACAGGAATTGCTACTTTTTCTTTTCCAACACTCTCTACAGGAGGAACTGCTTTTACAACAACCTTTTTAACTACAACTTGTTTTGGCTCTTCATTTGGAACTTCTTCCTTAACAGGTTCCTCTTTTATCTCTTCTTTAACTTCTTCTGGTTGTTTTTCTTGAACAGGTTCTTCTACAACTTCTTCAGGAAGTTCCTCCTGTTCTGTTTTCTTAGCATCTTCTAATTCTTTCTCTTTCAATAATTCTTGTTCTTTAATTTCATCTACACCATTTCTAATAATTAATAAAGAGAACAAACATGTTAAAGTAGATCCTATTCCATAAATAATTGTTATTAATATTCTTAAATTGGATAATTTTTTCAAGTATTTATCGAAATCAGCACCAGAATAAGTTAATACTATTTCATTGAAATTAGTGATTACATCATCAATATTTTTAATACCTATTCTTATTAATATAAATGAACTAGCATATAATAAAACTATAATAAATAAACTATATAATATACTATCTCTTTTACTTAATATATGATTTCTAAAATATATTATTAATGCTGATAAGAATAAAATAAATACAGTAAACACATATACCATAGTTTGTATTAATACTTTCATATTAGCAGAACTAAAATATTTAGTAGTATTATCATCTTTATACACTAAATCAAATGCCATATAGTTATTGTTAACTTGAAATAATCTTTCAAATGTATATATAAGTACATAAGATACAACAAAACCTATTGAAGATAATAAGACTAGCATTAATAAACTTTTTAAACAAGCTTTACCAAAAGTATCTTTTTTATATTCTTTCATCACTATCCAACCTTTCTATATTTTTAAATTAAATAAATTATCTTGTACATTTATATCAGGAATATAATTATAAGTAATTGCATCATAATTATATGGTTTACTTTCACCACTATTTCCTTCAACTATTATACCAACAAGAATATTAATTATATCTCTAATATTAACACCATTATCATATTGAATACTTCCTTGTAAATAATAGAATTCATTGAAAGCACCTAAAAATACTTTCTTTTTAGATTCAGGAACATAAAATATATAAAATGTTTTACCATCTATAACAATATTTTCATCATATTCAAATTCAGTTTCATATTCTTTAGATAACTTGTCTGCAATTTTATCTAAATCTTTAATAAAATGCTCTATATTACCTTCAGTACTACTTACTAACATAGCAAATGAATTACTTTTTATTAAAGCTTTATTATTTCTTTCTTGTACATTATAATTTTCAGGTATTTTAGAAACAACAACGCCAATTTTTATTTCTTTTTTAGCTACTTCAACAGTATTATTGTTATTTAAAATACCGCCTTCTTTAGATCCATATTTAATCACTACAAAAAAAACTATTGCAACAATAATTAATAATGGAACACCTATTTTCATTATTTTTTTTCTTCTTATTCTCTTAGCTTTAGCTTCTTCTGTTTCTAAAGAAAGCATACTTGATAATTGATTTTGATTTACTCCATTAAAAGCATTAAATTTATTATCTCCTACATTAGCGTTATCAGGATTAACAAAATCTAAATTAACGTTATTAGGATTTGTTTTATCTTTAATATTCATCAATTGATTTATAGATAAATTAGAAGTATTTTGTAATTTAGTTTCTTGTTTTTCCACAGTCTGCTCTACTACTGGAGTAGTTGGAGTAACTTGTTCTTGAACAACTTCAGTTTGAGCAACTGGTGCTTCTACAGGTGCAGGTTGTTGTTCTACTGATTCAGCTTGTACAGGTACAGTTGGTTGTTCAACAACTGGAGTATTTTCAACAACTGGCGTACTTTCTACAACTGGAGTTTGTTGAGAAGCAGGTTGTTCTACTACTGGCGTAGATTCTGCTTGAACTGGTGTTGTTGGTTGTTCAACAACTGGAGTTTCTTCTAATACTTCATGTGTATATAATTGTTCTACTTCTAGAACTTCAGATTGTTCATTAGTATCCAAAACTTCTACATTTTCACTACTAACATCTAATTGTTCTACACTATTATCTTCTCCACAAGAAGGACATATTATGACACCGTCAGGTAATGCTGTACCACATTTTTTACAGTTCATAAACATGCCTCCTATTCTATTAAATTATAACACATTAAAACATTAAAAAAAACGATTTATTAAAAATCGTCTCTATTTCTTAAAAATGGTGGTAAGTCATAATCGCTAGATTGATCATTATTACTAATATAAGTTGTATCGTCAGGTAATTCATTATCTAAACCACCTATCTGTTCTCTTGCATCATCAAATCCTGTAGCAATTACTGTAACTATAACTTCATCATTTAAGTTCTCATTAATAACAGCACCAAAAATTGTATTAATATCTGTATTTGCAGCATTTCTTACTACTTCAGCAGCATCTTCAGCTTCAAATAAAGTTAAACTATTTCCACCTGTAATATTAATAATAGCATCAGTAGCACCATCTATAGTAGTTTCTAGAAGTGGACTTGCAACAGCTTGTTTAGCTGCTTCTATAGCTCTATCCTCTCCAACACCTATACCTATACCAATAATAGCGTTACCTCTATTTTGCATTACTGCTTTAACATCGGCAAAGTCTAAGTTAACTAAACCTGAAACAGCAATCAAATCAGAAATAGATTGAACACCTCTACGTAATACATTATCAACCTCTTTAAATGCTTCTAATATAGGAGTAGTTCTATCAATCATTTCTCTTAATCTATCATTAGGAATAACAATAATTGTATCTACATGTTTTTTTAATTCTTCAAGACCAACTTCAGCTTGTTCCATTCTTTTTCTACCTTCAAATTTAAAAGGTTTTGTAACAATACCAACAGTTAATGATCCTTGTTCTTGAGCAATTTCAGCTACTATAGGTGCAGCACCAGTACCAGTACCTCCACCTAATCCACAAGTAACGAAAACCATATCTGCTCCAGTTAGAGCATCTTCTATATCTTTTTTACTTTCTTCAGCAGCTTCTCTTCCTACATCAGGATTTCCACCAGCACCTAATCCTTGAGAAATATTAGGACCTAATTGTATTTTTACTTCAGCATTGCTAGCATTTAATACTTGTAAATCTGTATTAGCGACGATAAATTCTACTCCACCAACACCAGATTCGATCATACGATTAACAGCATTGCAGCCTCCGCCACCAACACCAATTACTTTAATCTTAGCAATCTGATCCCTTTCCAAATCTTGCATTCTCAAATCCTCCTTAATTAACCATTAAAAATGTACCCAAACAACTTTCCAACCTTATTTTCATTCTGACTATCCAAATCAGAACCACCAAGTTGTTGTTGTTCTTCTATTGTAAATATTGAATAATCTTTATCTTTAAGTTTAGCATCATATGCATAATACTTTATAAGTCCTAAACAAGAACTATATTTATTATTACGAACTCCCATTTCAAAAATACTTCCAACTTTAATATTTTCATCAAAAATATTCATTGCAAAAGTTCTAAATTCCTTTAATTCCGCTAAACCTCCTGTAAATATTATATAACTTATTTCTTTTTTTGTTAAGATATTTATCTCTTTCTTGCATAAATTAAGCATTTCTTCTAATCTACTAACAACTATTTTAGAAACTTCCTCTTGATTTAATACTCTTTCTTTACCATTAACATCATTAACTACTAAAGTATCACTACTAGATACTAAGCTATCATCTAAAATAACTAGTTTCTCTTTAACATCTCTAGAAACATTTTCACTTAATTTATAAACAAAAGATATATCACTATCTATATTATCTCCACCAATATTTAAAACTGAAGAATTAGTTAATATACCTTTATTAAAAATACCTATACTAGTAGAATCAGCACCTAAATCAACTACAGCTACTACACTACTATCTAATTCTTTATTCTTAAATTCATAATAATTACCTATAACACTCAAATTAATATCTAATACTTCTATACCTAAAGTATCCAAACAAGCTAATATTGGATAAAAATTCTTCTTAGGAGCATAAACTAATACCCCTCTAACACCTAAAGTAGTAGATACCAATCCTTTAGGATTCTTTACTAACTTTTCATTATCTAAAACAAAACCTGTAGGTAACATAGTTATTATTTCATAATTATTATCTTCATACTTTCTTAAAGAAGAATTAATAACTCTAACTATATCTCTTCCTTCAATAATATGATCTTCATTTTCAATATTTACACTACCATTAACCACCATATAAGCAGCATTATTTGAAGGAACCTTAACTATCATTTGTTTTATTTTCAATCCTAAAGTATCTTCACATCTTTGTATAACTTCTCTTAGTGCATCCAAAAGAGCATTTGGTTCTAATAATAAACCATTAGAAACACCTTTAGAATGAGCATCAGCTACTGCTAAGACATTTAATTTATTTCTTACCATTTCGCCAACAACAAGCTTAACTTTATCAGTACCAACATCTAAACAAGCCATTATCTTTCGCATCTACACCACTCCAAATTATACTATTTTAATTATACAAAAATATTGTGGATAAATCAACTTGCTTACACAAATAAAACCATTGCAACAATAACGCATAAAATAATAAATGTATTAGTAAACATAATATCAATCCTTCCATCTAAATTAAATACTATTATAACATAAAAAAAGTAGTTATAAACTACTTTTCAGCTTTCTTAGCAACTTCTACTAATTCACTAAATGCTTTAGGATCATCAATAGCTAATTCACTAAGCATCTTTCTATTAACTTCAACACCAGCTTTAGTTAATCCATTAATGAATTTAGAATAACTAATTTCATTTTCTCTACAAGCAGCATTTATTCTTGTAATCCATAATTTTCTGAAATTTCTCTTATTAGCTCTTCTATCTCTAAAAGCATAAACTCCACTATGGAAAGTTTGTTCTTGAGCAGTTTTAAATAATCTATGTTTAGAACCAAAATAACCTTTAGCTGCTTTTAAAACTTTTTTTCTTCTATTTTTAGCTACATTTCCGCCTTTAACTCTTGCCATATTCTCTAACTCCCTTTCCTACTAGATAAAGTCTTTTAGACGTCTAGTATCTCCTTTTGCAAGGATTCCTTTCTTTCTTCTTTGTCTAATTATTTTACCAGAATCTTTAGCTGTTTGATGATTTCCTCCTGATTTCTTATAAACTAATTGACCATTCTTCTTAGCTTTAAGTACTTTACTTGAAGCTTTATGTGTTTTTTGTTTACATCCCATAAATTTCAACTTCTTTCTAATATATTATTTATTATTTTTTAGGTGCTAACATCATAATCATAGTACGTCCATCCAATTTTGGCTGACTCTCTATTATAGCAACATCACTTAATTCCTCAGCAAAACGAAGCATAACTTCTTTACCTAATTCAGGTCTATCTAGTTGTCTACCTTTAAATCTAATAGAAACTTTAATATGATGACCTTTAACTAAGTATTCATAAGAATTCTTTTTTCTAGTATTGAAATCATGAATATCAATATTAGGACTTAATTGATATTCCTTAACATTCTTATTACTTTCTCTTTGTTTCTTTTGTGATTCTTTAAGCTTCTTTTGTTTCTCATAACGGTATTTATTATAATCCATAATTTTACCTACAGGTGGTACAGAATTTTCACTCATTAAAACTAAATCTAATCCAGCATAATTAGCTAGAGTTAGAGCATCAGTTAAATTCTTAACTCCCATTTGTTCTCCATTAGGACCAATAACCATTAATTGTGCCACTTTAATTTTCTCATTAATTGGCAATTCATTTTTATCCTTTGCTATATTAAGACACCTCCACACAATTAAAAAGGGCGAACACCTAGTATCCACCCAAAAAACCTAAATTAAATATAAATTTTAATCTCAGCTCTTTACCTATCATCTAAACTCACAACGACAATCAGGTGGATGTGGATACATCGCTTTCTTTTTAATAACAAGAAGATTATATACTATATTAATCTACTTGTCAACAATTATTTATTTATTTTTCCTTTATAATTCCCTCATTTTACTATCATTATAGTTATAACCTATTTGAAATAATTCATTAACTATTTCTCTATTACTATCTATATTTCTATCTACATTTAAAATATATCTATTATCTTCATACTCTAAATAGGATTCTAATTCAATACCTTTACAATGTTTTTCTAATCTACTAAATATTCTTATAAATTTATCTGTTAAATTATTTTGTATTGATTCTTGTTTACCATATAATTCATCTGCATAATAAATAGAATCTCCATATCTTTCTATTTTATATCTATTCATTATACATTTACTATTCCATCTAGTAATTAATAATGGAATAACATTAACTCTACTACAATCACTTAAACTAATACCTAATATAGCAGATACAATAAAACTTAAAGTAAAACCCTTATCAATATGTTTTAATACATCATAAATACTCTTAGAATATTCATCTTCCTTATCAATCTTATCACGTGATTGAATAGCATATACAAATAATTCATCATCTATCTTAGATAATCTAATAGTAGGAATGTAAAACTCTTTACTAGGATCTGCATCACTTACTATTCTACCCTCTATTTCATAAGGAGTTTCATCATTAATAGAAGCCTTCTTTTCAGTTAAGTATATATTTCCTTTTAATATATCACTATGACCTATTAATTCTTCTTCATCACTATTAAGTATTCTACTACTAAACATTTTAATTCTAGTATTTAAAAAGTTAATAGGATTACTATAATCCATAGCAGTAGCATTAGCAAATAAAGAACACATTAAAGTCTTAATAATTAAATGATCATCATTTCTAACTTCCTCATAATAATTAGATTTATCATAGAATTCATAAGCTATTTTTATATATTCACATAATAATGAATTAAATAATAACTCATCATTTATATTTAATACAGGTACCATAATACCATTAAATCTATCTTCATCTATAAAATTATAATAATTATCATTTATCTTAGTACTAAAAGCTATATTATACATTCTAAAACAATCTACTCTACCTAATCTAGCTTCTACTATAAATTCCCTATAAAATATATCTAATATCTCTTTATTGTTCATAATAACACCATAATAATTATATCATGAATAAACTATTAATTCATGTTGTGCTCTAGTACAAGCAACATATAATAAATTTTTTTCTTCTTTTAAGTATTTACTAATTTTATCACTATATACTATTACACTATCAAATTCTAATCCTTTAGCTAAATAAGCAGGTAATACAACCAAAGTTTTATTAAATTCTTCTGTATTACTATTTAATAAACTAATAGGACATTTTTCTCTTAATTCTTCATATAATCTTTGTGCAGTTGCTCTATCTCTAGTAATAACAGCAACTGATTTATATTTATCTCTTAAATATTCTATATCACCAAATAATAAAGCACTTTCTTTTCTTTTAATAATAGGTACATCTTCTGTCTTTCTAATAGCACTTACAAATTTTAACCCTAATATTTTATTTGTAAAATCTATAATTTCTGGGCTAGATCTATAAGTTTTAGTCAAAGATATACACTTACTTTGTTTAAATAATTTAGCCAATATATCTAAAGATTTATATTTATAATAAGGATTAATAGTTTGATTAACATCACCTAATATAGTAAAATTACTATTCCTAAATATTTTATTAATAATCATATATTGTAAAATACTATAATCTTGAGCTTCATCTATTACTACTTGACGTATATCCCTTTCATAAGGGAAACCCTCTAATAAACCTTTCATATATACAAATAATAAAGCATCTTCATAATTAATAACTTTATTTTTTTCAAAGTTTCTTATTTCTTTATCATTCATTCTTATCTTACAATAATCACTACTAAAGAAACCTAAATAAATATCTTTAAAATCTCTTTTAAAATTACTGTGTTCATAAATTAATTTCATATAAGTAGGTTTCTTTTTAGTACTACCTTTATAATTATTCATTGATAATCTTTCAGCAATAGCTTCTATTCTTTCAAAGAAAGGTAAATTATTATATCTAGTATGTAATTGTTCATTAATATCTTCTTTATATACATTCCATACTTTATTTTCTGTAAAATCACTTATCATTCTAGATTTTCTAACAAAATCTTCTATATATAATGTAATATCTCTAACTATATTATCACTTTGTTTATATTTAATTAATTCAACGTTATCAACACCATCAGCATAATATTTACCAATAAAATCCATAAATGGTTCTACTGATTCAAACTCAGTAATTGTATGGCTTAAATAATCATTGAAAGTTGTTTGTAAAGTATTATTCTCACCTAACTCAGGTAAAACATTACTAATATACTCTGTAAATATTTGATTAGGACTTAATATTAAAATATCATTACTAGTTAAATTTTTAATTTTATATAATAAGAAAGCTATTCTATGTAATGCTACACTTGTTTTACCTGATCCAGCTATACCAGATACAATTAATGTTTTGTCACTAACATTTCTAATAACACTATTTTGTTCTTGTTGAATAGTATTAACTATATTTTTCATTTTATCATTACTATCCTTAGCTAATACCTCTTGTAATAATTCATCATCTATACTTATAGAATTATCAAAAGCACTTATTAATTTACCTTTACTAATCTTATATTGTCTTTTTCTTATTAATTCACCATTAATAGTACCTCCAGGTGCTTCATAAGAACATTTACCTACTTCGTAGTCATAAAATAAACTACAAATAGGACTTCTCCAGTCATAAATAATATTTCCATAATTTTCATCTTTTAGATAAGTTAAACCTAAATAGACACTTATTCTTTCCTTATCTTCATCTTCAAATACAATTGAAGCAAAATAAGGTTCATCTTTAATACGATATAATTTTTTGAAATAATCTCTACGCATTAATAATTGATTAGCTTCTAATTCAGATTCTACATTTACTTGGTTTAATTCTTGAGCATCCATTGCTCTTCTATTCTCCCAAGTATACCTTCTAAATTCACGAAATTTTTCTTCATCTTCAAAAATATTCTCACCCATTTGAGCTATCTTATCATTAAGTATTTTAAGTACATTTTTGAGCCTTTTCTTTTCCAAGTCTAATTCATGTCCAGTAATTGCCATATTAACCCTCTTTCCACAACAAAACTCCACTACATTTTTTTAGATAGAATTATCCTGTAGCGGTAAAAACATAAAAATATTAGCATCTAAGTCAAAAGTCTCTTTAAATATACAATAAATATTTAAATAATTCAATAAAAAAAAGATTATTTTACAATAATCTTACTTTTCGTTATCAATTAAGAATTCGATTCTATCAAGGAAATCTAATGATTCATCACATTTCCATCCTTCATGGCATATTTCTACTATTTGATTAGCATCAAATAAAGCAGTACCTTTAGTATCTAATACACCTTCTGGAAAAGGACATCCTCTATAATCAAATACTCTATCTTTATTATCTTCTGTACATATATGATAACCTGTTATCATAACTTTTTTAGTACCACCTTCAAGTAATACTACAGTACCAATAGGTAAATATTTATTATTCATAATCTATACCTCCTACTTCTTAGATTCATCAGATAAACCAAAGTCGAATTTATATGTTTTATTATTTTTCTTCTTATATAATTCTTTGATATATTTGACATAATCTACATATTCTTTATTATTAAGACCTTCATAGAAAACTTTATCAATTTGATTAGCATCAAATAATGTATAAATATTTTCCATTAATCCTTCAGGAAATATACAACCATTATAATCATAAATCTTATCAGCTTTAAGAGTCTTAGTAAAATAACCAGTAATCATTACTTTTTTAAGACCACCTTTTAGTAATACTACAGTACCAATAGGTAATAACTCTTTTTTCATATTCTTCACCAACCCAAATATATATTTTATATGAGGAAGGAAACCTTCCTCATATAATTATTAATTAAATAAATTCATTGCATCGTCTGTTGAAATACCACTAGTATCTCCAGATTCAATTGGAGCAACTGCACTAGGATTATCACCATTCATACCAACACTAGATACAGTAGGATTTCCAGAAGTAGTAGCTACAGCACCATCATCAGCACCATGAACTTCTCTAACACTTTCTAAATATGTCTTTCTTGCTTCTTTATATCCATCTATAGATTCCTTATAAGTAGTCTTAGCTTTATCCATTGCTTCATACTTAGTCTTGAAATCTGCAGCATCAGTATTATATTTTTCAATTGAAGTCTTATATTCAGAAACAGCTTCACTACTCCATTTAGAAGTATCTTCACCAAATTTTTCTTTATATTTATTATAAGTATCTTCCATTGTTTTCTTAGATTCTCTAATAGTACCTAAAGACTTATTAGCTTCTTCTAATGTAGTATTATATTCTTTTTGAGCATCTGTCATAGTAGTACGAGCATCAGTTACCTCTTTACTATTATTAACATTTGCTAAAATATCTTTTGCACTACCAGTTAATAAATCATTATATTTTGCAGGATCATCGTATGCTGTATTGAAGTCTTCAACACCAGCTGCTTTAGCAAGTTCAACTGCTTTATTAGCAACATAAGAATTGGCATCTCCAACTAACATTGCATCTATTAATAATTCTCTATCTTGAATTATAGCAGCAGCTTCTGGTTCTGAATAACCAAATTTTATTAAATTCTCTTTTAGTGAATCTAAATTGCCTTTATCAAACGCATCATTAACTACATCTATAATAGATTTTCTTCTAGCATTTAATTCTTCTTCAGATAAATTCTCATAGAATTCTCTAGCTAATTCGTCGTAATCTGTTTCTAAATCATTAATATATAACTCTTCACCTTCAGGCATTGTAATATCTTCAAGTGGTTCAATAGTTGGAATATCGATTGTTGTTGGAGTTTCAACTGTAGGTGTTGGAGTTGTAACAGTATCTGTTGGTGTAGGAACAGTATTTGTTGGTGTTTCTGTAGTAGCAGGATTTGTTCCTCCAGGATTTGTTCCTCCAGGATTTGTTCCTCCAGGATTTGTTCCTCCAGGACCAGGACTCGTTGGATTTGTAGGATTCGTTGGATTTGTTGTTGAAGAAGTCTCAGGTTGAGAAGGTAATGAAACATCTCCTATTGCACCAAATGCACCAGCAGCTAATAAAGCACCAGCTAACGCAGAATCTCCTAAACCTAAACTTCCAAGTACTGAAGCAACATTATCAGCATTATATTGGTCTCCCCAAATTTTAGCTATATTATCATATGCTCCAGACTTCTTAGGATCATCTTCATATTTTGGTAATATAGTTTGAATAAATTCATTTGAGAATAGTCCACTTTTTGCTGCGGCTGCAGTCATTCCACCAGCATTATTAACAATACCATTAAAGTCAATATTAGCACCATATTGATTAACCATATATTGTCCTGCTAATTCACCAGCAGTAACAGTATTTGCATATGTATAGAAAGCATTCATTGCTTCTGCAACACTAATATTAACTTCATGTTCTTTTCCATCGGTATCATAATACTTATATGCCGTTTGAATATCAGTTAAAACACCATTTTCAAATACAGCACCTTTCAAAGAATCGTATTCACCAAGTGCTGCAGTTAAATCAGCACCATCTGCTTCATAAGCAGCAACCATACCAACTATTACACCTATATTATTAATTAAATTAGTTGTTTTTTCTTCCAACTCAGTAATTTTAGAAAAAGCTTCTCCACCAGCTCGATTTTCATCTATTTTAGCTATTAAAGCTTCCTTAGCGGTTTCTACCCATGTTGGATTACCAGTATTTTGCCCATCTTGTGATAATTCATTTTTTATAACACAAGCATGAAGAGCATTACCAATTGATGTGTTTAATAACTTATAACCAGGATTAGCTGGTTCTTTATATACTGTAAGAGCTGAATAATTGGAAGTTAATTGTTTATATGCACTTTCTGTTCCTTGACTTGCTTTACTAGATAAAGCTCCAAATTTAGAATCCCAAGTAGATTTCAAAGTTTCTATATTGGTCTTTGCTTCTTGAGCTTTAGTAGCAATTTGTTCTAATTGATCATTACTTATTTTAACATCTGCCATATTTTACCTCCTCATACTAACTTACTGTAATTGCTCCATCATGACTATCTTCCCACGATTCGCTATCTATTGATACAGTAGCTCCATATAATTTACCAGCAGGAGCATCCAATTCTGATTGAACAGCATCCCAACAAGAACCCAAAGTAGTTAATAACGAATCAATAGCAGTATTTAAATCATCTATTAATTGATCTAACTTTTTTTTTGCTTCATCTAAGTTATCTAACCCATCAACATCAAAAGCTTCAGTAACACTACACGCATCATCTAGATTAGTTTTTATATCTTCTATAATAGGTTTAATATCAGACTCTAAAAAATTAAATTCTTCTTTTGAAAAATAAGTCGTCAATTGAACCTTGTCCATAGGAGTAGATGATACAGAGCAACTATATATCTTGTACTGAGTTTTTGTTTTCTCATTACCAGCAGAATCAGTACCATCAGAAACTGTTTTAGTTTCTCCTTTATAATATAAACCCATAATTAGTCATCCTCCATCCTATTTAGGCTCCTGACCTTCAGGTGGTGTCTCACCATTAGGTCCAGGTTCTCCCGGTTTTTCACCATTTGGTCCAGCTGGCGGTGTTGGCGCTGTCGGTTCAGCTGGCGGTGTTGGTTCAACTGGTGGTGTTGGTGTTTCAGCCGGTGTTGGTGTTTCTGCAGGTGTTGGTGTTTCAGTAGGTGTTGGTGTTTCAGTAGGTGTTGGTGTAGTAGTATCTGAATCACCTTTATCATCACCAGAATCAGATTTTACATCCTCAGGATTAGTAGTAGGTGTATCATTTCTATGTTCTAGAATATATGCACCTGTCTCTGCCAAAGCATCTGTTCCACTTTTATCTCTATATTGATCCAAAGCAGCACCAGCAACTACTGAATAAACGCCGCCTGTCACATAATTGTTGCTATCAGTCAATGGTCTTTCCTTTTTCTCTGTTGCAACAGCATCAGCAAATCCACTAAATCTCTTTTCAAAATCAGAATATTCACCAGCTGTTGAAGCAACAGCAACAGACCAGCCATCAAATTTTTCCAAAAACTTAGGAAAATTCGAAGCAACATTGTGCCAATCCGCTAACAATTGTGCACCAAGATTTCCAAATATAGCTTCATTTTCAACATTAACAACTGCCTCATAAGCAGCTGTAGCATTACCTAAAGTTTCACCTACAGCTGATGCAGCATTAATCATATCAGAATATTTCTGCTTTATAGTATCATAATTAAATTCTCTTTCACTCATTTATATCACTCCAATTCAGTAAATCTTGAACACAAAATTAATTACCACCAGATTGAGCATTCCATTGATCATTAGATGGTTTATCAGCAATATTTCCATTTACGTCATACCATGTTCCATCACCGATTATTCTTCCATCATCTTGAACTTCATCAGGACCATATACTTTGTAACCAACTACATTTCCATCTTCATCAGTATATCTATATACTAAATTTCCATCTTCATCAGTATATTTATAAGTTCCGCCGCTATATTCATTGTTTCCACTTACGTACTCTCCACCATCTTGAGCACCTGTTCTTAATTTAGGGTGTAATTGAGCATTCCATTGGTCATTAGATGGTTTACTAGTAATATTTCCATTTTCGTCATACCATGTTCCATCACCGATTATTCTTCCATCATCTTGAACTTCATCAGGACCAAATACTCTATAACCAACTACATTTCCGTTTTCATCAGTATATCTATATACTAAATTTCCATTTTCATCATAATATTTATAAGTTCCGCCACTATATTCATTATTTCTTTTTACGTACTCTCCACCATCTTGTGAACCTGTTCTTAATCCAGGATTTATAGGTGCAGATGCACGTTCTCTATTAGCATATTTATCAGGATTAATTTCTTTACCATCTGGATCATAATATCTTGTATATTCTGTATTTCCAGATCCAGTAGTAACTTGTTTCCATGCATTTCCTTCATCATCATACTCATATGTTGTTGTTTTTACTGGTTTACCATCATCATATTCAGTAGTTTGTACTGGATTATGATCCTTATCATACGCAACAGTTTTAGTTATTTTATCATTATCTTTTGTAATTTCTAAACTAGTACCATCTGTATATGTTCTAGTTTCTACATTATCATTAACATCAGAATTATAGAAACCATATCCATCTAGTAATCTAGCAGCACCTGCTGCACCATACATAGCTGTAAGATAATCCTCATAATTTTTATATTGTGCTACATCACTCTTATCATCAGCATGAAGAGCGTCAAATTCATCTTGAGTATATACTCCAGAAATCTCACCTTGTTTAGCTTTATAATCAAAGTACGCACGTTTTTGTTCTTCATATTTATCATTAAGATAATCTTCGTATGAACCTGAAACTTTACCATCTTTTTTAGCTTGTTCAAAATCTTCTTTAGACATTACACCAGGATAGCCACCTTCAGTAGCCTTAGCAGTAAAGTCTTCTAATGATCCAGGATTTTCACCACCTGCTCCACCATTAGTAGCACCACCATTAGCACCACCATTAGCACCTCCGCCACTGCCTTCAAGAATATTCTCAATAATAGGTTTTAATTGATCAGCTAATTCAGTAGTTTTACCAGATAAAGTTTGGAAATGTGTACTAAACATCAAAATAGTATCTCGCATAGCATCTGTAGAACCTTTAAATCCTTCAACAGATTTACTAAATGCATCGTAGTCTTCACCTACCCAGCTACCTTTTCCACCCATACCAGAAACAGTAGTATAAATGCTATTTACTCCATCATTAAATTTTCCACCAAAATCTTTTAGCTTGCTACTTAAATCCTCTTGATTATCAGAATTAGCAGTAAATGTCCATCCCATAATAACACCATCTTTCAAAATTATTCAAAATAGTACATTGTAAATTGCTAAATATAGCAATTTAGCAACTTACAAAGTACTACTGTATAAGTAGTACGTTTTTTTCTTAGAAATTTTCTGTTTTTAAACCAGTATGTTCAGCTTCCCATTGTTGATAGTTAGAATCACCAGCAGCTGCAGCATTCATTAAATCTTCCATTCTTGCAAGTTTTTTTGAAATGCTAGCACTTAATGGAGCCCAATCGTTCATTTTAGAAGCAGCCCAATTACCTTTTGATTCATCTTCTAATGTAGCAGTCAAAATCTTAGAAGTTGAATTTAATGTTGTATTTAATTCTCTGATTGTTTCAGTCATTTCTGCATGAGCAGCAGAGAACTTATCATAAGCTATTATTGCCATTTATATTCACCTCACATTATATTATTATACTCTACTTAATCTTGCTTTATTTGTAGCAACTGTATCGTCGAATGCACCTGCAGTCTTTTGTAAGTCAGTACCTACATCATTAATGATTGCTTGTGCTCTTTCTAAATCACTTTTCATTCCATCAGCAATACTTTTAAATTCTACAGAGTCTTCTGCACCACTCCAAGTGTTAACATCTGTGATTTTTCCAACTCCTTGATAAAAAGTTCCTGTTAAAGATTGGAAATCAGCAGAATTTCTTACAGCTTGTGTACCAGTTTCTTCAACTGTTTCACTATTCATTAGCACTGTATTTCCCATAAAAACACCTCCATTCATCTTTTTTATAAGAATATATGCTAGTAACTAAAGAATATAATGATAGTATTTAATCCAAATACCCCTTACTATCACATCATATCCTTATAAAATAATTTTACAAAAAATTAACAATATAGTCAATAAAATTTCCAAATAAAAACTAAAAGTTGTCACACTTTTAGTTATATTTTATTGAAATGGTTTTATTTCTTCAGAAGACTCAGTACCAGTAGCACCTTCATCAGTAGCAGTACCTTCTTGTTCTGAAGATTGTGCTCTTTCCTTTTCTAAAGTATCTACTATTTTATTTAATTTTTCTTTAAAAATCTTCTCTTCTTCATCTTCATATCCAACTGAGAATATTTTATCTATTTGATCATGATCAAATAAACATACTTGATTACTACTTAAATATCCCTCTGGATATACACATCCACTATAATCATATATTTTATCAGGTTTTTCTTGAGCTACAGAACAAAATCCTGTTATCATTGCTCTTTTCTTTCCGCCTTTTAATAATACAACTGAACCTATAGGTAAAAATTTTTCTCTATTCATTATAATTCTCCCTTTTCATTATGCAGTTATTGGTTGATTCATTAACTCTTTTACGTTAGTAGGATCAACTTTCTTAGATATTTTAGAAGCTTTTTCAATCTCATATCTATTTTTCATATCAGCAAATATTCCTTCAATATCTCCAAGTTTTCTATTTGAATCTTCAAATGCTTTAGATGCATCAATATTTGCGTTATTTAACATTTCATAAGTCTTATATTCTTCATTAGTCCAATTACCAGAATTGCTTCCATGTTCATTGATAAATGAATCATATTTAGTCTTAGCTTCTTTTAATTCAGCTAAATCTTTATTTGCAGCATTTGCAAAATCAACATATTTTCTTTCAACATTAAAGTATTCATCTCTTAATTTATCAAATGAACTATCACTTAAATTAACTCTTAATGATAATGCAGTACCATCAGTTAAATTACTAACACTAGCATTTAACATATAATTTGATTGAAAATCTGTAATACCATCTTCAGCAGCCAATTCTTTAGCTAATTCAGATAATTTTTGTCTTCTAGCTCCATCTAACATTGCTAATGTAGCTAATTGTTTATCACCAATAATAACATTTGCATCATTTTCACTAAATCCAAATCCCATTAATCTTTGTTTTAATAAGATTTTATCAACTGCAAATAATGCTTCTGTTTCATTTATCACAGTATTTTCTTGTGCAGCTCTTTCATTTTGATCTATCTTTTCATATTTATATCTTGCTAATTCATCATAATTAATAACGAATTGTTTATTCTTATCACCATTAATCAACTTAGTAATACCTTTAACTGCAACAATTGCACCAACACTTATCAATTCAGCTGGTAAATTATTCTTAATTCCATCCGCTATATTTTCAACAACACTTGCTGATTGATGAGAATTAACCATATTAGAATTAGATGTTGTAATACTTGTATCTTCTAAATCTAATTGATTAACAGAACTACTTGTATCTATTTGACTCATATCTATTGAAGTTTCAGGTAATGGATCAATACCTTCGATAGATGATTCAGTATTTTCAGTAGCATTTAAATTCTTTAATACATTTGCACCAGTATTAACAGATGCTTCAACAGCACTGTCTACATCAACTGTTTGATTATTATCACCCATTATATTCATAGGATCTTCTAGACTAGCACTTGATGTACTAGTAACAATATCTTCAACACCTGAAGAAATATTACCAGAAGATACACTAGTTTGTGTTTCAGTATGAATTTCATTACCTAATAATGATTGAGGATCATCCATTCCAACTGAAGAACTAGGTCCTGAAGATTCAGGTGATACTAATGTTGTTACATCGCCATCAGACATTCCAGTTGAAACTTGAGTTTCTGCTTCTAGTGCCTCGAAATCTCCCTTAGCTGAATTGTATTCACCCTTAGCTATTTCTACAGCTTCTACTTTAGTCTTAGCATCAGCAACAGCTTCGTTGTATTGCTTAGCTAATTCAGTATATTCATTATATTGTTCATCAGTCCATTTAGTATAATCTTCACCATATTTTTCAGTAAAGCCATCAAGTTTAGACTTCAAGTCTTTAGCGTTTGCCAATGCATCATTGGCATCGTCAACAGCTTTTTTATAACCAGTAACAGAATCATATAATTTCTTTCTAGTTGAAGTTTTCTTATTATCAGCTTCAGTTTGTTGATTATTAGCATTCTTAGTAAATGCTTGAATAGTTAAATCTCTATCTTGCATTATTTCAGCAACTTCAGATTCATTATATCCCATACCAAATAACTTTCTAGATAATAAAGCTTGATTATTATCAAATAAGTTATTAGCTTCAGTAACAACTGCTAAAATACTAGCAACTTTAACTCCCGTATCACTACTACTACCATAATCTTCTAAAGTCATATTCTCATAGTCTTTTACTAAATCATACTCGAACGCTTTAGAATCAACAGATAAATTACCATCTCCACCAGGAGTACCAGTAATATATTGATCTACAACTGAATCATAACTTAACAAGTCTTTTGTTGGAGTTCTATCAGTTGGACTAGGATCTAAACCACGAGAAGGTGTTGTACTTGTTGGAATATCAGATGATGGAGATGTATCTCCAGGAGTACTTCCAGGATCTGATGGTGTACCAGGATCACTAGGTTGTGGACTTGAAGGAGTCCCAGTATCTCCGCCGCCACCAGAAGGCTCAGGTTGTTTTTCACCACCACCTCCAGGTTTTTTAGCACGATTTCCTACATCTTCACCAAGAACATCTTGATCTTGTTGACCAGAATCTTCCTGGCCTTTACCTTTCTTAGGATTAGTAGGTTCCTCATCAGGTTTAACATGATAATCATCATCTAAATTTAATTCATCTTTAATTTCTTGTCTTTCTTCTTCTGTTAAATTCTTACCATCTTCAATTATTTCAAATACATCAGGATTTTCGTTAATAGTTTCTGTCAAATCATATGCATCTGAGAAATCAGTTGCAACAGTAACAACTCCACCAAAAGCAAGACCACTTTCGGCAGCTGCATCCATAAATGCATCATAATCAACACCCATTTTTTTAAGAGTAGCTCTTAAATCATCATCTTCAGTAACATTATATTTATCACCATATACATCTTTTAATGTACTTAAAACATCATCAAGATTATTTTGTCTATATGCATGAGTATCTCTTGCAAAATCGACAACAGCAGTAACTTTATCATAAACAGCTTGTTGTTGATCAAGTGTTAATTTACCATCTCCACCATTTTCAGTAACATCTGTAAGAGCAGCAGTATATTCACCATTCATTACAGCACCGAAAGTTGTATAGAAACATTTAACCAATTCTGACATTGTCATTTGAATTGGTCCTCCACCTTCAGGAGGATAATAGTTATACCTTACTTCAGCATCTTCACCTTCACCAACCAAAGCGAAACGTCCAATACTTCCTGCTCCACCTATAGCATTTAATGCATTAACAATTTCATTTTTTGAAGTTGATGATGCAACAAAATCACTAAAAGCTTGACAAGCTTGTATAACTTCATTAATTGATGTATTTATTTTATAACATTCATTTTCAACTTTATTAATTAAACTATTACTTTTAACTCTATCAACAGCACTATTATATGCTGAAAACTTACCAGAATAATATTTATCTATTGTTGGATAATCATATTCTGCAGAATGATATACACCTTTTTCATCAGTATATGAATCCTTTTTTAAAACTTTTACCGTTTGTGACTGAGGACTTTTTGCCTTCCTTAGATTAGAACGAGTAGAATATATATGTTCAAAACTTCTTGCAATAAGTTGAACATAACCTTGAAGACTACGACCATTAGCAGGAATAACTTTTACTTTATCAGCCATAAATTAATCCTCCCATCCACCAGTTACTACATTAGCATTCATAATTTTCACTTCTCTATTATAAGAATCAATAACTCTTTGAGCATTAGATTTAATTTCATCTATTCTTTGGCAAAGAGATTCAGCAGCTTCAGAAGGTTCAACAATAAAATTAGGTACTTCTGCTTTAATTACATCTAAAGTTTTCATAGTATCCTCTAAATAATTAATTATACTTTCAGTTGCAGATATTGCACTATTCATTTTCCTTCCTCCTTTATATTTGCTCCTTTTTTATCCCAATGATCAATTATAGCATTTATTTGATCTCTTTCTTGATTAGCTCTTGCTAATTCACCCATCACATCAGCAGCATATGCAGAAGCACCAGCAGATGCAGCTGCAGTAAGTACTGCCTCATTAACAATACCATTAGCTTCTTTTTGTCTTTCTTCTAACTCTTCCTTAATTCTTTCACTTGTCTTTTGAATGTCATTTATTTCGCCTTCAAGAGCAGCTGCCCATTCATTCAAAATCTCTCCAAAGCCATCAACGGCGGCAATACTAGTTCCCCATGAAGAAACCATACTTGAAGTTCCTTCGCAATATACAGCTCCGCCAACTTTAATATTTTTAGTTATTAATTTTACCAAATCAGTAGATTTTGAATTAAAATCATCAAATTGACCTTTTAAGACCTCAACCGTTGAATTTATTTTTTCATAATCAAATGCACCTTCTGCCATTTATATCACCATCCTATTAACTGCAACTAGCTTTTATCGATTCAATTAAAACAGAAGCTTCTCCAGAAATAGCTAAAACCTGTGAAGCAAAAACTCCAACTACATCAGCATATCCCTGTAATGAATCTTTAAAAGAATTACATTTTGTTCTAAATTGTTCGTAAACATCACCGCTCCAGGTACCGGCATCAGACATGCCATTAATTGTTCCATACATTTCTCCAATGCATGATTCAATTTCGCCTTTCAAAGTGTTTAATGAATCACTAAAACTATCTAAATTACTGGGATCAGCAAAACAGATAGCACTGCTACCACCTTGCGGAAATCCAGAATTAGCACCATCATTAACAGCAACATATTCTAAACATCTATTTATTTTTTTCATATAATCATCTCCACTACCTATACATAGTCTACCTTATACATTATATTATAACATATTTTAAATAGTAATAAAGAAAAAAATAGAAGTAAGTTTTACACCTACTTCTATTACATTGTATTCATTACAGGTTGATTAATCATTTCTTTAATATTTGTTGCATCAACCTTATTCATTATCCTAGCTGTTTTTTCTCTATCATATTTAGCTTTCATATCAGCAAATATAGAACCAATATCTTCTAATCTCTTACTTGATTCATCAAAATCTTTTGTTGCTGCAATATTAGCATCATTTATTTGTTGATAAGCATTATATTCATCATCCGACCAACTACCAGTATCACTACCATGTTCACCAATAAACTTATCATAATTTGATTTAGCTTTATTTAATAATTCTAAATCTCTATTAGCTGTATTGGCAGAATCTGCTAATTGTCTTTCTAATGCAAAATAATCATTTCTTAACTTATCGAATTCTGCATCATCAACTAAATCTACAGCTAATGAATCAGCAACACCATTTTCTAAATCTAGAACACTAGATTGACCAACATAACCAGATTGATATGTTGTAATTCCATCTTCAGCAGCTAATTCTGTTGCTATAGAAGCAAGTCTTAATCTTCTTGATCCATCTAACATTGCCTTAACAGCTAAATCTTCACTAGTACATATCTTACTAATATCTAATGTAGAATATCCATACTCTCTTAATCTATCAGCAAGCATATCTTTATTTACTGCAAATAATTCTCTAGCTTCATTAGATATATTATTATCAGCAGATTCTCTTTCTTCTTTAGGAATCTTTTCATATTTATATTTAGCTAATTCATCATAATTAATTACAAATTTTTGTTTAGAATTTCCATTTAATAGTTTATTAGCTCCTTTAATAGCTAAAACTACTCCGACACTTATTAATTCTGCTGACATATTATTTTTAATACCACTAGCAATATTTTGACCAATGTTAGATAATGTAGAGTTCTTAAGTGTAGTAGTAGGAGCATCATCAATATCAATCATATGTGAAGTATCACTATTTAAATTAGAAACATCAATAGGATTATCCTCTATTACTGGCTCCATTCCTTCACTTGATACTTCAGGAACAACATCACTTGTTGCCTCACCAGTAGCATTAACTTTATCTAATATTGTAGAACTATCTTCTACTGATTTTCTAACAGCTTCATCTACATTAGTAGATTGAGTAACATTATCACCCATTATATTCATCGGATCATCTATTCCATCACTAGCAGCTTTATCATTACCTGTAACTTGAGATTTAATATCATCAAGTATTTTATTTGGAGTTTCTAATCCTTGTGAAGATTGTTCAATACCCATATCTTTTGGAATATCATCCATTCCTTCAGATTTAATACCATCTTGTTGACCAACAATACTTGAAGGATCAACCATTCCTTCAGAAGAAGTATCTTCAGGTATTGTATTTTCCTTTTGAGCTTCTAAATAATCTTTCTTAGCAGACTCAAATGATTCTTTATATTCACTAACAGAATTAATCTTTTCTTTAGCAGTTGCAACTGCTGAATTATATTCTTCTGCTAATTTAGAGTATTCTTCATATTGTTCATCAGTCCACTTAGAAGTATCTTCACCATATTTAGCAGTAAATTCATTCATTTTATCTTTTAATTCTTTAGCAGTTGATAAAGACTCATTAGCTTCATCAACGGCTTTTTTATAATTATCAATAGATTTTTTAAGTTTTCTCTTAGTATCAAGTTTCTTATCACCAGTTGGTTTATCATCATCATATACATTTTCATTAGCTTTCTTAGTAAATGCATCAACTGTCAATTCTCTATCTTGAATTATTTGAGCAACTTGTTCATCTGTATAACCCATTTCAATTAATTTAGAAGATAACAATGTTTTATTTGTATCAAATAAGTTATTTGCTTCAGCAACTAATGCAAGGATACTTGCTGTCTTAACTTCAGAATCAGAATCACTTAATTCTTTCAGATCAAAATTATCTCCATAATCAATTTTCATAAAGTCTTTATTTGGTTCTAATGCATCAGCATCTCCTGCTGCTTCAAGATAACCATCGACAACATCATCATAAGATGTCATATCTTTAATTGATTTTCTATCCTCTGGTGCAGTAGTTTCACCATCTTTAGAACCCTTAGAATCTTCTGGTTTTGATTCATCGCCTGGTTGCTTAGAATCTTCAGGTTGAGATTCTCCTGGATCTTTCTTACCATCAGGTCCTGGTTCTTCTGCTGGATTACCTTCTTCATCACCCAATACTTCTTGATCTTGGTCTTTATCGTCGTCTCTATTCCTATCTTTATCTCTTCTACCAGATTCGTCGTTTCTTTTTCTATTTGGATTCTCCTCTGATCTATCATTACCTTTTGGATTACCTTCTGGTAAACCTTCACCCTCAGCAGGATCAACTTGATCTTTTTTATCTCTTGTTATAGAAGGATTTGTATATCTATCTTCATCATAAGTTAAATGACTTGTATCAACTTCTCTTTTTAAACCATGATCATAATCAATATCAACCCTACCATCTGGAGTAATTGAATATGCTAAATCAGCAAGTTTAGCATCTACAAATACTAATCCTAAACCAGCAGCAGCAACACCTGAAATATTAGGGCCAGAATATAAATCTGAAGGATCATCAAGATCCATAATATCCCTAATTTTTTCCATTGCTTTATCATCTTTTGGATCAACATCTTTTAATTCAGGATATTTATCTTTATAAGTTTCTTTTATAAATGCAGCTGCTTGAGATTCATCAGTTATTTTATACATTCCAGTATTTTCTCTTAAAGTATGTGATTGTAAAGCTGCATCATATACAGTTTTTTGATTTTCAGCAGTACCATATACCGCCTCTGCTAAAATTGTAGTTGAACTAAAAGTAACAAAACTATTAGTCAACTCACCCAAAGTCATATATTTAACTTCACCATTTTCATCGGTTAATTTATATAAAACATCACCAAATTTATTTTCTCCCTTATAATCAACAACGAATGATCCATCAAATCCATAACGATTAGCAAGCGTATTCAATGAACTTGCCATAAAATCTGCAGAAAACATTTCATTAACAGAAGTTTTATAAAGATCAACATCTCTTAATATTTCATTAAATTGTATATAAAAGTTCATCAATTTTCTTGCAAATTTTTGTATTTCACTAGCTGTACTCTGCATACTACTTACCGCGGTATTATAGTTGCTAACAGAATCAGAATACTTATCATTTTTCCATTTTGTTACATTCTTCTCATTTTCAGCATCCCACTCTGTAACATATCCGCCACGAAACACATAAGGACAACTTTCATAGCCAGTATAAGCATTACTAGTATTTCCTTCATAAAGAATATCCATATAAGCTTCATATAATTGTTGGGATGCACGTTCAACACCACCGGTATTAATAACTATTTTAGTCATAATCACTCATCCTTCCAATTAGAATTGCTAACCATAGTATCATGATAACCATCCAATGAATTAAATAACGTTTCTGCTTCTTGAGAAATGGCTTCTACTGATTCTTTAAATTTACCAGCTATGTCTTCTGGCTCAGATATAATAAATTCCTGAGAATTAGAAATAGAATAAGATATTAACACATTCATTCTTGCTTTAAAGCTAGTATAACAACTTTTTAATTTTTGATACTTTTCCTCATTTAAATTATATAACTCTTGTCTTGAATACATGTTTAATCACTTCCCGACCTTTTTAATTTTTAGATACAGCAGCAAACGTATCACGCATTTCATTATCAGTTTTAATATTATCATTAATAATTGCTTGCTCTGCATCAGCATACGCTCTTAAAGCTTCCTCTAAATCATCCATGGCACCCATATTATCGCCCCAAGACTTCGTAGCAGTAGCACCAGGTAATCCAACCAAAGCACCATCTATACCACCAGTCATATTTTCTTCAACTAACTGTTTTGAACTTTTATTAATATCACAAAAAATATCAACCTGAGCAACAAGCTGTTCATAAGTACCACTCATTGCAGTAGTATCAAAATATTCACCTTTCAAAGAATTTAATTCTTTAGAAATACCATTTTTAATATCTGAGGCTAAATTATTAACATTATCATCGTTACTTACAGAACGCTGATTAAAACTTTGAAGATAAATTTCATAATCTCTATCACTAACACCATAAACTCCATTTCCAGCCATATAATTAATATATTCAGATCTAGACATTTTTTTATCAGTTTCCATTATATCAACTCCATCTAACTATACATAACCTTTGAACTCGCACTATCATACAATGCTTGAGTTTCTGAAGAAGCATTTTTAAAAATAGCAGCATATATTTCCAAATTAACGGCATATGTCATAACAGCTTCTCTATATTGTTCACCATGTGTTTTAAAAGCATTATATACTTCTCCACTCCATATCCCATTTTCCATTCCATCTATGATACTAAACATTGTGGTATAACAATCATGCATGGAACCAGCATATTTTGATAGTTCACCAGATAAAGTATCTAATTTTGTTACATCTCCACCTAACAACTCAGAATTATCACCAGAATGACTCTTAAATTTATTCATTCTTTGATATTCAGAAAAAGTCTGTCTTTGCATACTATCACCCATTCTATTTTTTACAATTATTCATACTAATTATAACACATACTTTTCTAAAAAAAAAAAAAGTAAATAAAATATTTACTTTTTTTATACACTAATTAAGCATTCATCAATTGTTTTAAATCTAATGGATTAATTTTTTCTTTAATTTTAGATTTCTTTTCTGAATCATATTTATTTTTAATATCCATAAATGTCGCTTGAATTTCATTAAATCTACCATTAGATTGTTCAAATAATCTATTAGCATCAATACTAACTTTATTTAAATCTTCATACTCTTTATATTCTTCATTAGTCCAGCTTCCAGTATCATCACCATGTTCAGCAATAAATTTATTAAATTTACCTTTAGCTTCATTTAATATTGCTAAATCATCATTTGCTTTATTTGCAGAATTAACAAAATCTCTTTCTAAAGTGAAATATTCTTCTCTTAATTTATTAAAATCTGCATCCAAGCTTAAATTAACACATAATGACTCAGCATTACCGTTATTTAAATCTGCTAATGTAACATCTCTAATATATGAAGATTTATAATCTTTAATACCATCTTCTGCTGCTAATCCTTTGGCTAGTTCAGCTAATTTAAATCTTCTTGTACCATCAAGAATAGCTTTTCTAGCTAAATCATTATCTACAAGCATAGTATTAATATCAAGAATACTATATCCAAATGATTTCAATCTATTACTTAATTCTTCTTTATTATCATATAATGATTCGATTTCATTCATTACTCTTTCGTTTTCTTGTTCTATCTCTTTAGGATCTAGCTTTTCATATTTATATTTAGCTAATTCATCATAATTAATCATTAATTTTTCATTCTTATCGCCATTAATTAATTTGCTAGCTCCTTTAATAGCCAAGGCAACACCTACACTTATTAAATCAATAGGTAAAGAATTTAATAATATTGAACCAGTACCACCCTTAGGATTAATAAATCCATTTAAATCTAATATATTTTTATTTCCTACGTCAGCAGTAATAGCATTAGTATCTATTATTTCAGCTACAACATTAGGATTAACTACTTGAGATTCTTCCTTGAATAATGAATCAGGACTATTCATTCCAACACTTTCATTTTTAGCTTTTGCAAATAGATCATCAATATCATCTGATGATTTTTCAGAATATTCAAATGCCATACCATTTTTCTTATCAACATTTTCATTTAATTCTTCTGCTGCTTTCGCATCTTTACCATTTTCAATATTCAAATCAATTTTTCTATTTCTATAACCAGATTTAAAACTAGTATTTCCATTTTTATGAGCAATATTTTCTGAAATATTTGCTAATTCTTGATTCTTTTGATTTTCAGTAAACGCTCTAACAGTCAAATCTCTATTTTGCATTATTTGACTTATTTCAGCTTCAGTATAACCCATATTAGATAATTTAGTTGCTAATAGTGTTGTATTATTATCAAATAAATCATTAGCTTCATTAAATGCAGCCATAATACCAGCTGCTTTAACTGCAGCGTCATAATCGTTATAATCTTTTAAAGCTTGTTTATCGTACTCATTATCAATGTTTTTACCAAATTTTTCACCATTTTGTTTTAAAGACCCTTCACCATTTTCTTTTTCATATTCTTCTTCAGCATCGTCTTCTCCATAAAGATGAGGATCTTCTCCATTACGAACACGATCATCGCTTCCATCATCTTTATCTTCTGTACCATACTTGCCTGAACCACCAGTTGAATCTACATAATTATTTTCTCCATCTGAACCAGTACCGCCATCGCCACCATTGCCTGAACCACCAGTTGAATCTACATAATTATCTCCACCATCTGTACCTGTTCCGCCATTGCCTCCATTGCCTGAACCACCGGTTGGATCTACATAATTATTTCCACCATCTGAAGCAGTACCACCATTATCACCACTACCAGTGCCACCGTTACCACCACTACCGGGATTTACATCTGTTGGATTATTATCTTCAGAACCTGTTTCATTACCTGGAGTAACCTCATGGAATTCACTTATAGTTGCAGAAGTTGATCTATCATTGTCTGTACCTGTTCCATTACCTGGAGTGCCAGTAGAAGGATTACCTCTTGTTGTTGTCGTAGTTTTACCATTATCTGTACCTGTTCCATTACCAGCAGCACGTTCCTCTGGAGGAACAAAATTTACCGTTTCATTGCCGTCTTTATCTGTTCCCACAGAAAACGCATTAGCAGATGAGCCATCTCCTATACCTTTTAAATCTTCAAGTAAACTTGTGTTACTACCTCTATCAGCAATATAATCATTATACCCAGATAGAGTCTCACTAATAGTATTAAGATCCGTTCTTAAATTCTTTCCATCTGTTTTTATAGGTTCAAAATCATAAGATTTTATATTGTTAACAGCTCTATTAAAAGCAGCATATTCATTTGGATATTCATCATTAAGAGCAACATCAACTGTATAAGAATTATTAGCATTATCATTTCTTATTACTTCTCTCGTAGGTTGAGAAGCACTTGCAGGTCTTATATTATTAATAGATTGTTTAGCAGAATTTAAAGACGATCTGGCAGCATCTAAATAACTCAATGCATCATCAAAATTTCCATCAACAGTTATTTTTGTATTAGCCATTAAGAAACATTCCAATCTTTATCATTTTTTTCCATGGTAGTCTTAGCTTCTTTTAAATCTTTTATCGCATCATCTATTTGCTTAATTTCATCATCTATTCTTTTAGCATAAGCTTCAGCCGCTGATTTTGGCTCTATCATAGATTTATTAAAACTTCTTTTTGCAGCATTAAATTGTACTTTAGCTGTATCTAAAGCATCTAAAGCCTTATCTATATGTGCACTATTATTATTTGACATTTTCAACCACTCCTTTGTCTTTATTGTTAAACAGTATCTTTAGTATTTTCAACGGCGTCTTTATTAGCGCTCTTATATTTTTGATTCCAATCAGCCACTTTAATCATATCCATAGCATTAAAAGAACTTTTTATATTATTATCCATTTGTTCAAAATAACCAATTTGAGTTTTTATATCAAAAACCCAGGATCTTAATACACTTTCATACTGAGAAGCAGCTTCCAAAGCAGATTCCCAACTTGATCTTAAACTACTAGCTCCATTACCTCTTAAAGATCCATGGCTTTCGGGACCAATTACATTTCTCATATGTTCAGATATATCTGAAATAAACTTTCCAAAACTTTCTATATCTGCAACTATTTCATTTAATTTAGAATTTGCACCTGTATAATCTAATTGTTCTGCCATACTAATTGCCTCCTCCTGAACATAAAGATTCAATCTTAGATTGTACTGTTTCAGATTCTTTAGAAATATCACTAGTTTGTAATGAAAGAGCCTCCAACAAATCAGCATATGCTTCTAATACATATTTATATTCGTAACACTTTGCTTTAATAGCATTCATTACTTCACCAGTAAATTCATCACCACTCAATTCATCTACTTTTGCATACAAAGCATCAATTCTAGTTCTTGCCTCAGTAGCATTCTTTTTTAATGTATCACTATATAAAGACAATCCAAGCCCAAATGAATGCAATTCAGTATCATCACCAGTATGAACCATACGACGCACAAGAGCATCATCTAAGCTAAAAAATATATTAATTTTTCTCATAATAACCCTCCTATTATAATTCACCCTATAATAATATTATAAAAATATAAATAATAAGTCAACTAAGTATACACAAAAAGAAGGTTTACTAAACCTTCTTTGTAAAGTATTAATCAGAAATTAATTCTTTTATATTTCTTGGGTCAATTTTTTTTAACTTTTTTATTTTTTTCTAACTCGTATTTTTGCCTCATAGAACTAAATATTGTTTCTAATTCACTTAAATGAGAATTAGATTCAGATATTCTATTATTAGCATCTATATTTTCTTTATTTAATTGTTGATATGTATTATATTCCTTAGTAGACCATGAACCTGTATCATCCCCATGTTCTTGAATGAATTCATCAAATAATGATTTTTTATTATTTAATTCTCTTAATTGATCATTTAATGAATTAGTATAATCAGCAAATTCTCTTTCTATTTTAAAATAATCACTACTTACTTTATCAAATTCTTCGTCTACATTACTCATATAAATTAATCTCCAATACTAATACTAATTCATTTGTGGTCTTTATCCTACTCCTCTATTTTCCATAGAAGAATATGAAGCTGAAGCTAAATTATTATTAAATCTACCATTTATTGAATCACATGTTCTTTCTGTTTCAGAACTAATAGATTTTATTTCATTAGCTATTTCATCAAATAAATCTGGATATTCATTTAATTTATTTTTATAACTATCACAACTTGATTTAAATTCTAAATAAACACTACCTGACCAAGAACATTTTAGTGGCATACCGTCTACAGCATCATATAATCTTTGAATTATACTTCTAGCTATAGTAGCATTTTTCTCAACACTAGTAGCAAAAGTATCCAAATTAGAACCTGTTGTAATATAATCATCCATCATTACATATAACTTATTGTCTATTATCTTCCTCATATCTATCATACTCCACTACTACTATATTATAAAATTAAAAAAAATAGGTTAAAAACCTATTTTTTTATAATGTTTCAATCTCTGGCTCGCCAACTTCAGTAACAACCTTAATAAGAACAGTAACTGAACCATCGATATAATAACCAAAGTTATTATCAATCTTAACACCAAGAATTCTTGAAGACAATGTAGATTTAAGAGTAAATTGATTTGTAATTCCATCACCAATCCAAATACCTCTTGATGGACTCATAACACTCTTATACCATGGATCATATTCATTCTTCTTAATATTATCTACTGAATCGAATATTATAAAATGCATCTTAGGCATTGCTTTAATCTTAATTAGTAAATCACCAAATATTGTATTAAATTCATTACCTAATAACATCTTAAATTTATCAATACCAGATATTATACAAACATATTCGCCATAACTACTTAATGCACTTGAATCATATCCGCCTTTTTCAAATTCCTCATACATCTTATCTATAAAGTCTTTTAATTGTTTATATGCATTAATCAAATTAGAATCATAATATGAAACAAATTCAGAAATGTTTTTAAATGCTTTTTCAGCATCAAACACAAAGACATTTTTCTTTAATGAATCAGCCAATTGTCTTATGAACATTTCACCAAATTTCTTAAGATTATCAAATTCCATAGCTGTAACAAAATGTCCAAGATATTTTGCTACATTTAATGTTCTTATATTTAAAGATTCCTTTTCAACACCAACAGGAATACCTTCAACACCCTTATTAGATTTTGCACAGTAATTAATTGTTACTGTATCAGGTAATACAGGTATTGGTTGAGCTGTAATCTTATATTTAGAACATAATTCTTTAACCTTACCAAGAACAAATTCATTTAAGTTTTCCTTATTAGCAGGTATTGCTGCTTGGAATTCGTATACATCATCTAACTTAGCTAAACCTCTACCTTCATAATTTGCAGGTTCTAGTTTAGTTCTAGATAATAATGATGAATAATCATATTTATCATTCATTTGTAATACTAAATGGTTAGGTAAATATTGAGCTAATCTTGATCTAATACCATTAGATGCAGCAGCACTCATTACAAAATATATACCATATTTAGTACAGTCACGTGTTAATGATATTAATGAGTCAAATAATGCATCACCATAGTTTTCATTAAATGATTCAAAGTTATTAATAACAACAACTATATTTGGAACTATTTTTCCACTACTCTTACAATAAGAAACATAATCTCCACCATAATCAGCAAATGTTTTTCTTCTGTTTTCCATAGTTCCTTGAACCATCTTAACTAAGTTCATTATCTTATCTTGATCATTTTGGAATACTACATCTCCTACCTGAGGAGCCTTTTTATACATTCTTAATGTTTCAGCACCAAAATCACATAAATACAAATGTAATTCTTGTGGAGAATATGTACTAATACATGAATATACAAATGAATTAATTACTTCATCTTTACCACTATCAGCCATACCATATACTATCCAGTTACCTCCTCTAGTAATAGGCATAGTAAGTAATCCTTGCTTTTGTAAATCTGGAGCATCATATTCACCAATAACTGGATTGATATCACAATCAATTTTCTTATATTCATATTTTTCTTTTAATCCATCAATAAATATAATTGGTGGTAAAGCATTAAGCCATAATTGTTTAACATGAATATCTTCTTTTTTAGCTAAATCAACCAAATATTTCATAATATTAGGTAATTCTTCACCTTTAAGTACACCGACGAAATTATTTTTACCATCATCTACTACTTTAAATGATAAACCTAAATTATTAACAAATGAAATAGTGTTATCAACTTTTTTCTTTCTTACATCAGATTCATAATATGGAGCACCAGTCCATGCAGATTGACCTAATGCAAAGAATTCATCATAACCAACTTGTAAGAAGAATCTACCAGTTTCTTTTATTGATGCAGCATCTGGTCTCTTAATCATTTCTTGAGAGTCTGATCTATCTTGAACTTTTAAACAAACCTTAAATTTAGAGTTTGACCAAATTTGATCATTAACAACACCACTTGGTTTTTGTGTAGCTAGAATTAAGTGAACACCAAGTGAACGACCAATACGTGCTGTAGAAATCAACTCATCCATGAAATCAGGTTGTTGAGCTTTTAATTCCGCAAACTCATCTGAAATTATAAATAAATGAGATACAGGATCTTTAACTTGACCATTTCTATATAATCTTTGATATTTATAAATATCGATTGTTGATTCACCAACTGAATCTCTTGCTTTATTAAATACCGCTTGACGTCTTTTTAATTCTGATTGTAAAGAAGCTAATGAACGATTAATTTCATTAACATCCAAGTTTGTAATAGTACCAGCTAAGTGTGGTAATTTCAAACCTGTCTCTCTATTTTCGAATGCACCAGCTAAACCTCCACCTTTGTAGTCGATAAGTACGAATTGTACTTCATCAGGATGGTAGTTAACTGCCATTGATAATATAAATGTAATAATAAATTCTGATTTACCTGAACCAGTCATACCAGCTATCAAGCCATGTGGTCCATGAGCTTTTTCATGTAAATCCAATTTGAATAATTCACCATATTCATTTATACCTATAGGAGCAGATAATGTATTAATTGGATCATTATCGTGCCATCTGCCTAAAGCATTTAATTGGTTAACATTTGAAACGTTATACATTTCTAAGAATGAATAACTATTTGGTAATACGAATTTACCACCATTTAATGCTATAGGAATATTAGATAATACATAACAGTAATCATATAATGAAGCAAACATAAAGTCTGGAACGAAATTAATCTTTTTGTCATCAATTAATACTCGTTCAAATACTCCACCATTTCTTTCATCTATTGAAATGAAGTGTTCTACTTCATTTGGTAATGAATTTAATCTTTCAGTACAAATTATTAAACTTATACCTAAATATTCACTTTCTTCTAATACTGTTCTAACGATACTAACATTTCTAACCATATCAATATCATCAGTTATTATTACATATTTCTTAGTTAATTTAATTTCTTTCTTAGAATCGCTATATCCTCTATTAGATTCATTTGCTTCTCTAATTTGAGCTAACAATTCTTCTAGATAAGCACTAATTTGACCAATATCGTCTCCATTAGTACCAAAGAATCTTATAGTTCTATTATCATCCCAACAATATGGAGAATCTTTAATTTCTTCCCAGAATTTAGCATTTTCTGAATTTGTAAATACAATTATTTTTAAATCATCATATCCATGATATGCAATCATTTGTAATAATAAACCTCTTAAGAAAGGATTATATACAGCTTTTTGTCCAATAATACCTGTTACATATTTTTCAACGAAATTATAACTAACAGGAACATTAGTTAAGTATTTAGTTTCTTTAGCTAATTCTCTTAAATATTCCATTAAATTGTCTTCTGCTTCCATAGTAAAGTGTTCATCAGGATAATCAACTTTAAAATATGGAGGAACAGCACCAATACCTAATCTTAAAGATAAGAAATCATAATCATCTAAATTCTTTTCCCAAAGATTTCTTTTCTTATATAGAATAATATCTCCAACTTCTTTTAAAGGAATATATTTTTCAATAAGAACTTGTTGTTCTTTAGCCATTTCATCTAAGAATTCTTTTCTCTTCTTATTAATATAAGCACAATATGTCGCTTGTCTTGTTCTTTCATAAACTTTTTGTTTATGTTTATTATACATTTTAGTAATTGATGGTAATACCAACATACATGTAAGCATTGCTACAGCAGTTAAAATTGAAGTCCATGCATCTTTTAACGCAACAGTTCCATTTAAAACACCTGTCAATGTAACAATACCTGACATCATAGAACTCATACCCATCATCAACATAGAACCCATTGCTAAAATAGCAGGCATATCTTCTTGTTTTTGACCTTGTGGCGGTGGATCTATTTCTAAAGTTTTTTCTTCTAATTTTTCATCGAATCTAGGGGGTTTTAAGAAATAATCTTCTTTTTTATACATTTCAATAACAGGGTCTGCTTCTTTAGGAATTTTAGAATAATCTAAAGTAGGTAATGCCCTATTATTAAACATCTTACTATCGTATTTAACTAATTTATTTGGATTATTAATATATAAAATATCTTTAATAATACTAAATTTAAAACCAAATATAAATACAGTATCACCAAATTTTAATTCTTCTGCTTCTTTTAAAACACCATTAACATACATTGGAACTTGAGGATTTAAATTCAATATTGAAATAGACTTTTCCCCTAAAGTTAATTTAATTTGATTTGAAGCAAACCCAGGTTGTTCATAAGATATTACATTTGGAAATTGAGCTCCACCTTGAGCAACATTATTACCTATATACCATTCTCTATTATTAGAAGGATATATATTTAATTGCATAGCATTTTTATCATAATATTCACAAGTATATATTACATAACTAACGTTATTTATTACATCTTTTATTGTAAAGAATTTTTCTGGTTCAAGAATTACTTCGTCTAAAACGCTACCTGATTTAACAAGTTTTACTTCACTATTACTTTTAATAACCCATTTGCCTTCAATAGCTTGTACACTTATTAAATTTTCTCTTGCAGCATTAGTAATCCAATAGTTACCAAAAACTTCTTGAGGAAGCACTAGATTAACTAATTTAGTAGTATCCATTAACATTACTTTCATCCTGCCACACTCCCTTATTCTATATAAAATTATAAACCAAATAATAATTATTTACAACTGAAAAAAGCGATAAATCGCTTTAGTTTGTTTTTCCTTGAATTATTGCTCCTATAATAATTAAAGCATAATATCCATACTTATAAATATCATCAGATAAACTTACATATGAAGGTAAATATTGAACTATAAGTCTAGCCCCAAAAAAGCACGTAACCATAATTAATATTGGTTTTATAAATCTTACAGCTATAATACCAATTATTACAGATATACCAATAATTGTAAATGTATTATACAATGGTTCAGCAAAGAAACTAAATCCATATGGTAATAATGACATATATACATAATAAGCAACTGCTACACATAGAGCTATTTTTTCTAATTTCCAACTACTTCCGGCTAATACCAAACCTGCAACTATCTGAACAATTAATAAAGTATTTCCATCAAAATAGTTAGCACCTAAATATCCACCAAGTGTATATCCTAATAAAAACCATCCTAATATTACAATCCATTTTTGTACTTTATAACCACAAAATAATAGAATTACACCAATTATTAAACCAAGTATAGGGGTCAAATTTAAATTAATCATTTATATCCTTCTTTCCTATAAAATATTTATATAATTCAAATACGACAATTATTATTAATGATAAACCAAATATTTCAAATATTATTAACCAACTTATTGGTTGAACACTTAAGAATTTGGCCGTTATATCTACTTCTGCTAAAATTAATTGTAATAAAATCGATCCTACAATAGTAACTATTAATAATGGATTCGACTTTAACGAAGTAGCAAATATTGATTTCTTTTCACTACGACAATTTAATACATTTATATTTTGAATAAATACCATTAGCATCATAGTAACACTTCTAGCAAATACTAAATCATAATTTTTTCTCATCATATAAATCCATGCTCCAAATACTATTACAGTAATCGTAATACCAAGTATTAATATTTCCCTTACCAAATCTTTATTAAATAACGATTCTTTAGTATCTCTTGGTTTTTCTTTCATAACATCCTCTTCAGATATTTCAAAAGATAAACTTATATCTTGGAAACCATCAGTAACCATATTTAGCCATAATAATTGAATAGCTAACAAAGGAATATCATATCCAAAAGCTATAGATAACAAGAAGAATGCTATTTCTGCAAAACCACAACCTAATAAGAATAAAGCAATTTTTCTTATATTACTATAAGCACATCTACCTTCTTTAATACCATCTACTATAGAAGTAAAATTATCATCAGCAATTATTATAGATGCCGTTTCCTTAGCAACATCTGTACCACTACCCATAGCAATACCTATATTAGCGCTCTTTATTGCTGGTGCATCATTAACACCATCACCGGTAACTGCAACAAATTCACCTTGTCTCTTAAATGAATTAACTATTTCTAATTTATCCATAGGAGTAACTCTTGAAAATACCTTTATCTTTTTTACAAAATTATCAAATTCTATTTCACCTTTAGCACGCATTTCAGCAACTTCTTTACCGGTTGCCACTTCCTCTTCACCAGTTACTAAACCTAAATCATTAGCAATACTATATGCAGTTAATGGATGATCTCCAGTTATCATAACTACTTTAATACCTGCATTCCTACATTCTTTAATAGATTGTTTAACTTCTACTCTAATAGGATCTATAAAAGAAACCATACCAACAAATTCTAAATTTTTAATATCTTCTTTTTTATGACCATGAACTTTACCATTCGCAATAGCAATAACTCTATAACCTTTTTTAGTTAGTTCAACATTTTGCTTTTTAAACTTTTCTTCTTCCTTTGAAAATGCCATTACTTTTTCTAAAGAACCTTTAACTGTACAATAAGTATCATTACCTTTTTTATAGAATACTGCTGAATATTGATTTTCTGATTCATATGGAATAGTATCACTAATATCAGGATATTCTTCTATACCCATCTTTTTAGCTAATGATAAGAAAGCAATATCTATACTATCTCCAAAGAATTCCCAAGTACCATCATCATTATGATCTAAATGAGCTTCTGTATTTAATGCTCCTAATAAAGCTATTTCTCTAGCTTTCTCTATCTTAGCTTTATCTACAGGTTCTACTTTACCTTTATCATTATAACCAGTACCACCTATTTTATAAGTAGATCCATCAGCTAATACAATCTCTTTAGCAGTTTGTTCATTAACAGTCAAAGTACCTGTTTTATCACTTGCTATTACTGTACAACTACCTAAAGATTCAACAGCATTTAATTTTTTAACAATAACATTCTTTTTGGCCATTCTCTTACTAGCAATAGTAAGTGCCATAGTTAATGCTAAATTTAAACCTTCTGGCATAGCAGATACAGCTAAAGCAATAACACATACAAATATCTCATTTACTTCATAATTGTGATTAACTAATACAAAAGTAGTTATTAAAGCAATTAATAAAATAATAATACTTATTTGTTTAATAAACCTTTCCAATCTTATAGTTAAAGGAGATTTCTCTTCTTCTGTATTATTAACTTTCACAGCTATCTTACCTATTTCAGTATGTGATGCTGTAGAAGTAACAATTATTCTTGCTCTACCAGTAATAACACTAGTACCAGCAAATACCATATTCTTTCTATCAGCTAATAATATATCTCCATCTAATTTATCTCTAGTTTTTATAATACCTACAGATTCACCTGTTAAAGAAGATTCATCTACTTGAAAATTATGACATTCAATTATTCTTCCATCAATACTTATTTTATCTCCACTCTCTAATAAAACAATATCTCCTGGTACTAACATAGAAGAATCAACAACTATTTCTTTACCATTTCTTATTACTTTAGATTGAACTTTAATCATATTAAGTAATGCATCAGCATCTTTTTTAGCTTTCCATTCTTCAATTGTACCAATAAATACATCTACTAGAATAATAATAATTAATGCAATAGCATCTACTGTTTCGCCTACTATAAAAGATAGTATAACAGTAATAACTAATATTATTTCCATAGGATCTTTAAATTGACTAAAAAATAATTTAATAACACTATCTTGTTTCTTTTTAGGCAATTCATTCTTACCATATTTTTCTATTAATTTATTAGCTTTGCTATTAGTTAAACCATCTTCATCAGTTTCATATTCCCTAAATAATTCTTCCTTAGATTTATTATATACGTCATTCATAGTATCACCATCTTACACTAATAATTATTATAACAAAAAAAATATTAATAAAATAGTACAAAATTATTTAATCACCACATAATAATAAATTCCTTTCTAGAAAGTTTTAACCCTTCACTATAATTATTATCTGTCTATCTTCAATTTCCTTCTTTTTAGTTATAACAATTTTTTATATCAAAAAAAGAAGACTAGTTTTTGTCTTCTATTGCATTCTTTGCCATTAATAAAGCATCTTCTAAAGTACCAGTACAAGCTATAAAACCACTTATATGTACAAATTTAGCACTTTTAATTCCAGAAGCATTAATTAATTCCTCATCATGTAATCCTAAGTATTCTTTACTAAATGAGTAAGCTAATTCATGACTATCTTTAGATACAGTAATAGGTTTAATATTATACCCTCCTCTATTAGAAGGCATTACTATAACTTTAATATTATTTTCATTATTATTACACCATATAGCTTCTTCATATGGCATATATTCATCTAATATTAATATTCCATCTTTAGATTCTTTAATTTTATCTAATACTTTTTTCTTAGCTATTATTAAAGCTTCTTCTCTAGCTATAAGTCTATCAAATATTAAATCAGCTACTTTTAAAGCATCTATAAAACAATCATCAGTATCTCTATCTTCTATCCAAGAATTATTAAATAAATCAATTATATAATCTAAATCTTTTAACTTATATGGAGCTTGTATTTTAGGAAATACTCCATTATCAATACCATCTATTTGCATTATTAAATCTTCATCTATTCTTTTAAATAATTCTTCTCTATCTACTGATTCTATTTTATCTAAATATTCTTTACCATATTCTTTCCATAATAAACCAAAAGAACAATATTTTATTTTAGGATTATCTCTAAACAATGCATCAGGACCATGATGATCAAATTTACCAAATCCTATATCATATACTATTGCTTTATCACTTTTTATTCCTTGATTAGTAGTCCTGAATACTGTAGGATTATCTATAATTCTACTTAAAAACATTGTACTAAATACATCATCAGGATGAAATTTACCTCCGTGAGTAATCATATTAGCTTCCTCAATATTTTTAGTTATCTTAATATTTAACATCTTACTTCCTCCTATTACTCATCCATCTACTAAATTTAAAATAATCAAATAATAAACTTACTACTAACGCAAATAAAACACTCATAAAATAGTTTCTTATATTCATACTAAAAACATAAAATATTTCATATAAACTTAATAATAAACTTAAACCTATACTTAATAATAAATATATTATCATTCTAATACTTTTAAAACTACTAATAATATTTATAATATATATTTTTTCACTATAATTATAATAATTAAAAAATAACATACAATAAATAAGTATTACAAAATATATACTTCTACCCACTTTAGCACTACTAGAACTTACTACCAAAAACATATATGGTAAACTAGTAGCAATTAATATTAAAATACTCATTACTAATAATAAAAATAATTCTTGTTTACCAATAAATATATTAGTATCTTTTACTTTTCTAGTCATAATATCTGTATCATATTTTAAATCTTTAAATATAAATTCATTACATATTAAATTAAATAATTTAAATATTAGCATAATACTTAAATTCATAGCTAAAGGGAAACCACTTATCATAAATACTATATTACCCAACATGATACTTAAATATAAACATATTATATATTTTATATTTCTAATATAATTATCATGTATTCCTCTAGCATTATATATTTTCTTATATAAATTATCTAAATTATCACTTACTATTATTTCATCATCTACTAAGTATTTATCCACAATACTAATATCATCACTATTAATAATACAAGACTTCTTTAAATTAGTTTTATTAATATATTTAACACCTAACTTCTCTATCTTATAATCAACTTTATCTTTACTTAATATAACAATATTAATATTAGCTTTCTCAAACTTCTCTAAAAATTCTTTTTTAGGAATCTTCTTAGTAATAATAGTTCTTATATGACTATATTTTTCTTCATCATTAAAATACATTCTATATAAATTAATCATATTTATAGGAAATATACATACAAACATACTTATACATAATAGTATATTTTTTATATTAAATCCTTCAACAATATAAAAGAATATAAAACTACTTAATAATATTAATACACTTAAATATATTAAATATTTACATATCTTATTACTCTTATAATACATAATAGATTTATATTTAATATCATATCTCTTATATTGATATATCTTATATATAATAATTAATATAAATAATACAATACTCATAATAATATCTAACTTAGTATTCATAAAACCACCTATATAAAATTATAACAAAAAATGAGTACTTTAAAAAGCACTCATTTGTAATACTCTTTCTTCTAATAAGTTACCTTCTCTTTTAGGTATTTCATTTTCATATACCATTCTATTTCTACCAGAATAAGAAGTAATAGCAAGTATTTTATCTCCTAAATCAATAAAAGTTTCATTAGTAACAATAGTTTTTTGATATTCTTCAGTCATAGTAACTACTTTATTTTCAATACCTTCTCTAACTATATCTAAATAAACTCTTGTTTCACCTTTACTATTAGATATATATGCATTAAAAGATCTTCCTTCATATCTATTACCATCTTCAAGTATTAAAGAACCATTTATAACATACATATCTTTCTCTTTAACAGCACTAAATTCTACTATAGATAATTCAGTAACATTACTTCCTTCTAATGGATAAGATGTATCTCTAATTTCTTTACAATAACTTAAAGTATTCATTAACCATTCTCTTTTTTGTTTACTATTAATACCTTGAAATTTAAAATATTGTTCAGAAATTAATTCCATATCTTTATCCATAATAATTACCTCTACTTAAATATTAAATATCTTATACTGTCATTTTTATGGTTAATATAGTATTCAGTATCAAATAAATTATCTAATAATTCATCTTTACTTTTTCTTTTCTTAATTCTACTATTAACCTTCAATTCATTCTTTTTATTCTCTAAATAATTTATTGAATTTTCTATATCACTTATTGTAATATTCTCATTCTTTTCAAATTCTATAGATTGCATTCTTGCTCTATGTATATAATCACTAAATACAAATAAATCCGCACCAAATACTAATAAAGCCATCCTAGTAGTTAAATCTTTAGAATCATTTTGTAATATATTATATATAAAACCACTACTTTTATTTAATAAATCTAATAATTTAGATGGTTCTATAATTAAGAAACTTATTATTATAGTCATAGATAATAATATCATTTTTACTTTACCTAAAAATGAACTTTGTACATTATTACCTTTAGATAAACTTAAATTATTTACTACAGTAATAAGTATTTCTAAAAATAAAATACTTAAAAATATAGGATTAAATGATGATAATAATGCTAAACAAACTATACCAAATACTTTATCACTAATAGCATCTAAAATACAACCAAAAAATGTTTGTGCTTTCAAATGTCTAGCTAAAAAACCATCTATACAGTCAGTGCCTAAAAATGCCAATGCAGTCAAACCAGATACGATTCCATCGTATCTAATATATACAGGTATTAGTATAAATGAACCAAATATTCTTAATGATGTAATAAAATTAACTAATACTATAGCAAAAACATTTTTATTTTTCTTACTCACAATAATCTACCCTCTAATATTATTATATTCTATTTCATAAGTTAAATAACCATTCATAATCATTATTTTATAAATATCATCTTCATTAGTATATACATAAATATCAGTATCAGTATTATTAGAAACAACATGATATTCAAACATTCTTGTTTCTGAATACTGATTAAAAGTATTATCTTTATCTTTAATTAAATCATAAATATAATTAACATCCAAATAACTAGAATTAACATTATTAAATACTTCCTTAAAATTATCATTAGTATAATCTAATTCCTTTTCTGAAGAACAAGAAAGACCATCTTGACCTTTATCTTTATCTCCACTACATAATACTATAGTACAAGATCCATTATCATTATCTTCGTCTTTCTTACCGCTGCAAGTATATTTATTAACAACTACTTTATCTTTATTAGGATAACCATATTCTAATTTATAATTATATTCATATTTATTGTTTAATAATTTATTAAATTGTTCTTCTAAACTAATTCCCCAACCTGCTTTTTCATCTTCACCTTTATTAAACATATCACTTTCATAAAACCATCCATATTTAGAATGTTTTTGATAAAAAGAATCTGGCAGTAATATTAATATTAAAATAAGTATTAATATACATCCCATTATTATAGCTATTCTTTTTTTCATTCAACAATACTATGAAGTACTTTTTCTTTATCTAATCCATTAATAAAATCTAAAGCACTCATTTCTTTCTTTCCAAATGGTTTTACTTTTGTAATATATACTATTTTATCTATTGTACTAATTCCTATACTATCTTTATTTAATTCTACAACAGTACCAGGACTAAACTTACTTGTTTCTTTTCCAATATAACATTCTAATACTTTAACTTCTTGTTCATTAAATATCATATATGCCTTTGGCCAAGGGTTTAACCCTCTAACTTTATTAAATACATCTCTAGCAGGACAATTAAAATTAATATGTTCATCTTCTCTTGTAATATTATACGCAAATGTAGCTTTATCATGATCTTGTACTTCTCTCTTATTAGTACCATTAATAATACTAGGTAATGTTTCCATTAATAGTTCAGCACCCATTTTAGATAATATATCATGTAATATACCTACATTATCAGTATCTTTAATAACATATTCTCTCTTACTAATAATATCTCCAGTATCCATATTCTTATCCATATACATTATAGTAATACCAGTTTTCTCTTCTCCATCCATTATGGCATGGTGAAGAGGAGCTCCTCCTCTTAGTCTTGGAAGTAATGATGCATGAACATTAATACAACCTAATCTAGGTGCATTTAATATCTCTTCAGGTATTATTTGACCATAAGCACATGTAATAATAATATCTGCACCAGCATCAACAATAGGTTGAAATTCTTTACGAACCTTTACTGGTTGATAAACTTTAATTCCATGTTCCAAAGCTAACTTCTTAATAGGACTACTTTCTAATTCTCTATGTCTACCTACCTCTTTATCAGGTTGAGTAACAACCATAATAACATTAGTATTCTTTATTAACTCTTCTAATACAGGTACTGAAAAATCAGGAGTACCCATAAATATAACTTTAATATCTTTCATAAATACCACCAAACATATTATAACAAATTATTTATAAATAGTACTTATATTTTATAATATTTTAATATAAACTTACTACCATCTTTACTAGACTCTACACTAATAGTACCATTACTTTTTTCTACTATACTTTTAGCTAAAGCTAAACCTATACCAACACTTTCATTACTACTATTACTGCCCTTATAAAATCTTTCAAATATATGTTTAATATCTTTCTTACTAATACCACATCCGTAGTCTCTAATACTTAATTCAACATATACATTATTTTCACTCATATTAATATCTATCTTACTATCATTATTAGAATACTCTAAACAATTCTTTAATATATTAGTAATAGCTTCTACATTCCATTTATCATCACATTTAAACTTAATATTCTTATCACCATTAACATTAATCTTAACATTCTTTAAATCACTTAAAACAGATATATTTCTAATACTTTCATTAACCATGTCTAATAAATAAAATTCCTTATTTATAAACTTAATAGCATTAGCATCCATCTTAGATAACTTTAAAATATTCTGTACTAAGAAATTAATATTAACAACTTCTCTTTTAATATCTCTAATAAAATCTTCTCTTACTTTATTATCCATATCTGGATCATCTAATATATTATCTAACATAATTAATATACTAGTTAAAGGAGTCTTTAATTGATGAGAAATATCTTCTAAACTAATCTTTAAATTCTTCTTATCATTTAAACTATTTTCTGCTTCACTCTTTAACATAATAGTAGTTTTATATATTTCATTTTTAAGTATAGATAAATCACTTTCACTATTATTATCTATATCTAATTTATAATTTTTCTTATTTATTTCTTCTATTAAATTAGTAATATCTTTAATACTCTTATTTCTTTTTAAATCATTATTTAATATAACAATAACAAATATTAAAATAACAATTAATATAAAAATAATATTTAAAAATACAAACATATGATAATAATATTCACTCTTATTAAGTATATTATCTTTCTCTAAATAAATACCATATTCATTTAATATATCTTCATTATCATTATCACTATTTAATATGTTAATAATATCCTCTTTATTAACATCTGGATATTTATCTACTACCTCATTAACAATATTATTAATCTTATTATTAAATTCTTTTCTATAAAAATTATATTCTAATTTATTAAGACCAATAAATATTAAAATAATAAATATAATACTAATTAATAAACTAATTATTTTCTTCTTCATCTATTCTATACCCTATCCCTTTAACAGTTTTAATAATATCTACATCTAATTTATTTTTAATTCTATTTAAATAAACTGTAATAGTATGATCATCAACATCATTACCTGTCCATTCCCATATATAAGAAAGTAAACTATCTCTACTAACTACTTTATTAATATTATTAAATAATATAGATAATATTTTTAATTCTAAACTAGTTAATTCTACTATCTCTTCATCTTTATATACACACATTTTATCTATATCAAATTTAATATTTTTAATCTTAATAATATTCTTTTTATTTCTATTTAATATCTTATTAATTCTAGCTATTAATTCTTTACTACTAAATGGTTTAGTAATATAATCTTCTGCACCATTATCTAAACAATTAACTATTACTTCTTCATCATCAATAGCAGTTAAAAATATAACAGGTATATTTAAATCTTTAATATATTTTTTATATAAATCAATACCATTACCATCAGGTAAAGATATATCTAATACTATTAAATCATATTTATTATTTAACACTTGAATAGCATCTTTAATATTAGTTTTATATTCCATATCATAATTATTACTTTTAAATGCATAATCTAAACCTTTAATAATACTAAGATTATCTTCTACTAATAATATCTTCATATACATCACTCCCTCGTATTATAACATAAAAAGAAGAGATAAACTCTTCTTATATATTTTCGTTTCTAATAGTTTCTATAGTATTTTGTTTACTAATCTTACTCATAGAATATTTCATTAAAGAAGTAATTAATATAAATACAGCTACTATAGATATTAATATAGCTACTATAGGTAATCTATATGGTAACCCAATATCTTCACTAACTAATCTATATATTAAATAAGATAAACATATACCAATAGGAATACCCCATAATAAAGATTTTAATCCTACAAATAAACTTTCTAATCTTATCATTCTATTAAATTCTTTTTTAGTCATACCAATACTTCTTAACATAGCAAATTCTTGTCTTCTTAAATTCATACTAGTAGTAATAGTATTAAATACATTAGTAACACCTATTAAAGTAATAACAATAATAAATCCATATAAGAATATAGCAACTAATATTAATAAATTATTAATCATTCTATATTGTTCATTACTATTATTTAAGAAATGTTTTTTATTCTTTAATACTTCTTCTATATCATCTTGTAATTTATCTGCATCACTACTATCAAAATAAATAATTGCATTCCAACTATCAAAATACTTATCATATAATTCATCACTTATAAATAAGAAAGCACCATCCATATTTTTAAACCCAAATGGTTTATCATTACTAACATAACCTACTTCAAAACTACATTTTTTATCATCTAAACATTGACCTTCTATTATATCTTTCTCTTCATAATCAAATAGATTAGTATATTTAACTTTAGTCTTTTTATTCTCTTCATAATGAACAGGCATATAACTTACTAAAATACCTTTATCTTTAATATCATCATAATCTAAACCTAAAGATTTAATATATTTTTTATATTGATAATCACCTAAAGAATAAATACTAATATATTCACCTGATATTTCAATTGCATTAGATAAATCTAAATATTCTTTATTAATCTTAGGTTTTTCTACATAAATACTATCTTCTCTAGCAATAGTATAATTATCTATATTATCTAATCTAGTAGTACTAATAAAATCTCTATAAAAATCTTTTTCATCTTTATTAAAATTAGCTCTTAAACTAACATTATAATCTGTAGCTTTTAAATCCATATCAACAATATCAAAAGCAACATTCATAAATGTATTTAAAGCAATAAATACAAATACAGAAAATATTATTGAAATAATAGTAGTTCTATATTTACTCTTATTTCTTTTCATATTCTTATAACTTATTTCTCCACCAATACCAAATATCTTACTAATATATTTAGGCATCTTAACATTCTTAGAAGAGATCTTAATATTAGCACTATTTCTTAAACTATCAATTGGTGATATCTTACTAGCTTTAAAAGCACTTCTAAATGCAGAGAAATATATAGTAACAATACCTAATACTATAGCAAATAATAAAGGTATAAATGAGAACACAAATATAAATTTTAAACCTTCACTTAATGCATCCTTCAAAAAATAATTACATACAAATACTAATATATATGATGCAAATAAACCTAATAATATACCTAAAGGAATACCTATTAAACCTAATATAGTAGCTTCATAAAATACATTACTTCTTATTTGTTTCTTAGTAGCTCCTATACTTCTTAACATTCCATATTGTTTAACTTTCTCAGTAATAGAAATATCAAAACTATTTTTAATACAGAATATAGATGTAACAACTATTATTAAACATACAACAAATACTACTAATATTAAACTACCTACACCAGTAGTACCTAAAGGATCTGTTTCTAAACCAATTAAATATTCATTAAAACCATATACATATTTAATATTAGCTTCTTGTTCTGCTAGTTTTTCTTCCTCTTCTGGACTAATGTTTTTTCCTTTAGCAAACTTTTCAAATAAATCAGGATCTATTCCTATTATTTCACCTGTTAATCTATAAGCATCTTTAATACCATCTTTATTATATTTAATATAAACATCTACTTTATCATTAATACTTTCTTCATAAGTAACAATAGTATATCCAGGAGCACTATAACTTTCTAAATTATTAGCAGGTCTTTCCATAATACCAACTATTGTATATTCTTTTGTTTCAGTATTAGTAATACTCTCTAATGCTTTTTCATTCTCATCATCATATATAAATGGATCATCTTGACCTAATTTAGCACCATCATTACTAATTCTATCTCCTACTTCTAAAACTATCTTTTCTCCAACTTTAAATTCTACTCTTCCATTAGTTTTTAAATGAGTAGGTATAATTATTTCACTATCATTTTTAGGTAATCTACCTTCTATTAATTTAATAGACAAACTATCTAAAGAATCATTATTCATACCTTTAATAAATACATAAGGTTTATATGTATTATTAGATTCTATATTAGCATAACCTATATCATTAACAGTTAATACTTTTTCAATCTTTCTATTATTTTCAAATTTACTAATATCTTCTTTATCAACTTCTCTTAAATATAAATGAAAATCACCTTGTTGAATCTTTTCAAAAGTAACTAATGAATTTAAACCATTAATATACATACTAATTACAGCAGTAATTAATGCTACTGATAACATAATACCTATTATAGTTACTATAGTTCTTTTCTTATTTAATTTAAGATTCTTAATAGTTAATTTATTTAACAATTTCATAACTATTCACCTTCAACTATCTTACCGTCTTCTAACTTAATAATTCTATCTGCCTCTTTAGCTATTTCCATATTATGAGTAATCATAATAATAGTTTGTTTTAATTCTTTATTACTCTTTTTTAAAAGAGCAACTATTTCATCACTAGATTTACTATCTAGATTACCAGTTGGTTCATCTGCAAGTACTATAGTTGGTTTAGTAATTAATGCTCTTCCAATACTAGTTCTTTGTTGTTGACCACCAGATAACTCATTAGGTAAATGATTTCTTCTATTTTCTAAACCTAATAATTTTAATAAATCATTTAATTCTTTTTTATCAACACTTCTACCATCTAATGATAAAGGTAACTCAATATTCTCTTCTACATTTAATATAGGAATTAAATTATAAAATTGATATATTAAACCTACTTGTCTTCTTCTAAATATAGCTAACTTATCATCATCAAAACTATATATATCTTTACCATCAATAAATACTTTACCGCTAGTTGGTCTATCAACACCACCAATTAAATGTAATAGTGTACTTTTACCACTACCAGAAGCACCTACTATTGCAACAAATTCTCCTTTATCAACACTAAAAGATACATGATCTAAAGCAACTACTTTAGTACTTCCTTTACCATATTCTTTTGTTAAATTTTCTACTTTTAAAATTTCCATTATTGTCACCTCTTGATAACAATATATAATACTAAAGTTACAACTAAGTTACAAAATAAAAAAAGATTAAATAAATTAATCTTCATATACAACTATTTCATTTAATTCTTTTCTTTGACTATGTAAAGGACCTGGAGTACAATCATCCTCTTTATAACCAATTGGTAACATACATACAGGTTCTAAATTAGATGGTATATTAAATTCATTTCTTATTATTTCTCCATCAAATAATTCTATCCATATATTATCAACACCAATATTAGTAGCTTCTAACATCATATGTGTTGTTACAATACTAGCATCCATCATATATAATTGAATACCATCTCTTTTAATATAAGCTTTATCTTTATCAGCACATACTAACAACACTACCGGTGCATTATATCTACAAGGAGAAGCTTTATCTATTTTAGTTAGTCCCTCCTTACTAGATATAACATATATCTTCACCGGTTGAATATTCTTAGCAGTAGGAGCAATCCTACCTGCTTCTAGAATCTTCTCTATTAAATCTTTAGTAACTTCTTTATCACTAAATTTTCTACAACTATATCTTTCTCTTATTACTTTATCAAATTCCATAATTATACCTCAAAATCTATATCATATTTTCTTACTTCTTTACACATATCATCATATGAATAACAAGGATATGCATATTGTTCATTACTAGATACACTTACTTCTTTTATATTAGTAACATTTATATACATAATACTATGACCATCAGGATCTTTACCACTGTTTAGAATACCTTCAATTTCATACCAAGCACCATCTTTTATTTTACTAACATCATACTTAATATAAAAACCTCCAAAAGTAGCATCAGCAGCACAACAACTAATAATATATTTGCCTAAAGCAAAATAACCAGTAGGTAAATAAGATGCTTTAGTAATACTAAATCCTTTAACTTTAATACTCTTTCCTTTAAACTTTAAAGCCTTTTCATTAAAAGTTAAATAATTAGCTAAATAATCATAATTTTCATCTATTATTTCAAAATCTATATTAGTACTTACCATATTATTATCAATAATACTACTATCTATTTCATCTTCTTCTATAGTAGTAATTTTCTTATTAAAGTTACCCATTCTATTAGAAGCTAAATCTAAACTTAAACTTCCATCTCCAGCAATAAATATCATTATTAATGGTAATATTAATACAATATCACTAACTTTAAACTTATAATTAATATCTTTAAATACTATTAATAAAATACCAAATATAATCATTAATATACTAGATATCTTAATATATATTTGCATACTAGGTGCTAAATAATTATTTAAACTATTACTAAACCATACATAAAGGACAATACCTGAATATAGTAAACATATTAAACCTAAATACTTTTTCATATTATCATCACCACCATTAAGCTACATATAAATATTAATACAAATATTAATAGTATTAATGTAGTAACAAAACTCTTTTTATAATTACCTAACAATATTAAAGTATTCTTTATATCTATCATAGGACCTAATAATAAGTAACCAATAATAGATCCTTTACTAAATGTAGTTAATAATGATTTACCTACAAAAGAATCACTAGTACTACATAAAGATATTAAATAAGCAAATATCATCATAGCAAGTATTCCTAATACTTGATGACTATTAAATAACATTAATACATTTCTAGGTAATACTACTTGAATTAAACTAGCTAACATAGCACCAAACATTAAGTATTTAACTACATCAAACATATCAAATAAAGTAAATCTAGTAATACTTTTAATATCTCCTTTAACACTATGTTTAGATTCCCTCTCTATTTCATTACAAGTACATTTAACATTTCTAATTAATTTATTTTTACCATAATGAACAGGACACTTCTCATCATCTAATATTACTTTATCATTATTAAATATAACTCCCATAATAACACCTATTACTAGTGCTATAACAATACCAAATAATAATCTAAACCAAAACATATCTGGATTAGTTTTATAAAAAGCTAAATAAGTAGATAATAGCACTACCGGGTTTATTATTGGAGAAGCTAACATAAATGATACAGCAACATTTACTGGAACATCCTTCTTTAATAATCTTTTAGAAACCGGAATAACTGCACAGTCACAAGCTGGTAAAAATAAACCTAAAAAAATACCTACAAAAGAACCTAATATTTTATTCTTAGGTATTATCTTAGCAATAGTTTCATTAGATATATAAGTTTCAATAATAGCAGATATTAAAGATCCCAAAAATAAGAAAGGTAAACTTTCAAAAAATATAGACATAAATATTATTGATATATTTTTAATCATTTACTATTCCTCCTAAATTATTAAATCAACAATTAAACCAACTAAAACTCCCACTATATATATAATAGATAAAATACTAATATTCTCTTTCATATTCTTATTACTTTTAAATAATAATAAAATACCAATACCACTACCAGTAAGTAATCCACTCATTAGATTACCTATACTAATAATATCACTTAAATATAATTTAGTCATTATAACACTACTAGCACAATTAGGTATTAAACCTATTAAACTAGCACCAAAATAAGTAAATATATTATTATGAGTTAATAAACTAGATATATTATCTTCCCCTACTTCAAATATAATTATATTAATTATTATATTAGCAATTAATATAAATAAACCTATTTTTAAAGCATGTTTAATCCCAGAAATAAATATACCATCATGATCACAATGACAATGTTCATCATCACACATATGTTTAATTTCTTTAATACTATTTTTATTATTCTTATAAATTAAATCTACAATAAAACCAATTATAATACCAACAATAACTTTAAATAATATTATTTTTAATATTAACCATACACTTACTTGTTCACTTATCATTATTGCTAACATTTCATCACTAGTTGATAAAAATATAGCTATAACAGTACCCATAGTAATAACTTTATTAGAAAATAAATTCGCAGCCATAGTACTAAAACCACATTGTGGTAAACCACCTAATAAACCACCTAATAGAGGTCCAAACCTCTTGTCTTTTTCTAATACTTTTTCATTCTTCTTATCTAACTTATGTTCTAAATATTCTAATATAATAAAGGTAATAATTAAATAAGGTAATATTTTTAAAGTATCTAATAAACCATCTAATAAACAATCTATCATATTATTCACCTCTTATACAGTTAGAACATAATCCATTAATAATTATCTTCTCTTTATTTGGTACAAAATTATGTTCCTTAAATATATGATTAGATAACTTAATAATACAATCACAATCTACATGTACCAAACTTCCACATTTATCACATTTTAAATAAAAATGATTACTACAATCACAATCTTCTAAATATTGATAATAATTATTACCATTACTTATACTTTTATTAATTCTTCCTTCTACTATTAAATTATCAACAAGTCTATATATAGTTGTTAAACCAACATCTTGATTTAATTCATCATATATTTCTTTAACAGTAAATTCTTTTTTCTTACTTTTTAATAAATCTAATATTAATTCTTTTTGTTTAGTTTTATAATTTTCCATAATATCACCAAATTGAAAATGATTTTCATATTCAATTATACTCTAATAATTTATTTATTCAATAAAAACTTGCATTATTAACTATATACTAATATAATAACTAATTATTAAAGGGGAAATATTTATGGATGAAACATTATTATTAGATTATATTAATACTATTATTTCTTTTTTAGATAAAAGTCTAAAAAAAGATAAAATATCAAATTTTAAATTAGAAGATATTGGTGATAGTATTAATTTTATTTATCAAACTTTTCAAGAAGAATTACCCATCTTAAAAATAGAATCTTTTGATGAAGAAACATTAAAAAATATTTATATAGCAATAGCATCTATCTATTCAGATAAATTAGAAATAGGAGCTATAGCAACATATAACGAAAAAGGAAAAGAACATAAATTTCATCTAGCTCCAGTAATAGGTGAAAAAATTATGATAGTAATATCTTCAGAAAAAGATTATGACCAAGAATGGCTTAATAATGAAATATGTAATGAAACAATACATAAGGGACTTCACTAAGAAGTCCCTTTAAATTTATTATTTATTCTTTTTATCAATGATTTATTATTATCAAAAAATTCATTCATAGCATCAGTATATAATAATAATTTTCTTTTTATTTCAAATTTAATTTGATCATAGATATAAGGATCTATGCTTCTTCTAGAAGCATAATCCTTAAACTTGTTTAAATATTCTCTTACTTTTTCTATAGAAGATTCACCTATAGATATTTCATAATATGGTTTATATCTTAAACAATCATTATAATATAAAGATATATTTCTTAATTCTAATTCACTTATAAATCTATATAATCTATCTCCATTAAATATATCTATACCATAATAATTATTATCATATTCTATTATATTAATTACATGATTTGCTTTACTTCTTTTACCAGTACCTATACCTTGATAACAATATAATTGTTTATCATATAAACCCAATCTATCAAATACTTCTTTATGCATAGCAGATGTATTTCTACATACTCCATTACCTCTAATAATACTCATACCTAATCTACTAATTAATTCTTTTCTAGCATCTATTTCTTTATCAAAATATTGTTTATCAATAGATAAATAACCATTACTAATCATATAAGATAATAACATAGAACACTCTATACTAGATTCATATCCCAGCCTTCTTATAAATACCGCTAATTTATCAATTAATAAATCATATTTATTAATTTCTCTCTTATAATTTCTTTCTTCTATTTTTATCTTTTCATTTCTTAAAAAGGCTTCACTAGCAAAACTAGAAATAATATAATCATCTTTTAAATAAACTCTTTCATCATATTTTCTATCTATCATAAAACCTCCTAATAGAAAAAATCTACATAAAATGTAGATTATTATTGTTTACGAAATTTACAAATAACATAGCTGTCTCCATCTACCATTAATGATAAAATTCCTGATGAATAAGAATATTCTATCTTATCAGTAGAATCTTCCTTATTAATAAAATATTTATCATCACATTTCATATCAAATGAACTACCATTAAATACTGTTTCTATATTATTTGATGATTTAAAATTAACAGAATATTTACTATAAAGTTCTTCAATTTGTTCTGAAGTTAATTCAACTCCATCTATAGAACCACCTATAAATTCATATTTACCTATCATATTAGAATATTTATCATCATCGTCATCTTTTTTATTAGTTGAATTGCTTTCTTTTTTGCCACCTAAAGAATATACTAAAGTTTTTTCACCAATATAAATTTCTATCTCTCCATCAACAATTTTATATTCTAAATAATCTTCTTCATCTTCAATATTAATAAAATATTTATCATCATATTTTACATCATTTTCGTCTCCATCAAAACACATTACTGCTCTTTTTTCTGATGTAACATCAATCCAATTAATACTAGGATCTGCTTGACTCTTACTTGCAGCATAATGTTTACCATTTTCATCAATAGTTTCAATTAAATAGTATTTACCTACTTTAATACCCTTTTCTACTTCTTTTGTTTTTTCTTCTTTTTCATCATCACTATCTTTTGAACCAATTTCACAACCAGTTACAAATAACATAGTAATCATAAAAAAAAATACTAATAATTTCTTTTTCATTTAAATCACTCCTTTTTTTATTATAACATAATATTAGGGATATAACCTTATATCCCTAATAATTTTTTAAATTCTTTTAAAAATAAATCAATATCCTCTTCTTTAGTTAAATGAGACATACTAATTCTTAAAGTATTACTAGCTAATTCTTCAGAACCAGTTATTGCTAATACTGATTTAGAAGGAGCACTACCTAATGCACAAGCTGTAGTAGTAGATAAATATATTTTTTTTTCTTCAAGTTGTTCTAATATCTTTTTAGTATCTTTACCTACTAAACTTATATTTAAAGTATTAGGTATAGTACCTTCAGGACTATTAATATGTATACAATCAATATTTTTAAATTCTTCTCTTAGTTTTTTATTCAATTTTTCTAAATATTTATATCTTTCATCTAATTCACTAGTAGCTATATTAAATGCTGTTCCCATAGCTACTACATTAGCAGTAACAGGAGTACCACTCCTGAATATAGTAGTAGATTTACCTCCATGAATAATAGGTACCATCTTTATATTATTTCTATTTACTAAACATCCAAATCCATTAAGGCCAAAAAATTTATGTGGTGCAAATGTAATAAAATCTACATTACTATAATCTAAATTAACTTTACCAATAGCTTGAGTAGCATCTGTATGGAATACTATATCTTTATTATATTCTTTAACTATTTTAGCTACTTCATCAATTGGTTGAACTGTACCTAATTCAGAATCTACAGCACATATACTAACTAATACTACATTTTCATCTAATTCTTTTTTTAATATATCTAAATCAATAGTACCTTCACTATTTAATGGAATAACACTAACATCTATACCTTTACCAGCTAAATAATTACATGGAGCCACAATACTAGAATGTTCTAAAGCAGAAATAATAATTTTATTTCCTTTATCATGATTATATTCCATAATACCTTTAATAACTAAATTATTTGATTCAGAAGATCCACTAGTATATATAATTCCATCTTTATCACATTTAAAGAATTTAGCTAAATCTTCTGATACTTTATCAATTGCTTCTCTAGCAAATCTACCTGCATAATGTGAACTATTAGGATTAGCTATATATTTATTAGTAGCATCTACATAACTATCTAATACTCTTTTATCTACAGGTGTATTTGCAGCATAATCTAAATAAATCATTTTATCACTCCTAAAAATTTAACATTAACCAATCTGGTTTAAATAACAATAATAAACCCATTATTATCATTATAATAGCACTTATTAAAGTACATAATTTATTATATTTATTTGTAATACCAGTAGCTTCTAAAGTAAACATAGAAATACCAAATACTACCATATCATCTATCATATAGAAGAATATATATATTAATAAATATATTATTTTCATTAAACCTTTAATATTATTAATAGATAATATTTCAGTAAATATTAAAGGAAAACCTAAACTACAAGCTAATTCTATTAAATTAACACTTACTGCTAAAGCAATAATACCAGCTAGCGCTAATATAAAAGATTTACTATTCATTATTTTTTTAGTTCTTGTAATTATTTTCTTTCTCTTCTTATCATCAACAACTGTACACCCAGCTTCTTCTTTTCTTGTTTTTAAATATTTTCTAAAATTTAATATACCAGCAATAAGAATAAATAATGCTATTATTATTTTCATCCAACTAATAGTAGCAACACTAATTACAAAATTAATACCTAACATAGATAAGAAATATACTAAACCTGATACTAGTAAGAATACCATACCTAATACCCAAGCTTTCTTTCTATCTTTCATTCCAAAGAACATATTAATTAAGAATAATAGTATCCACATAGCACATGGATTAAATCCATCTATAAAACCTAATATAACTGCTACTAATGGAATAGAAACACTCTTCATATTAACATTACCTAATATAGGAATCTTAACACTATCTTTATCACTTTCTAATCCAGCATAATCTTTTATCTGTTCTTCAATTCTAGATTTAATAGTATCACTATATCCAATATAGTATTTGTCTCCAATAATAGTAGTAGGATAACTATCACTAGATATATTTAATCTATCAGCTACTTTATCAAATAAAATACTATTATCTTTATCATATACTACTTCATACATATATATATTTAAATAATCTTCATATTCATCTTTAATACTATTTAACCATTTTATTTCTTGAGCACAATGACTACAATCTGCATTATGAAATAAATATAAATTAACTTTATTATCTTCTTTTTTAACATCTAAAATATCATATATATTATCTTTATAATCTTCACTAATACCTAATACTATATTAGGAATAAACAATATACTTAATATTATTAATATTAAATATTTTTTCATATAACATTATTCTCCTTTAAGAAATTAACTATCTCATCATAGTTCTTTTCTCCAATAAGTCTATTATCATTATAAATCATAACAGGTAATTTATTACCTGGTTCATATTTACTAACTTCTTCTTCATCCAAATCATAATCTAACATTTCTATATCTAAATCATATTCTTCTTTTAATTTCTTTAAATATTTCTTTAATATTAAACATGAAGGACACCATACTGCACTTATTACTATAATTTTATTCATAATAATCACCTAATTAAATTAATTATAACATAAAAAAAGACTTTAAAGTCTTTAAGTTTTTAATATATCTGCGAATAATTCTTCAGAATCTAATAGATGTCTATTACTATTGGTATAATCTGCAGCTCTTATCTCTAGATGTAAATGTGGTCCTGTTGAAATACCAGTACTACCAACATTACCTACTTGATCTCCAGCTTTTACTCTTGTACCTACAGGAACTGTAGTTTTAGAACAATGGCCATAATATACTATAGTTCCATCATCCATTTTTACTCTAACGCAGTTTCCATATCCACCGAAATCACCAGAAGTAATAACTTCTCCATCACTTATAGAATATATAGGAGTTCCACTTGATGCAGCATAATCTGTTCCTTGATGATTTGTTGAAGCACCAGCAGTAGGTGCTTTTCTTTTACCAACATGAGAACTTATTTTATAACTAGTATCTTTACCAAATGGAAATACGTATCCAGATTTTTCTGATCTAGTTAAATTAGGATCCAATGATTCAGTTTTAATAACTAAATTACCACTAGTATCTACATCAACTAATATTCTTTCTCCAGCTTGTTTATCAGCATTTTTATAACTTGTAACTACATCTGTCAAAAATGTAGACATTTTTCCATAACCATCAACAGTAGATGTTAATCTTTCATTAATTTTACCAAACTCTGTTACACAAATATCACACACAGGTCCCATAAATACAGATTCATCACTTAATTTAGTTTTATTATCTGACATATTAGATTTCTCTGTATTAACTATATCTTTCATAGTATTAGTAATAGTCTTACCATTTTCAAATAATTGATAATCAGTAACTTCATAAGTACTCATATAATCACCTACTATCAATATAATTTTATCATAGCAATAAAAAAAAGATAACTAGTTATCTTTAATTTTATGTAAACTATTTATCATAATCATCTAAAAAAGAATGTTTTTCATTATCTCTCCAGCCTAATATACAGTTCATATTAACATTATCTAATGCTTTAAATATATTATGATCTATATCCTTACTTTTACTATTCATTAATTTAATTAATTCTTTCATTTCTTTTCTTTTACTAAATCCTTCAATATTATTTGATTTCTCAGTAAATTTACAAGCACAATTTAAGAAAGTTAAATTATTATAATTTTTCCAACTAATTATATCTTCTTCTTTAACTAAATATAATGGTCTAATTAATTCTACTCCTTCAAAATTATCACTATATAATTTTGGCATCATAGTTTTAATCTCAGCTCCATAAAATAAAGATAATAATGTAGTTTCTATAACATCATTAAAATGATGCCCTAAAGCTATCTTATTACAACCTAATTCTTGAGCTTTATTATATAAATGTCCTCTTCTCATTCTTGCACACATATAACAAGGATTTTCTGGATTTAATTTACTAGATACACTAAATATATCTGTATCAAATACTTCTATAGGAATATTCATTTCCTTAGCACTGCTAAGAATCATCTTGATATTCTCTTCTTTATATCCAGGATTCATAACTACATATTTAGCTTCAAACTTTATTTGACTATGTCTCACTAACTCTTGTATGCATTTAGCAAGTAAAAATGAATCTTTACCTCCACTTATACATACCATAACTTTATCATTCTCATTAATTAATTTATAATCTTTAATAGCTTTAATAAACTTAGACCATATCTCTTTACGATATTTTTTTATAATACTTTTTTCTATTTCTCTATATCTTTCCATATTATAAATACCATAACTTCTCATTATTCTTTCTTACTTCTTTAATTATTCCTCCACCAAGACATTCTTCTCCATTATATAAAACACATGCTTGACCAGGAGTTACTCTCTTAACTCCTTGTGGATATTTAACTAATATTTCATTATTATCTAACCATTCTAATTCAACATCAACATCTTTTTGTCTATATCTAAATTTAGCAGTACATTTAGTAATCTTTTCATCGCCTAAATAATTAACTTCATCTATAATACAAGAATCAGATACTAAATAATCATTATCTTCTCCTATACATATATATAAGATATTCTTATTTAAATCTTTACCAACTACAAACATTCTCTCTTTAGTACCACCAATATCTAAACCTCTTCTTTGACCAATTGTATAATACATTAAACCAATATGATCACCTATAACTTCATTAGTTTCAATATTAACAATCTTACCAGGTTTATTAGGTAAATAATTCTTTAAAAAATTATTAAAATTTCTCTCACCAATAAAACATATACCAGTTGAATCTTTTTTATCAGCAGTAACTAAACCATATTCTTCAGCAATCTTTCTAACATCTGGTTTAACCATATCTCCTATAGGAAATAAAACATTCTTTAATTGTTCTTTAGATACTTGAGATAAAAAATAAGTTTGATCTTTATTATCATCTACAGCTCTTAATAATTTACCATCTTTAATACGTGCATAATGACCAGTAGCAACATAATCTGCTCCTAATTTTTCTGCTTCTTTTAAAAACATATCAAATTTAATATATTTATTACACATAATATCTGGATTAGGAGTTCTTCCTTTTTTTAATTCATCTAAAAAATAAGTAAATACATAATCCCAATATTCTTTAACAAAATCTTTTCTATGTAACGGTATACCTAATTTGTCACATACTTTTTTTGCATCTAAATAATCAACTTCTTGTGGACATATACCTAAATCAGTAGTAGGAGCACCATCTAATTCACCATCAGCATAAGAATCCCAATTACGCATAAATAAACCAATAACATCATAACCTTGTTCTTTTAATTTAATTGCAGCAACAGATGAATCTACTCCACCACTCATTCCTATTACAACTTTTTTCACAATACCACCTTATTTTCTTTTATTTTCTCCAATTAATTCCATATCTTCACTTAATTGTTTAATTCTCTCTATTATTCTTCTAGCATTCATTTCATCATCACTATAATTATTAATTCTAAAATGTTGCATTAAACTTTCCATATCTAAATTACTAGTAAAGAAAGTTGTTTTATAATTATTCATTCTTTTATTTAAAATAGTACCTAATATTTCATCTCTACTCCATTCAGTACATTTTTCTGCACCTATATCATCTATTAGTAATAGATCAACATTTTCTAAGTATTCCATTTTATCTCCATAAGTATCAAAGTCTCCCTTAATCTCACTTAATAATTCAGGAAAATATACTATCTCAGTACTAATTCTTTTCTTAGATAATTCATTAAATAAAGCACTAATTAAATATGTTTTACCACATCCAAAATTACCATGTAAATATAAACCTTTAAAATTACCATTCTTATCATAAGTATCATAAAATTTCTTTAACCATTTAATTACATTAATTCTTTCTTTATCTTTATAAATATCACTCATCTTAGCATTAAATATATCTTTATCTCTACTAATTTTATTTTTTTCTTTTTCTAATAATTCTTTTTGATATTTACAAGCAACATAAGAAAATATAATTCTATTATCATTCTTTTTAGGATAATATACATGACCTTCTAATCTATTTTTACAATATATTAAACCAGAACATTTACTACAATTATTAAGTTCACAAATAGAATCTTCTAATGAAGAAGTATATTTCATAGCAACTTCATCAGGAACATCTATAGTTTTAACTAATTTCTTAAACTTTATATCTTTAGATGCTTCCTTATAATTATTAATTAATTCTTCCTGATTAACTTGTTTAGATACATTCATAACATCACCTAAAATCCTTTAACATTTCATCTAGTTCTTCTTTTTCTTCTGGACTAATTTCTTCTTTAACAAATTCTTGTTTTAACCATATTGGTTCTTTTATATCTTTCTTACTACTATTAGTACTCTTATTAACTTTCTTATTACTTTCTTTTCTAGCTAATTCAATAGCTTCCTGAGCAGTCTCTATATTACATCTTTTCCATTGACCGGCAATTGTTTCTATATAACTTTGTACTAATTTATTATTATTTTTCTTTAAAACATAATCTATTAATACATTTACTACTGCCGGTTGTAATCCTACATCAACTAATAAATATTCTAATATTCTTAATTCTTTAGGAGAAGGATCTACTCCTTTATTTTTTATCTTTAAGAAATCCCTAGGAGAAGTATTCTCAAACATATATATTATCTTAGCCATAGGACTAGTATCTCCTTCAGGACTTTTCAAATATTCTGGTTGAGTTCTATATACTAAAGTAGGTAATCTACCATTATTATTATATTGATAATATTTTCTAGCTCCCTTTCTTAATTCTTCTTTATCAAAAGTTCCATTATCATTAATAACAGTTCTTAATAATTCTATCATCTTAAGGGTGTCTAAATCATATATAAAAGCTAATTCATTTATTAATTGTTTATTCTTTTTAGATAAAGCACTATCTTTTAATACACCCTTAGGCATGCTAGAAACTAATAAATCAAAATCTATATTACTTATTAACTTAATACCTAGAGAATTTCTCTCCTTAGTTTCAAATGGTTCTAATACATTAGAACTATTATATACAACATTTAATTGTTTACTAATATCATCATATTCTTTTAAATCTATCTTAGGTAATTCATATTCTCTTTTTATTAATTCATATTCTACTTTACCTAAATTATTAAATAAAGTTACATTAAATATAGGCGATGAAAAAAACTCTCTTGGAGATAAAGGACAAAATAATTCATATACATAAGAATTATTATCTCCCTCTTTAAAATAAGTTCTTAACAATCCTACAGCTTCTAAACTTTCTCTAGCTATCTTAATAACATCTAAACTACTATTCATTACAGACATTAAATGATGATGTGTATAATCAGAACTTACTACATCCATTAAACGCAAATCTCTTAATAAAGTATAATACAAAGATACAGCTACTGGACCAATTATTGGTTCATATAAAGATATAATATTTTTTTTATCTTCTTCAGTAATAATATTTTTATTAACTACTGTATAAGTATCTGCTGGAAGTAAACTAATCATAACATCACCCTCTTCAAAAAATATTATAAACTATTATATATTTTTTTACAAAGAAAAGGATATATAATATATCCTTTTTATTTTATAAATTCTTTATAATCACTTATAGTTCCAGTACCAAGTACAGCATCCTCTACCTTACCATCTTTAACTTTAATTAATAATGGTATTTCTAATCTTCTTTCACCAACTTCAACTTTCTTACCATTCATATATAAATAATAATCATTTAAATAATCATTCAATTTTAATAATAATTCTCGATAACCTTTTTTACCATCTCTAACCATTTTAGGTTTACCTTCATCTAATACATATTCATCTCTAATATCTTCACCATTAGTAAATATATCAAAATAATATAAATCATTATCACCAATATTATCTATAATATTAGATATTACTAATCTAGTATTAGTATCATTACTATTACCAAATAATATAAATCCACTACCTTTATCTAACTTTTCCAATACTTGATCTATATTAAGATATGTAACATTATTATCTTCTTTTATTTCTACAGTAACAACATTATTTTTATTTAAACTTTCAAAATCATTCTTAAATTTTTTCTCATCTTCAGTTACTTTAGAATTACCATTTAATAATTCTTTACCCTTATCAGTACTAATAAGTATAAAATATGCACTTAATAAAAATAAAACTATAATACCTAAACATAATAATGGTCTAACATAATCATTCTTCTCTTGAATAATATTAATTCTACTTTTTAATTTATTAGTTTTACTCTTTTTAGGAGTACTCTTATTAACTGTTTTAGTACTCTTTCTACTAACACTTTTCTTCTTATTAGGTTTCTTATCTTTCATATTATCATCACCTATTATAATTATATCATAATAAAAAAAAGTTGGAACTAATCAATTCCAGCTTTTACACTACATGTAACACTATTAAAGTTCATTTTATTACTTCCAATAATTACATCATTACTTTTTTCTTCATCACATACTAATATATTATAATTATCAAATTTATATAACATACTATCATCTTGATCAGATTTAGTATATTCTCTATACCCATTTATTAAATCAAATATACTCATTTTACCAGAAGATAATACAGTATTTAAATCATATTTACTTTCATCTTCATAAGTAACAACTATATTTAATAAACAATATTGATATACATCATTATTAGTATCCATATATAATAATATTTTATCATCGCATTTACTATCAGGAGTAACACTAACACTAAAATTATCTAACTTCTTAATAGAAACAACATCTGCTTCATACATATATACTACATAATTATTGTTATCTACTTCCATATTTTTAATAACACCAACTACAGTAATATTATCATAAACATCATAATTATCTAATTCTTCTTTACTTTCATCAAATATAATTCTTAAAGTAATATTAGTATAGAATTCTACATAACCATTTAAAGATTCGCTATTCTTATCATATGCTTGCATTTCTATATAATTAAGACCATTCTTTTTACTAATCTTACCATTAATTTTTACATATTGATTTTTATAATCAGAATAATTTTCTACTAAAGTACTTAAAAAAGTATTTGAATACACTGTAGTAATATTAGATACATCACAAGCATATCCTTTAGTATCAAAAGTATTAACAACTATATTCTTATAATTATCTTTATCACATTGCCAAGCTCTTAATCCTATTGAATTATAAACTTTAACATCACCTAAAGAAGTAATATTATAAGAAAATATAGGTATTCTTTTAAAAGCTAAAGAAAATAAACCATCTAAGAATACTAACGCAAATAAACATCCAATTATTATAAATGGTAGCATTTTTTTACTTTTATGTTTAAAAAACATATATACAAATAAACCAATACCTACTAAACATAATAATACTCTAAATACACTTGGTTTTCTTAATACAAAAGCCACTATTATAGGTACTATAAATATATATTTATAATAATCAATATTCTTCTTTTTTCTCTTTTTCATCCAACCACCTATTCTTAGTATAAAATAATCAGCATAAAAATACAAGGATACAACAAAAAAAGACATGTTTTATAACATGTCTCTTTATTACATTATCATTAATCGATAATCAAAGTTCAAATTTCTATTAATTAGTTAATAGCATCTTTTAATTTGCTTCCAGCTTTGAAAGAAGCAACTTTTTTAGCAGGAATCTTAATAGCTTGCTTAGTTAAAGGATTGATACCTTCTCTAGCTGCTCTTTTTTTAGCAGTAAAAGTTCCGAATCCAACTAGAGCTACTTTACCTTCCTTTTTAAGTCCAGTAGTAATTCCTTCTAGGATTGCATCTAAAGCACGAGTAGCATCAGCTTTTGTAAGTCCTGCTTTAGCAGCAACGAATTCAACTAAATCTTGTTTTCCCATATCATTTACCTCCCAATAAATATAGATTTTGTAAGGACATCGTCCCTACATACTAAAAATAGCAAACTTACAGTCTTAAATCAAGATAAATCATCAATTTTTCTTCATTTTTCATTATATTGACAACATTTTTTACTATTTTGTTAATTTATTAGTAAATTAATCATTATCTTCTACTTTATTCTCGTCTTGATTATTATCGTCATCATCATAATTTTGATCATCATCGTCATAATAATCATCTTTTTGTTCTACCATCTTTTCAATTAATAAGAACTGTTCTTCATAACGATTATATATATCTATAGCTCTTGCAGCTTTAGCATCAAAACTTAATGTAGACATCAATTCAGCAACTTGTGCTTCATAAGTTGTTTTATCTTGTTCTGTAGTATATATAATAGAAGCATCTACAGTTGTTAAAGTTGTATTATTTATATAATAGAATTGAATATAATTAGAACCAAATTTAGCATTTACTATTAGAGCATCTCTATCCCCCATCTTTTTAGGTGTAAATTCTATTTCAGAATAACTCTTATCATTAAATACTTCTCTCATACTTTTAGTATCAAAAGTACCAACTTGACCAGTTGTATTTGATAATCTAATTACTACAGCATCATTTTCATTAGTAATAAACACATTACTACTCTTTATATCTGTTCTCCATTTTTCAGGAAGTTTAAATGAATAACCATTAATAGTTGTTTCCATTGTTGCTACTAATTTAGGAGCTTGTAAACCTGCTGGAGCAACAGCTCCGCCACCTTTATTAAGGTATAAAGCCAAACCTCCTAATACAGCAACAACTGCAACAGCAATTATTATAACTTTTTTATTATTCATTTTCTTTTTAGTTGTAGGTTCTGGAGCTTTAACAGCAGGTTCTGGAGTACTAGAACTAGCAACTTGAACACTAGGAATAGGTTCTGTAGACTTTGGTGCTTCAGCAACCGAAGGAGCTATAGAAGAAGGAATAGGACTTCCTTCCAACTCTGGACTAGTTGTTGGTTCTAAAACAACCTGTGTTGGAGCAACAGTTGGTTGTATTAAAGTATTTTGTTGAGGTGCTTCTACACTTGGTGTTGTTGGTTGTGAAGGAACCGCAGCAGTTTCTGCTGATTGTGCAGGTTGAACAACAGTAACTGCAGGTTGTGCAGGTGCTGTTGTAGCAACTGGTTGAGCAACAGGAGTTGTCGGAGTTGCAGTTGCAACAGGTGCGGTAGCTACCGGTGCAGCAGGCGCAGTAGTTTGAGCGACAGGAGCAGTAGTTGCTGCTGGTGCTGATGCTGCTGGTTGTGTAGGTGCAGTCGTAGCAGCTGGTTGTGCAGATGCTGTTGTAGCAGCTGGTTGTGCAGCAGGAGCTGTTGGTGTTGCAGTTGCAACAGGTGCAGTAGCTGCTGGCGCTGCTGGAGCAGTAGTTTGAGCAACAGAAGCAGTAGTTGCTGCTGGTGCTGGTGCTGCTGGAGCAGTCGTAGCTTGTACCTCATTTATATTAGTTCCACAAATAGGACATGTTGTCACGCCCTCTTGTAGAGGATTTCCACATTTAGGACAATTACTCATATTTAATTCTCCTCCTCGTTATTATAATTATATTATAATTTTTTTAAAATTTCCATACTAATATATACATATAAAATAATAAAAATTTTAATAATTGAATATCTAAAATTGATTTTATATGATATAATAATTCAAGAATAGAGGTGTATTAATGAACGATAACAATTCCAAAAATAGTAAAAATAACACACCCAATATAGATATTGAGTTATCTAAAAACAACAATGATCTAACATTTAGTTCTATTCAATTATCAAAAGCTCCTACTCCTGTAGAAGAAAAAAGAAATATATTTAAAGAAGAAGTTAATGAAGAAATAAATAAAGAAGAAGAAAAATTATATAATACTCAAGTACTATTAAAAGTAACACCAGAACCAAAAAAGAGTTTATATAATACTATAGTATTAAAACTAGATAATATTATTAAAAAGAATAATTCATTAAAAAAGAAATCAATAAAGAAGATTACTAATGTAGAACATAATTCACAAAATGTTATACCTATAATGAAAGGTAAAAACATTACTAAAAAACAAGATGTAAAAATAAATGTTGATTCTAAAGCATTCTTTTTACAACAAAGAAACTTATGCATAATAGCATTAAATAATATATCTAGCACTATAGATGATAATCAGAAAAAAAATATTAGAAAACATTCTAAAAAAATAGATCTAAGTAAGATTAACAATATTCATATTAATAAAACAAATTATACAAATTATAAAGAACAACTTACAGAGTATGCTACTAAAAAAATGTATAATCAATTTGCACCTAAAGAAACTACTAAATATAAAATATATAAATATAGTGTTATTGTTACAAGTATAGTATTTGCTTTCTCATTTATTTCTATATTAGGTTGGTTATATCAAGGTATGTCATCTAAAGCTTTAGTAAAAGATATGGTAAATAACTTAGTAATAGAAAAAATCGAAGGAGATTATGAAGATTTATATAATATTCAAATTCCTGAAGCAGAATTTAATTTAACAAGTATCTATTGGAAATATCTAGAAACTCCATTATATTCTGTTGACTTAAATGATTTATATAAACAAAATAATGATACTATTGGTTGGTTATTTGTTAATAATACAAATATTAATTATCCAGTAGTACAAACAGATAATAATAATTATTACTTATCACATTCATTTACAAAAAGTAAAAACTGGGCAGGATGGGTATTTGCTGACTATAGAAATAATTTTGAAGAATTAAATAATAATACCGTTATATATGCTCATGGTAGAAAAGATAAAATAATGTTTGGATCATTATTTAATGCTTTAAAACCAGAATGGTATAAAGATACTGATAATCAAATAATACAATTATCAACATTTAACTATAATACTATGTGGCAAATATTCTCTATATATACTATAGATGCAGAAACATATTATATTACTACAGACTTCTCTAGTAATTACTCTTATGCAAAATTCCTAGATGAAATGAAAAATAGAAGTATATATGACTTTAATATACCATTAGATGAAAATGATAAAATATTAACATTATCAACATGTTATAACGATAAAGGAGTACGTTTAGTGCTACAAGCAAAATTAGTAAAAATACAAAAAAGATAAAAACCTCAGTAAAACTGAGGTTTTATTATTACCTAATACTTTAATATATTTTTTATTTTATCTTTATAATAATATATTAACGATAATCCACTAATACTTACAAATAATATAATAATATATTTAAGTATTGTTACACCTGTTTCAGGATTATCAGATGCCAAATTAGCTACCAAGGTAACACTTTCAAACGGCATAGTAAACTTACTTTTATCTATACTAATTGTTCCATCATCATTCATAATTAAATCACCTTCAGTGAATTCAATTTCTTCCCCACTATCAGTTCTTACAATTATTTGATTTAATTTCCTACCACTTTTAGAATTAACTCTAAAATATATTGTATCATTACCTTTTGCATAATTTACTACTTCAATTTCATAGTTATCATCAGTTTCTATATTAATCATATATTCTAAATCACTAGGTGATATTGTTATTACAGGTCTTAATCCAGCAGCCATTTGAGAACTCATACTAGTTGAAATAGTTCCACACATAGATTGAGTATTAAAATTAATAGTTCCACCACATACACCACCAAATGTATTAATAAATACGATAGAATTAACACCTAAAAATGTATTAGATTTATCATATCCAGTTCTAACCCAATATGTTGTATCATATATAAATTTTTGTTTATCTGTAAGTAAATCATTTAAGAAAGCAAATTCATAATGTGGAGGAGCTGCTGTAACAGAAGATTCACGCCACTCTTGATAAGGAATAATTTTATTATTAAGTTTAACTATTTCATTAATATCATCCAACGTAATTAAAGTTATATCCTTTACATTTATTCCGTATCTACCTAAAGTATTCTTATATAATGTTAACTTACTAGTAATATTATTATTTCCTAATGTCAAATCATAAAAATATCCATCATATTTAGTTGAACTCGATTCATCAATATAGAAATCAGAAGTAACAGATTGAGAACCATAATATGGAGTAATTGAACTACCAGAAATATAAACATCACCTATAAATGGAAAACTATAATTTCCGTTTGAATCCCAATGGGCACTTATAGCTTCTTCATTTTGTCTTACTATATTACCATGATATATAGGCAAAGCAATAAAACAATAACCAGGTTCTTCATAAATACCACCTGTTTTATTTATTCCACCTAAATATGAAGCATAATTATTACACCATGTTGCATCAGATCTTGTATCCTTACTACTTTTTACTATTTTTTCTTTATAAATATTATATCCAGTATATAAATTATATTTAGAGATCATTTTAACTTCATTTTCGTTCGATTTTATAATATAAAAATGTTCTTTATCACATACTACTTCATCGCCAGCATTTTTACCAGTTCCAGATATTACCTTACAACCATTATCTACTTTATGAACTACTGGAAAAACAAAAACTTGAGCACTTGGCATATAAAAAGAATAATCAGTATCACTATTTTTAGTTAAACCTACTGTACCACCCGTTTTAGTTCTTACCTCTAATCCCTCAAAAACATAGCCATCCTCTACTGAAACATTTACATTAATAATATCACCTGAATTAGCTATATTTTTATTCAAAGATAAAGAAACCCCTTCTTCCTCTTCAAGTTCTACAGTATATTCCATTTCATACTCAACAACCTGAGAACTTCCTGTTCTTGTGCTAGAAGAATAATTACCTGAATAATAAACTGTTAAATTATGTTCAATTAATGGCGTAGGTGCATTTACGGAATGTAATAATATTTTATGATAACCACAAAATAAATCAGATATAAAAACACCTTTAAAATATCCATTTAATGGAACCCAATCATGTGCTGTCATATCAGTATGACCGCCACATCTTCTTGTACAATAATAATTAGCTAATTCAAGACGTTTTCCTTCAAAAGTATATCCCTCTTCATTTACTAAATATATTAATCCAGCTAATTTTTCAGCAGAAGTAACATAATACGTACTAGTAGAATTATATGTATCTGGATTAAACCAAGTTGTATCTATATATGATGGATCATCTAACCATGTATCTGCTTTAGCTTTTAATGGAGCTAATAATAAGAATAAGAATGCTAATTTATTAACAAAGAAATCTAATACTTTATAATTAACTGTTTTAGATTTAGGTATATCTAACACTTCTACTTCTTCTCTATTAAAATATAATTCTCCATCATGTATTACTGATTTATTATAGATATTATCTTTATCATTATTATTAAAATCAAATATAACAAATTTACCATCATTATAGTATGGTATTTTTATTATTTTATAATCTTCTGGATTACCATAATTTCTTCTTTTTAATTTATAATCTAAATCAAAATATAAAGTATTAGGATCCATTTCATGTTTAAATAGATTTACTGATTTATTAAATGAATCAGTAAAGAATACGTATCTATCAGAAGAAGTTATTTTACCTGATTCTAATATCTTATCTACATTTATATTTTTAGTATAGTGATATAAATATTTTATTTCTCTATTATCTTTAATAATATTCATAACCATATCACCTATTCTATTGTATTATTTATTTTATTATAGTGCTTATAATTTATTATTTCAATAAAAAAAGATTAATTAATAATTAATCTTTTTTATTATTAAGATAATCCTACTATTTCATTATCTACTATATCTATTATTTCATAATTTGGTTTTTTAGGCAAACCAGGCATTGTAATTATACTTCCTAAATATATAGTTAATATACCAGCACCATTATATAATTTAACATCTCTTACTTGTACATCATAATCTACTGGATTACCCAATACTTTAGGATTATCAGAAATACTATATTGTGTTTTAGCTACACATATAGCTAATTTATCTAATCCATTCTTTTTAAATAATTCTAATTTTTCTTTAGCTATATCACTATATGTAATATTTTTAGCATGATAAATACCTTTAACAATTTTTTCAATCTTATTTTCTACTTTATCATTAATATCATATAATTCTTTATATTTTTCTTTATTATCAAAAGATAAAACTTCTTTAGCTAATTTAATAGCTCCCTTACCACCATCTACATATGCAGTAGACATAGCAAATTTAACACCTTTACTAGCAACATATTTCTTAACATAATTTATATCTTTATTAGTATCAGTATCATATTTATTTAAACATACTACTATATTATTAGTCATATTCTTTAATATATCTATATGAGCACCTAAATTACAAATCCCCTCTTCTATATTATCATTACCATTATATTTTATTGCTTTAATAGTAGTAACTAATACTGTAACATCAGGTTTTAAACCATTATATCTACATTTAATATCATAGAACTTTAATGCTCCTAGATCACTACCAAAACCTGCTTCAGTAACAACATAATCAGCTAAATTCATTGCTGTCTTAGTAGCAATAACAGTATTACAACCATGAGCAATATTAGCAAAAGGTCCACCATGAATAATTACTGGATTATGTTCTAATGTTTGAACCAAATTAGGTTTAATAGCATCTTTAAGTATTACCATTAAAGATCCACTAATATTTAAACTTTTAGCAAATACAGGTTTTCCCTTCTTATCATAACCTATTAATATATTATCTAATCTTCTTCTTAAATCTTCCATAGATTGAGCTAAACAAACTATTGCCATCATTTCAGAAGCAGCTGTAATATCAAAAGCTTCTTTTCTTTCATACTCTTTACCATGAATAGTAATATCCTTCAAAGCTCTATCATTAACATCTAAACATCTATTAAATAATATTCTATTCTCATCTAAATCTAAACTATTACCTTGATGAATATGATTATCTATTGCAGCACATAATAAATTATTAGCACTAGTTATAGCATGAAAATCACCAGTAAAATTTAAATTAATATCTTCCATAGGTAATACTTGAGAATGTCCTCCTCCAGTAGCACCACCTTTAATACCAAATACAGGACCCTGAGAAGGTTCTCTTAAAGCAGCTATTGCATTTAATTTCATCTTACATAAAGCATCTAATAAGCCAATACTTACAGTAGTTTTACCTTCTCCAAAAGGTGTAGGACTAGTAGCAGTAACTAATATTAGTTTAGTATCACTTTTTTTCTTAGGAATCTTATCATATTCTATTTTAGCTTTATAATCACCATAATATTCTAAGTAATCACTAATTCCTAATTTCTTCCCTATCTTTTTAATTTCTTTCATTTTAACACTATGTGCAATTTCTATATCACTCATTAAAAACCACCTGAAAATATTATAACAAAAAAACAAAAAAAGATATATAATATATGCGAGGGATGAAAAATGTCAAATAAGAATAGACTAATTATATCTTTATGTATATTATCATTTACTGCAATATTTATCTTAATAATTGTATTTGTACCACAATCTAATAAAGAAACAGAAAAAGAAACAATACAAAAAAAATATAATATTAATACAAATATTAATACTACAGATAATAATTATATAGATAACTTAATAAAAGATACCTCATCAAAAAATGAAGAACAATTTATTAATGATATAAACGAAAATAATTATGACATAGAAACCTCCTCACTAGATATATCTTATAATACAGAACAATTAGATAAATTATATACTATTTATTATATAGAAAATAAAAAAATAAATAATGAAGAAACAATAAAAAAAGAATTAAAATATTATTTCAATAATGAAGAAATAACATTAGATAAAATATATACTGATCAAGAAAACTTCTATACTAAATTAAATTGGTATATTAATTGGTATATTAATAGAGAATCTAATACTATAGAATATACTAATAAAGAAGCCATTAAAGATCCTAATAATTATTATATTATTTTTAATAAAAGTGAAATACTAATCCAATTTAAAGAAAATACTCTACTTAATGAAGAAACTACAATACCATGTCCATATACAGCATTATCTACTTATTTAAATAAAGATATTATTAATATGGATGCGGTAGATATTAAAAAAATAGATAATAAAGATGATGAGTATTATAAAACTAAAAAAGTAGTAGCATTTACATTTGATGATGGACCTAAAGCAGCTAATACTAATTTATTATTAGATGAATTAGAAAAAAGAAATTATAAAGTAACATTCTTTGTAGTTGGCTATCTAGCAGATGCTAATAGAGATGTTATTAAAAGAGAATATGATTTAGGTCATAATGTAGGTACTCATACATGGGCTCATAAATATCTGCAACAGTTTAAAAAAGATGTTGAAGGAATGAAAGAATCAGTTATATCTGCTGACAATGTCGTAGCAGATGTAACAGGACAACCTGTAAAATATTTTAGACCTCCTGGAGGTATAATAAATGAAACCATATTAAATAATATTGATCATCCATTCATAATGTGGTCAGTAGATACAAGAGATTGGGAAAAAAGAGATACCGAATTAGATGCTATAGCAGCAGTTACTAGTACTAAGAAAACTGGTGATATAGTATTATTCCATGATGCTCATGCTCCATCAATACCAGGAGCTATTCAAGCAATGGATATATTATCTTATGATAATTTTGAATTTGTTAATTTAGATACATTAACTAGATTACAAAATATAACATTAGAAGATCATAAAACATATAGAGCTATAAGATAAAAGATTCAGATAAATCTGAATCTTTTTTATTTTAAATATTGAATTCTATAACCAGAATAATCTTTATGACAATCAGCACCGCTTGTTAAGAATCTAGTTCCAGATCCTTTACCATTCATAGTTTCTAATTTACCATCCCAACTATCTATAATTAATAAATCAGTTTCTTTAATAGTACTAGCAGTAACACCTTTCTTAATACCAACTACAGTAACAAAGTGTCTTGACGTACCAGTTTTATTACCATTAACTTGTATTATAACAGGTCTACCTTTAGTAACTTCATTATAAGTGACAGCCAATATCTTATCTTCGCTATCTATATATGTTTGAAACTTACCAGCATATTTATAATTTAATGCATCAGATGCTCTAGCAGAAGTATTACCACTATATAAACTATAAGCATGAATATATGAAAATGCCAAACAATAACCGCTATATACAGATGTATCATTATTTTGAGCTATTCTATTACTAGAAACAACTTTTAAATAATCATTTACACTAACAGCTGATTGAATAACATCATAACCATTATAATCAATAGTACCTCCATCATTACCATTACCTTGATAGAAATACTCTCCATTTTCTCCTGTAGTATTATCAACATTTCCAGAACCAGTAGTTCCACCACTACTTCCACCATTATTTCCACTACTATTTCCACTATACTTGCCTTCTGGTTTAGTAATAGTTACACACTCATTATTAACCCAATCTCCACCACTATTTTTACATTCAATAATAGCAGCATATTCATCAGATTTTGCAGCAGCTGCATCTAGTTTAGCTAATAAATCTTCTTTATCTTCTCCTCTAAGATCTGAATTACTTGCAATCATTTCTCTAGTTTCATTTAATACTGATTTGGATGGATTAGCAGCAGCTTTTTCTACTTCAGATAAAGCTGGTTCATAAGTTTTTTCATAATATTTTACTTCATCTAAAGTAGCTCTTTCCATACATACTTTATATTCATATGTATCTTCTCCACCAAGACCTACCATATAAGTAACAAAACTTGGCATAACAAAAACTAATATGGCAGCAGTAATTCTTTTTAAAAAAGATGCAATAAAATTTCTAGTTTCTTCTTCACTCTTACCAGTAACTACTTTAGATAAATGAATAATACTCATAATAATTATTATTATAGGAACTAATATAAATAATATCTTAAGTACATAACTAACTAATAATAGTGCTCTTAAACCACCTGAAGTTCTACAAAAATCTTTTATCATAAAACCACTTTCTATCCTAAACTTGTAAAGGATTATTATCTATTTCTATATTACATTTATTATTTAACATATATATTTCATCTAATTCTTTTAATACATTAAATAAATTTGGTTCCCTCTTATATTTTACTATAATTTGAAAACGAAATACATTATTAATTTTAAAAACATTAGCAGTAGTAGGACCTAATATAATTACATTATCACTTAATTTCTTATCTAAATAATTTCTCACTTTATTTATTTCTTTACTAGCTAATTCATAATCTCTACTAGCTATTTTAATACTTGTTAAATAATAATAAGGTGGATAACCTAACTTTCTTCTATTATTCATTTCATAATTATAGAAATCCATATAACTATTATTTTTTACACACCTTAAAGTATGATTATCAGGATCATAAGTTTGAATAATAACTTCCCCTAATAAATCACTTCTTCCTGCTCTACCAGCAACTTGACTTAATAGTGAAAAAGTTCTTTCACCACTTCTAAAATCAGGAATATTTAAAGTAGCATCAGCATTAACAACACCAACTAAAGTAACTAAAGGAAAATCTAATCCTTTACTAATCATTTGCGTACCTAATAATATATCATATTCATGATTTCTAAATTTCTTAATTATATCTTCATGAGCACCCTTATTTCTAGTAGTATCAGCATCCATTCTAATAATTCTAGCATTAGGTAATATCTTTTGTAATTCTAATTCTAATTTTTCAGTACCTAAACCAGTTGCAGATAATGATTCACATTTACATTCTGGACATTTATTGTCCATTATTACTGTATAACCACAATAATGACATCTTAAATTATTAGAACTTTTATGATAAGTTAAAGTAATATCACAATGTGGACATTTATAAGTATATCCACATTCTCTACAAGATATAACAGTACTATAACCTCTTCTATTTAATAAAAGAATACTCTGTTCTCCTTTTTCTAATCTAGTAGATAACTTAAATTTTAAACTTTCACTAAATATAGAATTTCTCTTTCTGATTTCTTCTCTCATATCTATTAAATCTATTTTAGGTAATTTGGCATTACCAACTCTATTTGGCATTTCTATATATTTATAAACTCCCTTTAATGCCCTTGCCATACTCTCTAAAGAAGGAGTTGCACTACCTAATACTAAAGGAATATTATTCATTTTACATCTATATTCTGCCATATCAATAGCATTATATCTAGGATTACTATCCTGTTTATAAGTATCACTATGTTCCTCATCTATAATAACAATACCTAGATTCTTAATTGGCATAAATATAGCACTTCTAGTACCAACTACTATATGAACTTCTCCTCTAAGAATCTTCAAATATTCATCATATCTTTCTCCTTCAGAAAGACCACTATTAAATATAGCTACATCATTACCAAACCTATCATAGAATTTATTTACTACTTGAGCAGTTAAACTAATTTCTGGAACTAACATAATAGCACATTTATTATTCTTAACTACTTTACTAATTAAATTCATATATACTTCAGTCTTACCACTACCAGTAACACCATGTATTAAATAAACATCATTATTATTTAAATCAACACTATTAATAGCATTAATTTGATCATTATTTAAATTAATATTATCTTCAATAATCTTACTCTTATTAATCCTATATATTTGTTCTTTACTTAATTTAATTAACTTTTCATCTAATAAACTATTAACTATATTACTACTAATAGAACTCTTTAATAATTTATCTTTCTTTAATAATTCTAATACTTCTATTTGTTTCTTTCTTCTAGGATTCTTCTCTATATATTCATCTATATCTTTAATATCTTTATTTAATTCTACATAATATAAATATTTAGAATAATTACTTTTTTGTTCTTTAACTTTCATACTACTAGGTAACATAGTTTGATAAGCAACTATCTTAGTACATAAAGTTCTACTTTGTAAGTATTTACCCAATTCCATTAATTCATCATTTAATACAAAATAAGGATCAACTATAGAATCAATACTCTTTAATTCATAAGCTTCTTCATAATTATCTTTAATATTAACTATAAATCCATATATCTTTTTATTATTAAAAGGTACTATTACTTTCATACCAACTTTAACAATATCTTTTAATTCCAAAGGTACTATATATGTAAAACATTTATCTATACTTTTAGCATTATATTCTATTAAAACTTCTGCATACATAATAATACCTCCCTAAATTATTTTAATTCTAATACTTCTTCTTTAAATATTTTATCTTTCTTAAATACTTTAACATTTATTTTATTACTTATAATAGTAACTTTCTCTAATAAATTACTATCATACATAAATATTAATAAACTTAATTTATATTTATTATCTTCTATTTTAAATTCATCTAATTTATAAATAACTCTATTACTTATATCATAATCATTATCAATATCATAATCATAAAAAGTAATCTCATAATTATTAAATCTTAATATTAATATATAATCATCACCATCTATATTAGATAATTTAGTATTATTATATTTTATTTTCTCTAAGATACATTTCATTAAAACCACCTAGATATAGTATAACACAATAAAAGGAACTTTAAAGTTCCTTTTATCTAGGCATCATGATGCCATATCACACTATCCCCTATATCAAATAGGATTAATCTATTAAAGAATCCAATCCTAGTGATATCATATCATCAAGAGAAGTTTGTCTTTCTTCAGAAGTAACTATCTTATCAGTAAATTTAGAATCTACTGCAGTAACAATAACAGCTGCTTCTCGTTCAAATTTATAAGCTAAATGAAGTAATGCAAAACCTTCCATTTCTTCTCCAAGTACTTTTAAATCTTTTGGTACACGAGCAATTTGCTCATCATCATTACCATAAGGTCCAAATATATCACTTGTAATTAAAGTTCCCTCATGAATTTTTAAATTCTTTTTATGAGCAGTTTCTTCAATCTTTCTTAATAATGCTGGTGTAGGATATTCTAAACTATTAGTAGTTCCATCATACTGGAATCCCCAATTAGATTCTGTAAATATCTTATCAGCAACTATTATTTCAGGTATTTTTACTTCCTTACTACAAACACCACAAGTACCTATTCTTATAATTTTTTGAACATTATAATAATAGAATAACTCAAAAGCATAAATACTAACTGAAGGCATTCCCATACCATGACCCATAACAGTTACTTTTTTACCTTTATATTCTCCAGTAAAACCAAGCATATTTCTAACATCTGTTACTTGTTTAACATTCTTTAAGAATTTATCAGCAATGTATTTAGCTCTTAAAGGATCACCTGGAAATAAAACATATTCAGCAATATCACCATTTTTAGCATTTATATGTACAGGTTCTTTTTGTGGTCTCATAATCAACTCTCCTCTATGATTTAATTATACACCATTTATACATATAGTATGTAAAATAAAAAAGAACTGTTTTACAGTTCTTTGTAAATACACTTTACTTTTTTATTCTTAAAGTACCATACCAATTAGGTAATAATTTATTTAGTTTTGTTATCTTTATAGGAGCTACATCTATTAATATTTCTATATCATTATCTAAAGAGCTAAATTCTAATAGATAATTCAAACACTTTTTGCAAGGCTTAATAACCTCTTCTAACTCATTAATAATAGCAATCTTATCTATTTCATATTCACCATGTTTTAACATCTCTATAACAGCACTATTCTCAGCACAACTATTCAAACTAGTACTAGTATCAACATTTATACCAGAATATAAATTACCATTAGTAGTTCTTATAATACATGAATTAGTTCCTATATTTACAAATGGAGTAACTTGTTTAGAATTTAATACTTCTTTAGCTTTATAATACATATCTAACCATATTTCTTCCATAAAAATTCCTCCATGCAAAATATAATAACATAATTAAAATAATTCTTAAAGAAATATAATTAATTTCCTTGAGCTTTACTCTTAGCTTTATATATTAAATCAGAAACAACATTTAATTTATTATAATCTAACTCACCTGATGTTGTATATACTGAAACAAAGAATACTTTATTAGTTCCAGCACTTGTAAATCCCATAAGACTATTACCATTTCTTGCATCATACATTTCTGCCACTAAGAATGATAACGATCCAACAGATTCTTCTTTAATAGAATTTACAGTATAACCCTCTTTCTCATATGCTGCTTTTACTTCATCTTTTCTATTTCTTAATTGGTTATATGCTGAAGTTTCAATACTTATAGAAGCGCCCCAAGATCTATCACCTTTAGGAACAAGATATAAATATGTACTTCCATCATCTTTTTCATATTCCACTATTTGACATCCATCAGGAACATCAAAAGTATATCCTCCATAATTAACTGTAGCACCAGATGGTTGATCTGGTTCAGGAATTGGTTTATCAGGTTCTGTTGGAGTATCAGGTTTATCCGGCTCCGTAGGAGTATCTGGCTTATCTGGTTCAGTTGGAGTTTCTGTTGGTTTATCAACAGGATTTGTTACCGGATTATTAATAGGAGGTGTCTTTAATTCAAAACCATCATCAGTACTTCCACCAGTATCTCCACTAGTACCAAATAATTTATTACCAAATATTAAAAATAATGCAGCAATCAAAACAACTATACTTACGATAATAGATGCTTTATTACCACCTTTACTACTATTACTATTAGATGTAGGATTATTATTTTGCATTGGCATCATTTGATTACCATTATTCATAGAAGAATCTCCACCATTTAAAGATCCAGTAGTTTCAATAGTCTTTTTCAAAGAATAATTCGAATTATTTCCATTATTAGGATTCATTCCATTAGATTGACCATTAAGACCTGTACTAAATCCAGCGCTATTTACAGGTAAACCACATTTTTTACAAATTGTTTCACCTGGTTCAAGTATTGCACCACATCTTTCACATTGATTCATATTATCACCTCTATACTTTTATATCATTCGAAGTAGTTATATATATAGCATTATCCAATTTACTAGAACTTCTATCTATAACTAAAAAATACGATATTCTAAAACTTTCTATTTTATCAAAACTCTTTTTAGGTACTTTTAAATAAAAGAATTTAGTACTATTATAATGCAATGTCATATCTAATTCTTCATAATTATATAATTCATCATTTATAAAGAATTTATTAACTTCTATATCAGCATTATATTGATTACTATTATTCTTAATTAAGAAATAAAAATAATAATTTTCTTTATCATTTAATAACTTATAGAAATATATAGCAATATCTGCTTTTTCATCAATAAAAGTAATATTACCTTTTGAATTATTTTCTTTTTCTAAATTAGTAGAAGTAACAGAACCAATATATTTATTTTTATCTACATTACCAGTAGTATCATATGAACTAATATTTAAAAAGAAAGTCATCTTATCAAATTGAACCATTTCAAGTTCAGATAATATTGTCTTTTTTATAAATACTTCTGCTTCACCAGGTGTATTAGTAACTGCTTTTATTTCAAATGTCAAACCAGTAGAATAACCATCTAATAATATATCATCACAATATATTTCTACTCTAGGTTTTATACCTTTTACTTCTTCTTTAAGCTTAACAGTATATCCATTTTTAGAATAATCAACACTAGTAACTACTAAACTAAAATCAGCATATTGATAAATTGGTGCATTACTTATTTCTACTTTTTTTAAATCATTATTACCTATTACAACATTACCATCTTTATCTTTTTTCTCTTCAATATAAGTATCATCTTTACCAAATAAAGATTTTATAAATTCAGGATGTTTTATACTATAAAATATACCAAAACCTAAAGCTCCCACAACAAAAACAATTAATAGAAAAAGACCTCCTCTATTAATTCTTCTTTTTTCCATACGAATTACAGTATCTTTAGTCATATTCGCCATAATACTACATCCTTTATTATTAACATAATTATATCATAAAATAAATATATTTATTAAAAAACAAAAATACATTTACAAAAAAAGATAAGTAATAATACTTATCTAATAATAATTAATTCTTAAATTCTTATTCTTATCTGATAATAATATATCAATAAAATTATTCAATTCTATTTCTAAATGGAAATCTTGATGATAATCTTTATCATTAAATGAATTAAATACTAATAATTTTTTATTATTATCATAATAATACATACCATCTATTATAGAATCTTTAATATATTTAATCTTAGTCTTATTAATATTATATAAACTCAAATTAATTAATTTCTCTGAATTTAACTTTTCCCTATAACTCTTTATATTACCTACAGTTTCTTCTAATTCTCTACAAGCATTTCCCAATTCTTTACTATTATCATATAATTCTCTCTTAGTATTAATATCATTAGTAAGATACTTATTAATCTTAGAATTTAAATTTATCATCTTTTTATTTAATGTAGATAACTTATTAATAATATTTTTATATTCTTCTGTTTCATAATCTATATTACTTGGTTTTAATCTATCCAAATCTAATAAATCATAACTAAAATTATTATCTAATTCTTTTTCATCATAAATATAATAAATATAATAATTAGCAATTGCATAAGCACATAATAATTCATCTTTATTATAATTCTTATCAAATAACTTTCTACAATCATCTAATCTATAATTAGCACTATATGCATGAGCTAAACTTCTTAAATAATCATATAATTCTAATAATTTATTTTTATTTTCATATACTTTACTATCACTACATTTATATATTTCTTTTAATAATTCACTTAATAATTCATATTCTTCTTCTTTAAATAATTTATCAACTTTTGCTTTATTATTTTTATCTAATACAACACTTACTTTATTAACTGATAAACAATATTCTTCTTTAGCTAATAAACTATTTACACTCTTTAATTTATTAAAATCATATTTCTTAATATTAAATAATACATTATTTAAATATTCTAGATCTCTATAACTTAAAGTACCTTTATTTTCTTTAGTTACTTTATATTCATATACTTTAATATTTTTTATATAACTACTAACATTTTTACAATTATCAGGTATATCTATATTTCTAAATACATACTCTTTTCTATTAGTAGATAAATAATTATTTAAATTTAAACTATTAACTATAAAATTAGCAAAATCTACTAACCATGAAGCTTCAACATTTAAGCCATTATAAAATATTATATTATTACCATTAACTATATATTCTCCATTAGTTAATGCATTCTTAATATAAGATACTAATACTTCTTCATTCTTTAAACTAGATACTTGATTAGTAAAGAATTTCATACCATTAACTCTTTTTATATAATATTTTAATTCATCTTTATCTATCTTTTTAAAATCATCACGACTTATTTTTTCTTTATTATTCATTATTTTTAATGAAGTGTATAAAAGATCTAATGAAACACAGTCAAAATCATCTGCATATTTAACTAATTTACATTTATTATTTAATATCTTAGTTATATAATCCATTAATAATTCGTTAGATTTTGACATATGAACAAAGGTATTTAATTTAATTACACTTTTCATATATATCGACCTCTCCCTATTCTTCACTATTATAAATTATAACATACAATCTATTTTTAATAAAGAAAAAAGGAACTATAAAGTTCCTTTAAATAGAATTTACAAGTTATTACTTAATTTGTATTCTTCTATCCATATAGGTAGCATTTTCTCTAAGGGCTCAAAGCCATGAATATCTTCTTTAGATGTATCTTCTCCTGTACGATAGTTAAAATTTTTAATAGATAATTTTAATTTTTTATTATCTTCATCAATAGCTATTACTTTAGAATATATTTCATCATCAACTTCAACATAATCAAAAATATTCTTAACAAAATTATCAGATACTTCTGATATATGTATTAATCCAGTATAACAATTATTAATTAATAAAAATATTCCATAGTTTTCTACTCCGGTGACTTTACCCTTAACAATGCCTCCTACCTCTATATTTGGCATTATTTCACCTCTCGTAGAATATTATAACATATAATTTTATTTACACCAAATAATTATTAAGATATAATATTTTAGGTGATTTATATGACTCAAGAAGAAAAAATTAATAAAATAAAATCATCTCTAGAAGAAATAAGACCATATTTAAATATGGATGGTGGAGATGTTGAATTTATTAAATATATGGATAAAATAGTTTATGTTAAACTAACAGGCGCTTGTGCCGCCTGTCTATTTACAGACGATACAATAAAAAATGGTTTATATGAAACCATTAAAACAGAATTACCAGAAATAGAAGGAGTAATTAACGTAGATATGTAATTACTTTTTTTTTGCATAAAAATAAGGCTTAATAAGCCTTATTGCATGTCATTTGAAGCTTGTACAACCATAGGTTGATACATTCCTTGTGGATATGCATTCATAACTGGTTGTTGATATCCCTGAGGATATGCAACCTGTTGTACCTGTTGAGGATATTGTTGTACTTGTTGAGGAACTCCATAACCATAATTAGCACTTGGTACTTTTTGAACTTGTACTTGCATTTGTTGTAATGGTTGTTGCATTTGTTGTAATGGTTGTTGCATTGTTTGTTGCATTATTTGACGAGTAGTTGCCTCATTTTGTACTTTATCATATACAGAATAAACTAAATTTCTGATACTTTCATTAAACTTTTCTTGAACTTCAGCTACAATAGCTTCTAAATTTACAGGTTGTTGATATGCATTGCCATATACTGTTTGATTTTCCATTGGAGCCATTGTTCCATAACCAGCAGTAACACCCATAGTACTTATAGATGCATTTAATCCATTATCTATACCATATGATTGAGCAACCATTTGAGTAGCATCAACTACAGGTGAAGACGCAGGTTGAACCTGTTGTACTACTTGGACTGTTTGAGGAACTTGTTGTACAACTTGAACTGGTTGAGCCATAGGTTGTGCAGCAGCTGCTACTTGATCAGTAGCCACTACCATAGCAGGTTTTGCTGCAGTCATATTAGTATCTTCTGGTAATGCTGCTTGGACTGTTTGAGGGGATGCAACAGGATTAACCTGTACAGCCATATCAGAAATACCAGGACTAATTTCATTTTCTTCTGTTGGTTTAACGCCATTTGTAGGGAATATTGAAGAAGCGTTACCACCAACAGGATTTGCAGATGCATCAGCAGCAGTTCCATCATCTTTAGGGATTTTTGCTTGATCTAGTTTATCTGCAGCATTATAATTATCAGTCATCTGTTTAGCTGCTGAAGAAGAAACAGAAATATCTCTTGAATATTGTCCATCAATTTTAGCTTTAGATATTAAAGCAAGATATTGATAAGAACCAACATTGCCAGAGATTATAGCTCTCATAATAGTCTTAATTGCAGACCAATCTTCATCTTCTTCTATTTTAACTAGTGTGCTATCGTGAATTTCACTTACATGCAAAACAGTGAGTCCATGCGGATCCACAGCGTTTTCAGTTGTAATAATATACTTTTTGCCTGTATCAGGAATCATGAATATTGAAACTACATTAGAGTTCAAAGTTTCGCCAGATTCCCTTAAAAGTGCAATCTTCTCTGGCACACGCAATCCCTCTCTATTCTATATCATTATAACAAAACCCCACTGCATTTTCAATATAGCAAATATTGCATTATTTTATTTTTTTTAACTCAAACCACTTACAGCCATAAGCACAATTATCTCTAATATAATCGTCTACTCTAGCTATATCATTCATTTTTTTACAATTTTTATTTTTACTATCATAAAAACCTTTTAATCGAACTTTTCCATAAGCCCAATCACCAACTATATAATCATAAGGATCATAATAATCAGTTATTTTATCTTTAAGAATTTCTTTATCAATAGCATCTCTTTCATTAATTATTACTTCATAATTAATATCATTAATTGTTATCTTTTCCATGGTAATCCCCCACTTATATTTCATCTATAATCATATCATAAAATCATAAAATTAACTAGTAGAAAAAAGGACTATTTTATTAGTCCCCAATTAAAATAATTATTTAAAAAATATAAAACTCCTAATAAAATAGTAACAATTATAATAAATATTAAAATCTTTATAATAATATTTCCCTTAGTTTTTAAATCAGCAAAATCATCAAATTCATCTGTTTTAAATTCATCTGTACTAAACATCTTACTATTAGTATCAACAGTATCTTCAATATTATTTTCTTTCTTTTCTTTTTCTTCTTCTTTGTCTTCTGATTCTTCTTCATCATCAGAATCATCTGATTCTTCTAATTCTTCCTCATCTTCTATCACATCAGTTTTAGTAAATTCATCAGTTTCTTCTAACATTTCTTTAGGAATATCTTTAGTCTCTAATATTTTTTCACTCTTGGCAATTTCTTCTAACTCCATCATACCGATTTCTTTAGTATCATCTTCATCGCCTTTTAAATCACTTAATATATCTAGAGCTAAATCAGTATCATCTTCTGATTGACTTTGAATATTATCAGCATCTTCTAATAATTTTCTTAATCTTTCTTCTTTTTGTTCTTTAGTTTCTTCTAATTCATCAGATTCTACTTTTTCTTCTTCTACTTCCTCTTCAACAGATGAAGTACCATCTATATTTAAATTTTTTAATATATCATATTGTGTATTACGTAATTTCTTATTTCTTTCCTCTTCGTAATTTACTTCTTTATGTTCTTTTGCATTCTTTAAAATAACATTTATATCATATTCTCTTGTTTCATCTAATTTTATTTCTGGCAAATCAATTTGTGTTGCATCACCAATACTTTTTTTCTTTGGTTCTTCTTTATATCTTTTATCAAGCATATCTTTTATTTGATCAACATCAATTTCCTTATTTACAGTACCTACAACAGAATAATTATTATTTGAATCATAATTTTCTATTTCTAAATTTCCTACTTCTTTATATAATTCTTTATTTTTAGATGATCTAGTAGTACCAACATATTCTTCTGGATTATCTCCATTATGATATTTATTCATTCTAGATTGCATAACAACACATCCTATCATTAACATAATATCATATTTAAATAATTTTTTATAGTTTTTTATATTCATTTATATTATAATAAATACGGAGGAAAAAATATGAAAAAATTATGTGTAGATGAAACAAAATGCATCGGTTGTGGTGCATGTGTTGCAGTAGATGCTGATCATTTTGATTTTAATGATAACGGTGTATCATGTGCAAAAACTCAAGAAGGAGTTCTTGACGAAAATGGTAATGTAGCTGAAGCAGTTCAATCAGCTATAGATTCTTGCCCAGTAGGAGCCATTGAAATTAAAGAAGAAGAAGCAAAATAAAAATTGTCAAATTGACAATTTTTTATTTGCTCTTTTTTAACGCATATAATTCTTTTACTTCTTTTAAAGATAACTCTCTATATTCACCATATCTTAAATCATCTACATTAAGATTAGCATATCGTAATCTTTTTAATTTTAATACAGGATGACCTATACTTTCAAACACCCTTTTTACTATATGATTTCTACCTTCAACTATAGATATTTCAACTATTTGTTTATTCTTATTATTATTCTTTTTCTTCACTTTAACTCTAGTAGGTATTACCTTAATACCATCAATCTCAATACCATCTTTTAATTTATATATTTCATCTACATTTAATATTCCATCTATAGTTGCTTTATATGTCTTTTCTACATTATTAGATGGATGAGCTAATATATTAGTTAATTCTCCATCATTAGTAAGTAATAATAATCCAGTAGTATCATAATCTAATCTACCAATAGGATAAACTCTAATATCTCCTTCTATTAAATCAGTAACTACTTTTCTACCCTTTTCATCACTTAAACTACATATATAACCAGCAGGTTTATTTAATAAATAATATACTTTTCGTTCTTCTTTTTTTAATAATTTACCATCAATAGTAATAATATCTTCATCATTTACTTTAGTTCCTAATTCCATTACTTTTTTTCCATTAACAGATACTCTACCACTAAGTATTAAATCCTCTGCTTTTCTTCTAGAAGTATAACCACTATTAGCAATAACTTTTTGTAACCTTTCTTCCATAAGTATTCCTCCTACTTAATATATTTCCATACATAATATACACATATAGAACCAACTATTAATAATATAATAAATAATATTAAATTTCTAACTTTCAAAAAAGATATTCTTTTATTAAATGCATCTGTTTCATCTCCAGGTAATGGAACTATTTCTTTTTTACCATAAGTTAAAGTACTAATAAATAATACAACAATTATTATTAATGCAACAACTCTAAATAGCATACTTATTTGACTTACTAAATAATCCTGATTAAATAATAATAAAACTATTAAAATTGCAACTAATAATAAAGTAAATAATAAATTACTCCATATAGCCATTTGCTTTCTTTTAAAGTTAAAACCACATTTATCACATTTTTTAGCTTCTTTTTTATTTCTTTTAGCACATCTAGGACATGTCTTCATAAAACTTTCTAATTCCCTATGACATTTTTTACATTTCTTAGATTGTATTACATTTTCGAAACCACATTCTGGACACTTAATTGTTTCATAAATAGCTTTCATATACATCACTATTCTTAGTATAACAAATAAAGGGACTTTTTATAAGTCCCTTATTATTATTTTAAAATATCTAACCATTTATTAATTTCATTATCAAATTTAAAACCTTTTAAGTTATCCTTTAATTTATATTTATTATCTAACATCTTATCTATTATAGAAGAATAATCAATAGTATCTAAATCTACTAAAATACCATTAATACCATCTTCAACTTGTTCATAAGCACTTTCAAAATTAGTAACTACTACAGGAACATCTAATAATTTAGCTTCTGTAATAGAATTACACCAACTTTCATCATCACTTAATTGTACTAAATAATCAGCATTCTTAATATATGGATAAGGATTTTCTTGATAACCAACAAATTCTACTTCATTATAAGATTCAAACCAAGACCTAATTTCTGGTTCTTTAGCTCTTCCTTTACCAACAATTATCAATTTAAAATTAATATTTTTACTATGCATTTGTCTTACTAATTCTAATAATCTTTCAAAACCCTTACCATTAGATAATCTACTTACTACAACTAGTTTTAATACATCAGCATTATATAACTTAAATGGATTAGATTCTTCACTTAATTCTTTAATATGTTCATCCATAAAATTATGTATTACCATAGATTCTTTATTTATTTCTAAATGATTTCTAACTGCTTCTGATACACATATTATTTTAGAACAATCATTTACAAAATCATTATTATCTAATAAACAATCAGGTAATATTCTAGGCATACTATGAATCCAAGTCATATATTTCTTAGCATTAATAATATTTTTTAATTTATAATAATCAAAATATAAATAACACCATATACATATATCACAATCTATTTTCATATCATCCTTAAGTTCATATACTTTAGCATATCTCTCCAATATACTAACAATATTAGGATCTAATTTACTAGTATCTGTATATACAACTTCTAATTCATAATCTTTATAAATATATTTACTTAAAGACTCTATACACTTTTCAATTCCACCACTTACCAATGTTTTATTATAAAAAACAATCTTCACCAAAAATCACCATAATTATTATACTACATCTATTTGCTTTTTTTTAATAAAAGTACTATAATTATTCATGTCAGGAAGAAAGGAATATTGAGATAAGACATGAAAATTAGTGTAATATTACCTGCACTAAATGAAGAAAAAAATATAGCTAAAGTCTTAAAAGTTATTCAAGAAAGTAAAAATATCGATGAAATAATCGTTGTTGATAACAACTCAACTGACAACACAGGACTAATTGCTAAAGAGATGGGAGCTAAAGTAATTCTTTGCAAGAAAAAAGGTAAAGGATATGCTATGGAGACCGGATTAGACGTTGCTATAGGTGACATAGTAGTATTCGTTGATGCCGATATTTGTAATTATAAAAAAGGCTTTATTAATAATCTCGTTGACCCGATTTTAAATAAAAAAGCTGACTTCGTAAAATCATCTTTCACACGTAGTGGAGGAAGGGTTACTGAATTAGTAGCAAAACCATTATTAGAAATTACATTCCCAAAATTAGCTAAATACGATCAACCTCTAAGTGGTATAATTGCCGGTAAAAAAAGGTTACTTAAGAAGATCACTTTTGAGAAAGATTATGGTGTCGATGTTGGTATCTTAATAGATGTATATAAGATGAAAGCAAAAATCAAGCAGGTAAATATTGGTCATATCAAAAACGATTCTCAGGATTGGAAAAATCTCATTGGTATGTCTAAGCAAGTTTCTGGCGCAATTTTACGAAGAGCAATTAATTATAGAAGAATTAATCGCATCGAAGAAAATGGAAATTACAACCATGTTTAAAAATAAAGTAGGATTTTATCCTACTTTTTTCAATTTATGATAAAATAATACTTAAGGAAGTGATGTATATGAAAAAAACAATTTTAACAGGTCTAAGACCAACAGGTAACCTACATTTAGGTCATTATTTTGGAGCTGGTCAAAATTGGGTAGCATTACAAGATAATTATGATTTCTATCTTGAAATAGCAGATGTACAAGCTTTAACTGATAATTTTAATAATCCTGAAAAAGTAAGAAAAAATATATTTGAAATAACTACAGATTTACTAAGTATAGGTATAGATCCAGAAAAAGTTAATCTATTTATTCAATCAAAAATACCAGAAATAGCCGAATTAACAGTATACTACTCTAACCTAGTTACTGTAGCAAGACTTCAAAGAAATCCAACTGTTAAATCAGAAATAGCTCAAAAAAAAGAATTATTTGGTAATGATGGAGAATCAATAACATATGGTTTCTTAGGATATCCTGTTTCTCAAGCTGCAGATATTACCTGCTTTGATGGTGACTTAGTACCAGTTGGAGACGATCAATTACCATTACTTGAACAATGTCGTGAAATAGTACGTAAATTTAATTCTATATATGGTGAAACACTTAAAGAACCAGAACAATATTTAAGTAAAAATACTCGTATTAAAGGATTAGATGGTAATGATAAAATGGGTAAATCTCTTGGTAATGCAATATATTTAGTAGATGATGATGAAACAATAAAAAATAAAATAATGGGAGCAATTACAGATCCTAATAAAATTAAAAAAGATGATCCTGCAAATCCTGATATTTGTATGGTATATTACTATCATAAATTAGTTAATAATGAAAATAATATAAATACTATATGTTCTGAATGTAAAAAAGGATCTCGTGGATGTGTTCAATGTAAAAAAGAATTAATAGAACATATGAATGAATTCTTAAAACCAATTAAAGAAAAACGTAAATATTATGAAGAGCATCCAGAATTAGTTAAAGAAATACTAAATAAAGGAACTAAAAAAGCACAAGAAAAAGCTAAAGAACAAATGGCTAATATTAAAAAAGCCATGAAAATAGATTACTAAAAAAACAACTTATTATAAGTTGTTTTTAATTGCCACACTTCTTAAATTGATTAAAATATTTGTTTACTTTATGACAAGAATAAATTAACATATCATCTAACATAAATATTATTTTGTCTTTAAAATTTATTTGTTTAATTTTATCATTAACATTATTATTTTGATAAATAGAATTACTACTAAATACTTCTAATTCACTTATATCTATATCCTGATCAAATTTAATAGTTATATTATTAACTTTCTTAAATCCTAAATGATTTAAACTATAACAATAATTATCTTTATTAATATCATATTCATATGATTTACCATCAACCATAATATTTATTTTATCTAATAGAGTTTTACAATTAACATATTCATATATATTTATTTCTTCAATATCAACACTATTATTAAAACTAATACTAATAGTTCTATTTCTATCTTTAATTCTCGTATAGCCTTTATCTATAATAGGATATCTACTATATCCTTTCATAATATTAGAACTATCAAATAACATAAAATCATTTAAATATTTCTTATTACCAGAACTAACTTTAATACTACTATCATATAACAAATTATCTGTTCTTCTCATAAAAAACACCTGATCAGAATTAATAACAGAATAAGTTTCATCTATAAATTGTTGACTCTTATGTTGCATTATTGCTTTAAATAATGTATTAAATAATAATAATTTCTCATTAGTAGAACTACTAGTATCTATACTAATTCTTCTATCCCATTTATAATATGGATTTTGTAATTCATATAAAGCATTTTCTTCTTTTTTAAATTTACTTATACCTAAATTACCCGTTTTAAAGTCCTCTACTCCTTTATAAGTAGTTGGATAAGCAAATGCTTTTAATACTATAGGTCTATAACTAGTTTTATTTAATATTCTTCCCAAAGCATTTTCAAAACTTAAATGTAAAGCTCTATGATCACAATGTGAATCATAATCTACACAAATAATATAATCAGCTTTATCTTCTAATATTAATTCTTCTATATCATTAATAAAGTTCTTTTTATTAATTAAACAATGTTTATGATGTTTTATATAATGATATTCTCTACCTTCAGGCATATTAGTATATTTTATACCATTATTAGATATAAAAATATCATTACTCATATATAAATGATTATCATTACATTGATCTTGATCTGGATATCCTAAAAATGTAATATTTTCTCTACCAATACCTAATATTTTTAAACTATTAATAGCCTCTCTAATACGATATTTGCCTTTAATATAATAATCACCATTAGTAGAAAAAACTACTCTTATATCACATTTAATTTTCTTTAGTTCAAGAAGTAATCCTCCAACCAAATTTATTTCATCATCTTCGTGTGGACAAAATATTAATAATTTCTTATTCTTAAATATTCTACTATCCATTACAAAAATTCTTTCTAATAATTCTTTTATATTTAATGATAAAATAAGCAATCATAGAAATAATAAAATAACAATTATATATAATTATTATTATATTACCTCTATGTTCTTCATAAGACCCACCTCGCTATAAGTACCTTATAATTCTATATCATATTTATTAAAAAGTAAATATGTTATAATAACAATAGGAGTGATAATATGTTAACAAGAGATATATTAAAAACAAATAATAGCATAGCTGATTCATTTATTAAAGAATATAATTATCCTTATGAAATAATACCTAATATTAAAGATATTATTATAAAAATAGGTAATACACTTAATAATGATTATATAAAAAAAGAAGATAATATATGGATACATAAAACAGCAAATATTTCCAATAATGTAGAAATACATGGACCATGTATAATTGATGAATATGCAGAACTAAGACATAATGCCTTTATTAGAGGTTCAGCAATAATAGGTAAACATGCTGTATTTGGTAATTCATGTGAAATAAAAAATTCTATTCTATATGATAAAGTACAAATACCTCATTTTAGTTATATAGGAGACTCTATAATAGGATATAAATCTCATTTTGGTGCTTCTTCTCTAACATCTAATTTAAAATCTAATAAAACTAATATAATAATTAAAGAAGATAATAATACTTATGATACTAAATTAAATAAAATGGGATCTATTATAGGGGATAATGTAGAAATAGGTTGTGGAACAATACTTAATCCAGGAACAATAATCTATTCAAATACTCAAGTATATCCCCTACTAAGTATTAGAGGAGTTATCAAAGAAAACAAAATAGTAAAAAATATAAATAATATTGTTGAAAAAGAAAATAGAAGTTAATACTTCTATTTTTTTATTAATACATCTGTACCCTTTTTAATATAGTCTCTTAAAAATAAAGCAGCTTCATCTGGTAATCTTACACAACCTTTACTACCATTATTTTTTCTATAATTATTATTTCCAAATTTATTAGCAGGTTCCCATGGAGCATCATGGAATCCATTACCATTATCGAAATTAGCCCATAAATATCTAGCTTGTGCTTCTTCACTGAAATATCTTTGATTAGATCTTTCATATACATTAAATGCACCTACATCTGTTTTTCTACTATCTGATCCAGTAGTACATACACTACTAAATACCATATCTGTATTACAATACATATATACTTTTTGATCACTTAAATCCACAACTACAAAAGTACCTTTATAAGTCTTAACACTACTTTTAGGAACTAAACCAAGAGTATCATAACATTCAACTAAATAGTAGTCTCCCTTATCTTCCAATATTTTACATGTTTGATAAGCATCAACACCTTTAATAGATGTACCATTATAATTATATATATTTGTATATTCTTTAAAATAACCAACTTTTTTTATTTCTACATTAGTTATAGAAGGATCCATACTTTGAATAACACTCTTTAAAGATCTAGTATATTCAGCTTTAACAAATCCAATCTTATCTTGATATTTTACTAAATACCAAATATCATTACTATCGTTATATAATACAGCTTTACCTATAACTATTAATTCTTCATTTTTATCTAATAAACAAATATCACTTTCACTTTTTGAAGGACCTGTTCTAAAGTATAATTTACTTGTAGTTCTAACAATATCATTATATTCCTCAACAGTATAATATTCATTATTATAATCATATTCTGATTCTACAGTATAATCAGAAGATACAAATGCTAATTGATTATTATATTTAATTAAATCCCAATTACCTATTGCTGCTATTCTATCTATAGTACTACCATAAGGAACTTCACCTATTTTAAAACTATCTTTAGTAGCATTAAGTCTCATATTAACATTTGAAGTAGTAACAACACTATCTCCTTTATTAAAGTTATTAATAACAGGTTCAGGAGTAGAAACAGGTTCTGGAGTATAAGTTGGTTCCATCGCCATTACAGGTAATTCAGTATAAACTGGTTCTTCTAATTCTATATCCTCTTTAATAGTATTCATAGCTACTATTTCATCATCATTTAAACCATTAGCATGTACTGGTCCACTTAAAGCATCACTCTTAATTAAAGCGTAACTTCCTACACCTAAAAAAGCCGCTAATCCTAAAGCCATTAGCCTTCTTCTTAATTTTAGATTAACATATCTATAAGTTCTTTGTGTCTTTCTCACAATGTATTTCCCCTTTTTGTGATATATATAATAACACTAAATTAAAAAAAAATCACATTTTCCTATATGTTTATAAACAAAAAAAGAGGATTATTCATCCTCTTGTTTTAATAAATTAACATCTACACTATTAATAGATTCAAATCTTTTAGTAATCTTTTCAGTAGTAATATTAATATCTTTAATATCTTTAGTAACTGTATCAATACTTCTAGATAATTTATCCCATCTATCTCTATATTTCATAAATTCAGTACTTAATTTATTTAATTCTACATGTATTACCTGAGCATATTTGTCTCTTTCAATATTCTTTAATATCATTTGTATAATAGTTAATGTACTCATTAATGTGGTAGGACCACATATCCAAACTTTTTTATTATATGAATATTCTATTAAATCAGAATGATATGCATTTATTTCAGCAAAAATAGCTTCAGCTGGTAAAAACATAATAGCTTGTTCAGTAGTTTCTCCAGGAATAATATATTTTTCACTAATAGCATCAATATGCTTTTTAACATCACTTTTAAATAGTTTTAAAGCAGCTTCTCTCTCACTATTAGATAATGATTTATCTGTCATCTTCTCATAGTTCTCTAATGGAAATTTACTATCTATACATATAGTACCTAATGGTTCTGGTGCATATATAATTGAATCAGCAATAGATCCATTACTCATAGTATGCTGAATGTCATATACATTACCTTTCTTCTCACCAAATACACTACTTAAAATATAATTTAAATTAACTTCACCAAATATACCTCTCGTCTTTTTATCAGTTAATACACTTTGTAAATTAACAATATCACTAGATAAACTATCTATTTTCTTTTGTGCTTCATCTATCTTAGTAAGTCTTTCTAAAATATTATTAAATGTTTTATTAGTTTTTTCAAAGTTTTGATCTATTCTCTCATTAACTTTCTCATTTATTAATAATAATTTATCTTCTACATTTTTATTTAATTTATCAATATCTTCATTTAAATATTTATTAATATCAAATTTAAAATCACCTAAATCTTTATTAATACTCTTCTCTAATTTGCCTATTCTTTCTAACATATCTTTATCATCATTCTTCTTAGTAAGAATAAACAATAACATTACAACAATAATAATTAATAAAGCTAATATTATATATTCCATATTAATCCTCCTCTAAATCAAATCTTTTACCCACAAATTTAGAAAAGAAATAAGATATTGTTAACATTATTCCCATTTCTATTAACTTCATAGGATTAGTTAAACAATCTATTAAACCAGTACCTACATAAGCTAAAAAACATACACAGAATAATTTACCTATTAACAATATTAAAAAATATTTTCTTTTCCCCATATGTGATAAACCAGCACCTACATTCATAAAGAAAGAAGGTGTAAAAGCACAAGACATAAATAATACTATAAAACTAAATTTTGCTTCACCAACAAAATCAACAAATTTTCTAATAATACCATCCTTCTTGAAATGTTTTAAAAAGAACCTTTGAAATCCTTTTCTACATAATAAAAAAGTACAATACCCACCTAATACAGAAAAAATCCATGAAATAAAACATCCAAGAATAGTTCCCCATGGAGCACCAATTAATAAATTTAATGATTTAACGTTAACAGTTACAAAAAGAACTAATGGTAAAAAAGCTAAAATTCCCTCTAAAAATACTAAAATAGTACTAAATACGGGAGCCCAAATACCAGCATTAGTTAAGAATTCTTCTAACCATTCGCTTAACTGACTCATTATTTCCATATACATCACATCTTAATTATACAATACTTTTCCCATATATTAAATAAAATAAAAAGAGATGATTACTCATCATCTCCAAAAAAGTCATCAAAGAATTCATCGTCAGATATTACACTACTATCTACTTTAACACTATCAGGATCTATATTAACATTAACTTTATCTTCATTAACGCTATTTTGAACCTTATTAATAGTGTTATCAACTTGTTGATAAGTATTTACTATGTTATTCTTTATATCAACAGTATTATCTTTAACTTCTCTAACATCTTTTCTAACTTCATTATATGCAGAACTAATATTATCTATTTGATTACTATAATCTTTTACTGTATCATTAACAGAACTACTATAATCTTTTACTGTATCATTAATTGTATTACTGTAATCTTTTACAGTATTTATACTAGTAGAATAATCAACTACATCATTATCAAACAATTCTTTTTTCTTATCTTCAAATACTTTAACATCATCATCAGATGTTTTTAAATCTGCAGTTGAATATTTAACTGATTTAGGTAAACTAGTATACATATCATATGCCTTGTTATCCTCACCAGTAGCTACTACTACACCACTTGGATAACTAGGTTTAACAATCTCCGCATCTTCAACTTTAGGTAACTCTTCAAATTTAAAATAATCATCATTTGGACTACTAACTGCAACAGCAACATTAGCTTTCTCTTTACCTAAAGATATTTCATTATTATTTAAACTGCTATTTAAATTAAATGATACATCAGGAACCTTTACTTCATCATAATCATCATATAAATTTAATTGTGACTTTTTAACAGGTTCTTCCTTCTTAATAATATCACCATTAACATTTACTTTTACATTAGGTACAGTTAAATTTAATTCTTTAGTATCATCATCACTATCAAACATATTGAAACTTGGTTTACTAACTTCAACCTTTTCAACAACAGGTTTAATATCAGGTTCAACAATATTTACATTTAAATCTGTATCTAATTTAATATCAGGATCTGTATCATTTATTCCAACTTTAACATCTGGTAAATTAACATCAATTGAAGGTTTTTCTTCAACCTTAGCATCCTTAACCTCGTTTTCTTTCTTTTTAGCTTCCTCTTCTTTTTGACGAGCTTCTTCAGCATCTAATTCAGCTATTTTACGATCAATATCTTTCATCATAGCATCTAAATCAATGCCACCGCCAAGGCCTCCACCAAGACCTCCACCGCCAAAGCCGCTTCCACCACCAAACATGTCATCACCCATTGGTGGTCTACCACCGCCGAATGGATTAACACTTGGTCTTCCAGAACCAGCAAATGGATCAAATCCCATACCAGAACCTTTATTTCCATTATCTAAAGATTCTAACATATTTTTACGTTTTTTCTCTTTAACAAATGTTTTAATATCAAAATTCTTAACTTCTTTTTTCTCTCTTGTTACAAATGAAGCTTCAGATTTTGGATGTCCCCAATCCATTTTATAGTTTGGAGTATATTTAGTCTTAAAAGGACTAAGACGCCATCTTATAATAATAGCTTCAAATAATTTTAATTTTTGTAAATCAGTAACAGTTACTAATGGAGTACTTGCAGTCTTGTCCTTATCATCTGATTTAACTTCACCACACATTTTACTAATTTCTTCCAATGCAGCTAATTCTGTACTAATTAAATAAATTAAATTACCACAGTTACCTTTAATAGTTTCTGCATCATTATCACCATATACACTCTTTAATTGAGCAAAGTTTTGAATAATAAATGTAAATCTAATAGCACGTGAACGTGCGGCAGTAACCATAGAAGTAACATCTCTAAGTGGAGGCATATTAGCAAACTCATCTAATATAAAATTAGTTCTATATGGTAATTTACCACCATTTTGTTGAGCTACATCAATTAATGTTTCATAACATTGTTTAATAAATATTGTAGCAAGACCATGATATGTGGTTTTTTCATCATGAACTATAATAAATACAGCTGTCTTTTGCTTACCAATATCTCTCATATCAAAATCACTATAAGCAAGCATTTCTGATAAGTTTTCTTGAGAAGCAAATTGTCTTATTTTTTGTCTAAATACAGATAAAATACCACCTTTAGTTTCAGTAGGAGCATTTATTGTATTAGAAGCAAATATATAAGCATTAGAAGCTTCACCTTTCATAGTAAAATACTCTTTAATATAATTACTAGCAGCAAATTTATCTTCACCAACAGTACTCATATAACTTATTGAATTTAAATTTATTTCTTCAATAGTAGCATCTTCAAATAAACCTAAAGCTAAACCTGAGAAGTAGTCTGCAGCAGATTTTTCCCAGAAAGGTTCACCCTTATTATTAGGATCATACAAAATATTTGATGCAACGTCATCCAATAATTCAGTTGCTTTATCTTTATTACCATCTTTAAAATATTGATATGGTAAAGTTAAAGGATTCCATGCATTACCATTTTGTGGATCACGGAAATTTAAACATATGATATTGTATCCTCTTTGTCTTAAATAATCACTAGCAGCCCTATATAATTCAGCTTTAGGGTCTGTAATAATCATTGATTCACCTTTTTTAATTAATAACTCAACCATAGGTTCAACACATGTTTGTGATTTACCTGAACCAGTAGAACCAATAACTAAGTTATGATATTCACCATTATCAACCCATAATTTTTTACCATCATTAATTAAAGGAATACCAGCAGCATCTGTTTCTTGAGCAGTAGGTTCTACTTCTACAACACCAGGATCTGCTTTCATTTCCTTTTCTTTAGCCCATCTATTATAACCTTTACTATCCTTTTCACTTATTTCAAAACCAATACCTTTTTTACGTTCAAAAACATAAGAAGATACACTTGCAAATATTAAAATAATAGCCAATATAAAAATAATAAAAGTTGAAGCAATAACATCTTTAGATAAACCTGGAATTGGATTTAATCCAGAAAAACTTCCATCAGTACTAAATGTATGAATATTACCAGTTAATAAGGCACACAAATAAAATAGTAACAATAAAAAAGCTACTACATAAATAGCGTCTTTAGCTGAAATACGAAATCTCATACAACCACCTCAAAACCTATCACTATTATACTACACAAACAATCAAAAATAAAAGGAGTTTAAACTCCTTTTATTAATTTTATTTCCTTTTTTTACCAATAATACTAATAATTATCAAAAAAACTACTAATAAACCAATAATTACTAAAAAAGTATAGTTCTTTTCCTCTTCTTCTTCAGTTGTATTATATGATTCTTCATTATAATTAATCATATTATCTTTATCGCTATCTTTTTCCTCAGCAGGTTTATATTGTTCTTCTTTTTCGTCTTCTTTCTTTTCTTCCTTTTTTTCTTCTTTATTATCTTCTTTTTGATCTTCCTTTTTATTATCATTATTATTTGATTTAGATTTATTTATTTTAATATAAATCTCTTTATTAGTATAATTACTTCTAGTTATTGTCCATGTACATTTATTATTATTACAAATATCTGCATTACTATCCACTACTGGATATTTAGAATCTATATTAATAACTAGTTTATCCAATTCAGGATATAAATAAAAATTTTGATTTACAGTATCTGTTTTAATAACAAATTTATCTCCAGTATTATCAATCATACTAGTAACATAAGATTGTTTTAAAGATCTTGCATCATCGTAATAACTAAATGGAAAATCAAATTTATAAGTAGTTCTATAACCATTATTACCTAATTCGGTCATACTATACTTATAATAGCTAACACCACTTTTAGGTTTATCTTCTTCACTATCTATTAACAAAACTTTATTATATGCAGGAACATTTTTTCTAAAACCATTTTTTATTATATCAGTTGTAATTTCACCAGTAGGATAACTATCAATAGTTATTATTTCATGAACTTTTTCATCAGAAAGAGTTATATTAACCTCAGCTGTACAACCTGTAAGTAATAAAAGAAAACCAATTAATATTAACAACTTCTTTTTCATATTACTTACTCCTTACATTAGATTGATTATTATAATAATCAGTTAAATCTACACCCCAATAACCATTATCAGCAAATGATCTTCTAGAGAAATGAACTCCACTACTATTTCCACCAGCTTCAGCACATATATATTGATTTGTTTGATTATCTACGCCAATTACTAAAACAACATGTTCACTTGATTCTAATAAATCACCTGGTTGTAAAACAGCTTGACTAGCATTTAAATCAACCTTTTTAGCTCCAGCAGAATTAACAAAACTACTTGCTAAGCCTTGAGCTCTATTATAGCCACCATTTTTTATTGCCCATGGAACAAAACCAGAACAATCTAATCCACAATAATTATATGATTGACCATTTGCATAAGTATGACATTGAGTACTTCCCCATTTAGCTAAAGCACCTACTACAACGCCATCTCCATGGCCACCACCCCAGAAATATGGTACTCTTACTCCGTACTTATCACCAAGTTCACCAATAAGAGTTACAGCAGCAGCAACAACACCAGCTCTAGTACCATAACCGGCTTTTTCAACATTACTTGCTATTAATTGATTAAAGGCATCCAAACTTGTTCCTTTCTTTTGCAAGAATTGATCTAGTGGTTCGTGTAATATTTCAGATGAATCACTATTTAATGAATAATTGAAATAATTTACATTAGCATAAGAGCAATTAGAAGATGACATACTAGAAGCACCTTGACTAGCATAATGCCTCTTTAATATTTCATCATAACTCATTCCTTCTTTTGCCATTTTATACCATTCTTGTTGATCAGTATTTACATAATTGGTATAGACAACTTTTCCTTCATTATCTAATAATACTTTACCTTCAACTTCTTTAGCAGCAGCCATTATTTCGTTATAAGTTTCTTCACTTAATTTATGTTTCCAAATATATTTATCACTATAACCTTCAGCTTCTTTACCAGTTAATGTTTTTTGTCCATCTCTATTTTTTCTATAACAATCTTTTTCAGGATCACAATAGTTTTGGTCATTAGAACAATTTCTCAATCTAATTACACCAGATTGTGGATTATATCCATAAAAACAATTATCAGGTCTACTAGGACACATTGAACTATTTCTTCTTAAAGCGAAACCTCTAGCAGCTACTATTTGTGCTTTAAAATAATCAGGAGCATCTTTTCTCCAACTTACTTCAGCAAGAGCAACACCTATAACATATTTTTCAAAATCTACAGTTTCAATTACTTCATAATTACCATCTTTTGCATCGCAGTTAACTATTTCAACTTTAACATTAGATAAATCTACAGAACCTGTAGTTAAAACACCATCTAATTGATATGTACACACTTGACCTACTGAACTATTATTATTATTTCCATTATTCTTAGCTGGATCACCAAAGAATCCGAATAGAATAATCATAATAAGGAAGAAGAAAATCAAAGCAGCAATAATTATTAAAACTATTGGATGAGACATTAAAAATAACCACAATTTCTTTTTAACAAAATCCTTAATTTTAGAGCTTCCTCTTCCTGGTTCTCCCCCATTACCAGAACCATTTCCGACACTTCTATCTTCTTTTCTACCTAAATTATTACCAATTCCGTTTCTTACTCTAGCACCCATTCTAGAGAAGAAACCAGTACCACCAGATTTTCCACCACCACGATTTCTTTGTTCAGAACCGTTATTATGTGAATTACCTGCATTAGGAACACCACCATTATTAACTCTATTATTGTGTTCCATATTTCTTCTTGCATTACTAGTAACATCTGATGGATCTCCACCAGGATTAGCACCAGACCTATTTCCACCTTGATTACCATTTCTTAAGGCACCATATCCATTACCAGCTGGTGCAGCACCTTGATTAGCTCTTTGGTTACCACTACCAGTTCCACTAGAACCTATATTAGAACCACTATTTCCTCTAGAAGTAGTTCTAGGACTTCGTGCCGAAGAACCTGAACTACTCGAACCAGCTCCACTACCAGAAGAACCATCTTCATCACTATCATTTTCTTTTTCTTTTTCTAATCCTCTATGATGTGGACTTGCTCCAGTATTAGCGCCTGCTTGTGAAGATGCTTGAGCATTACTACCAAAAGTTGGATCATATCCATTATCTTCACCATAACCACCTTCGTGTGGTTCATCTACAGAACCATATCCATTATCTCCAGGAGAATGATCATGAGCATCTCTTTGTTCATGAGTTTGATTAGGAGTCTCTAATCCTTGAGATCCTACTTGACCTACTGGATCTGCACCATGTGTATCTTCACCATAACCAGCGCCTTCTTCTCCAGGATGTCCAGTAGCATTAACTCTATCATATGCTTCATGATCATCACTAGCATCATCTCTATCATGAGCAACATCACTGGCATTTTCTTTTAAATCCTCATTAGGATTTTCTTTTCCTTCACCATTTTCAGGTTCCTCTTCTCCATCCTCACCAGGTTTTTGACCTTTATCCAATCCTTTTCTAGCATTAGGATTATTCATATAATCTGGTTCTATTTCAGGATTATATGGAGTTCCTGCAATATCACTAGGTATACCGTGTTCTCCACACATACCCTTTAAAGTATTATATAATTTGGCATTATCTGCCGCATTATAGTAATAATCAGGCATACCAACTTGATTAGCTATGGATGATAATTGTTCATGTTCAGACGCACCTGGATCATATCCTAAGCCTAATCTAGAAGCCATATTTTTCATTTCATCATTCATACCTAATCACCTACCATATCACAAAAAGTATACCATAATTTTAACATAAAAAAAAGCACATAAAGTGCTTTCTATAGTCCACCACCTGTACCAAAAGAATCTAATTCTTCTTGTGTACAAACAACATGAATTCTCATACGTCTACTACCACAAATAAATAATGCCTCTCCTTGATTATAATACTTAACACTATCCATTTCACTTTCATTTAAATCTATTAATAAACCTAAATCTTCAACAGCTTGCTTCTTTAGGTTCATTACTAAATAATAAGAAGCATTATCAAATATTGCTTTACCATGTACTAATACATTAGGAGCAGCAAAGTCTGTTGGTTGTTGTGTAATTATAATAGTACCAGTATTATATTTTCTAGCACGTCTTTGCATTTGAGCTAAGAACTCTGCTCCTAATTCATTTCTAGTAGATAATAATACGTGTGCTTCATCTACACATAATACAGTTGTAGTTTCTTTATCTAAACTTAATCCCCAAGCGAATTTCAAAATATTAAAGAATAAAGCATTTCTAATATTTTCATCACTATTCATTAATTCTTTAATATTGAATACTATAATATCACTTTCAATTTGTAGTGTAGTATGACCAGTAAAATAATATCTTAACTCTCTAACTAATGGTCTAATCTTTAATTCAAGTCTTTCCATTATATCTCTTTCACGAGTTTTGTCTGGCATTGATAACAATCTACCTTTAATAGTAGCATATACATCATCAAATGTAGGGAAATCCTCTGATTTTAATTTACTAAAATCAGATTCAAAATCAATTTTATAACGTTTATATGTATCTTGTACAACTTCACTAAACATTGCTAAAACATCTTCTTCAATACTAGGAGTAAGATATTTCATAAATGCTTTTAATGATTGTAACGCTCTTGTTAATACAGTATAACCTAGACCTTGTGCTAATTCTTCATCATCAGCATCAGCGACTATTTCAAGTGGATTAATCATACCATATTCTCCACCTTTACCTAAATCTAGATAACTACCTCTAACATTTCTACACATCTCCTCAAGTTCACCTTCAGGATCGATACAAATAACTTTATAACCATTTCTAATATGACTTCTAATTAATAATTTAGCAGCAGTAGATTTACCACTACCAGAAGTACCTAATATAATAACATTAGCATTATTTCTATTATGTTCCTTCTTAATTTTAAATAAGAATTGATTAAATAATATTACTCCACCAGAGAAATCTACACCAAGTAATGTTGAATCTCCAGGGTCTTTAATACTATCAAAAACAAATGGATACATAGCAGAAATTGTTATTGAAGGAATTGGTGTACCAATTCTTCTCTCAATATCTGGTTTAGGGAATATAGGAATAATAGAACGTAATACCTTTTCTTGTTCAAACATTAAAGGTATTGCTCTCATTCCTAAAGCATCTACATAACTTCTAACTTGTATTTTCTTTAAATCTAATTCTTCAGGATTATTAGCTGTAATCATAATATGTAATTGGAAATCAAATATTCTAGCTTGAGTAGCAGCTAACATAGAAATAAAGTTTTCTAATGATTCATAATCTTGTCTAATAGATTCTTGTAAAGTTTGATCTCTTTCAGATTGATATCTCATCTTTAAATCTACTACTTCTTTATTTAACATACTTCTAATAGTAGAAAACTCTATAGGTATATGTTTAGCTACTAATTTAACTCCTGAAATATTTGTTAAATTAGCTAAAAAACCTGGATTAATATATTTTGGATAACTGATTACAGTTAATATAGTAGCATTCTTACCACTTATAATAAAATCTGTTGGTCTAAACTCCATTCCTTTAGGAGCAATTTCACTCTTTAGATTCATCCTGTCATCACCGTCCCAAATGTAGTAGTCATACCACCATTTAAGAAATTATCTAATATCATTCTTAAATCAGCATTTGACACTTGTGTTGAATTTATTTGTGCATTAGCTAAACCAGCAATTAAATTATGTATTCTCTTTTGAATAATCTCAAGTCTCTTTTCTTTAAATATTAAGAAATACTCAGTATCAACAACATTATATTCAGCGCTCATAAATGCATTTGCTTTATTAATATCTTGAACTATTAATTTTCTAATAGAACCATCCATAGTCTTTTGATATAAAAGTTGTAATTGAGACAAATATAAATTAATATCAACAGGTCTATCTGCAACTATTAACCAAAATTCATAATCTAACATATTATAAAAATTTTGTAAGTTGAATAGTATAGCTTCTCTTTCATCATTATCCAAAATAAATATATTCTTTGGTGATACTTTTATACCAGTAACATAATACCCATTATCTAGTTGTATCATACCATTCATTATACTTTTAATAGGTACCCAGTCTTCAGTATATTTGCTTCCACCAGTACTAGCAGTATTTTGATTAATTGCTTCACTGCTGTTTGCTTTCTGTACTATCGCCATAACATGCACACCAACCTCTCCATAAATATCTTCTTCTATTTGTATAAAATCTATTAACATTACCAATCATTGTCATAACATTATGATAATTAGGAATTGGTAATACCAAAAACACACCAATTAATGCAGGAGTAGCAAGAAGAATTAAAAACGGTAATGAATTATTATCATTCAACAATAACAATACAACCGATATAACTATTCCTGTTAAAACAACAGCCAAATCAATAGGTCTAAATATACTTAGTATCAATTGACTCTTCTTTGAGTTAGCAGGAATTAAATAATTTGTATTCATATATCACACAATCCCTTCTATTATTTCTTTTGTTGAGCACGTTTTCTATTAAGCTTGTTCCTATAATTTTCATTTTGAGCGAATTTAGCTTTAGTAGTCTTAGCTTGTCCAGCAACATCTGTAACAGTTCCTTGAAGTTCAGTAGACTTAGCTTTAGAATCGGCAACTGCTGTAGTAAATTCTGTAGATGTTTTATAACCATCAACAATAATAGTTCTTTGTGCATCTCTTTGCGCTTGTGTAGCAGTAGGATTTGCTGCATCCCAAGTTGCCATATCATCAGCAACATGCTCTGCAATTGTCTTTGTACCAATTTTAACACCATTTATTAATGAAGCTTGAATAGCAGATTCAGATACATCATCAAATTTAGCCATTGTCATTGAAGAAACCTCTTCAGCCATTTTAGCAGCAGATCTTTTTGCACCAGCAACAAAAGCCTTCGATCCTTGATCCCAAATCATTTCTGAATAATTTCCATCAGCTTCAAGTCTATAAATGTGTTGCATTCCATCACCATCTCTAAATGCAACATGTTGACCAGCATGAGCAGTTTTAGAAGCATCTGCATCAAATTTACCATCAGATAAACTAATATGTAATCTACTACTCATAAAGTCACCCAAGGTTTGACCATTATCTAATCTTTCACTAGCATATGTCTGTAATTGTGGAAGATTATCATTAACGAAATTCTGATATAAAGTTACAGCAGCATCATCACCAGCATTAACCAAACGCATAAATGCAGCATCTTGAGTCTTTTCTAAGAAATCCTTAGCACGTTGTCTCTTATCAACTAAGTCTGCAGTAGCTCTAGCCTTTTCTTCTTCTGAATATCTATATTCTTCTCTATTAACAGAAGAAGCAGCATTTGCTCTAGCAGCAGTATAATCTGCTTGTTTTGTTGGATCGATTAATACAGGTTTATCTGATTTATTACCAGCAGCATCTACATAATCTCCCTTTTTTACACCTTTAGATGCATCATCAGCAGCAGCAATATGAACAAATTTTGAATCAACTGCAGCAGTAGCTGCTTTTACAGCTCTAGAGTAAGCATGTTCATCATAATCTCCAATTTCTTGTCTTTGTAAATCATCATATAACGCTTGAGCTGTTTGAACTGCTTTATCTTTAGCAGTCTTAGCTCTAGCTTTATCTTTAAAGTCTTGAACTTCTCCCAACGTTTTCATAAATCCGTCTTCATAAGAAGTATCAACACTAGATGTTGACCAACGATCTATTCTCTTACCAAGGTCAGCACCTACTCCTCTTAACATTGCTTCACCATTACCAGCATCTGGATGACCAGCTTTTCCTTCTCTGATAAGTTTTTCTCTACGTTCTCTTGCATCTGAAACATCTTCAGCAGCTTTATTTGCAGTAGCTCTTAAATCAGCTAAACTTTCAGCACGTTTATGGCCAGGTCCAACATATTGACTTGCAAATGAACGAGATGATCCACTAATAGCACTACCAACTCCACCACCTGCAGCTTTTAATATTTGAGCAACCCTATGTTTATTACCAAATTCATCTGGAGCAGCACCTTTTTCCCAGTTTCTTCTAAAACCTTGAATACCAGCTTTAGCTCCACCATAAGCAACAGCACCAGCACTGAATAAACCACCTTTAGCAAGTTTTTCTTTAATACCAAGTTTCATGGTACCTGATTTCATACCAAATGCTTCACCAATTAAATCTGGAGCACTTTTAGCAAACCAAACTAAACCTAATATTAAAGCAGCTAATGCTAAAACACTTTCTATTGTAGAAATATCTTTATTACCCCACAACGTTTCTGTTGATGAAAAGAATGTGGTTAGGTGGCTTATAATATAAATACAAATATAAACTACCGAAATTCTTATAAATACTTCTACAAATGTTCTAACAACATCTTTTACATAATTATTAAAATTTTCACTAAATTCAGGTAATACTGAAAGTATTAATGGTATAGGAGCAATAATTTGATAATAAGCTAATTTAGCAGCCCTATATCCCATATCAATACTAAATGAAATAAATACATATAATACGAAAGCTCCAGCAATACTAGAAACTAAGAACATATAATGAATATCTCCATCGATAATTTTATCTAAGAATGAATAGAATATATAAAAGTTACCTGTCGAAGACGCTATACCATATGCCTGCTCTAGCGTTATATCTTTACCTTCCGTTACTTCATCTAATTTTTCTGCTCCATCATACGATGTAGCAGCTATAAGACCAAGAATACCTGCAATACCTAAACAAACCCATCCAACAGGATTCCATGCGTTCGATGCACCAAATATTGCAATACCACCAGCAACACCTGCAACAACAGCAGCAACACCATATCCAGCAGACTTTAAATATAAATCAGCAGCACTAACTTTGATATCTTCTGCACTCTTACCATCAGGATAAAAGAATGCCTGCCATACTGAAGCAGCTGTTAAAGCACCACCAACATCTTTTATTGTTGAATCAAGTTCTGTTTCAGGAATATCTATAGTAGTAGAACCAACATTAACCTCTGTAGCATCTATCTTCTCAGTACTTCTAAAAAATAATTTAGCAATAACATCATTTTCTAAAAATAAAGTTTGAGCATTATACATAATATCAAAAAAAACAGGAGTTAATGCCAAACCCAATATTGCAATTACTATCTTTTTAAGAATATGTGGAGCACTTAATTTACCTTTACTAATTTGATCAGGATCAATAATTGCTTTTAAAATTGCATAAGCTAATACAAATAGCATTACAACACCTATAATAATATAAATATTATTAGCTATTTCCATATAAGCAGATGAAGATAAAATACGAGCTTCAGCAACAGCCATAAATATTCTATAAGCACTACCAATTAAACTATAAATGGCACCATCTATTAATAACATGATACCAAAGAATCCTTTTTGTAACGTATCCCAAAGAATCATATTTACATCTCCTAACTACCAATATCACAAGTTCCATACCATCCAATTAAAGGAAATAAAACATTAATTAAAGATGGTAAGAAAAATAAAATTAAAGCTAAAACAATACGTTTAATAGTCTTAGAGAAAGCTTTATTTAAAGCATCCTTATCTTGACTAGCAGCAGCTTTAACAAACTCAACTACAGAAAAAACTAAACATAATAAAGGAGCAACCCACTTAATAGTAGTAAAAATACCATCTAAGAAATGCGCAGTTGTACCTTCTGTTTTCGGATCTCCAAAAACTGATTCACAATTTTCTTCTTCTAATTTATACTGAACTTCAGGTACAAAACTATTAGCTTTAACAGTTTCTACACTGAATATACCCACTAACAAAAAAGTTATTAATACAAATACGATTTTATTCTTCATAAGAACACACCTCATATCATAAATTATAACATAAAAAAAGTGATATTTAAACAAATATCACTCCGTTTTGTAAAATAATATTATTACTTTTTGCAACCTGAATTTGGACTCTTAATACATTCAGCACAAATATCATAATCTGCTGCAACATTGTCATTAAAGAAACCAATCATTTTGAAAACAGCACCTACTAATGTAGGGATAAAGAATATAACTATTACTGCTATAATTCTATATACTACAGATTTAGCAGCTTTCTTAATTTCTTCGTCCTTACTTGCAACAACTGCCTTACCAAAATCGATAATACCAAATATAATAACGCAAACAATTAATACAATAGTAACAATTCTAAGAATATTACCAACTAATTGCCAAATATCTCTAGTTTCATTACAGAAACCAGATGCAGTACCAACAGTAGCATTTAAAAACATAATAACATCTCCCTCATTTCCTAATCTAATTGTATTTAAAATTAGCTATATTGTCAAGTATTTCTCTATTCTTTTACAATACCAAACAATCTTACTGTTTTATTACTTTCTATAGGTCTATTCTTATCAAAACCTAGTTTATTTAAAAATTCATCCAAGACACGATGTTTATCTTTTTTATCATCAAGTGGAGGAATATTTTGAAAAACATTGCATCCTGCCTCTGATTCAAATCTTCTAACATCATCATTATCAAGTAAACTCTTAATTAAAACAACTTTTTTGCCTCTTATCTTCTCTAATATATTTCTATCTCTTCTCATCATTTTATTAATAGCTATAGTACTTGGTTCTATTAAATATATCATTTCAGAACAATTAGCTTCTTCTGGACTATTATTAATATCAACTAAAACTATATTATAATTATTAATTGGATTTTTGATAATAGAAGATAACTCTTTACTACTAATACTTCTCAAATCCGGATCATTAAATAATAAGAAATCATTTTTATCAAGTTCTACACCCAATACATTATAATTATCTGCTAATTGTTTCTTTAACATATAAATTAAAGAAGTAGCACCAGCATGATCCGTTAAATCTTTAAAACCAATAACTCTAGTACCACCTAATGATGGCATACTAATTGTACCAGCATTAATAAATGTACCCTGTTGAGCAGCTCTTCCACCACCCCTACCAGAATTTTGATTCATCATATTGCCACCAGAACCACCTAATACATGGAACTGAGCAACATCTTTATATGAATTTGGATTATCTATTAGATACGATATAGCATCTATATTTCTAGTAAAGTTATATATTCCCATAGATACTAATTCAGACAAATATTGTTCACTATTAACAATAGGTGAATCATCTAATAATAATATAACTTTAGACATATCCATACCAAAAGATAACCTTTGAATTTGAGTTATATCTTGATAATTTTTAATAGCTGTGATATCTAATATCATTTTATTAAAGAAAAAGTTATCAAATTGTGCAATTAAGTTATCAACTTCAAATTCACCATTAATACTTTTTATTAAATCTATATTCAAATTAGATAACATAGCCGCATATCTATTAGAAACAATAACATTCACTAGTTAACATCCCTTTCATAATTCTTTTTAACCTATTTTACAAACAGTGTTATTACCACATGTAGGGTTAAATATTTCAGCGGTTGTACCTTCAACTCTAAATGTAAATAAATCACCTAAAACTGGTAAATCCATTTTATAAAAAACTTGAATTTTATAATAGTGACTATAATCAACAGATGCTCCATCTTCTTTATGCTTTTTATATCTACCATGAGCAAAGCAATAATAGTATTTATTACCTGCAGATACCTTTTCATATTCAGGACTTATTGTAGTTCCAGAACCAGGAATACCTAATTTTGTAACACCATACCATCCTTCACCTGCATTAACACTAGATGCTGTATCACAAGTTCCTTTAACTTTATATCCCATACCATACAAATATAAACTAATAGTTTGTAAAGAACCAACGTCAGAATATACTTTTCCGCTCTTAATAATTGAATTTTTTTCAGCACCAGTTGCTTTATCAACAACACCTTTTTGTTTTTCAATCATTGTTATCATTTCACTCTTTACTTTAAATGTTTTTGTATAGTTTATGGTAATAGCTAAATAACCTGCGAAAATGAAGATGAATAAAACAACTAAACCTAGTAACCATATATTAGAAATAGCACTCTTCATTTAATCACATCCCTTTTATTCATTCTTCCACAAATTTTCATTATACTCATTTGAAGCAAATAAAATAGCAGTCTCACCTGTAATAGGTATTAAAAATATTTCACCAAATAGAGGAATACCCAATTTAAAGAAAACGGTTACTTTATAATATGAACCAGAACCTGGATGACCAGTCATTTTCTTATTATTAGTTACTACTCTTGAAATACAATAATTTGCAGGACCACTAGTTTGAAAAGATGTTTTAGTAACAACAAACTTTCTTGTACTAGTATTATCATCTCTACAATCTGGAGAAGAAGATCTATAACCAATATTATTTAAATATTGATTAATTTTTTCAATAGTCTTTTCATTAACAGCACCTTCGGCCTCAATAGTATTTATTATTTCGTCTTTTATCTTATAACATCTAGAATAGTTAGTTGATAAACTAACATAAGACGTAAATACGGCAACCATTATGATTACCAGCATAAATAAATAACTACCTCCTATTGCTTCTTTCATTTATAATCACCTAACCTTTAAAAGGACATTCAAATTTTTTATTTTTTTTACCAGGAGCATAACAATCAACTTTGTAATTTGTATTAAATCCAACATCACAAATGGCATTTGCACAACTTGATTGAACACTCATATCAGTCTTTATTTTAGGCCAAATAACCATAAAGAAAAAAGCCGCAAGCAATGCCACGGCTGCAAACACAATAACCGAAGTATTTAATTCACCTGTAGCTTCTTTCATTTATAACACCTCAAAACTAATTATAATTTGTTTGATTAGATCTTGCGTTTTGTACATTACAATTAACTGTAGCTGTAGATCCACCGTTGTCAATATATGTGCATTGGCATACAGTATTTGTACATGTTTCAGGACAAGTAGCATTTGCACAGTTAGTATTTCTAGAAATATTATTCTTAATAGCTGGCCATACGAATGCATAGAAGAATGCAGCAACAGCAGCAATAGCAACTACTGTAACAACAGTCATATTTAACTCACCTGTAGCTTCCTTCATATATTATTTTCCTCCTTTACTATACAATATTATTATATAAAATAAAATACAATTTATCAAGATAGTTTATTAATTTTTTATGTACCCATCATCTTCATAACAGCAATAACCAATAGTACCATAACACATAAACCTGTTGAAATAAGCATACTCATTGTCTTACTTTCCATCTTATCCAAACGCGCTTTATATCTAGTTTCTCTGGCTTTTTGTTGTAGATTTGAAATCGTTTTTGAGAAAGTAATTAATTGCTCTTGTTTACGCTCTTGTCTACCTAAACTTAATCTGTAAAGTAAACGCATCATACGCATTGAATCTCTAACAGGATAAGTTTCTGCAAATTCCATATATGGAAGAACAGTACTATCACCGGCATTAATCTTATTAATCAAATCAACTAAACCTTCTCTAAATACATCAGGTGCATCACCAATTGATTTACCTAATGCAACTGGAACAGTATAGTGCTGAATTAATATTTCTAAACCTTTTAAATAATAAGGTAACAAACTATCAATTTTATTTAAATGCGCTTTATAATATTTTTTTAAATTAACATAATCTAACTTAAACATAGCATATCCACCAACAACAGATATTACTATTTTAACTAAAGATAAATTACTTAACATAATAAATACTAAAGCAACAATAACGATTAAACCATTTCTAATACGTTTTTGAAACAAAACGTCAGGATCTAATCCATCACCATATTTTGCTTTTACTAAAAAGTCATAATCTTCTTCTTTTAACTTTAAAAATATATCTTGGTTATCTTGAATAAACTTATTTGGTTTAATATAGCCATTAACAGTTAAAACAAAGAAGAATATTACTCCAACTATTAAAATCTCCAAATACATATTTACTCAACTCCTACATCTTCATTATAATATTTCTCACCTGTTATTAAGAAATAACAATTTATAATAATAACAAGATGTAAAATTAATTGAACATACCATTGTTTTAACATTTCTTTATATTCTGAAACACCAAACAATAATTGCATAACCATAACTAATAGGAACAATACCATACCAAATGTTAAGAACTTAGTATGGAATGTTTGCCTATCCATTCTATCTTTATATACACTTTCAACTAATGCATCTATATCCAAACTCATTAACTCTAAAGCTTCACCTGAATCTTTAGCACCTTCTTTAGTAATCTGTAAGAATAATTGATGCATATTTTTAACCATATAATATGGATATAATTCATTAAAGAAATTAATTGATTCATCAATTGTACCATTTTCATATGACATTTGAATCATTTTTTTAACATCTCTTAATACAGGGTCTTCTAATATACCAGAATCTCTAACACCTTCTAATGATTTAACAAAACTCTGTGTTGTATTAAATTCCATAATAACGTTAGTTGTATATACCTGTATTTGTTCAAATATATATTCACTATATAATCTTTGAGTTCTTAGATATGATAAATAAGGAATAAAACAAATAGCAATTGTTACATATAATGCAGTAATCAATATATTATAAAAATATACGAAAGATATTAAAGCGGCTGCACCACCAATAACACCTATTTGAAAAGCATACTGTCTAGCAGAATATTCATATCCTAACTCTTTTGTTTTTGCTTTAACTTCATTATAACTATAAGGAGCATATGTATTATAAACATTGGCTACAGTATCCGAAAAGAATTTATAGATATTATCACCATTATTATATCTATATGCCAAAACAAATATAGCAATTGCAAGCCAAATAATTAATTCCATATAATACTTCCTCCTTTATAATACGTCTCCTCCAGCAGGTGCTGGACTTTTTACAACCGGTTGAGCTGCAACCGGAGCACCTTGTGGTGCATTAACCACAACTGGTCTTTGTTGTACAGCAGGTTGTTGAGCAGCAGGCTGATTAACAACCTGAGGTCTCATTTGTTGTACTGGAGCTTGAGCAGGAACAACAACTTGTTGAGCTGCTACTGGAGCACCAGGAACAGGAGTCCTAGCAACAGGAACTTGACCAACTGGTACTTGACCAACAACAGGAACTTGTCCAGGAACAGCAACTTGTTGAACTGCTACTGGAGCACCAGGAACGGGAACTTGACCAGGTATAGCAGCTTGTGATAATGATTGACCAGCAGCAGTAGTTTGCGCACCAGCCATCATAGCAACCATATTAGCAGATGATCCTGTTTCTTTCTTCGCTAGATTATCTAACGAATCATCTCTCATTCCAGATGTATCAATCTTTTCACTTGCATCTCCAAGACCAAATACATCATCAGTATCAAAATAAACATTACCTATAGCCATATAATCTAATAACTTTTTAGTAGGATTATGTAAAGTAACTTTACCATCCAAAGTCTTAGAATATAAAATATTACTCTTAGGTTTGTTATCATCATCAACATAGAATTCACATATTTCTAATATTTCACGTTGGAATCTATCTAAAGCTTTAGAATAATAACCTTTAACATAAATACCAATTTGAATATATCTATGAATTGAAGACAAGTATTGTTCAATATCTTGACTTCCCTCTAACAAAGCGTACATACGCATTGGTATACTACTAGCTTTATCAGCATGGATAGTTGAAATAATGTGGTGACCTGAAGAAATAGAGTTACGAACTGCCATAACAGCTTCAGCAGAACGAACCTCGGCAAGTAGAATCCATATTGGGTTCTGTCTCATGCAGGCTACCAATGCTTCAGTATATGAAGCAATATTATTAGTTTTCATTGCAACTATATCTCTATGTGGGAAAATCTTATCTAAGTGAAGCTCCAAAGTATCTTCAATAGATATTATTTTTTCATCTTCTTTTGTATTACTTGCCAAATATTTAACTAGCTCTGTTTTACCTGAACCAGTTTCACCAGCAACCATTATATTGCAGTGTGCCCAAACACATTTAATTAAGAAATCATGCATTTGTTCTGTAATATATTGTTCATCAATTAATTTATTTTTATTTAAACGAATTTTAGCAGGTGTTTTACGGATCAAACAAGCAACACCATTTGTAGCTATTGAATCATGTACGAAATTCATACGTAACTCAGCACTTTCGGCATCTAGAAATGGATGAGCCATATTAAATGTCCTACCCATAACATTAGAACACTGGAATGCTAACTTTTCCATAAATGCATTGTTTATATCAGGTCTATCAACCTGAAACACACCTCTAGATAATGTTTTTAACCAAACTTGACCACCATTACTATATGATATATCGGTAACATCATCATCTTCTAAAAATTCAGAAAGAGGACCAAAATCCATTTGCGAGAAAACGTTTTTGTCATCCATAATTTACACCCTCTTTTTTTATTCTTTAAAACTCCTAACCGCAAGCAGTTAAATCAGTACATTCATCTTGTAAAATATAAGTTTTAACTCTTACAAATGATTCAAGTTCAGCGTTAACTAACTCTGTAGCAGCAGCATTCTTAGTATAAGAATCATTTCTAGGAACTGGATCGATATCAAAATCACCCTCAATATTTTCTACCTTCTTTAAAAGTAAGAATAAATCTTCTGGAACAGCAAATAATAATTGAGCAGGTTCTTTTAAATTATCTTTATCTTCAAATACATTTCTACCTTGAGAATCTTTAACAGCTATAACCTCAATACTCTTGATAAATCTACCATAAACTAATAAGTCTTCATCAGTAGTTTTTAAGTATAAGTCAATCATATCACCAGGGAATATTGAATTTGAATATGTTTTCTTGCTGTTAACATCTAATGCATAGATAGTATAGCCATCTTTAATATTAGAGAATACTGAATCTGGCATTTTAGATTCTTCAATAATATTCTCAGCAAAGAAGAATGAATTTGCAGCTATTTTAGAATCAAATGAAACCAATTTAGCATTTGTTAAATAATTTGAATCTAAAATAATATTTTTCCAATTTGATACTAATTCAGAAGGTACTGAAACAATACCAATATCTTGCTCAGTAATTCTTTGTTGAGCTAACATTGTATTAACAGCATACGGAACATCAACTGGACTAGTAGATTGATTAACACGCCAAGTATAACCAAAGTATAATACAACTATTCCTAATAAAACTCCTAATATTGTAACTGTATTTTTATTACTAACAAACTTTTTTAAAGATACCATTAAATTTCCCATTTATATTCCTTCTTTCTTAATCTATCCTTGAGTATAATACTCGCAAGCTTCATATCTATATGTACTAGAGCCCGGATTTTCAGCATCCGTATACTCTACTATTATATCTATACTGTTTACTACATCGAAATCTGCTTGTTCTTTCGCTA
>Ga0247611_10000100_pt1 | contig 169151 bp, 217 predicted proteins | sample 177DNAGHGhighgp2_FD_192422 | JGI IMG/M metagenome (GOLD analysis project Ga0247611, IMG submission 192422) | Sheep rumen microbial communities from Palmerston North, Manawatu-Wanganui, New Zealand - 1770 DNA GHGhigh gp2 | ecosystem: Host-associated > Mammals > Digestive system > Stomach >...
CCCACACTCCAGGCAAGAGACTGGCTATACTGGTTGATAGTCCAGAACCAGTAATTAACATCCTCATCTGGGTTTTGTGCATCATAGTGTCTCCAAAGATTAGATACACTGTTAGGTACTTTGAATAATTTTCTAAGTACTAACTTATGCGCCATAGATGCAAGCATAAACTCACTCATACTAGGTAAGTAAGGTTGCTGAATAATGTTGTCTGCACTCATTTGAATAGAGTCACACCATTGAGCAGCTTGGAACTTACCCCAGTTAAGAATAAGTGCTTGAGTTGCTAAGTTACCATTGTAATCATTGAAGAATGCTTCTCTAGCAGCATGAGTAGAACTCTCACCAGCAACATCTTCATAAGCATGATAACCAGGATTACTCAGTACATCTACAACTGGTAAACACCACTCTTTATATGTAGTATTATTTGGTAATACAACAAAGGATGCATCAGGGTCTACAATTAAGATACCGTCAATGTTTGCTAAGTTCTCTGTATCAATATCCCAGCTTCTATCCCCAACCCAATCATCAATACTTGGATTATAGAAGGTGTTGTTCTTGATATAGTAGCAAGTCATATCTTTAAGAGTAGTTAAACTATAGTGTCCTTGATATTCATCAGCATCTGGAATCTCATAGTAATCCAAATCATGATATTTCCAATCATCTCCTTCAAATGAATAGTTGATACCTCTATCAGATTTAAAGTTATTAGTAATAGGAAGTAAACAAAGAGTAACATCTTGATTTACTTGTCTATACACTTGTCTCGGTGCAGCACCATAACCACTCTTTTTAGCATAGATTTGATAGATGTCACAAGTAGGAATAGTAATAGTTACTTCTCCAAAAGAGTTAGTAGTATATTCCTTATGATAATTAGTAGCCTCAGTCTCATCCAGAGGTACACCATACTTACCATCAATAGTGTAACAATCTACAATGACTGTTGCATTTGCAGCAACTTTCTTTACCATGTAATCTGGGTTAGAACTGTCAACAAGCTCATCAATATGATAAACTTTAATTGTAGCTTTAAACTGGTCAATGTGTCTATGCTTATCATAGTAAGTGGTCATATCCTGCACATCTTTCAATTGTACATTAGTATTCTTCAAACTATATGTAGGATGTGCTACAGTACCACCAGCAGTAACATCCTGTGTACCATGCAGAAGAATACCTCTTATGTAATCAAACAGTTTAATTTTCATTTCTGTATTGTTTATAAATGTTATAAGCTTTAGTTAGTTGTTCAGGAGTAAGAGTAAAAGACCCATTCTCAAGATATGCTTCAAATATAACTTGCTCATATTTATGCTTGTCTTTTAGATTAGAGAGAAGTGGGGTTAATTGTTTTAAATCATCTAACCCCATCCCAATCTCCTCAAGAACAGCAGGGACCAGAAATTTTCCAATTTCTAATCCCATGTTGTACTTGAGATGAAAATTAATGAGCTCTTGTTTACTCTTATTTTTATTCCAGAAAAACAAATCAGTTTTATCTAATCTCTAAATCTAGAAGTAATATCTATTAGCTGGAAGATTCTCAAAGATTACATAATCTGTATCATGTGTCTTATAATCTGGAAAAGAACTAAAAAATACCTGACTACCAACTAAGATTTTATTTTGTGTACTTAAACTAATCTTAGCCATTATTCTTCAGCTTGTGCATCAGGGTCCTCGCCATATTCAACTTTATAAATCCAGTGCTTCTCAACAACTTCTTCTTCATATTGTAAGCTAGTTGGGTCCTCATAGAATGTAGCATACGGGACATAGTTTTCAGCAGCAGTATCTGGTGTTAAGGAATCAATTAAAATACCCCATCCAGTATCCTCACCTACTTCTTTCATTGCTACATAGTATGTAGTACCATCAATCTCAATTTCACTGGTTTCTGCATCTGACCTGTAAACATAATTCTCATAGTCATCACCATAGTTACCGTGTTGATAGAATCTAACAACATCTAGTGCCAATTGGTAAATAACATTAGTATCTTGTTGGATATTAACCAAATCTTCTTCAGCAATTGACCAACTTGCAGGTTCTAAGTATTGAGTATCATAATCAAGAGCAGGCCATTCAACACTGTCTCCCTTATGAACTGTCTTTTGAGCAATCAAGTTAGCATCTGCAACACTATCCTTGTAAAACCTAACTGTTACAAAATCATTTTGTACACCTTGCACAGCATTGTCTACATATTCCTTAACAGCAGCAGATGTAGGAGCATTAGTACTATCATTAGTAACAGTTCCAGCAAAAGCTTGTACAGTTGCTGATACTTTACCATCCGCTTCACTTACTTTCTTAATGTAAGAACCATCTTGACCAACTTCTGCAACATCTAATGCTTGGACTGCTGCTGCGGCAGTACCTGCTGCATCATAATTAGAAGCAAGACTGTCTGCATAGTTCTTAGCTGCTGTCTCTGCTGATGCAGCAGAACCAACAGGGTCCCAAGCAGCTTCATCTCCTAACTAAACCCAAATATTACTAGAACAGATATATTCCTTAGTTCCAACAATAATAATATCACCATCAGAATAACCAGTGGTATCAGCAGGTAAAGAAGGTACAACTCCTCTAAAGTGAGTAGCACCTGCCAAAGCAGCAGTAGCTTGCTGTACATGCGCATACACAGCTGCCGCACTTGGAGCAACAGTACCATTCTCTGTTACACTAGAAGCGAATGCTTTCTTAGTAGCAGAAATCTTACCATCTGTTTCTGAGATTTGCTCAATAAAAGAACCAACTTCCCCCTCATTTGCTACATCAAGTTTGCCAATTTCTGTAGTTGCTGTGCCAGCAGTATCATAGTTTGGTGCTAAACTGTCAGCATATGCTTTAGCAGCAGCCTCAGCATCATTTGCTTTACCAGAAGCATAATCTTTTGTAGCTAATATCTCTAAATCTACACCTGCCTGAGTAGCAATAGGTGTAGTCCATTTTCTTTCACCGTTTTCCAGACCTTCATAGATATACATCTGTTTGTCAGCTATAACATAGACAGACATACCTTCTTCAAGTCTATTAACAGGGATTGTGGCTAAGTCTGCTTTAGTAGCAACACTTCTCCAACCACCCTTACCATATTTGGCTTCATGAGTTGCATAAATATCGTCTGTTGTAAATGGAACAACAGCAGCTGCAACATTAGTACCTTGTATGTTTGCCATATTATTAAGAAATTACAACAGTTATAGCAGAACCAGTTTGTATATCACCACTTCTGTAAATTCTATATTCTACTTGATAACCATACTCATTAGTAATAATTCTATCTTCTGTTACCCAGCCAGTATAGGAAAGACCACCAACAGTAGTAGTGATATTACCTAAACTTTTAGGAATCGCATAATAGAAATACTTACCACCAGAGCAGTTATAAGTTATTGTTTTTGCTTTACTGTTAGACAACTCACTAGAAAGAGTAGCTAAATCAACGCTAGATGCAGTAGCACTTGCTCCCCAGAATCTTCTATGCTGGAAAGAAACAGAAGCACTTGCACTTGTAGTATCATTACCAGTAGCCTTAACTACTTTGTTATTTGATACAATTAAACCACTCTTAGGAGCAGTAAATGTACAATTATAAGTAACACTTGAAGTTATATTACTTGTTTCTAGCACTGCTTGTGCACCAGCTTCTACATTGATAAATGTCCAAGAACCAGATGCTCCTGTGGGGGCTTTCTAAGATGCAGAAGGTGTTGGAATACTAGCAGTGCCAATATAATCTACTTTAGCACCATTCTCAACAGAAATACTAGCGTTATGAGAAGTACTCTTTTCTACATCTTGCTGGTCCTTAATAGTCCAAGTGTGTGCAATAGCAGGAGTTACTAAAGTTAAGTCCCCTTCATAATTACTGCCATCTTTTAACATATAAGGAGAGAAATCAATTGCATCAAATTTAGCATCAATTTCAGTCTTATTGTAGTAATTATTAGCAACCTCTTGTGCTAATGCTGTTAAATCAGCAGACCTTGCAACTGATTCATCAACAGACAAGTTATAACCAATAATTACATTACCTTGCTTGATTTCTTCTACAGTAATACCACCATCTTGTGTAGCACCAATAACAGTCTTAGTTAAGGATTGTAATTGTTGAAGCACCCATTCAGTAGTAGCATAAATAGATACATCTGGACCAAGTTTAATCCAAACTCTACCACTCCAGATATACTCATCATTACCTGCTCTATAGAAATCTCCTTTGTGTAACTGTTCAACTGGAATTGCATCCAGCTCTTCCTTATCTGTTACACAACCTGCAAGATGAACATAATCATCATATTTTGCTTCATCTGCTGAAATTTGACCAGACAATCTCTAGTCAAGCTCTTGAATAAGTTGTTCAAGTCTGTTGAATTCACCCTCACCACCACTTACCTGGTAAAGATAAATAAGGGACCCTTGTAAGAGTTTACACAGGTGCATAAGGTCTTCTTTTGTAAGATGCTTAGCACCATTATCAAATCTTATTACCACTTCAGACAGTTGATGTAACAAATCATCTAAAGAAGTAATGCTAGGATATGGTTCTGTGTAAATGTTATCAGCTGTAGTCTACAGGCTTTCAATATCTCTAACAACAAAACTGTTTGTCAGACCACTTTCCAAACCTCTCTGTGTACTTACAGGGTTAATAAAAATTGGGATTTGTACTTGCCCAGCCATATCAGTTATAATAATAGTATTTATGTTTATATTGTATTGTTGTAGCAAATGGGAAATATTCCTAATCCCTTGCTAATCTATCTTTCAAAACTTCAGAAGAAGAGATAAAGGTATAGTCTTCTGATTCTTGGTCTTCTTCCAAGAAGGAAAATCTAACAACTACTTTATCTACTCCTTTTATAGGAACTATTGCAAATTCTTTAATTGCAATCTGCTTGTCTACCACATCTACAATACTGAGTCTTTTCTCAATAGGTACACCAAGCCATCTGTCATATCCCTTTTTCTCAGTCAAAGTCTGGTAGGGCATTTTCTTAAACAATTTAATATTTCTACCATTTAATATCACTTTCCACAAACCAAAAGACCTAGTTAGTTGTAGCCAACCCATATAACTTGCCATTTGTTGTTTGAATACATGGTCATCAACACCTTGCTTATTAAGTTTATTGGCCTTTTGTTTTATATGCAAATATAAATGTCTCTGGAGTTTAATACTGTTTTCTGTAAATATACAGCCAACCATTTTAACCCCACTTCTCACTGGAGCAATCCTCACATTATTCTTTACTGTAAGTTTATGACTATCAGCAAATTTAAGAATTTCTCCAAGAAGGAACTTAGCCATTTCTTTTGTAGGTATAATAATGAGTATATCATCCATATACCTAAAATAATACTTTACTCCAAGAACTTCTTTAAAATAATGGTCACAGGCAGATAAAAATAAATTAGCAAGATATTGACTACTGCCAACACCAATTGCTAAACCTTTCTCGTTTCTATCTATCAACCTTTCAAAATACCTTATGATTCTCTTATCTTTAAATGTTTCTCTGACCATTTGCTTCATTATATCATGGTCAATAGACTCATAAAAGTGTCTGAAATCAGTTTTAAGATAATACCATTCTTGATGAGTATTTACAACTACAGATATTTGTTTAGCTAGTTTATGTAAACCTCTGTATTGTAAACTACCAAAAGAACACCAAGGTATTCTATCAAGAAGTTCCCATTTAACCTTTCTTAGGACAGTATGGTCAAGTATTTTATCAGGATAAAGATTTGGGGCATGAATATCTCTTTCTTTGGGCTCATAAACCTTAAAAGAAAAGAGTGGGGTTAACTGATAAGTTTCATCTTTAAGTTGTTGCTACAATGTAGCTATTATCTAATCATGTTGTCTCATGCATCTTTCTACAGCCTTCTAATTCTTACAGACTGCTAAGGCCTCTCTAAAACCATTTTCTAGATTACCCTTTTCATAAACCTCTTCCCATGTAATTTTTGACCTTATCATAATACTTCCCTGTCCTAGTTAGTAAGTCATCTTCAGCAATTGCTTACCAACACCTTACTAATATACAGTGTTCTGTTGTTAAACAACAAGGTTGTGACTTAGTTGCACTAAGGAAGTGCTATATTAACAATATGTATTAAGTGACAGTTAGGAGGCAAACCCATTCACATTGTTAGCATTGTTAACATTGTTAGCATTGTTAGCACGACCAAGCCCATAGAGGGTTTGCCTACCTAAGTCACAACCTATAAAAATTATTTTCTAATAATCTTATAATAAGTACTAGTAATAGTACCTCTACCACCCTCACCACCAGGAGTACCTGTTGTTGTATAAGGACCTTCTTTTAAAGAAATACCTGTAGTAATTAAATTGTCAGATTCTGTTGAAGGACCTACCAAGTACTAGAAGTATCCAAGAGACATTCCTCTTAAAAAGTCTTCAATTGGGCTGGTAGCATCTTCTCCATTTAAGTACTGAAAGTACCCTAATGAAATCCCTCTTAAACACAAATCATCCAACATAATTAGTCTCCTTTTGTTACAAATACTGCAAATTGCATGTAAGGTTGGTCAAGAACTGATTTAGAACCAGCTTCTACTGAACCAGAAGTTGTGTAAGCATATGGATTACCAGAACCTTGTGGTTGGTCATTGATTGAGCTGACATTGATAACACCATTACTCTTCAATACAAAGTATTCACCTCTAGTTGCAGCAGGTACCCACTGTGCAATAGGAACAACCCTATCAACACCAGATTGAGTAATTTCTGCATCCGTTCTATCATCAAACATCACTGCTATTTGATAACTGTTATCAGTTGGGCAAGTAAATGGAAGATTAGCATCTGCCACAAAAGACTCACCTGGCTCAACAGTTCTAGCATTGAATGTTATTTGTTTACCATTTTCAGGATTATAATAAGTTACACCAGAAACAAGATTAACTCCTGTACCAACTGTGCTATAAACACTAGACCTACATCTACAATATACAACATTCTGTACATTAGGGTCTACTATTTGATAAGCATAGATAGTACCTGTAGCATCTGCACTCATTGTGTAGCTATTATAATTTCCTTCCACAGCTGCTGCTGTTACAACAAGCATATCATCTGGTTTTCTACCTTCATAATCAGCATATGTTGGATTCCAGTACATTGCTCTGTCAGTATCAGAAGCATTGCTGTCTTTTCTTAACAAGTATTTACCAGCAGGCAGCGAATCACCAGGACCATACTGAGTGCCAGTATACTTATCTAAGTTCATAGTTGCATGTTTGTCAGTAATATGGTCAGATTGAATCGCATATACTGCATTATATTGCAACTGTGAAGGATTAATCTTCATTATTTTTGAATAGATAGCACCTTTATTTTCTTGAGTGTTACTCTCATCAAGTTTGATGTTACCATTTTCTACCTTGATACAACCTGTAATAGTTCTGTTATCAAAGCACCAAGTGTGACCATCAGAAGCAGTTCTTACACCAGCACCTGTAGTGCCAAGTACTGCAATGTGTGCAGCAGGTGGAAATGCTCCATAATATAAGTTATTCTGTGGGAATACACAAGCTGCTGTTGGCTTCAAAGTGAAATCAAGCCCATCTGGGTCATTGAAGATGTCATAAGCAGTTTGGTCAGGGAATACACAAGCATTATCACCAGTTGCAAATTGCATTGACTTAGAAGCTGTGATAAGATTTAAACTAATCATTGCATTTACTACATCAGAGATATTTGGTGTATCACCTGCAATCTCATTATCAGTAAGTGTGATAGTTAAAGTAACATTTTCATCATCATATGCATAACTGAGTGTTTCACCAGTATCCCAGAGAATTTGCCAGTTCTTAGTTACATTACCTGTACCACCAGCTCTTTTCACAAAATATCTACAGTCACTTGCAAAACAACATTGCTGGAAGTAATCTCTTGAGTTTTCATTTGCCTCAACAAAAAAGTCCCACTTTGCATAGACACATCTGTTTCCATAATGTCTACCAGTAGCGGCTCCATCTCCTCTTCTTACAATGTTATTTTCTACTCTATCTATTCTTGTATTGTAATAAGTGCAATATGTAGATTGGCTTCCTGAGTAGTTACTCAATACTACTCCACAACCAGTATTTCTTCTGATGTCAGAGTAGATGATTCTACTGGGGCTGCTGCCTCCAGCACAGCCCCTCCATAGTTTACTTTGGTGTACTAGGACAGGGCTGGAGGCAAACCCATACACAAAGTCAGCATAGCTAACACTGCCAGCACCGACAGCACGACCAAGCCCATAGAGGGGTTTATAAGCATCAACTGTTGAAGCATCTGCACCAGCTACTTCCTCACCACCATTCATAAATATCATGTTAGGATAGCCACCAAACCAAGGCAATGTATTAACACCCTTACCATCCCAAATAGCAGCACCATAGTAGTCAGCTTTTAGTTGTGTTGAGTGATTACCAACCATAGAATCTGAGAAAATACCTCTCAAGATTATAGTACCTGGTTTACTTGTTTGATTATAATATGCTTGAGTAATAGTTCTGTAAGGATTCTGCATAGTACCATCACCATGCTCATCTGAACCAAATCTACTATCAACATATTTATTACCATTAGTTGTTCTCCATCTAAAATCTCTATTAGTTGTTGCCATTATGCCTTAGTTATTTTAATACCAATAGCAGCATTACCACTATTAGCTCTAGTTATTGTCCACATTATTACAGCATTTGCAGGAATGCTCTTACTACCTTCCCAAACACCATTTGTTAAAGTAAGACTCACAGATGAGCCTGAATTTTGTACATAATAAGAAATAGAACTTACATTGTACCCAACAACTTTAGTAAGATTAACTGCACCAAACATATTTACATCAGTAACAGTAACTACATCTGTACCAAAGTCTATAGAATAAGTATGATTGCCTTCAATCATTCCACTTATATCCTCTTCTTGTAATCCACCAACAGAATTACCACCAAAGTAGACTTTTCCATCATCAGTAATTACAAGAGCATCACTACAATCTTCTGACACTGTTTCAGGGTCATTACCAGTGTAGCTAATAATTCTAGGTCTTTTAATTTCTTCCATTAAAAGTAATGTTTAGTGGAGGCATGTAGGATTACCTACACACCTCCTTATTTATATTATATTAAGATGCAGCACTTACTATACTTCTTTGTGTACCACCATTGATTAACCAACCAATAGTAGGAATATAAGTTCCAACATATTCTGCTACTTGACCAGCAGGAATTGATTCAATGTTTGTCATTAACTTTGCAGTTACTCCACCTACTGTATAGAAAGTAGGAGTTACAGCACTACCACTAGTATTAGAAATGATAACAGAGCATGTAGTTACTTTACCTGTATTAGATGGTTGTCCAACATAAACAGTAGAACCTGTAGTTATGTATACTTCATAATTACCATTCATAGGTGATGCTTGAGATAATGTTGTAGTATATCTACCAACATGACCAATTACATCTTGAATAGATAAATGAGATGAAGTTACTGTACCACCATTATATCCACCTACATTTTTAAGATAGAAGTTATCTCCAGATAAAGTATAACCTAATGCACTTATTGCATTATTACTATCAATTGCTACATTATCTCCAGAAGTATATTTGGAATCAGATGCAATCTAATAAATCTTTGAACCATCATTATAGAAAAGCTTACCTGTTATAGGATTGTAACTTTGTCTAGACCCATTGAAATGTGACATTGGGTCATCAGCTTCACCACCCGCTATATAAACTTTTTCATAATCAGTTCTAGCATTATTTAATTGCCAAACTCCATAGTCGGTACTTGTCTTATCAACATAGAATATAAGATTATCAATTATGATTTTAAGACAGTTAATATATAAGTTCTGATATGAGAAAGCATTATACATAAATTTGCTTTCTCCTGCAAACATGCTCCATAAATCAGGAGTTACAGAATTGCCGTTTCTATCATATACTCCACTTCCTGTTGTATAATCTGGTAATGCTGGCAATGCAATATTAGTCACAGGATTTTTACCTGAACTAGAATAAGGAGTAAAATCATATGTTTTACTCTTAAAGTCTATCTTTAACTCTGAACCATTGTAATCAGCTCCTTCAATTGTAGAACTTGCTGTACCAAACTTTAATGTAAGAATGCCGTTGTCAAATGAAACAAGGTTCTTCATTACAGCAGCATTACCAGAAGAATTAGTATCTAATTCAGAAAGATATGGAGCTAACCAATAACCTTTATCCCAATAATTACCAGCATCTTTTTGACTAAAGTTACCATCAATTATCTTTGAATTATACCATTTCTTAGTAGAAATGTCATATATAGAACCAAATATATAAATAGTACCTGTATAGCTTTCAGAAGAATCTGAAAGTTGAGCAATAGACATCGAGCTAGAATTGGTTACAACTCCATTGATAAATCCAATATAACCTGAAGCTTCAACTGAACTATTAGCAGTTACTGTTTCTGTTCCAATAAGTACTCTATTATGTCTGCCAGTAGAGGTTTTGATGTTAGCAATACTATATACATTTACAGTTCCAGATGGGAATGATTCAGCACCTTGAGAAGAAACTCTACCTGTCCAGTAAATAACTTTAGCAGTATTATTGTTTTGATTAACACTTACCCAAGCAAATTCACTAGGCATTTTAGGAGAATTCTCTCCAGTACTACCACTAGGATAAATATCATATAAAGTATTTCTATAATAAACATCTTTATTAGTAGAAAAATGTCTTGCAACAGCATTAGAATCATTTACAATAGAGAAACCAATTTGGTCTCCAGTTGTATTACCCGAAGTTGTTCCAATTAAAGATTCTACTATATAAGAAGATTTACTATATGGCATCAAGTAACCATTGAATTCTATAGAATTTACTTTATTCTTAACAGCACCACCATCATTATACCATCTACTATAACCATAACCACTATTAGATACATATGTACCATCTCCATATTCTGGCATGTTGTTACCATAACTGTTATTATGGCAAGCAGCCTAGAATTGTTGCCAAGATGCAAGAACATCAGTTTCAATATTATCAGGACTCTTACATTGTAAAAAATCTTGTTGATTATCTACAATCAAAGCATCTTGATATAACAATTGATGTGTAGTTAACTCATCATTTTCATCAGAGTAGATTAACTCATGTCTAACTGTTGGTACTTCACAATGAATTTTATTATCATCATCAATGTTGATAAGTCTACCTGCTTCATAAGCTCCCTTACCACCACTTCCTTGAATCTTTAAGTCATAATTAGTACCATCAGTATATTCAATTCTGAAAGTATAATAATCTTCCTCATCAGGCAATCCTGATACTTGATAAATAGTTCTAATACTTCTACATCTCAAATCTCCAAGTTCGATAATAGTTTGAAAACTATCAAAAGACATTTGAAGTTTTTGATAGCTCATTGGAGGATAATCCTCATCAGTAATGTTGATTAACCTAAATGCTGGAATTAAACCTTCAGCATTAAGTAAATCCCCTTTAGGACCTCTAATGTTACCACCAGTGTTTTGCCAGATTTGAGTAGAGGTTAATTCATCAATACTGTTTAATCTAAATACATCACCAATATTAGCAAATGTATCATCGGTTCCTGTATAGACAGCATAGTCACCAACATCAGCACCAGCAATGTTAATTGGGGCAGTAGTTGTAAAGAACACAGGATGACCTTGTTCACCTCTAGGGCCCTGGTCTCCTTGCTCACCTTTTACACCATTTCTTACCTTGAATGTACCAATATAAGTACTATCTTCAGGAGAATCTCCTTCTTCCCCAACATACATATCATAGAAGTTATAATCACCACTAGTTGTTATAAATGCTGTTGGGTCTGATTCATTCTCATTATTAAGAACAATGTTGTTTACAGCATATCCTCTTGGCCCTCTAAAACTACCAATCTTATCAAAGCTTGTTGTAGTAGCACCATGAATATCAAGGCCATTACCTAAACTGATATAAACATCACCTGTATCAGTATTTAAGTAATAATCACCTCTTGGAATATTCATCACATAAGTACCATTCTCAGTAACTTCAGTACCATAGTGCCAAGTAGAATAAGCAGGTAAAGTAAGATAAACCTCACCTGCATTATCTTCTCCACTTGTAAAGTCAGTATCAAGAGTACCAATCAATCTATTAGTTCCAGTAATAAAGAACTGTATAGTCTTATTCTCATTAAAATGATTACTAACTTCACAATAATCTGCTACTTCAGCATGATATGCTTCTTTAATTTTCTCAATAGTAGTTGGTAAAATACCATGAGGGTCATAGATTGCTTCTTGGTCATTCTCATCAATAATAACAGTTAAGTTATTATATTGAGTATTTTCAGCAGTGTTAATATGTAATTCTGTCCAATGTGCTAAGTTGTAATTCTCAACAAACACATCAGAAATAGACAGATTGTTAATAACACCAGTTTTGTCAACAGAAGCTTTTCTAGCAGAGCAATAAGCATAAGAAGATTGAGGAATCAAAATTCTAAATACTTCATTGTTGCTATCATATGTATAATACAATGTAGATTCTCTACCTCTACTTAAACCTGTAAAGTTGAGATAACTACCATTGATAAAGAGATTAAATACACCATCACAGATAATACCTTGTGCATCAAAATAAAGTAACTTAATAGTCACAATATCCTGGTCTTGACAAGGTATTGTAATCATTTTAGTCTCACTAGTACCGTTCTGGAAAGGTAAGTATCTCTTATTTGCTCCTTGAACAAAACCAGTCAAACCAGCAGTACCAACACCAGACTGGTTTTCAAATTCAGTAATATCAGTATTATTCATTGAACAGGTCCTCCCCTTCTTCACTAGTTAACATTTTTAAACTATCTACTTCAGCATCTCCTGTTTGTACAAGAGCCTCTCTATTAAGAGTACCATCACCCCAAGCATGGTTGAGTTGAACTTTAAGTGCAGCAGCAATAGCTTCTATACTTGTTTTCTCACCAATAAGGTCAATAAATGGTCTGAATTCTTCTGCTACTGGATGGAAGTAATATGGCTTACCAGCACTACTGGAGTTACTAGCTTCAGTAGCATTGTTAACATCATAGACTAACCAGTAGTCTTTCTTGTCATTATCTGACATTGTACTAATGTTGGCTTTAATATTCTCAAACTGAGCCTCAGTTACTAAATGCCATTTTGGTATATAATCACAGTTCACTTCTACATCCAATTTAGTTATTGTTCCAGATTCTGTTACATCCCAGTTAAGAGTTCTCCATGTCCAGGATGTTTGAGGTGTATTAACATTAGTTGCAAATACATCTGGAGCAGTTCTTGTTTTTACAAAATCACTGTTCTTCAAGATGAATTGTTGCTGTAGGTCATGCAATTTTTGCTGAACCTCGGGCTCAACATCTAAAAAGTCAGCCCACTGAGCAACATCACACACTATTACCATGAATAATGTCTTCTCCCAAGTACAGTCATGTGTTTGTCCAAGATACCTTAACTTGTCATAATAAGCAAGTATAGTATCATATAATGTCTTACCTACAGCTATCATAATTATTTACCACAACCACATCCAATTATTGGTCCTTGACCACCACATCTTCTGTAGTTCTTATTTATAATGTTAAATAGGTTTAGAGCATCTGCTGTCTGTTTATGTTGCATAGCTTGTAAGTGTGCCCATAACAGTAAGTATTTTACATACAACTCAGAGTTAACACTAGCACATCCATCACAGCTTCCAGCAGAAGCTAATATTTCTTGCACTAAGTAATCATACACATTATGTACATCTGAACAAAGTGCAACAATCTCTGATGTATCATTAGACTCAAGGCTGTGAGCACTAAGAGTGATTTGATACATTGCAGGGTCAGTTACATGAAGAGCTTCTTCTAAGTCAATTCTAGTAGCAATAACAGGAGAAGTATTATAAATCTTTTGTTCATGTTCATCATATTCTCCTGACCAGAATAAAGCATCTGTAAGGTCTACAATATTGACAGTACCATTAGGCAACCAGTATTTTAAAGATACCCCTGTAAATACAGCATTTACTGTCTTGTTACAGCTAGCAACTATCTCCAAATACTTTCCTTCTTCAGTAACTCTAAATATATCAAGATTGATTGTCACCATCTGGTTGTTTAGTAATTTTAGCAGTTAAACCTAATGCAGCACAGAATACAATTATATATCCACAAGCTGTGAATAATAGAGGGCTAACTCCATAAGTTGCTTGTAAATCAAATAACTTATCTGCCCCTAGAACTGCTACCGCTGCTGTACCCAGTTCTATTGCAAACTTCAGTATTTTCTGGAAGAAGGGAGGTGATTTCTTAGACCACCTCTCCTTTGCTTCTTTCCAGAAATTATTTTTTTCTGTTGTTAATGGCATCGTTGTTAGGATTTGTATCAAGTAATTGTAATCTTTCTAATTGATTTCTTTCTCTAATAAGTTGATTCTCCTCTTCCTTGAGCTTAGCTGTTTGTTCTGCATCAAATCTCTTGATAGCAAGACCTTCAGTAACTTCATACTCATCAATTTGGAGTTTCTTCTCATTGAGTTGACCAAGCTTATTGATTGCTTGATTAAGCTGCTTTTGCAACTGTTGTTGTTGTTTTTGAGCTTCTTCTAGAGCTTGTGTAAGTTGTTGTACTTGATTGTTCTCCAGTTTCTTTTGTCTGATAGCTTCCATAACAGCCTCTTTCATTTCTGTAGTAGACTTGGAAGTAGTAACGATAACAAGTAACTCTGGGTCAACTTGGCTAGCTTGAGACAACTGAATAGCTACTTGTCTAAGCAAGTCTTGCTGTTCAATCAATTCAGCTGTATCAACAACATGTACATCATAACTAGTAGAAGTATAATGTTCAGGAAGTACATCAAGATAGTATTTCTGATTACCAAGAACAAATTCTCCTTTAAGACCTTTCTTGTAAACAATCTTAGAAATGTCTATGCAATCAGTAAGTACTTCTGATGTTACAGTATCCATTGCCTGGAAATACGGCTTGGTAATAACATAAGATTGCTGCATACCTTTTTCTACATTGGCTACAGCATCTCTTTGTTGAATACCGCCTAATCTCTCTCTAAATACACCTGTAATAGAAGAACATGTCATCTCAACTCTTTCCAAAGCTAAGTCAATAGCCTGGATTGCATTAAGAGATAATGTATCATCAAAACCATTAACAAGTGTATTCATGTTCTCACCACCTTCTTGTGCTGAGTTCATAAGAGAAATACCTAACTTTCTCCAACCCCAGTACTTAATCAGTCTTTCATCAAACTCAGTACCAAGTTCTGCTGGTAACTGTGCTACATCAACATGTGCACCCTTAACACCAGACAAAGCAATATAGTTATCTCTTAAATAATGCAAGAGATTAAACTTATCTTGTAAAGTAGCAGTGGCCAAAATAAGAGAATATGGGATACCAGTTCTATCTGTAAAATACAGACCATTCAAAGCAAGTCTTGCTTCTGTTGGTTCATCAATATCTCTTACCATATCATCATCTCTACCAAATAAGATGTAAATGTTCTCACCAATTCTAGTTACATTGTATCTGTAAGCTTTGGTATCATCTCCTTCTCCTTCAGTATCAATCCACTCTACTTCATACACAGGAATAAGGTCTCTAACAATATCAGAAACTTCTTCATGTGTATTATCAAAACCTCCTGTATAAGAATCCCAGAGACCATCAGACAGATTTACACCAATTCTACCGTTGATGGCAGCTAACAAAGTAGCATCATTATATCTGTGATGCATTTGTTCATTGATTTTATCTCTATCTTCTTTAGAAAGATACTTACCATATTTCATGATAATCTCTCTCTTGGTCATCCATTTTCTAACTACATCTCTGTAGCCATTCTTAATATACTTACTTTTTGGGTCTCTTTCAATGAAAGTATTAAGAGGGTCAGAAACTTCAAGTCTAAAACCATTACCAGATTTAGTCTTTACTACTTTATAATGTCCCTCACCACCAACAAGCAAGTCTGTCAGGAGTTCTGTTAATTGATTCTTTAAATCTATATCTCTAGAATTGATAGCATACTGAACAATTGTCTATGCAGCCATCTCATAATTAGAGATATAATTTCTATTTACAGAATCCTCAACTTCTTTAAGTTCTTGGTCAATTACCTCATCCTGTACAGGGTCTTGAGGGTCTTTGCCCATTATTAGTCTGTAAATATAATTTTCAAGCTTAGAAATAGCAAGTTGATGTATCTTGTTCTCCACTTCTAATTGCTTGTCTCTGTAAATATTAGAAAGAGTTTTAGAATCCTTACAAGAAATTTTAGGTTGAAGCTTCTGAGTAAGATACTCTCCAACGATAGCATCAATATGCTTTCTAGTCAGAGGTACAAATTCTACAGAGGTTGGATTCTCAACACCATAACCTTTTTCATAAGCCTCATACTGTTTTTTGTCAAGAATTCCATGATAGTAGTTATAAGCTTTGTAAAGAGATTTTCTCTCAATAACTAACTCAGTAATAGCACTATCACACTCTTTCATTAAGTATTCTTTGTCTTTACTCATCTCTTATAAGTAATTTACAATTGTCTTGCTCATAGAAACCACCTTGAGGATGTAACTTAACATTCTTACTGATGATTTCATTGAGCTTAGACTTCTTTAACTAATTTGTTATAAATTCTAAAAACTCTTCATCGTTAGAGCACTAGATAACCCATGCAAGTGGGTCATAGACCTAACTGTGCAGGTAGAACTTACATGTGTAAATGTAGCCATCTCTTTCTGTGCCCTCCTTCAAGACATCAATTCTCTTTGGGAACTTGCAACAGTAGAGCATTTCTACTAAACCACGAACTTGCTCTTCTAAACTGCTCATTTCTTTGTATCAATTGTTGTTTAGGAATTTTTCCAAATCTCTTATATCCATACTCATCTGTATACCAGCCTATCTGTTCTGTGGAAGCTTTGGGAGGTGCTTGTTGAATTGTCTTACCAATCATATCTTCATTAGCAAGCATACACATACCAAAAGCTGCTACAATATCGAACTTTCTTTTGTTAGCATAAGAGTACCTAAGTAACTCATTAAGTAACTCAGGAAATTCAATATAACTACAGTAGTCTGTTATATAGTCATTGATGAGGTCTAATTGATGGTTAATAATATCATCTGTTGCAGGAGTACCATACTGATTAGGATTTGCTTTCCTAATAGTAGGCATAGTAGCTCTAGGTCTTTTTAGCAATAAGTCCATGCACTTCTTTTCTTTAAAGTAAGTTACAAGACTTATCTTAGTAGCTTCTATCAGTCCTTTGCAGTTATACATTCTCATCAGCTTAATAGCATTATCAAATGCAATTCTAATATCTCTAGGTCTGTCTTTATATATTGCTACAGGTTTTGGCGGGTTTAACCCCATCATCCTTTTATATATAATAATACAGAATTCAGATACATCAGATTGACCTGAAGAAGTAGAAGTATCATTGTCAATAGAGTCAATACCTGCAACATACAGATTATATGGGATTTGCCCATTATCATCCTTAGTAGGTAACTCTACTATTCTAATCTTACTATGAGAATCATATTCAAACTCAGGAGGAGCAAACCTATCAACTTGATGAGGGTCATTCTTCAAAGGTCTGAATCTTAAACTAATACCTTGTGGAGGGTCAATCAGTTTATGTATCTCAATATTATTTAGTTGAGTAGAAAGAGCTTCTTTATCAAACTTGTTCTCACCTTCAAGAATAAGAGCTTCTTCAGGAGTAAAGCAGTACTCTGCTTTATACATCATTAAATCTTTAGGGGAGTTCTCCAAAAGAGCTCTTCTATCCATGTAGTACTTCTTAGCTCTTTCTTCATCAACAACTCCTCTATTATCATAGCCTATCTCACCTTTATCTTGCTCGCCAAACCACATGGTGTAAGCAGGAATAAAGTAACCAGTATAAGCTACTTCTTGCGCTTCATTATATCTATTTTTATAAGGAAGAACTTTATACTTTTTAGGCTCATAGAACATTTTGGTGAGGCCTTCGAGATTAGGGCCAGAGTCACCACCAGTTCCCCAAGCATATCTGATACCAAACTTAATACCATTGATTTCTGTTAAAGCTTCTCCTTTAATCCATGAGGCAATAAGGTGTTTATTAGAACCTGCTTCTTCAAATAAAAGCTTGTCAGTTCTATCACCTCTGACCTTATCTGGTACATCTGCTACTTTACCTTCAATTTCTGACATCCATCCAGATTCATTTCTTTCCTCGTCTAGAACAGATGCTCTCTTAAAGTCAGCAGTATCAATTACCATTCTTTGATGGGCAAACATTCCTTTAGTCCTTGTATTAAGGAAGTTCAGTTGTGTCCATATCTTATCAAGCAACTTACTCACAAAGAAGTCATTTGGAGCAGTTGCCATAACTCTAGTATTTTCAAAAGCTGTGTATAAATTGACTGATATTGAAGCACTAATTTCAGAAGCACCTCAATTTGTTACCCTATAGGCTTTTTATCCCATAGCTCTTATAGTTTCCTATAAGTTCAGCATATATTTTCAGCCACTCAAAGGTTGGGCTGTCCAACACTCTTGGGAGAATTATATTTATTCATCTCCTATGCGTTACACTACTTACTAGCCTTTCGCTATCTAGTAAGTTAGCTAGATGTTAGCATTTTCAGCCTTCTTCTATTTTGCTGGATTTATTACCCTAATGTTCCCATTAAGGAGTGCAAGTCTTTACACCTCTGCTCTTGAAAGCAACAACATCTTGCTTCAATTTAGCAGCCAATTCCATGTAATGAAAATACTCATATTGTTTTGCAATAAATGTAGGAAAGGTCTCATTTCTACCAGTTGCAGCTCCTTTGATACCAACAACACTCTTCATTCTGTAGTAGTTCAACCAGAAGTAGTTATCACCAGTAATGTGATATTTACCAATGGTAAGACCATTCATACATCTATCTAATTCTCTATAACACAGGTCAGCAAACATTACCGTTCCTGGGATAAGAGATGTATACTCCCCAGTTTCTTCATAAGTCCTAGCCATTTCAGTAAATGGCGTAGGGTCAAAGTCTAGACCTTGTGTAGCACTAATAGGTCTATAACCAGTGAGTTCATAAGAAAGTTCTGGGTCAAAATACTCTATAGGGTCTCCTATATGTACATCCCAGTCATCCTCTTTCTCAACTTTCTTAGTTTCCTGAACAGTCTGCTATTCCTTTTTTATATCTTCCTGGGGGATGTCTAGAATAACAGCTCTTCTTTTCTCTCTTTTAGCATCAAGAGCAGCCGCCTCTTTAGACAACTGCTCTTTTAATGCTGTTTTTTCTTCAGGAGATAACTTACCCATTATCTCTTATCAAAGAATCCTGGAGTCCTACCCCCTCTTAATCCAGTAGATTCTGATTGTTCAGTTTTAAACTTTTCTTCAGCTTCTCTCTTAGCATCAAAGAGTTTTGGTAATTTGATATAATCATCCATAATATCTTTAGATGTAGTGAGAAACTTACCAGTAACCTCATCTCTCTCAGAGAGGTCAAGATTTTTATATCTTGCTGTTAACTTATGAACTGCATCGTTCATTGCTGCTAACAGAGGACCAAATAAAGAAGAACTATCTTGTAATTGGTTATATCTGTCAAATGCCGCTTTAAACAATGGGTCTTGTAACTCTTCTTTAGTAAGACCTGTCGAAGCTAATGCCATCTCATGTCTTTCTTGAGGAGTACTCTTATTACCTGGTGCTAACCAATCTATAGCAAGATATATGTATGTCAGTTCCTTATATGCCTTAAGTCTTTTCTTACCAGTAGGGTCTTCCTTACATTTATTTCTATCTACATCCCATAAATCTTTGAATTCCTTCACTAGTAAAATTTCAGGTTCATTAAGAGTTAAGGCATTGGACTTATTATCATATACAAAAAACTTAACCATATAGTAAACAATTAGTGTAAGACAGGCAGGCCAGTACAGCTATCTACTTCAATAAGCCTGCCTCCAACTCTCTTGAGCATACAAGGACATTTCTTCTTAGGTTTACCACCTTGTCTAAGTTTCTTATAATACTCAAGTTTCATACCACACTTAGCTTTTGCAACGGCTTGCTGTACAATCTGTACAATTTGTGCAGTAATGTCTTTAGGTTGTGCACCTTCAGCAGCTAACTTACTAACAGATTCTGCTGCTTCTTTTACACCGCCAGCTGTTTGAATAAAGGCTTGTGCAATCTCAGGAGCATCATTCTCAGAAAGACCACCATCAATCAGAATCTTAACAATTCCTTGCGCAAGTTCTTCCTCAGAAGGAGCTTGAGTTGCACCACCTTCTTTAAATTTCTGTCTATTAAAGTATTGCATAGTTATAAAAAATTAGTCTTCTCTTCCAGACTTAACAAGAACTAAATCCTTTGTGGAGAATAAATTCTCTTGGAAAGCTCCTTCAGAAGTAAACCAGAAACAACTGATTCCCTTCAAAGTAGAGATAGAATTATCCTTCAATTTATAAAGATTCTTGTCAATCTTAGAAACAACCATAATTGGTCTATTAGGAATGTCCTGTCTCAATGTAACAACATCACCAGGAACAAAATATACTTTCTCTTCCATATTATTATACATTAGGATTATTGTCAACTAATAAGAGGTTTTGTTCTGCAACAACCATATATCCAGACTCAAAGAATACAGGTCTAGCTCCTCTCATATCAAATAAAACATTGTCACCTTTGTGGACAACTTCACATTTATTACCAACAGCAAGAACCTTGCCCCATTTAAAGGGTTGTTCCTTATAATCAAGCTGACCACTGTCAGGGTTCTCAAACTCACCACCTGTTATTTCAAATTCATCCTCAGCAGCTTTCTTCTCATAAGGATTGAATTCATAAGGGTCAACTAAAATGTTAGTGAACACTGGAATAAAATTTTCTGTCATATCATTAAGCATTAAGAATTAAACAAGAGCATGTTAAAATAATAGAGGCTGTATTTACAGCATTCTCTAAAGAAGTCTTAACAACTTCATATGGGTCTATCACACCTTCATTATATAAGTCATTTACCCATTTTCTAGTTTTAAAGTTATAACCTTGCCAATCTTGTGGGCATGGAATAACTTGTTCATTAGGACCAAAACAGTTCTTATATAATATATAATAAGGAGTAGTCAATACTTCTCTCAAGTACTTCAATTGACTACCTAAATTAGTAGAAGCATCAAAAAGTGCTGTTCCACCACCAGGAAGAACTCCTCCTCTTAAAGCGGCTCTAGTAGCACCTACAGCATCTTCTACTCTATCCAATCTTTCTTTAACTTCTATCTCAGAGTAACCACCTACATAAATAGTGGCAATGCCTGCTGTGAAGTTAGCAAGTCTCTTTCTCTGGAATTCTAAGTCTCCTTCATCAAGATTACCTTTTTCTAAAAGTCCTTGAATTGCTGTTACTTTTTCAGATACAGCTTGTTCATTACTTTTATATCCTACAAAGGTACAAGTATCAGCAGTAGCTACAACTTTATCACAATAAAGTGTATCTCCAAGAATATCTCTAATATCAGAAAGCAGAATACTTCTCTGGATACCAAAGTTAGGAGCAACTACCATACAGGAGTCTAACTTATGTAAGTTATTTAAAAGATTTATTTTTATCTCAGAATCAAAATCTGGAGCAATAAGCAATAGAGCTTTTTTCTTTCTGAGAGCTTCATTAGCTACCTCAGCAATTTTGGTAATCTCACTAATCTTTGTATCTGAGATGTATATCATTACATTGTTAAGTACACAAGTGTTTTCAGCAGTATTTACAAATCTGGAATCAAAGTAACCATTGTCAAATTGAAAACCTTCAGAGAATTCAATACCATCTGAGTTAGTTTTAGATTTCTCAAACTTAACAATTCCATTCTTGCCTACTTTCTTAAAAGCTTCAGCAACAAGTGCACCTATTTTAATATCGTTGTTTGCAGAAAGTGTAGCAACTTTAGTTAAGTCATCAAGAGTAATATCTCTTTTATGTTCTTTTAACCAATCTACAACTTTCTTGCAATCTTCTTGTAAATCTCTTTGTATCTCTATAGGATTTTCCTTACTATTACAAAGACTATTTACAATCTTGTTAGAAAGAATGGTAGCAGTAGTGCTACCATCTCCAATATCATTAGAAGTTTTTCTTGAAATATCTCTAACTGCATCTATACCCATTTGAACAAAAGGATTCTCATGAGTAACATAAGTTGCTACAGTACTACCATCTTTAGTAACATGTAAATGTCTGCCAAGCTTAATCATTACATTCTTACCACTTGGACCATAAGTAGCAGCAACACAATTAGAAACTAAATTTACACCTTTAATTAAAGATTCTCTGCATTCTTCAGTAAATTGTACATTTTCCATAATTTATTACCATTTATTAAGAGGACACTTCTTAGAAGCTACCCTCAATGCTGCCTCATGTGGGCAGCCACATCCATTTATAAAACCTATTTTGTATTCCATAGACAATTCTCCTGTCTTTGGATTATACCATTTCATTCTATCACATTTACCTCCACCTACTGTATCAGTATGTAGAGGACAAGCTAAACAAATTGGTTTTCTTTTATCGACAAGCTCCTGTTCTTTTTTAAGAACTCTGTTTGTCCACCCTTCTGCAATTTGTTCAACCTATTCAAAAGATTCTATACCAAACATTTTATCTTCTTTTTATTGGTCCACCTATACCTATCCCAGCATGTATACCAGCTTCAGGACCATGACCAAAAGTTCCATTGTTTACATTTCCATGTCCACCATAACCAGCTGAAAAACCAACAAACCAAACAATAGTAACTTTCTTAGGTGGTAAAACTACAGTTTCTTTCTTTTCATAATAGTTATGTTTCAAGCCAACCTCTTCAATGTTAGCATTAAAACCACTATACTTAATGTTAATTTCTGTAGATGTTGAATCTGTAGAAATTGTATCTTTATACTCTTTATGTTCTATTGGTAAATCTTGTACATAGACTGTATCACCATTATAAACATAAAAAGTATCAATTCTATCTATATATTTTACTTTTGTCTTTTCAACAATTCTTTCTTGAGTAACAGTTACTGTATCATGTACAGGAATATACTCAACTTTTGTAGTAGGTTCAGAACCTCTACAATTAGACATCAAACATATACACAAGATTATATTGATTATAAATGATGCAATAAAATACTTGTGTTTATTCAGATAAGTCATTATCTTGCTCATGTTTCTTTCTCATTTTATGTAAAGCATAAGCTCCACCTAACAAAAATAAACAGAAAGGAGAGCCAACTGGAAATGTCTTACTGTTATATTCTACAAGGGCTACTTGTATAGCAGCTAAGAGACTTGCTTCACTTCGATAAGTATTTTGTAAATCTAAACCTCCATCATTAAGAACATGTGCTATGTTATAATCAATTAGAAGTCCTGCACCAACCCAGTAAGTAACAGTAAAAGAGGTGCCATCATTGGCAACTACTGTAACTGAGTGGTATCCAGGAGATTTGAGAGCTTGAGACTATTGATAATTTATATTATAACCAATAGCCTCACTCTATTTAAATCCCATGTTCTTTTGTATCTGTTCATTGCTAACTGGCTCTATAAGTAAAAGAATAGATAATAGCAATACTTTTAAATTCATTCTGCTTCTTTAGTTAAATTTTCAGGTACTTTTCTACCAGTAAATATTAAACTATATACAATCATTGCAATGCATAATTGTTTAAGTAACCATTTCCAAAACTTTTTCATAACATAATTGGATTACATTGTTCTAAATCCTTTTTTAACTTTAAATCATTTATATGAAACCTAATCAATTTCTCAACTGTATTTTTAAGATATTCTACAGGATAAATAGCTTTTGGTTTCATATCTCTTACATGTACAATCTCTAACTTATCTATAATTAAATCTGGGTCTAATTGTTGTAAACACCAAGCATAAATAGAAAGTTGGAGATTATAATGTGTGCCATTTACATCAGGTAGAGTATTCAGTGGGTATCTCATGTTTTTAGTCTTCATCCTACCTGTATCAAATCTACCCTTAAAAGATATTTTATCAACATCTTTCCAATCAATAATGGAAATGTGTTTTCCTTGTTTGACAACTAAATCAGCTACTCCAACAAGAATATAGTCACCTACATTAACTTCCATCTTAAACTCTGGAAATAGTCCTGATTCAGTTACCATAAAATTATCAATCTGACAAACTGGAAGTTTTGCAATACCAAAAGTATTTTGTAGAGCTGCAACATCTTTAGTAAACATTTTCTCTAAAGCTTCATGAGTAGCAAGACCAGCTGCTTTAGCTTCATCGTTCTTATCTTTCCACTCTTTATTTATCTCTTCTAAAGCTTTCTCATATTCTTCTTTACCAACATCAGCAATGTACATTGGGAGAATTTTCTTACTTCTTAATAAACCTGTCTTAATTTCTGCAAATCTATCAGGTTCCATTAACTTCTCTAAAGCTTTATATCCAGCCCAGAAATCACCATCAAAACAGTGATACTGTTGGAGTAATACAGTTGTTGCAATTCTATTGTCTTCCATTTATCATTTAACATTTGAAAAATCAAGGAGGGTTGAAATCTGTTGAGCTTTCTTGCTCAAGTCACCAGTAATAAATGATTTAGCAACTTTATGCTCACTCATGAATCCAACAATAATAAAACCTATAGGAGTATGCACACCTTGAAGAGGACAGACTACTACAGATTTAAAGCCATCCTCACTAAGTTCTTTATACATACCAGGGAATACAGATTTTAAGTCTTTGATGTCATCATACCAGACAATACCTTCCTTATCAATCCTATTTATAAAATGAGGTATTGATGAAAGTAACATATTACTAAACTGATTAGTCAACTCATCAATACCTAGTTTGTTCTGTTGAATAGTAGGAGTCATATGTAAGAATTGTAAACCTGTCAGATTAGCACCACCATTGTGATATTCAAACACAATAGCTCTGTCAGCATCTGTTCTGTCTACAAGGTCCTTCATAACTTCCTTAACAAGCAATACTTTTTCTTTTCTTGCTTTTAATGACTTGGCATGAGTATCTTCTTTAGCATACTCTTCATGCCTTTTTTCAAAGTAGGGTTTCCAACTTGTAATGTAGGTTACAATGGCAAATACTATAAAGAAAAGTATCACACCTAGAATACCCCACTAATTAAAAAAATCTAACACTGTACTAATGTTCATCTTTGTTCTTATTTTCTAGAGCACCTTTCCAGAATCGAACTGAAATCATCGGGTTACAAAGCCGAGGTAATAACCATTATACTAAAAGTGCAAATGCTGGCAGTACTGGACTCGAACCAGTAATCCCCTGATTAACAGTCAGGTGCAGTAACCATTTTGCTAACTACCAGTAAAAGTAGTCTGGGATGGAGTTGAACCACCGACCTTCATCTTATCAGGATGACAATCTAACCACTGATATACCAGACCAAAAAGCGGTGTGTAGGGGACTTGAACCCCTGACTTCCTGCGTGACAGGCAGGCACTCTAACCAGCTGAGCTAACACACCATATAAGACACACTGATGAGATTTGAACTCATGAATAGCAGTTTTGCAGACTGCCCCCTTAGACCACTTGGGTACAGTGTGAGAGTGGGAAGAGAGGGACTTGAACCCCCCTACTGCAAAGGCCAATACAACAATTTGTTAAAGCAGGTAAGTTTTACAGACTTGTGTTGTTATCTTCCCAATTGTCTAGATAGAGAGGCTCGAACTCCCGCTCACTTGCTCCCAAAGCAAGAATGTTACCCATTACACCATATCTAGAGTTGTGCAGCAGAAAGGATTCAAACCCTCCACTCCTGGTTGGAGGCCAGGTATGTTGTCACTAACACCACTACTGCATTTGTGCAGATAACCAGAATCGAACTGACATTTCCAGGCTGGCAGTCTGGAGCACTAACCGTTGTGCTATATCTGCATTGTGGAATCATAGGGAATCGAACCCTAATGAATAGCTTGCAAAGCTACCATAATAACCATTATATGATGACCCCAAAGTATCCCCATCCTGATTTGAACAGGACCCTGCACCTTGAAAGAGTGCTGACCTAACCAGCTAGTCTATGAGGACATAAGTTGCAGGGGCAAGAATCGAACTTGCGACCGTCAGCTTATGAAACTGCTTAGCTACCACTGCTACACCCTGCATAAAAATTTGCTGCAAAATTACAACAAATTATTCACACAAAAAACCCAAAATATTATTTTATAAAATAAAGCTCCTATTCACAAATGAGAAGCTTAAATTAAGTTTTGATTTCCTGACTTTTTTAGAAGGTAAATTTGTAGTACCTTTGCAAGCAAATTGAAATGAACATGGACAACATCCAAGAACTAATGAAAGACCTGAAAACTCTTCCCATGTTCAAGACTGGTGGAGGGATACACATCAAGCCAGAAAATAAAGGGAAGTTTACAGAGACTATGAAAAGAACTGGCAAGACTGCTGAGGAACTTTCACATAGTAAAAATGAGTTGACTAGAAAGAGGGCACAATTTGCTCTTAATGCTAGAAAGTGGAAACATCAAGAAGGTGGTATACTTGGTAAAGTATATTATAAAAGTAGTGAGGTAAAGAAAGAAGAACCTTATAAATATTACAGACAGCCATTACCTGGAGAGGAGAATTATGAAGAACTTATAGAAGAAGCTCCTGAAGAGGTAGTAGCTGAAGTTGAGGAGAGACCTGTTACTAACCCCACTCCAACCTCACCTAAAAAAGAAACAAGCCTTTACTATAAAGCACCAAAGCCAACTAGTAAAGAGCAATGGGTAAAGGACATGTATACTGCTTATATAGCAGCAGGAGTAAGCCCATCACTAGCTACAGTACTTATAGCACAAGATGCTACAGAGACAGCTTATGGAAGAAAAACAGTTGGTAATTACAATTATGGTAATATACATGCTGGTAAGAATTGGTCAGGAGCTGTAGCAGTAGCAAATGATAAAGATGCTAATGGCAATCCTTATAGTGCTAGATTTAGAAGTTATGCTAATCTTAACTCATACATTGCTGACAAAGTAAGTCTACTTAACAGATTATATGACATTACTAACAGTGATACACCTGAAACAGTTAAAGCTAAACTTGAAGGAAATAACAGAAATGGATATAGATATGCTGAGGCTGGACAAGCAAGTCTCTTAACAACAGCAGCAACTATTTCTAGAATGTTACAAGCATAAAAAATACCCCAATAGGAACTCTCCTACTGGGGTATTTTCGTTATACAGTATAAGTAATACTTACAATTTGGTCATCTGCTGTAAGTATTCTAGTTTCCAAAGAAGGTTTGAAGTTCTTATAATCTTCATGAAAATCCTCTTCTTTTACACTAAAGACCTTACTCTTAGTTTCAATATGGAACTTACTATAGTCAGCTTCATAAGGAAGAAAGATTATAGAAATAGCAACAGGTTCACCGTTTCTAAATACAACTCTTTCACAATCAACTGAACATAAGTTAATTCCTAACTTGTTTGGGAAGGTTTCTAACTTAATAGGAAATTCTTGATTAACAGTATCTTCTCTAATTGGAAGTTCAATGGATACTGTATCCTTACATTCTACACAAGGAGCTTCTTCCTTGTTTAAGTCTTCCATATCCTTAACAGGGATAAGAGTGTATCCCTCTAATTCATTTCTGGTATCGCACAAGTAGTTACCTTCTACAATCTCTTTACCATCTACTTTGAAAGATGCTTCTACCTTTTCTTGAGAAGCTTGCATTTCAACATGTAAAGTCTTTACTTGTGGTTCTTTACCTTCTTTTACTACAACAACTTCATCAAATCCAACAGAAGTAATAACATTTCTCTTTGGCAAAACAAAGAAATCAATGCCAAAGAAATCAAGTACTTCTTGGAATTCTTCCATGTTCATGTTGTGCTTAATTTGAATACACTTAACATCTTCATCTTTATTTACTACTGGAGCAGGTTCTGCTGGCAGTGTTTCTACACAAGGAGTAGTAGGCATGAACATTGCTTCTACCTCATCTGGAGTAAGATAATAGATTTTATTATCTTTTAATACCAGAACATTACCTTCTACAAAACCAATTCCCTTGAAAGTCATATACAGACAGAAATTAGGTCTGAAGTAGTGATGTAAAATCTGGATACTAAATTCTCCAGTAAATGCAGACTTACCATTGTGCAGTAAAATGTTTGCCTTACCTTCAACATCGAAAGGAATTATCTCATGTAGTTTCTTGCAGTAATCTTCAGCCTCTTCTGCACTAGTAAATACATTCTTAATAACAAGATGAGGACACCAATCAGGAATATACTTAATTGCATCATCACCATTTTCCAAATGAAAAGCGTCTGCTTCTCTCTTTGCTTCTTGCTCTCTTTCCTTTGAACTATTTTCAAGAGCTTGTGCAAAGGTTCTTAAAACTTCTTCAAAATTCATATTCATTTACATTTAATTGTTATTGAGTAATTATATAGGAGTATAATATGGATACTTCTTTGGCTGTAAGATTTGTCCTGTTGCACTAACAGCACTATTTCCTATTTGCTCAGCAGTTTGAAGTGCATTGACACCAACATTACCTGCTGTTTGGATGCCATTTGCTGCAACAGACCCAGCTGCTTGCATTCCTGTATTAGCCAATTGTCCACCTGCTCTAATACCAGCATTTGCCACCTGAGCAGTTGTTTGGAGACCTGTACCTAATACATTAGCACCTACATCCAATGTAGTACCTAAAATAGAGCCAATTGCTTGACCACCTATCTTAAGGCCTTCTTTAATACCATTTCCAACCTTTTGCATGAAGTCCACAAAACCTCCTGCATCCAACTTCTTAGGTTGATAATATGTTAAATTACTCATATCTTATAATGTGTTATCTTTAATAATGTTTTTAATAAGTTCTGCATGTAATTCTGCAACTCTTTGTCTACCTTCTTCAGACATTATGAACTTGCAGTCTTTTTCTGTATCCATAAAGAAATTCTCAGTTAAGATAGCAGGACATTTAGTATACTTAATTATTTGATAGTTAGCTTCTTTATGTCCCCTACACTTCCATTCTGGAAATCTTTTCTTGAACATATCTACCATTCTATTAGCAATGGTATCTGATTTTGTTTTACCAGTAGAAGTAAAGACTTCCCAGCCAGTACCTTTACCAGCATTAGCATGTACTGAAATAAGGAAGCAATCTTTTTCAACATTTGTTCTCCTACATCTCGCGTTTAAGGATATATCAGAATCTTCTGGAACTAATATAGAATAAGGGATTTTATCCTTATCTAAAAGTCTAGCAATTCTCTTCACAATATCCCTAGTGAACTCCCATTCAAATAACTAGGAGCCATCTTTCCAAACAGGACTTCTCTTTCCAGGAGTTTCCTTACCGTGTCCTGCATCAAGTAATACTTTCTTAATCATTGTGGTCAATTGTAGATAAATAATTTAAAGAATCCTCAAAATTTAAGAACCATTGAGAGTCTGTTAACTCTTGTTTCTCAACAAGGATTACAAATACATCACACAGTAGAATCACTGCTTTAGATAATTGTTTTAAAATCCATTCTTTCATAGTCATTCTTCCTTACTTGGAACATATAAAGTACAAACACATTTGTCATGCAATCTATATTGCTCACATGGACAGTGCTTGTCTCCAGTATCTTCATGATGACAAGGACACTTACCATTACATCTATTGATGCCTCTGATGATTCCTTGCACTATCTTTTCATTAGGGTTTAAAATAAAACCTTTCTTACATCCTTTCTTAACTGTTTCTAAATCAATAGAATGCTCTTGCATAACCTTTTCTTTTATCATGTTCTGCACCCTTATTTGCTCTTTCAAAAGTCTCTTCAAAAAGTACTGTCAAATCATCAAGAGTAGTATCTGGGTTATTCCAAGCTGCTTTGAAATCAACAACAGGAAATAATCTACCTTCTCTTTCCCTATCTCCATACATTTTGTCTGTATAAGCAGCAATTTCTTCATAAGACTTCTTTAGTCCTACATTATTAGGATATTTCTCATGTTCTGCTTTTGCTCTTTCTAAGAGTGCTTTTTGTTTGTTATAGCCATCCATATAAATGTCCTGACCATTGTTAATTACCCATAAGAAGTAATCTACTTCTGGGTATTTACCTGGCTTATTGTTTTTAAGCCATTCTTTATAGTGTCTAGTTCTATCTCCAAGCATTTGGAAAAGACCAGTAGCACTAGATGTAGTACTAGAAGCATTTGTGTCAAAGCTAGATTCTTGCATGATATTACCCATCATAGCAGCAGCATTTCTTCTGCTTACTCCTTTTTCCAATAAGTAATTCCACAAGTCTGCCATTAAATCATATTTAGCAGGAGAGAAGTATTGTTCATTACCAATTCCTTTTAAATAAGATTCAATATCTACCTTAGCTTTAAATGGGGTATTGTCTTTATTGACATTACCACCAACTTCTAATTTCCTAATTGGTGTATAAAATGTACTCATATATTGTATAATTTAGTCGCCCCTGAGGGACTCGAACCCTCACTTCTTCCAACAGAAGGACATGGTTTTAGAGACCAGCACACTACCATTATGTTAAGGGGCAGAAAAATCCTCCAATAAGGAGGATGGATTATTCACAAACTTTATCTGCAATTGCATATCCTGCTAAAGCACCTAAGCCAGCCGCTACAACTGTAAATAACCCTACATACCAGGTAATTGCAAATCCCACAAGTGCGAGGATAACAGCTCCTGCACCACCAACCAGCTTTTGCCAGTTTTTCTTAAACCATTCTTTCATAACTTCTTAACTTTAATTTATCATTCTTAATTTCTGTAAGAGCTTGCGCTATCTTGAAGTAAGCATCATCTCTTACCTTATCTCCTAGTAAGTGTTGATAACAGTATAGTATACAACTTTCTAGGAATTCTATTTCATTTAACTGATTCATATTTATCTATCATTGTTGCCATTCCACTTAATCCTATAAAGAACCAAGTTGGAACCATTACTAAGCAAATAATTGCAATAATAAAAAATACTAAACCTGCATACCAGGCATAAGCTAAATCCTTAAAATACTTTCTCATTTCTTTCTACTTGCTACATTTAAAATATAATCTATTGCTTCAGCTGCATAAGCAAACTTAACTCTTAATACAATATGAGTAAGAGAACTTACTATAATTGTACCATTAACATGGTTAAATACTACTTTAGGCCATCCTTTCTGAGAATATACCTGGCTGAACTCTTTATCTTCTCTAATATACCCAAACATTATGAGTAATTCCTTAAGATTATTTACATCATTCATAACACATTAGTTTAATAATTATGATGCAAAATTACTATAAAATTAAGCAATAAAAAACCCAAACTATTAAAAATAAATTTAGCCCCCTCATTGTGTAATGAGAGAGCTAAATTTTTTGGTTATGCTCCACCTGAATGAGAACATCCTTCTGGAACAGATGAAGATAGTTGATTTATAGTATGGAATCCTGTACTATCATAAGTAAATACATGCCACCAAAGTTCACCGTTTTCTACAGTTGGTGGGTATATTGTTTGAGATGTACCATCATCAAAAGTTACCTCAACTCTAGCCCCCATACTTGAAATTGTGCCACTTCCTGTATAGAAATGTACATAAAATTTAGTAGTATATTTATTATTATTCCAGGTACCAGACCTTAAATATAAAGAAGATGTTTCTACTGCATAATCTACATCAGCATGTTTATAGTGAGTTCCAGCTCCTGGTAAATCATCAGTATCCAATGAAATATATGCATTGTCTCCTACTGGCAATTCAGTATTAACATGTCCGTCTGCATAGTTAGCATATGCCGTTTTTGTATGAGGATTATCATCTTCATTCCACACAATCAAATGACTATCAAGGTCTTGACTTGTAGGAGGTTTGCCATCACACCATTTTAGAATAGCACTCATGAATGCTCCAATAAGATAAATAATCACATCACCATCTATACTTGGTACTGTAAATGTAGTATTTTTATATTGATTTTGTTCATCAACAAATGTAACAGTTCTACCAATCCAGATGCTGTCAAATATAATTTTAGAAAAGTCAGAACTGTATGAAATTCCATCTGTTGTAATTCCTTGTGAATTAGATAGAACTGTTGCACCACCATATGTTATAGAAGTATAATGATTATCGTGAGCATTACCAGTATTCTGTTCTATAAATTGTATTTTACAACCTTTAGGATATAAATATTTCTTACAAATCATTTTAATATTGGGTTAAAAAACAAACTCCTGGAGTTACCAGTTCTTAATGTGAAATCATTTAACTAAGGTACTACAAGTTGCCAAGTATTTGAAGAAATTTTGGTAGCTGTCACAACTGTGGTTTTAGTTTCTGATATTGATATTGGGTCAGTAAGTAATTCAAAACCATCAAGAATATCAGTATCTGAGGTTGTTATAGTAATAGTATCTCCATAACCAAATCCTGTATAACTAGCATAACCTGTCTGGGAATCATAAAGGGGTTGAGAAGATTCTCCTCCTGAAGAAAAACTTGTAGACCAAGTTTGACTCCAAGCTTGCCCATCTAATCCTATAGCTGAAAATGTAAAAGAATAAGATGTCTTATCTGTCTATAAACTACCTTTTAGCCTAGACCTGTTATATCTAAATATACCATCTCTAGTTAACTTGAAAGTATTAACAACATCAGAAGAACCAATAGTACCAGAACTGTTTGTTTGAGATGAATATGTGTAACCAGATTTAGCGACATAAGAAAAAGTAAAGTAATCTCCTGTGTGTACAATAGTAGAGTTATTAGTAGCTACATCTCTACCATTAACTCTAATTGTATAACTGGTTAAAGCTTTTAAACAACCAGCAGCAGAGAGATTATACCTATATAATTGATTAAATGTTGCATAATAATCTTGGTCTTGTGTTACTATTGCAATAGCTGGATTCCAACCATTGAAGGTATAATCATATATGGAATCACTAGCTTTCGTTGGTGTAGCACCTTTATAAGAAGGTGTTTGACCACTTACATAAGTTTCTGTATCTAAAAGTGAGTCACCACCTGACAAGGATTGTAACCATCTAATTGTATATTCTGCAAAATTATATAAATATTTCTTTGAATATAACATTACTTTGTGGGTTTAATAGTTATTTCTGGAAGTACATTACCAGGAATACCAATATGTTTAAGTTTACTTAATTTATTGAGTCTATCTTTATGATAATTATAAGCTTCTGGATTCTTTTTCTTATAAAAAGAATATGCTGTTTCATTACCTAAATCAATGTTTACAAGGTCTGGTGTAATTACAGTAGATTCTGAACCAAGAGAACTTGTAAATGTATAATTCTTATCTTTACCTGTATTTGTAAGAGATGTGATTTGATAGCTCATTTTATTAGGATTATTTGATAACCATTGATATATAATAGAGTTTACATCATATGGTGCCAAACCTCCTTGCTATAATTTATAAGGTTTATAATATGTCATTATTTAAAAAGTTTAATTATTTTACTCCACAAAGAAAGTTTATCTTCAGCATTTTTCCATGCTTGTCTAGCTTGATTTAACCACATTTCTTTAGAATCAAAATCCTAGTCTTCTTTAAATCCTCCCCATTCATATGGGTCAGCCATGTAAACTTTTGGTTCTGTTTTAGAACCTATTGCTGGCCAAGTTACTTTATGTGTTGTTCCTCTAACACTTTTAGGTGTAATTAAAACAGTAGTATCACTAGGTGTAGCAGATAATAATTGTATGTCTGCCTTGATTGTATCAGTGGTATTACTATTTGACTTAGTGTACCAAGTTTGTTTTGTTTTACTCATATCTGTACATGTATAAATAGTTATCTTCTATTTCTCCTTCTTCAAAGCCTAATCTCTTATAATAGGCAATTAACTTACTTAAATCTTCCTTAACTCTCAAGTAAGGAATCTTACCAGGGTATATACTAATTGCTTTTTCCAGTAAAAGCCTGCTATAACCCCTCCCCCTCTCTCCTGGAAAAATCCAAAGGTCAGAAAGACATACATATTTAGGGTCATCACTAAACACACTAGCTCTTATCATACTCAACATACTTTCTGTAAAGATATAAGTAGTGTGCATATCTCCCCAATCTTGAGTGTGTGTTATAAATTCCATATAATATAAAATTTGGGTACAAAAGTACTATAAAAAGAGTAAAAGAAAAAGTCAAAATAATAAATAATAAAATAAGCTTCTCATTGATAAATAAGACTGTTAATCTCATCTTTTAGTAAAAGAAGTATAAGTAGCCCTCACACATGTGTGTGCACATGTATATATAATAAGGTGTAAAATAATGAGCAAAAAGAGGTGTTTTTGTGCAAGATTGTGAGCAAAAATATACAAGATTTAAAATTGTATATATGAATTAGATGTGCAAAGTGTATGGTAATCGGCCCCCTCCCCTCAACGGAGGAAAACCCAAAACTGAATCCTCTTTTAATTTTACAATCCAAAATAAAACCATTATGAGACTCATTGGCATTCACAGTGGAGACTGCATTATTTGCACTGACTCTACTAGACTTATCTTTGTGGTTAATCCCACAAAGCGTTTTGACTACAACTCTAACCTTGCTACCTTAAAGGTTATGGCCATAGATATGGCATTGAAGGGAGAGTTAAATCCTGCACGCTCTTTGAAGAAGTTGCACACTATTGTGCACTTACAAGAGGAGCAGTATGCTTTGGTGCTTAGAGCAGCAGAGACACACAATGCAGAGATATTTGAGAGTGTGGCAGAGATGATTCTGCCATAATCTCTGAGCCTATGCTTCCTTGATTGGGGGCATAGGCACTTATTTATTTAGTTAACTGAACAGTGTCCGCATTGGGCTGTTCTAATTATTTACCTTTTTAAACTAGTTTTAATATGAAATTAGATGAACTGAAAGCCTCTGAGGCCAAGTTGGCTGCTATGGGCTACAAAATTGATGATGGTTCCAAGAACCTGAATCAGGCATTTATGCCTCAGTCTTTTGCTGAGGGAGATACTATTGAGTCTCTTGACACTGCAATGGTTGCCAATGATGTAGAAATCAATGGTGAGACTCGTACTGTGATTGGTGTAGTCTGCAAGATTACCAACAAAGCAGGTGTCAGCAGAACTCAGGTTGTTGCTTACAACACTCTGACAGGTTCTCTGATTATGGAGAAGAATGCTCTGACCACTGCTCCTCGCAAGCCTCGCTTTGCTGCACTGTTTGGTGCTCAATTTGAGGAGGTTAAGAATGAGGAAGGTAAGACTGTTGGTCGCAACTTCCCATTCAACTTCAAGTTGAAGATTGACCAGGAGGTTGATGCATTCAACACTGTCTTCCAGGATGGTTCTACCATCTATGAGGATGAGAATGGTGCTAAACACTATCGCACTGCTGAGGAGCCTGTTAAGAAGGGCATTTCCACAGGTGCTAACTTGATTAAGCACTAATGAGGACACTTAGGACTGTAAAGGCATTCCACCATTGTGGTTGTGCCTTTACTCTCCTACCTCAACTTCCTTATGGGGAGAAATCAAGTATTAGTCCAACCTTAGGTAAGACTTCTGAGATACTAGGAGTACAGCCATATATTTTACCCACACTACAAGACAACAGGTATTACTACATCTTGTTAAAAGGTAAAGTTGTTATTGGTGCTATCTTATGTACAGAAGATGAGGAAGGTTAGACATATAGGTACAGGTTATTGGTTTAATCTGTACTTTCTAGGTTTGTTCATGATGGTTATTTAAGGTGCAAGGGTGTTTCTGTCTGTGAAGATAGAGCACCCAAGATTGGTTTTTGAGGTCTCATCTCAGTGTAATGGAATGGGCTGGTTGGCACTTGGCTGGAATCTCTTTTTTTATTTTCTCTATTAAGTTTAGTTCTATAAGTTTAGGTAAGTATAGTTAGAGTAAAGAAATTTTAGACAACCAGTAAAAAATTTTTAGGTAAGCAGTATTATTTTTTTAGGTAACCAGTAAAGAAATTTTAGGTGGTAAAGAAACTAGTAAAGTTTATTTTAAAAACTGACTGCTTATTTGATAATGAGGAGCTTAATTTAACATTATTTACTCTGGCTTTTTTCTTTTGTAAAAATGTATTACCTTTGCAGTATATTTTAAATACTATAATATTATGGAAGAAAGTAAGCAACATGTTTAGGTTCCAAGTATTCCTTCTCTTAAAGAAGAAGGTTTGAACAACATTGACCCTTATGTATATGCACTTATTGCAGATTGTAAGAATGCAGAAACAGGAGAGTCATTTCCAAGTATTGAATATTTGATGTCTAAAAGTAAGTTAAGTAAACCTACAATCTTAAATGCAATTAACAGACTTGAACAAGCTCATTATTTGCATATAAGAAAAACTTTTGGTAAACCAAATATTTATACTTTTAATCAAAACAAGAAATTTGAGATATTTTCTAGAGAGTTTCTTTATAATGATGCTCTCACTGCTAAAGAGAAAGCATATTGGATTTCTACACAACAATTTATGTTTAAAAATCCAGATTTGCACACAGGTAAGATAAGCTATAATACAGAAGTATTAGCACAAAAAATAAATTTATCTGTACCTACACTTATGCAAAGAGAACAATCCTTAATTAAGAAAAATATCTTAACAATAGTTCCTTTAGAAAAAAGAGATAATATAACAGGTTTAGAGAAACAAGAAAGAATCTATAATTATGATGAAGCTTTTAATATTGTAGCTCTTAAATTCATAGAAACTGATTCTAGACTTGAGAATTTGGAAAATACTAAGGTTGATAAAGCTGATTATGATAAGCTCTTAGAAGCTGTTAAACAACAACAACAGACTATTGAAGAATTGAAAAAGGAGTTGTACATGCAAAAGCCTCTGATTATGGGAAATTGTTAATAAAGCTTGACTTTGTTAAAGTTGTATGTGAGGTAAAGTGTGTAACTGACTGATACATAACACATTACAACCTTTCAACTTTCTCTTTTTCATCTCTCAGGCAGGGTCCAACTCGGGGCAGTTTGGAATCAGAAAAATTATTTCCTATTAAAATTATAGTCTTTTTAGATATGTTTAGGTGGGTTTAAGAATTTTGAAAATTTCAAATTGGTTGTTTTTCTCTTCTTTTGTAGGTTTTTCCAGTATTTTTCTCTTTTGAATATTTCAAACTTAGGTTTAACAGCCTGAGTACACATTTTTATATGTCACAAATTACTAAAGTCCTTCTGACCATTAACTTGGAGGGAGGCCTCACTGGAGCAGTGAGCAATGCAGGTTCTAAGAAAGAAAAGAACCGAATGAAGAAGTCACCTATGTGGCTTGGTAAAGGACCACTTCCTAAAGGGTATTATCACTCTCAGGAGAAGTACAATGAGAGACCTCAGACTCAGTGTATTCAGAAGGTCAGAATTTCTGAGGAGAATTATCGGGCTTATATTGCTCCTGTACCAAAGGAGAAATTTGAGACCAAGCAACAAGCAGCCAAGAGAGTTTGGTGGAACAAGTTAGAGCCGAAGCAGAGGCTTGAGTTCCATTTGGAACAAATTTCCTCTTCCCTTGGAGGTAAGTCTTACACTTATGAGATGATTGACTAATGGCAACTGGAAGTACTCTGCTTTGTAGACATGGCAGAATAAACCAGAAAGTTGCTATGCCTGTTAATCCTATTGGGTATATGTCTACTATGCCCAAAGGTACAGTTCTTGAACATTGTGTTAAGACTGGCAGGCCTGGAAGATTTGCTTATAAGAAGACTTATTGGTCTTCTATGGGTAATGGAAAGGTTATTAGAACTCAAGAATATTCAAATTGTGAATAGTCATGTTTAGTCTTGGTGTAATCTTGTGCATTATTGCCTTTCTTCTCTTAATCTTCTTATGTATTGTTTTGGGTTGTACTCATTATAATACTATTATAGAGATTGGAGATTACAAGGTATTTTTCCATCTTATTGGTACAAGTATTTTCAGTACTAATGGTGCTAAAGTAATTCACCTCTCTTATTGGGATATGATATTACTTTTGGTAGCTTTGGTATCATGTTCTATATTTGGACCTATGATTCTAGTTCTAGTTTAACTAGAGCTTGTTAGGGGTGTGTCTATTGGTTTAGGCACACCTTTCTTTTTTCATTCAATGTAGCCATTTTGATTGAACTTGCTTGCTTGTGATAAGTAGGCAAGGACTTACACTTGATAGGAGATTTTGGATTAGACTATCCGAGGCTGTTTTTATCCTATTATTGAACTTACAAAACAGTTGATTAGTTTAGGTTTTGGCTGCCCTAACAGACTGGAAACCGACATCCTTTAAGATTTAGGGTATTATAGGATGTATAAAAACAGAGTATATTAGCTCAGTTGGTAGAGCACTACAGAGATGTAGCGGTCGGAGGTTCAAGTCCTTCATATACTCCTTTGGTGAGAGTGGGGTTAGACTCACAAACAAAACAGATATGTGCTCACAGAATCTATATTACTAAAAAGTATATAAACTACAATGAGAGAACAATTTTTTGGACAAACTGGTTTGACTAGTACCAGTGCTAATCACACTGCTAATCTTGCTAAGGAGTTTATCCAATCTCAGAAGATGTATCTTAACAATCTTTGCTTTGTAGGTAAGACTACACAAGCAGGAGGTAACTCTTATGAGACTGGTGTTGCTACTCCAAGAGAGCAGTTTACTAGTATTAGTGTTGTTCTTGATAAGATTGCTCTTGCTACCCAGCTTATTGCTTGGTTAAGAGAAGCACTTAAAGAGAAGACTGATGCTTCTAACAACATCATGGATTTTGATGCTTGGTGTGTGGCTAATAAGGTAGAACTTACTAGACCTGTTAGGGAAGCTTATCTTACTGAAGCACAGGTTATTAAGTCTTGGGACATCAATAAGCTTAATGCTTATCTCCAAGCTCAGACTTATGCATCTGTAATTGGTGAATTTGTACATCCTGCTGGTCAGTATAGTAGTGCTAGAAAGCATCTTACTGATGTCATTGCTAATCCTATTGAGGTAGAAGGTACTGGTCAGGATATTACTGTTATTACCTATAACCCTGTTTATTCACTTGAAGAAGTGGATAAGAAGTTCTTTGAACTCCAGGGTTCTCAAAGGGAACATCAGGCTAAGTTTAACCAGTATCAGCATGAGATTACTTCTGCTGTAGAAGCAGACAAAGCTAAGAAAGACAATGAGTTTGCTAAGGCATATTCTGAGTATTCTAAAGCTTTTGATAAGGCTTATGCTGAATATACTGCTTGGAAGACATCTGAGGGTCAGCACATAGCAGACCTTAAGATAGTTGTTCCTGAGGCTCTTGCAGGTATCTACAAAGAGATTCAGGGACTTGGTAAGTAACATTCTGGATTGCCAGAGGAATTACTGTATATGTAAGTAAGTAAGTGTATCTGTATTACTAATAACACTGTTTTATCATAACTGCAAGTTATTCAGCCCTGATGTCTTTTTAGGAGGACTGGTCTCGGGGCTATCATGAGCTTTGGGTTTACCAAAGTGTTTTTCAAAGGAATATCAATAAAGAATCTTTTTCTTTGCTCTTGCTTTTGTAGATATTCCTTGCTTTTGTACTTGTTATTGTTATTGGTCATTATTACACTGAAAACTTACATAGCCACCCCCAGGGAGAAGTAGTTGGTTCTACTTCTCCTTTCTAGTGCAGGCATAACCAATGTACACTTACCCCCAAGTTAAGTATACATTCCTGCCAAAAGTGGTAAGCTTGGGCAGTTTCAAACCTCCTGATGTGCAGCTGAAAACTGGGTTGATGGAGGTTCTAACTTGTTTATTATGATTTTACAACACAATATTCTTTTTACTCTTAAAGATGGTTCAGTTAAGAAAGTCTCTACTTGTGTGGAGATAGGTTCTTTTGTTATACCAATTAAGACAGTTTGTGACTTTGATGCTATACCTATACAGGATGTAGTAAATATAGCCACAGAAACAAAGTTAGACCAAATAATTGAGTGCTAGTATGAAATACAAAAAGAAACTTGAGAAGCTTGCAGCAAGGCAGGCTTTTTATGAGCTGCATCCTAATAGTGCAGCAGGTGCAGGTGTAGCAAAGAAAGCTTTTAAGTTTACTAAACCTGGGAGTATTAAGTAATGACAAACAAGCAACTACAAAAACTTCTCTCTCATTATGCAGATGATGAAGAGATATTTATCTTTACTGGTAATTGGCCTACTGAGATGCATGAACCTGTTGTAGGTACTAGAATTCAGGATGTCAACACCAATAAAGGTAAAGGAAGAGATAAGTTAGGAAAATGCTATAATGCCATTGTTTTAACTACTGTCAAAAGCTAGGCATCTTAATGTCTCAAAGCTCAATTTGGCAGTAGGAGTATAAAGAGGTGACACAAAGCCAATTCCTCTTGGATTAGGTGTTCTAAACATCTCAAAGTGCAGTTGTGGCCGTTGGCACCATTAGAGTTGAAGAAGCCAAGACTCTTTGCTCATGTTTTCTTGGTTGAAAATGTGAGCTCTATGAAAACAGACTATGAAATTTTTAAGGAATTATCTCTCATACAGAAAACTTCTTTCTTAAAGAAGCATCCTGAATATGATAAAAGTTATTATGTCTCTTATGCTTTTAACAGAGATGGTTTTATGGGATTTGGTAGTACTACTTTAAGTGGCACTATACCTCTTCTACAGTATGGACCATCAAAAGGACATTTAGCAGAATATTTTGAGAAAGAGTTAAGAAAAAACTATTCTCATGTTGTCATAGTCAACTTTTGGGAGATATAACTATCCCTTCAGAACAATAGAAGGGTGTCAAGGAAGCTGAGGTTGTATGCTAGCTTAAAGCTAAAGCAGCATTCTAAGGTCGAGGTTGTGGATGAAAGTGTAGGTTTCCTTTTACTAAAAACTACTTGAGAGAGTTGCCAGGTTCCCCTCTCTCAGAATTACCTTACTGTCTGGAGTTAAGGTATGGGACAGTTTGAGTAGTGACTGTCACCTTTATTTGTAGTTCTCTACAAATCTTCTTAAGGTTGTCCAACAATGAGGACAATCTGACATGTGGGAAAGACCACAGCCTTATACAAAGTTTTGTTTGGAAGGTAATTCTTAGTTGCAAATAAGGATTATTGAGTAGGACATTATGGAGTAAATGTTACTAGGGTGACTAGTATATAATGACTAGTGTTTGTAGCATTAACTAGTAAAAACATCTCTAATTTAGCTCAAGGAAAGTAAATAGAGATATGAGGTATGAGTTTTGCTGAGTTTCTAGAGCTCAAAGTTTATAAGCCTCTTTACCATAACAGTTTACAGTCTGTTTAAAACTGTCCCTTTTCTCAATTAAAGTCCTATGAATATCCATTGTAGACTCTAATCTATATTATGGTAATGAAGGAAGATGTTTGGGTAAGAACCAACTTCATAGGCAATTAGTCAAGATACTTCTAGTCACAATTCTTGACACAAATCTACAAAGATGTGAGTAGGTTTTTATTTAAATTAAAAATTCAGACCTTTTTATTATAGTTAAAGGAAAATAACTTTAAAAACCATTAAAAAGTAAGACATGCATGGTTAACTCCCTCCTGTCCACGAGAGATTGTTTACTTCTTATAAGAATACTAGTAAAACTTATAAGTTTCTTTATCGTGGAGTCAATAGTTGAAAGATACAACTATAAAAATATATAAGGATATTGCAGAGTGATTACTAGATTAGTCAAGACTGTCATGAAGGCCAAGGTGGTGAGAATCCTCAATAATAGAGTCTTATATCCTTATTAACCAAGTTGAAGGACATACAACTTAAATAAACCCCTTGACAGTTGGTCGTTAGTAAATTGTACAAAGTGTGTAGAGGAATAGTGGAAAAAAGACACCAAGAGAGATGAAATTCTAGGCTCTCAATTTTTTATAACTTTAATTTTGTCTATCAGTTAAAACTATGACAACCCTATGATTGTTGTGGGATAGTAAATGGGAACTTATATAACCAAGCAAATTAAAGTTTTAATTTTATTAGATTAGTTTTATCTTTCTGTAATTTGTAGGTTGGGCGACCTTAAAAACAGATGGCTGATAGGAAAGACTATCAATTTTGTAATCCGAGGTAGGAAATTGTAGTAATACAAGAAGGTTAGGGATATAAAAATCCTTTACTAAAAGGATAATATATCATTAGGAAAGAAGTTGGGAATTGCGCAACTGTGTAGGATTACATTATTTTTACTTAAAAATTATATCTTCTCAAAGAATAAATAGGAGTAATTGCCCTATTCATGTAGCAAACCACTATTACACGCTTTGAAAACAGTATAGGAGAGATGTGGGAATCTCCTATACTTGAAGATATTATACTCTCCATTAGCTCAGTTGGTCCAGTAGCAATACACTCATAATGTAGAGGTCCCTGGTTCAAGTCCAGGATGGAGAACTATCAACATAACAGAAACAAGGCTGAGATACTAATAGGGAAAAGTGATAAGGCTAACAGAAACATTGTTGATATTTACAGTGGCAGAGTGGAACGCATAAGCTTAACTAATCATTAGGCAAAAACCATCAGAGGCTCATAACCTCTGGATAGCAGGTTGGACTCCTGTTGCCGCAACTAAAAACAGAAACAAATGAAAGCAATTAAAGATAAAATTGTAATGAGTGATGCATATTATTTTGTGCTAGCTTATTTGAATGCAACAAATTTTGCTCCTGTTCAAGCAAAAGGTTTTTGTAAAATTGACCAAAGAACAGGACATCCAATATTTAGAATGAATATGCTTGATTATGAAACATTCAAAGAATTGTTTTATGATGGTATGCATTGGATGTTAAGCAAATCACAAGAGTTGACATTAGAAAATATTGACAAATACAATCTTGAATAATATGGAAATCAACAAACAGTTATTTGAAGATGTACTTGCTGGTAAATTAGAGGGGAATTTTGTACTTAAAAATGGATTTAGAGTTAATAGTAGTAGACTCTGTAAAAAAGAAGGAAAAAGAGCTATTTATTGTTATTGGTTAAAAGGATTTTCTCCTTTATATACAGTAAATGGTATTCCTAACTCTATATTTGCTAGAAACTATACTATTGTAGATTTTATACCCAAATATCGAACAATAGATTTGGAAATGCTAGAATATTGCAGAAAAGATTTTGAGTTTTCACAAATGTTATCAAAAGCAATAAATAATATGAATACACTTGAAATTGAGATTCCAGAAGGAAAAGAGATTGACTGGAAAGAATCTGAAAAACAAAATAGGATTATTCTGAAAGATAAGCAGTTGACTTATAAGGATATTTGTGAGAAATTGTTTAAGTATAAAGAATTTTTCTTTACAAACAATACTGGAGTGATTCAAAGTAGTTCTCCTACTTCCAAAGAATATTTAGCTAATGCAGCAAATAATTCAACTTCCTATCATCAACTTGAGTGTATTCTTGCAAAAAATATGCTTGCTAATGTTGCAAAGTATCTAAATAATGGATGGAAGCCATCATATACCAGTGAAGGTCACTATGATGCCTGGATTTTATTCACAACTCCAGATAAAAATTACATAGGTACATTTAAAATAAATAATTGTAGTCAAAATAGTAATGTAATATTCAAGTCCTTTGAACTTGCACAACAAGCAATAAAAATCCTTGGAGAGGAAACTGTTAAACTTGCATTAGAACCTTTAGGAATATGATAATAGCACAATATATCTGTGGAGGACTTATTATTCTTTTATCACTAATTCTTATCGGTATTGGAATATATGTCATTTGTAAAGGAGAAAGAAATGGATTTCTTCCAATACTGTTAGGCATTATGTTTACTTCTCCTGGTGTGGTGATTATTACTGATAAACCTATTCCTACTAAACAAGATGTTCTTGATGGTAAAGCAATTTATCAGGAGAGTATTCACATTAGAAATAATGATACTATTAAGACTTATGAAATAGTATGGAAACAAAAGAATTAAAAATTACAATTCCTGAAGGACAAGAAATTGATTGGCAAGAAAGTGCTAAGCAAGAGAAAATAGTGTTTAAGAAGAAGGATACTAAACCAAGAAGTTGGGAAGAGTATTTGAGGTTAAACACTGGATTTGATGGTATAGGAATTGATTGGAATATAGTTGGTGGTATTCAAGCAACTGGATTACATCACAGAGGTAAAGCAATTGTTCCAACTAAGTATGGTGCTCCATTTATTGCCATGATGCAACTCATGTCTGTGAGAGAAGACTGGATTGGTAATTGGGAGCCTAATTGGAAAAATCCTGATACAAAGAAATGGTGTATTATCTTTGAATGTGAATTAAAAGTTAGCTACTTTTATTCTAATTCAAGAGCTTTATCTTTTCCAACAGAAGAAATGGCAGTGGACTTTATAAATTGCTTCAAAGATTTGTTAGGAATTGCAAAGTCATTGATTTAAAACAAATTACAAACTATCGGACAAGGCTTAGGCAGGTGATATTGAAGTGAATCAGGAGAATACTAGACTCAAAAGGTTTGGTGTAGGAATTCATTTGTACTGAATAGTTTCAATAAACAAACTGGTGGGATGCGAGTGGATAGTTTGTAGTTTTAAGTAACTAATTTTTCAAAAACATATGTTAATCTTGTTAAGACTTCTTTTTGTAATCCTAGGAATTGTATTATTTCCTATTTGGTTGATTACATGTCTAATCTGTGGTATTTACTCTATTCTTAGGTACATACTTGTACCATTTGTTTGGATAGCAGGTGGTGGAGATGTCACAGATGATTATCTTGAGAAGAGTAGTATGGAATACATTGATGAGTATCTCTTTAATGATTCTATCTCACCATGTTTTCCTATGTGGTATCCTTCTCTTCTAGAAAAAGTATACTCATATATCTATGAGTTGGATGAACAAAAACAAAAGAAAAAGAAATGAAAAAGTTTATTTCACTATTAGTTGTATGCTTGTTAAGCATTACACTATTTGCAAAGACAAACGATGCTGAGATTGTCAAGGAAGCATCAGGAAATTTTGTTGATGCTGTTAGTACAGTTCATCAAGATGTAAACACTGTAGTTGGTACAGTTTATAATGATGCTAAGTCTGTAACTACAACTCTTTATGAGGATGGTAAGGATTTTGCTAAGGACCTCTATCCAGAGGTAAAAGCAGCTGTTATTTCTATTGCTAAAGGCCTTGGAGTAGCAGCAGAACATCTTTACACAGTTTTGGTAAAGAAATATGTAGTTGAAGGACTTGTACAACTCATACCATTTATAATTGGTCTTATCTTGGTAATAGTTGGTTGGATAAAGACAGAGAAATACTTTAAGACTGCTGAAAAGATTAAGTGGCAGTGTCTTTATCCAATTAGTCTCTTAGTTGTTGGTGCTATTACTCTTTCTTGTGTAGATTATAACACAATGTTTATGGGTATCATCAATCCTGAATATGGAGCAATTAACTATATTCTTGAATATGCAAAAGAGATGATAAAATGATAAGGCAATTCATAAATTGGGGTCTTTTCATATTATTTATTGTTCTTAATGTACTTATCTGGAAACCTACTTGGATTTACAAAGAAAAAGGAACTATCTGTAGTAAAGTTGTTAAGACTGAACAAGATAGATTTATTGATGGTAATCCAACAGGTAGAAAGAACATTTCCTATGAATTTTCCTATAAAACACCTAAAGGAAGAACTGTCAAGGAGTCTGTAGACTATGTAGATGAACCTGATGGTTATGATAGGTATAAACTTAGGAAAATCACAGAAGAACATAAATATTATGGATGTAATGGCTGGATTATTTTTGGCAATATTCTCTTTATTATCTGGAGTGTTATTTGGTTAATCTTCTGTATATTCTCCACTTGTTGTTGGAGTGATATATTAGATAGAGGACTAACTCACTGTCATGAAGAAGATTGTTTCTTATACTTTATGTGTAGTGGCAAAAATGACATTAAAGAAGAATCTCAGAAAATAAGAGAATTCTGGGGGTACTAACCCTGGATGGCCCATTCTTCTATCGGTTAGGAAGGTAGGTTTTCATCCTAATAAGAGCAGTTCGACTCTGCTATGGGCTTCTTCCCATACAATGTCAAAAATTTGTCAAATTACAGGCAAGAAAGCCAAGAGTTCTTTCTGGGTGGTTAGGGTCAATTGAGTTTGGCCCTAATCTCTAAAAAATTAAACAACAATGAAAAAGATTATTATTTGTGCAATTTGTGTTCTTGGACTAATTTTGTGTGCATTTGGTCCTAAATTAAGAGGAACATCACAAAGAGTTGCTTCTGGTAGCAGAGTTGAGGTAGAAGAAGTAAAGATAGATACTTGTGTTTATCATGCTTTCTATAACTGTTACAATGGTACAGGAGGAATTTTTGTAATTAGAGTCAAATAACTTAAAAATCAAAAAATTATGAGTTTTACAATTTATGACATCAAGGCTAAAAATCGCCGTGGTAGAAGAGCAGGTTTGAATATGCCTAGGAGAGCTAACTGTAGAAAAATGACTAAAGCTAGAATAGCTAATGGTCAACATGGTTATCTCTGTCACACTGGTGGTATTGTGCCTTCAAAGTAAATAACAACTGAGTAATAAGAGTTCTAACTTGACAAAGAGAGTGAATGACTGTCTTTTGGATTGTAGCATATATTTTAAAAAAAGAATCAGTCAAGGATTCTCTCTTATTACTAAACTGGGGAGATGGTGAAATTTTTGAACAACCTCTTATGTATTTCTTCCTGAAAGGGATTGTCAACATGAGAGTTACTTCTATGGTTATACACGCTTTTTATTGGAAAAAAGATTCTCCTGGTTCGAGTCCAGGTCTCCCCACTTAATTTAAAAACAATTAAAAATATGAGTAATTTGCTTGCTTGTATTGTAGTAATTCTTCTTATAATCTTCTTTATAGGAATAATTGTACTACAAGTTCATGAAAAAGTTAAGAATTTCCCACAAAGTATTTATGAGGTAATTACCCCATTACATACTGGGATTCTTCTAGTTATCTGTGCCATATTTTCTGGTTTAATGGGTCTATTATTTGACTATAATTGCCATGATTTTTGGGCAGAATTCTTGTTGTTGATAGCTTTAGTAGTTATCTGGGATTTTATTGTGAAATGTATTGCTTGGTTAATCTGTAAAATTAAATACAAATGACTTGGTATTATGCACTAACTGGTACTGTTTATGCTATTTTTCTAATTCAGTTTTTGTTAGCTCTTCTTGGAGCTGATGCAGATGTGGATATAGATTTTGATGCAGATGGTACTGCTGATATAGGATGGTCAGACATTCTATCATTTAAAGGTCTTATTCATTTCCTTATGGGATTTGGTGGTTGGTTATCAGTTATGGGTTACAACAGAGGAACTCTTGTCTGGTATGATTACCTAATTGCCTTAGGCTTTGGTATCTGTTTCTTCTTATCTCTTTACTATCTTGGTAAGAGCATGTTAAAGTTGGAAAGTAAACCTACTCAACTAACAGGTAAAGACCTTATTGGCTCAGAAGCAATAGTTACAGTTGTATCAGCTGACTCTAATTATTACATTGGTCTGGTTGATGGTAGAGAATATATGGCAAAAGCCTGTAAGAAATTTTCACCTGGAGACAAAGTAGTAATTGCTGACTATGTTAATGGAATGTACATTATTCAATAATAAAATCAAACAAGTATGAATTGGACAATTTTTGCTGTAATTGCAGTGATTTTAGTAGTCCTAGTCATATCTGCTATCTGGCTTCTGTCCAGGTATCGGAGATGTCCTAGTGATGAAATTTTAGTAGTCTTTGGTAAGGCTGGTAAGAAAGAAGTAATGGTAAATGGAGAGAAGATTGAAACAATCTTACCTTCTAAAATTATTCATGGTGGTGGTACATTTGTATGGCCTGTAATCCAAGATTATAGGATGATGCAGTTGACACCTCATAAGATTCAACCTACTGTTACTGGTCTTTCTTCACAGAATATTAAGGTTACTATTCCTGTAACTCTTACCACTGGTATTGGTACAACTGATAATCTCATGCAGAATGCTGCTAGTAGATTCTTGAGTTCTTCTGTTCAACAGATGGATAATCAGTTGGAAGATATTATCATTGGTGAGGTTCGTTCCTTGATGGCTACAATGACCATTGAGGAAATCAATGCTGACAGAAATAAATTCCTGGATGAGGCCAAGAAAAGAATTGAGGTAGAACTGAACAAAGTAGGTTTCACTATCATTAACATCAATGTAGCTGACATTTCAGATAATGCTAACTACATCAACAATCTTGGTAAGAAAGCTGCAACTCAAGCACAAGCACAGGCTGAGGCTGACATTGCAGAACAGGAGAAACAAGGTCAGGTAAAGATTGCTAACACCCAAAAGGAGAAAGAAATCCAAGTAGCTGCTGCTGAAAAGGAGAAAGCTACAACTGTAGCAAAGACTAAGCAAGAAGAAAGAGTAACTGTTGCTGAGGTAAACAAAGAACAGGATATTCAACTTGCTGAGGCTGCTAGAGCTAAAGCAGAAGGTGTTGCAATTGCCCAATCAGAACAAGCTATTGCTGTTGCTAAAGCAGAGCAGAAAGCACAATCTGAGCAGGCAGCACAGGAATCTATTAAGCAGATTAACATTGCTAAAGCAAAGGCAGAAGCAGCAGCAAAAGCCGCAGCTGCTGAGCAAGCAAAAGAATCTGCTGTTGCAGAAGCTACACAAGAGAAAGAGGCAAAGATTGCAGAGTATGAGTCTAATAAAAGACAAGTAGCTGCTGAAGCTTCTAAGAAAGCAGGTGTAGCAGAGCAAATGGCTACTATTGATGTAGCCAAAGCAAAAGCTGAAGCTGGTAAAGCAGAAGCTGATGCACAAAAAATAACAGGCATGGCCAAAGTTGAGGCTGAAATGGCAGTTGCTCAGAAAGAGCAGGAACAAAGAATTAAGGTCAATGAGACTACTGCAAAAGCCAAAGAGGCTGAAATGCAGGCAACAATGATTGTTCCTACTCAGAAAGCAAAAGAAAAAGCTGTCATTGAAGCTGAGAAAGTAAAACAAGTAGCAGTACTTGAAGCAGAAGCAAAAGCTGCACAAATCTTGAAAGAAGCTGAGGCTCAAGCTGAAGCAATCAAGATTAAACAGTTAGCTGAGGCTGAAGGTAAAAGAAAAGTTTTACTTGCTGAAGCAGAAGGTAAGAGAGCATCTCTTATGGCTGAAGCAGAACAGCAACAAGCTATTGCACTTGCACCAGCTCTCGCATTTGAGAAGATGGTTCAAACAGCAGGTGGTAATCCTGATGTAGTTGTTCAGTACATGATGACTGACAAGTATGAAGGTATTGTAGGACAGCAAGTTAAGGCTCTTGAGCATATTCAGCTTGGTAATGTAAATGTGTATGGTGATGCCAACACAGGTGCACAATTCATGCAGAGTATGATTAAGAACTTTGCTCCTATGATGGATGGATTTAATGTAGGATTGAAAGACAAAGTTAAGAGTCTGTTCTTGGGCTCTAGTCCTAGTACTACTAATCCTCCTGTTACTGAAACAAAGGTGGAAATGCCTGAAGTAAAGTAAGTTAGGTAACTAACATGAGAACTGTAGTGAGGAAGCATACCATAAGAACTGCTCCTCACTCTTTCTCTCTGACCCAGTAGCTCAGTTGGATAGAGCAACAGCCTTCTAAGCTGTGGGTCGAGTGTTCGAGTCACTCCTGGGCCACATAAAACAAAAACAATATGAAAAAGGAAATAATTGAAAAATTAAAATCTCATAAACTTTTTAGAAATCCAAACATTATTAGTAATTTAGTGTTTGAACCTCTAGAAGTTGATGAAGAAAAGAAAACAATTAAAGTAAATTGTATTGATAGAGTATCAGGTTATTCTCATATAGAAGTATGGGATGATTGGGATATTACTCTCAATGCTTTTCTACTTGGTGAATATAAATTTCTTTAATATGGGATGTCATACATGGTTTTATGTTTATCTTGAACAAAAACAAAAGGAATTAAAGGAAGAATATTTTAACAGAATAGTAGATGGTGCTAGATTACTGTTAAAATTATATAAAGAAACAACTGAAGAGGAATGGAATAAAGATTTTACATCTTATGAAAAGGATGATAATAGAGCTTATTGGAAAGATAAGACTTATCCTGAATGTAAATCTTTATCAGAACTTAAAGGTTGGTCTGATAAGAGTATACTTGAAGAAATCAAGCTTGCACAAACAAAAACTTGGCAAGAGTATAGAGATTTCTTCATTGGTTTAAACTCTTTACTTGTTGAAAGTCTTGAAACAAATTGTCATTGTCTAGAAGATGTAGCAAATTTGTTACCTGAACAATTGCATAGTGTAACGGGTCTTAAATATAAGAATGGTAAAGTTTACATAGATGCTAGTTCAGAAATTGCTGATAAATATCTATCTAGAAGAATATGTGACATCTTTAGAATACATGATTATAGTGCAAAACCTTGCTACAGTGTAGCAGATTGTGTACAAAGATGTAAAGAACATAATGTTATTCTAAAAGATGAAGAGTTTCAAGAATTAAAAGAATGGTACCAGGAATATCCTGATACTATGATTACTTTTGGTTAATCTAAGGAGGGTTGTCACAGAGAGGGTTACTTCGTTTTATTAGCTCATTTGGTAGAGCACAAAAATTGGTAATTTTGGGGTACCTTGTTCAACTCAAGGATGAAACTTTTATATCCCTTTCTACCTCTCTCCCTCCTTTTTACTATAAAGCAGGTTGTCAAATATGGAGTTACTTCTTTTAGCTCAGCTGGATAGAGCATTTGCCTCCTAAGCAAAGTGTCGGTGGTTCAATTCCACTAAAGAAATCCTTAAACACTCTATATTATTTCTCCTGCTTTTCCCATAGGGGATGTCAGTGTAAAGTTACTTCTATAATTAGCGTCATGGTTTGCCAATAACTGAAAAATACTTTGCTCTTTTTCTCCCCTTTTTACAATAGGAGAGGGTGGAGTTAATACCTCATCCTCTTTCTTATTAGGGCCTATTTGGTTTTGACAGCATTATATGATTAATGGGAACATGCAAAGAGAGTACTGCTCTAAATTACGGTACAAAAAATAAATGCTAGCAGAAGAAGACCTGTTAGATTGGTTGCCTAAGCTTAGGCTTACTTAACTGTAAACTAGCTTATTATGGCATAACCTGGGTAATTATACCTGGAAACAGAAAATAATTGACATTGTGGAAAGACACATTTAACTTTCTTCAAAGTATAAATGAAGTGGTGGAGTGGCTAGTTGCCAAACCAATTAGCCCCTGTGGGTAAAGTAACCACATTAAAAAGAACTAAGCATGTAAAGTTTCCTATTAGTTGATATTGTTGGACCTGGGTTCGACTCCCAGTAGGTCCACTGGTCCTTGAGGTTTTTGTTTCTCTGTTAGTTTTTCTACGATTTTTCCTAGCAGAGTTTTTGTTTTTCCTCAAGAGTAGGTCTCTCCATCCCTATATAAAAAAGATGGTATCTATATAGACATAAGTCCACAATTAAGGAGGTCATTGTAGTGATACAGAATAGGCAAAAGCTATTTGTCAGAGAGCCTTGCTCACTAGGTTAAGACAAACTACATAATAAGCTAGAATAAAAGTATGGAGACTCAGAGCACCTAGTATGGCAGTCTATAACCATAGGTATTTATATACTTTATTTTACTGTGTTTGGGCAAACACTTGAAACGGCATCCTAGTTTGGAGGTTTAAAAGTTAAAACCTTCTGCGAGCATAGGCATCCCTTCACTGGGAAAGTTATGCTCAACATCTGGTGTTAAGTAGCACCTAAAATATACTTCTTATGTGATTCAATGGTTAATATTGTGTTTTTGTTTGCGCGGTGACTCTAGGCAAGATGGGTTGTGAAACTAGTCTTGCCACCTTCTTTTTCTAAAGTTTATGAAAAATGTAAAAATATATGCAAAAACAGTTGAAGATGAGGCAATGTTACAAATTCAAAACATGTCTTTATCTGATGCTTATGGAGAATGTCCTGTAAGAATAATGCCTGATTGTCATGCAGGTGCAGGATGTACAATTGGTACTGTAATAGGTATTAAAGATAGAGTTGTACCTAATACAGTTGGAGTAGATATAGGATGTGGAATGTTGGTTGTTCCTTTAGGTAATATTGAGATTGATTTAGCAGCTCTAGATAATTTCATTAAAACTGAAATACCTTCTGGATTCAATATCAATGAACAGTTTCTTGGTAAAAGTTTTTATCATCCTAGTACACTTACTCAATTTAAATGTCAAGAAGTTATAGATGCTGATATGGCTTTAAAGTCTATTGGTAGTCTTGGAGGAGGTAATCATTTTATTGAAGTTGATATAAATGAAAATGATGAAAAATTTCTTGTAATTCATACTGGTAGTAGAAATCTTGGTGTAAGAGTATGTAAGTATTATCAAGAAAAAGCTATAAAGAGTTGTAAAGCAAAGAGAACTGATTTTATAGAAATTATTAACAGTCTTAAAGAACAAGGAAGACAGTCTGAAATCAATGCTACTCTTGCACAAATTAAAGCAACTCAATCACCTTTCAATGCTGAATTGGCATATCTTGAAGGTAAAGACCTTGAGGATTATCTTAATGATATGAGATTATGTCAAGGATATGCTTCTTGTAATAGAAGAGCAATTGCTATTAGAATTCTTGATTTCTTAGGACTTTCTAATCTTCTTTCTGATTTCTTAGAAGGACATGATAAATCTTTTACAACTATTCATAATTATATTGATTTACCACATAAGATTCTTAGAAAAGGTGCTGTGAGTGCACTTAATGGAGAAAAGCTTATTATTCCTATTAACATGAGAGATGGTTCTCTTATCTGTATAGGTAAAGGTAATCTTGATTGGTTGTATTCTGCACCTCATGGAGCAGGTAGACTTATGTCTAGAAAGAAAGCAAAAGAAAGTCTTAAAGAAGAGGACTTTATTGAAGCAATGAAAGGTATTTATACAACTACAGCAACTAAAGATACTATTGATGAAGCACCTATGGTATATAAACCGATGGATGAAATCATGGAGTGTATCAAAGATACTGTAGATGTTGTAGATATTATTAAACCTATATATAATTTTAAAGCAGCAGAGCAATGATAAATAATCAAATTGATAAACTTATCATGGAGGCTATGAAGTCTCATGAGAATGTAAGAAAAGAGGCTTTAAGAGCAATTAAAGCTGCTTTCTTATTATGGAGAACTCAGAAAGAAAATGTTAATAAACCATTTACTGATGAAGTAGAAATTCAAATCATCAAGAAAATGGTAAAACAAAGAGAGGATTCTATTGAGCAATTTAAACAGGCTAATAGAATGGATTTAGTTGAGGCAGAAGAAGCACAACTTAAAGTTCTTAAAGAGTTTTTACCAGTAGAAGCAACTAGGGAAGACATTTTGAAATGTTTCAATGATGTAATTGGACAAGATGGTTTTGAGCCTGTAAAGAAGAACATGGGTGTCATTATCAAAACAATAAAAGGTTCACTTCCTAATGCTGATGGCAAATTAGTTGCAGAAGTTGTACAAGAATTTTTAAACAAATGAAAAAGACATTATTTGTTTTTAATATTCAAAGTATTTCTGATGTTATTACTAATAGTTCTAGTGAACTGTTTGTTTTTGACAATAAAAATACTGTTGCAGAAGTAATAGCAATTCTTGATAGTATTTATCCTAATTGGTCAACTGAGTATAATGACCCAGTTCTCCTTAGAGATGCAGATGATGAAGAGGTTGAAACCTACTTTGATTATAGTATGGCTTATTCAGATATTGAGGATTATGGTACATACTATAGAGAAGAAGATGGAAACCCCATTGAGTATGCTAAAAAGAGAGCTAAGACTTATAAATCTGCAATAACTAAGTTCCTTAAAAAGAATTGGAATCTTGATGTAAAATTCTCTGATTTCTACAAAGATGCAGATGATTGTTATAAGAAGTTTTTACCACACCATATGGAACAATTCAGAGGTTCTCTTAATATGTGGTGGTATCCTCAAATAACTGATTCTGGACTTTCTATGTTAAGAGAAAAGAATGGTGACAGAATTCTTTTGTTCTCTAAGGATGAGAATCCTAATTGGGATTATCAAGAAAAGTTAATGGAAGTAGCAGAAAGGTATCATTTAGGATGATTACATTCATTATACCTATTCAAAGTATATCTGACATAATAACCAATAGTTCATCTGAACTCTTTGTAGCATTTGCAAATCCTGAACAAGAATTTACTAGTACTATTGTTGCTAAGAAATTACAGGAAATTTGGGATAATGATGATAAAAAGAGAGAGGAGCTTTGGAACCAATACTGTAGTAGAGGTAAAAATAACTGGGATAAATATGATGAAGCTTTATACAAGTTAGGACTTGATGAGTCTTCAGGTGATGCAGCAGAATGTGAAGTCACTACACTTTCTTATAAAGATATTGCTCATGATGTTAAAAGACATTTCAGGGGTAATGTTGATAAGAAAAATGGTTTGTTCTTACAAATTAGAATTGACCATAATAGAAGACATTCAATTGATTGGATTAGAAATAATCTGTCTGTTGTATCTAGTTACAGTTGTTAATTATGAAAGATTTTACTCACTTTGGTATTAAACAGAGGAATTTTTCAGAATATAACTATAATGCTATATGGCAAAATCTAAAAACAGTAAGATTAGGACAAGGAGTAGCTCAAGAGTTACCACCTATCTGTTCTGAGTTTTATGATGTAAGTCTTGGTACTAAGTGTAATCTAGAATGTCCTTTCTGTTATACTAATGCATTACATACAGGTGTATTCTATAAGGATGTATGTGAGAAAGCAAAAAAGTTCTTTGGAGAGATGGATGAAAATTCCAAACCTTTTCAAATAGCAATAGGGAGTGAAGGTGAGCCAACAATTCATCCTGAATTCATTCCTTTCTTACAAACTATATATAACTTAGGAATAGTACCTAACTACACTACCAATGGTATAACTCTAGCTTCTGAAGACAATAAAGAATTGTTGGAAGCAACAGAGAAGTACTGTGGTGGTGTAGCTGTAAGTGCAAACACTTGGAATGAAAATATCAATAAGACTTGGAAGAAAGCTGTTGATAATTTAAAAGGTATAGACATTAACATTAACATTCATTACATAATTTCAGATAAAGCTTCTGTTGACAAATTTGTCAGTGAAGTATATCCATATGTAAATGATATATTGTATTTTGTTCTATTACCACTTATGCCTTCTGGTAGAAGTGTTTGCAAATATACACAAGAAGAATTTGAGTATTTGTTAAGTAAAAATTTAAATTGGTCTAAAATAGCTTTTGGAGCACATTTCTATGACTTACTTAAACAACAAAATAAAATCAAATGCTGGTTGTATCCTCCTGAGAGTTTCTCAAAGAATTTAATTTTGGGAAATCCTATAAAAATAACAAAAAGTTCTTTTCACAAAGAGCCAATCTGGCAAAAAGATGTATGAGAAGTGGTGTTTTCTGTTTAGACACTTATATGGAACCCTTTGAGCGGGGTCAGTGGAAAGACTACAGAGAACCTCAAGGAGTTCTTGTAATGAAGGATGATTATGGTATTATATTACCACCTGCTCCTCCATTTAGAGCTGCTTGGGGAGTTCCTGGAAGTAATGAAAGACTCATTACTGATGTGGAAACTATCAGTGGTCTTGGAGCTACTTTAAGAATGCATGAAGTTCTAAAAGATAAAGAATATACTGTTCAAGGAGAACCTTTCTCTTATTTTAAAGGTTCACCTGCTGCACAAGGAGCACTTAACTTAAGTTATGGTTCTATTGGTAAAGGTAGATGGTATGTTCCTAGTAAGATAGAACTTAACATGGTATTCTTTAACAATTGGTTAGAGGAAATAAATAAATGCTATCTAGTAATGGGTATTCCAGTAATCAGATATGGTTATTATTGGAGTAGTATTGCTAGAGAAGGATACCAGTCTAATGCCTGGTATGTGTACCAGAGTTACGCTGACTATGCTCTCTGGGACAATGGTAGCAAGCGTTACCAGGATGGTGTGCTGGCCTGTGCTTCTTTTATCCTTTAATCTTGTTACCGACCCACTCACTTTAATGAGTGGGTAAATAAATATAAACTAACAATATAGACTTATGAAATATAGGTTTTTAGCTAAAGAAACAACTGAAGCTCTTATAAAGTATTTACAATCTTGGTTTGAACAAAATGGACCAGGATGTAATGCTGTAATAGGTATATCAGGAGGTAAAGACTCTACTATTGCAGCAGCACTCTGTGTAAAAGCTTTAGGTGCTGAAAGAGTCATAGGTGTATTGTTGCCAAATGGTGTTCAACATGATTTCAATATAGCACAGAAAGTGTGTGAAACTCTTGGAATCAAGAACCTGTCTATTCCTATTGGGACTATCTTTGAAGAATTCCAGGATAGATATAAGATGGCAAATGTACACAATACTCTTAATGAAGTAACTGAGCAAGCAAGAATTAACTTAGCTCCTAGAATTAGGATGACTATGTTAAGATATGTAGCACAAGCAAATAATGGCAGATTGATTAACACTTCTAACTTATCTGAAGACTGGGTTGGTTATGCAACTGTTGATGGAGATAGTGCAGGAGATGTATCACCATTATGTATGCTTACTGTACAAGAAGTAAAAGCTATTGGACATGAACTTGGACTTCCTGCTGAACTTGTTGAGAAAGTTCCTGAAGATGGACTTGTTGGTACATCTGATGAACAAACACTTGGAATCACTTACAAAGATATAGACACCTATATCAGAGAAGGTGAAGGAAGTGCTGAAGTAATTGAAAAGATTAACAAAAAGTTTGAAGCAAACAAGTTCAAGATTTATAGAATGGCAAGTATGCCTTGCTTCTGGCCTGAAATTGAAATGTTGTTTGACTTAACTGAAAAGCCTACCAATGTAGAGATAATGTCTCTAGGTATGGCTAAAGACCCAAGATTCCAATGAGAAAGGTTCTTATTTTGATTGATTGTCAAAATGATTTCTGTGCACAAGGTGGTGTTTTGGCAAATAAAGAGTCTATTGCAATTGCAAAAGACATTGCTAAAACATTACCTGAGCTTATTTCTGAAAAAGGTTTTGACTATATTCTTGCTACAAGAGATACTCATTATAGGCAATCTTATGATGTCACAGTAGAAGGTAAACATTTACCTGTTTTACATTGTATATGTGAAACTGCTGGTTGGTGTCTAAGAGATGATATTATGGAAGCTCTTGACAATTGTCAAGTTCCTAAAAAGTTTATAAACAAACATACATTTGGTTATAACAATTGGGAACAAATAATTGGTTCAGATAAGTCAGAAATAAGAGAGTTCTATTTAGTAGGATTCTGTACTGATATTTGTGTTGTTACCAATGCTCTTGTTCTCAAGACATTATACCCTAATTCAGAAGTGTATGTCTATGAAGGACTGACAGCAGGTGTAACTCCTGAAAAGAAAGAGGCAGCTATTGAGACAATGAGAAGCTGCCACATAAACATTATTTGATATGGACAATATTGTTGAGATGGCAAGTTTTATTGCAGGTGTAACAGTTGGTTTCGCTTCAATGTTTCTTTTCTTATGAGTGAAAATGCTAAAACAAATATAACTATAAGTTTCAATCTTCCACTTATTTTAACAATTGCTTTCTTTATTGCTAAGGTGACAGAGAAAATTGATTGGAATTGGTGGTGGGTATTTAGTCCTTTGTGGATTACTGGAACTTTAGTTGTTTTAATGTTTATAATCTACATAATTATTCAATGCTTTTCGTCAACAAAATACCTGTAAAGGTAGAACATTTCCAGGATGGTACTCAAAAGATAAATATGCCAGATTTTGGTGTAAATGCTTTTCATATAGTATGGAAGTATCATTGTGATGAAGAATTAGTCACATTGATATTTGTTTGTGGTTATCTCAGAGATAATTATCAAGACTGTACTATATCTCTGGAAATGTTGTATGTTCCTAATGCTAGAATGGACAGAGTAGAAGAAAGAGGAGATGTCTTTACCCTTAAGTATTTCTGCAATGTTATTAACAGTTTACAGTTTGAAAGTGTAACAGTTTTTGATACTCATTCAAAAGTAACTGATGCTCTAGTTGATAGGATGTGTAAAATACCAACTGATGTATCATTGAAAGAAGCCCTTGATGTTATACATAGTGGGATGTTTGATGATAAATTCAGTAAGGTTACAATTGTATTTCCTGATAGAGGTGCTTATGATAGATACAGTTCTCTTGAAATCTTAAAGCCTTTTAGAAAGGTAATAGGAAACAAATCAAGAGACTGGAAAACTGGCACTTTGCAAGACCAGGAGCTATATGGAGTAGATACATTGGAGACAGGTATTCCTGTTCTGATTATTGATGACATATTATCCTCAGGTGGTACCATCTGTAAGACTATTGCAAATATCAGGGAAAAAGTGAATTGTCCAATTTATGTATATGCTTCCCACTGTGAGAATAAACTTATAGAAGATAATACAGAGAATTGGCAATACATTCTAAGTAATGTAACAAAATTGTTTACAACAAATGGGATATATTCTCATGAAATTGAAAAGGTTGTGATATTATGGTAGCAATAAACCCTGCAAGTATGTTGGATAATGACCTCTATAAGTTTAGCATGAGCTATGCTTATATGAAGTTATTTCCTGAAGCAGAGGGTACATTTGTTTTCTGTGATAGAGGTAAAACAGAGTATACTGCTAAATTTGTAACCGCTTTGCAACAAGAGTTACATAGACTGGCAGAAAGAATGTTGTCTAATGCAGAGAGACAATGGTGTGTACAAAACATACCATACATTCCTGAGTGGTATTGGGAATGGTTAGAGTCTTTCTATTTTAATCCAAACTTAATTAAACTTTCCCTTGAGAAAGATGGTGAGTTGAAGATTGAAGTTACAGATAAACTTTATAAAGTTACTCTGTATGAGGTACCTATTCTCTATACAGTTGCAGAAACATACTATAAAATCTATGGTAAATCTCTAACTGTTGACCAGTATCAAGAGATATGTAGAAAAACTGAAGAGAAATGTAAGATTGCTGAAGAAGCAGGATTTAAATTCTCTGAGTTTGGTACCAGAAGAAGATATAGTTATGAAGTACAAGATACAGTTGTAGCTGTTTGTAAGAACTCTACATCCTGCGTCGGTACTTCAAATGTACATCTTGCAATGAAATATGACATGAAACCTATTGGAACTGTAGCACATGAATGGGTAATGTTTCATGGTGCTATGTATGGTTACAATGAGGCTAACTACATGGCATATAAAAACTGGGTAAAGGTTTATGATGGCAATCTTGGTATTGCTTTAACTGATACCTATACTTCTAAAGTCTTTTTCAAGAATTTTTCTTTACAACATGCAAAATTGTTTGATGGTATAAGACAAGATTCTGGAGATGAGAAAGACTTTGTTGAGAGAGCACTAGTTAGATATGATGAGTTAGGTATCAACCCACTCACAAAAACTATAGTGTTCTCTAATGCTTTGGATTTTCCAAAAGCTGCTCAAATTGCTGAATACTGTAAAGGAAAGATAAAAGCTTCCTTTGGTATAGGCACTAATCTTACCAATGATATTGAAGGTGTACAGCCTAGAAATATTGTCATGAAGTTAATGCATTGCAGAATGAACCCAAGACAAGAATGGGTAAATTGTGTAAAGATTTCTGATGACATTGGTAAAGTAATGGGAGCAGATGAGGAAGTAAAAACTGCTATTTATAAATTAGGTCTATGAGAAATTTTCCAGTAGAACATGAAGGAAAAACCTACTGGATAAGTAGGTCTGTAGCAGTTGCAGGTTTCATCTTCACCAAAGATAGTCAAGGAAATTGGTTAGTTCTTGCAAATAAGAGAGGACCAGGTTGTCCTGATAATGTTGGTAAATGGGTTTGTCCTTGTGGATACCTAGATTATGATGAAACCCTCAAAACAGCTATTATAAGAGAAGTTTATGAGGAAACAGGAGTTCTTGTACCTGCTGATAAACTTCAATTTGCAGGTATAGATGATGTACCTGAAGGTAGACAAAACTTAACAGTAAAATTTACTGCATATCTTGGTTCTGATTCACCTGCTGTGAAGATGTTATCTAAAGAGCATTGTGAACCAGATGAGGTAGATGAAGTTATGTGGATACCAGTAGCTAAAGCAGGTGAGTATGATTGGGCTTTTGGACATTATGAACTAATTAGGAGTTTTGTACCATGAACCCAAAAGTAGCTCATCTATTTCTTACAGACAAGTGCACTAATCAGTGTCCTATGTGCTGTAACAACAACTACACTGTAGACAGTATTCCTTTTATAACAAAAGAGGAGTTGTCTACAGTGGAAACTGTTTGTTTAACAGGTGGTGAACCTTTTCTTCTAGATAATCTTTATGGGATTGTAAATGTAATAAGTTCTTTTGCTAAGAATATCTATGTTTATACTTCAGGTTATGAGTTACTCTATTACTTGAAAAAACATACCTTACCTTGTATAACTGGAATTTCCATTTGTCCAAAAGGTAAAAAAGATTGGGATGCATTACAAGAACTTATACACAATACAAGAGCTAGATTGAGGATTTCAGAATGTAGTAATAGACTATATGTTCTTTTAAAACAAGAAGATAGAGCTAACTATGTTACTGAAACTGATATTAGTTTGAGGGCAATTGAACATTTTGCTGAAGAGTTAAATGCTAAGATATTGTTCAGAACTTGGCTTCCTGAAATTACATCTCCAGATGGAGAGATATTTAGAAGAGTTAATTTAGAGGATTTAAAACAATGGAAATCAGAACTATAAGAGGAAGAGCTGTCTTATATGGAGGTTCTTTCAATCCTATACATAATGGACATATAGAAGCAATACAAATGCTCTTAGATAGAAGAGATACCAATGGTATGTACTATTATAATAAGGTAATTGTAGCTCCAAGCTTTGCAAGTCCTTTTAAGGAGTTTAATGTGTGTTTTGCAGACAGATTTGAAATGGCTGCAACTTCTATAAAAAGAGTAATAGGAGATGAAAGAGTAGAAGTCATCTTTGATAGTAATGCATCGCCATTATTTCAATATACTTACTATTTCCTAAAGCATCTATCTCTTAAGTATTCTGATTATTCCATTGATTTAGCTATAGGTGCAGATTGTCTTGCACAAATAACTAAATGGGCATGTTTTAAAGACATACTTTATCAGTTTGATATTGTAGTAATACCTAGAGAAGGAGTTGAAATGAAAGTTCCTGAGGGATTAACTCTAGCTAGAAGTATTACTAAAATGTCAGAAATTCCTTCTAATATAAGTTCAACCTATATCAGACAATGTATTGATGAGTGTAATCCAGAATGGAAAACACTTGTTCCTAAATATGTTGCTGATTATATTCAAAAACATCATCTATATGACTGTAGTTAATCGGACAGGAAATCTATTAGATTCAGAAGCACAGATAATCATGCACCAAGTAAATGATGCTGGTGTAATGGGGAGTGGAGTTGCTGCTGCTATTGCACACAAGTGGCCTTATGTACAAGAACAATACACTGTTCTTATGCAACAAGGTGGCCTTAAACTAGGTGTTGTACAGGTTGTTGAGCATGAACAATGTGTAGAAGGACAGGAAGAACCAAACTATCCTTACATTGCAAATTTGTGTGCTCAAGACTTATACCAAAAAGAGCATTCTTTCTTGAGTATAGGATGTCCTACAAGTTATGATGCTTTGTGGATGTGCCTAGTTAAATTGGCAAAAATCTGTGAAGAAAACAAAATAAGAACAATTGCAATGCCTTATCTCATGAGTTCTTGTAGAGGTGGTGCTAACTGGAATGTAGTACATTCTATGGTTCTAGCAGCATTTGAAAACCTTGATATTACTATTGAGATTTGGCAGTTGCCAAAAGAATAGCAATGATAACAATAAAGGTAGTATTTGTTCAGCAACCAGTACCTGAACAACAAGCTTCACGGCTAAGGCAGTATACTTTTGCAGCTGAAACTGAAGAAGGTATGGAACTACATGTAGGAGATTGCATACAATCTCCAAGATATGATTCCCTACTTCAAGTTTGTGAAATAATCAATGAGCAGTATCTGTTCTATAGCCCTATAACAGGAGCTTTGAGCAGAGAAGCTGGACCAGGTTATTTGCCTTTAAAGTTGCTAAAAGTTCATTGAAATATTGCTGGCTCATAGCCTTTCTGTAAAGAAACAAGCATACATGAGCCTGTCCATAGGGACTGCACCCAGTCATAGGGTAAAGAAAAAATATATGAATACTGTGCTCTCCTAACAGGAAATTTTAATACTTATTTGGTGTATCTTGAATTAGTAATTCCCTATTACAAAAGGGGACTAAGGATGGTGTGCCCAGGAGTCCTGGTAGAGTTTAAAAGAACAAGTAGCCTTGTAGTTCCTGCCAAAAGAAAAAAATCCATAGCCCAAAAGTACCTAATATATTTTAGCGGGGTAAGCAAATAATGTATGGCTATGAGAAAGTTAAGGTAACTCACTATTGGCAATAGTGAAGTTTGTATAGTAAAGTGCCAATTGTTATAAGTATATCTCCAGACATATTAAAAAGTAAGGCTGTGTTGAGCTTTATTTCTTCTGTAAAGTGACAGTGCAGAGATGTGCTACTGGGGTTTGCAGTTATGCTTCTGCATAGGCTCTGGGATAACAATTTATAGGGTAGAGGGATTAGTTTCTCTCTGCCCTTCTATTATGCATGTGTAGCTCAATTGGTAGAGTGCTAGTCTCCAAAACTAGTTGTTGTGGGTTCGAGTCCTTCCACATGTGCTAACTAAAAACAACAAAAATATGTGTTTACTTGATACAAGAAGATTCAGGTTTACTCTGAAAAGAATACCTGTATATAAAGTGGTTGTAGAAAGAGATAATCATTATAGGTCTCCATATAAAAGTGGATTTATTTCTAAATGTTTACCTTTTATACAGAAAAGCATTACAGATAATTCACCACATTACATTAAATATTATAAATGTTATGAATATGGTCCTGGATTTGTATTTGCTTTTGCTTCAAAGTCAATGGCAGAACTCAGAAAATTTCATTTAGAGGCAGAAGATGAATTTAACTTTCTTAATGAAAATACAGAAATTGCTCATTTTGTAATTCTTGAAGGATATATTCCTGCATTTACAAGATATGCAATTGATGGCAGATGCCAAATTTGTGCTAGAGAAATGGTATTTACAAAAGTGTTACAATCATGAATATATATTGGTTAAAGAAGCTTAGAAAAGAAGCTAAGAAAAATGTCTGTGCTGTTGTAAATCAGGATTTAGATAGTTGGGCAGTAGTTTGTGACAACTATTTTAAAGAAAGACATTTTTTAAGAATCTATATGGATGATTCTTGGCGATGTAAGCAGCCTACAGAAAGGTTAGAGTGGAATACAGAAAGATATAACTACAGTAGCTTTGATTCTGTAGAAAAAGTCAAAGAAGCTCTTACTAAAGCTAGAAGATTTTATATATCTACTAGACTAGAAGCTTTAAAGAAAGCAAGAATTAAACAACAAAAGGCTGTTGAAGCTGATAAAGTTCTTAAAGCTTTAAACGGATAAAGTGATTGCCCTTTAGCATAGTGGTAGTGCATCAGATTTTGGTTCTGGGTAGGTAGGTTCGATTCCTGCAAGGGCAACTAAATTTAAAAACATTATGGCAGACTTAGATATAATAGTTAGAGCACAAAATCAGTCATATGAAAATATTATGAAGACTTATGAGTTACTAGTTGAGAGTATTAGACAATACTTATCTAGAATGCTCATGTTTCATGATGAAAATAATCCATTAGACTGTAACTTTATTATTTCTACTTCTGAAGATTGTGGACTTAGTGAATTGGAAAAGCCTACAGTCATTAGTATGTATCAAATGTCAGGTGAAGGTATCATCTATCTCAAGTTTGAAGGAGATAATGATTATATTGAACTTGATGAGTTAGAGGTAGAGATACAGTTAAGTATTCTTGAAGCAATTGAAAATAGCTAATATGTTTGGAATATTACAAGACAGAATTGATAAGTTACAGAAAGATGTAGAATCTTTGACTATCAAGGAAATAGACAAAATTAACAAACAAGGTGGTGCTTTAATTGCTATTAGAGGTCACAGAGATAGTTATTATGGTTTTGTAGACAAGATTGTAACAGATGACTTGAGAAATGCTGTACAGTTCCATTTTACAACAGTTGTATGCAATGTACCAGGTCATGGTGAAGAAGGTTATAAGTATGTATTTGAAAAAGATTTTGATATGATAATCAGTATTTCTATCAAAGATTCAAATACTGTAGAGTATATTACTCCTAAAACTTTTGCAAATATTGTTGCAGCTTGTCTTACAGAAAATAAAATTTGTTAATTGTGGATGTAACTAATGAAAAAATCAGTAAACTTCTTAAAAAGAAAGAACAACTAACTGAATTTTTAAGAGATGTTGAAAACGAGTTAAGAGCAGTTCAAGCACAAGAATATAATGATAAATATAAAGGACATTACATTATTGTTCAAAGACAAGGTGAGACTTATTATGGCCTTGTAACAGAAGTAATGAAACTTAACCCTAATTGTTGTTCTTTTTATGTATCTTTTGGTATTATAGAAAGACATACTTTAATAGGCAAAAGTGCATATAGTTTTGTTGATGATAGCTGTTTTTCACTTAGCTCAACTGATAACATAAAAATTATTAGCAAAGAATCTTTTAAGGAAGCTATTGAAGCATTTAAAAGAAGTTTAAGTGAAAGTATAGATAAATATCTAGATTCAGATGGAAAGTGATACTACAAGACAAGTTGAAATTAGTTTTACAACTGCTAAAGAGTGGTACAATAAAGGAGGTTTCCTTAAATCAGTAGCTTTACAAGCATTTACTGAGGAAGAATTAAAATCTCCAACATATGAAGATATTGCTAAAGAAATGTTTAAGAATAATAGAGGAGTATACATTACATTCAGAGGTACTATTCTAAATAATTATAATAGAACACCTTTTGAAGGTCAAACAGTTGCTCCAAATAATTCTTTACATAAGTCTAATTTAGAAGCACTACTTGCAAAGAATAAACTCATCAATGTTGCTAATTATTTGAACGGTGATTGGAAACCAGAACCCTGTACAAAAGTGTATTATCTTGCAGGATGTAATCCTATTACTGTAAAACCAGCAATGTTTAATCATATTGATTTTGATGCAGTTGTCTTTAAAAGTGCTAACCTAGCAATACAAGCCAAATTTATATTAGGAGATAGAACTATTAGATTAGCTTTATCTCCTTTAGGCTTTTAAATAAGGAGCCTCTATAGCTTAGTTGGTAAAGCATCTGACTCTTAATCAGAGGAGCCTAGGTTCGAGTTCTAGTGGAGGCACATGAGTAAATTAAGAACATGTAAAAATTGTTGGCATGACTATCATTGTCCTGCAAGGCAGGAAGGATTAGATTTAGCACCAACTTGTGAAGATTATTCAGAGGTATGAGTAATGTAGTAATTTTGATTATCCTCATCTTTATCATGGTTGGACTTCCAGCAATGTTAGTTTATGAGGATGAAAAGAAAATGGAAAAAGTTGATAAGTTATATGAAGAATTGAAAGAAAGTCAAGTACTTCATATTACTGATGAGAACAGATTCCCAAAAACAACGTTTTACATTTATCATAAGGTAACAAAGAGAGATGACATTCAAGCTTTAATTCTAGATGTAGATACAATTACATATGAAGGAACAAAGCCTCAGCAATCTGTTGTACCTATGATAATCTCTTATAGGGAAATTACTTCTGGTAAGAAGACCTATAAAGTAACAAATAAGTATTTAAATGTTTGATGGTAGAACACTTTCTGAAATGTTTGAGGATACTATGGCAAATTTTCTAGATAATGTAGAGAATATGCACAAAGCAGCTCTCAAACAACTTCAGAATCAATTAAATATAGCACTTACTTTCAATCAAACTCTATTGTCTGTTATACAAAGAGCTTACAATGAGGGTAAGCTTGATAAGGAATACTATGATATAATTTGTGTCATGGTAAATGGTCCTGAAGAGAAAGAAGAAGAACCAAAACAGGTTATTATACCATTACATAAACCAAATGAAAGTCAAGTATGATAACAGTATATTATCCACTTTGTTCATGTAGGAATAATAAATGTTCATATAACACAATAGCTTATGATTTAACAGGAACTTATAGTGCTTTTAGTGATATAAGAGATTTCTTTAAGTTCTTTGTTAAATGTTTCTTCTCAAAAAAGAGATGTGATAAGTTTTGTGAGAAATTAAATAAGGAATATGGCTAATGCAATATTTAATCCATCTTTTTCTATAACAGCAAGAGAATCTGCTCAACTAGAAAAAGAGTATGAAATAAACAATATTCTTTATTATCTTAATAGGGCAAGTATGTTAGTTGGAGGTGGACATAAGACAATCAATGAAGCAATTGATATTCTTAAACCTCAAACTAGATTTGCAAAAGAAGTTGAAAAACAAATCAATAGTGCATGGAGTTATGAAACCGAACATAAAACAGTGTAAAGATTTAATCAAGAAACATAAACAAATTCTTGAAAAAGAAGTACAAATTGAAGAACAAAAACAAAAGTTCTTCAAACAGCAATTGGAAGATTCCAGAACTGGGATTCATAACCACAAACTGTTGAATCACATAAGTGATGACACTTCTGTCATGATAAACTCTCTTAAAGTTCTTAATAAAGAATTTAACTTACTTATGGAAGAGTTTGAAAAAGTAGTAAACCAAAAAGAATAATTATGAATCAAGAACAAGTATTACAACTTGCTAATTTGCAGTTAGCACTTGAACAAAGAGTTGAAGAAATCAGAGATATTCTTGGTGGATGTAAAAAGTATGAGGCTGCTAATTATGTAAAGGGTGACGCTTGTACTCTTTATGTATATAAGAATCAAAATAACACACTTGATATAAATGTAACAGGTAGTGGTTATGGTAATTGTTGCATGGGAGAATGTGAGCATTTTGAACTTTGGTTTCCTGCTGAATATCTTTGGATGTCAAAAGAAGAACTTATCTCAACTATAGAAAAAATTAAGGAGGAGGAAAAACAATCTGAACTTCTTCTTGAGAAAAAGAGAAAAGAGTGTATTGAAGCAAATGAAAGAGCTCAATATGAGAAGTTAAAAGCAAAATATGGCTAATATGATATACAGATTACTATTTTTATGGTTACTTTTACATTTGATTGCTATTTTACATGAAGTAGCTCAGTATAGTAGAAGTAAAAAGTGGGGAATTAAATGGTGGATGGACAACCATTTAGGAGGTCTTTCTGGAGCTCTTTTAGCTATAGATGTAATTGGTTTAGGTATATTAGCAATTCTTCTTATAATAGCTTTTGTTGCTGAAGGATTAGAAGGCATTGTCAAAATATTTAGATTTATATTCTAATGAGTAGAATTTTTGATGTATGCTTTCCAAAATGTCCATTGTTTTATATGTGTGAGAATTTCCATATACATAACAGTTTAAATCAATGTGCAGGATTTAAGCTTAGAAAAGAATGGAAAAGAATTTACAAGAATTGATTATGGAACATGAACCTCATGTATCATTAGATACTGCAAACCTTCTTAAACAGGCAGGATTTGATTGGAATTGTCAAGGCTTCTATAAAGAAAATGTCTTCTATAGTGGTTCTATAGAATACTGTTCTAATTATCATTATCAAGAGTCTGTTTATGCAAAAGCTCCAACTCTCGATGTAGCACAAAGATGGTTAAGAGAAGTACATCATTTACATATAACTATCTTTTCATCATCACAAGAGTCTTGGATGTTTAGAATTACCAAACAACATCAAAGTTTAGAAGATGGTGTTTATGGAGAAGATTTTTATACTTATGAAGAAGCTCAAGAAGCAAGTATAAAGAAAGCACTTGAAATAATTTTGGAAAAAGGAGAATAATTATGTCAGAATTAGGATTAGATATGCTTGATGGTTGTCTAAAAGCATTTGCATGGATAGCTGGAATTTGCATAATCACTATGATATTAGGATTATGTATTTGGGACTTAGAAGTTCCTAAAGACCATTGTATTAAGTGTGGTAGGGTTATCTGCAATGAAAACTATTGTCCTAATTGTGGTATGTCAACAGATAGTGTTGATACATATAATTATTGGAATAATCCAAAGAGAAAATGAAGTTATGACAAGCAATCAAAAATTTGGGAGACTTGTTGCTAACCTAATGTGGAATACTGGATGGGAAAAATGTCCATTTATTTTAAACATGGAGCAGACAGTGGCATGTTGGAGTAGATGGAAAGAATTAAAGAAAGGACAATAAGTTATGATAGCTAAGGAATTAGCAGAAATTTTATTGCAAAATCCAGACAAAGAAGTTCATTTTGCAACTGGTGATGGTGGATGTTCTGGTGCACTTCCAGTAGAAACAGTCGAAATATTTAATAATAATATTTTATTAGATTGTAAATAATCATGGAAGAGACAATTACTGCTTGGATAGCAAGAGATAAAGTTGAGAATAGAATATACTTATATCTTTACAAACCACATAAAAATCCTAAGGGATGGTGGTATTTAGAAAATGACAAAGATAAGGTAATTGATTCTAATTTATTTCCTGAAGTCAAATGGGAAGATAAAGAACCTACTAAAGTGGAATTGACCATTAAAATTTGTGAATAAACATGAAAACTTTATTTGAAATTTTACCAGATTTTCTTAATGGTAAGAAAATTCGTAGAGTATCTTGGAATCAAAATCTTTGGCTTGAAACTACAGATGGTACATTAACTAGGTTAATGATTAAAGAAGATTCTGGTATTAGACTGTTACATATAGGTGAAGGATTTTCTCTTGATGATGTTAAAGCAAAAGATTGGGAAATAGTACAATAAAAATAACAGTTAAAATTTGTGGGTAATTATGACTAAGAAAGAATTTATATTAGCCATAAATGAGGAATATGGTACTCCTGGATTTAGCAGTATAATCTGGCACCCTGAATGTAAAAAATGGAGAGCTAGGAAAGTTATAGGTGGTAATAATGTTTGTATGTGGCTTACAACAGCATATAAACATAAAATACAGAAAGAAAATGGTATGGGATAAATGTGTGAGTCTTGAAACTGCTAAAATGTTGAAAGAAGCAGGTTTCAATCTTGAATGTATGTCTTACTATCAGCATGGTATTTTCTATCAATATTCTGTAGATAGGGATAGGATTGTATTGTGTGATTGTAATGCAGCTCCTGCGTATATGGACCAATATTCTGCACCTACTTTGGCAACAGCTCAAAGATGGTTACAACAAGTTCACCATATTGAGGTATATGGCTGCAAGAATTTCTTTCCAAATGAGAAAGAGACAGCTAATACTTATGGAGCTTTCATAGGAAATGTTGGTGTTGAGTGTATTGCTTTATATCCTGACTATGATTCTGCATTAGAAGCAGGAATACAATATGCACTTAATATAATCATAAAAGGTTTACCATTTGCATGAATGAAACATTAAATAGTCTTATTAAGGCTGCAAGTAATTTTGGCTTAAATTATGTGTTTGTTGATAAGTATTTACTTGATAATGATACAATTGAACACTTAAAAAGTCAGAATTATTCAATTTTAATAGGTCAAGGAACTGCTGCTAGGATAAAGATTAGCTGGTAAGTTACAGGGCACCTTGGCGAAATTGGCAGACGCGCTAGACTTTATCTATAATTTGAGTGCTTATAAAGAAACTTATAGAGTAGAACCTCCCTAATTCGGTGAAGACTAAGTTAGAATAAAAAAGAAAGTGTAAGTTTTGAAGAAGATTTCACGAATCTCTGGACAATCCTGCATCCTCGCTGAGTTTTTCTTTTTCTAATATGTTAATACCGAGCCAATGTTAAAACTCAATGATAGGTCTCAATAAAATGGAAGAAGAGACTGATGATATGTCATCCTGAAAGAATTGAGATAATAGACAGTGTGTAGAGACTATACAGGAGGAACCTAAGTTAGAATTGTAAATTAGAGAACCATATGCATTCTGGGTAAACCGCTAGGTCAGTGAACATCTAATTTACATCTTGCAAGATTCTAATAAGGTTAAGATAGAGTCCAGACTACAACAAATAATTAGTTTACAGCCATGCAAAACGAGCTAGGTGAACATGCAATCGTTCTAGTTATTTGGCTATGGAAACATAGAGTAGTAAGAAAATCTAGTGGCCAGTGATGGCTGTGTGGGTTCAAGTCCCATAGGTGCTACAATTATGGAATTGACATTAGAACAATATCTTGAAAGAGAGAAAAGGTTTTTTGATAAGTATGATGAATATATCAGAAAACTTATAGCAATTAACAAATCAGAAAATGACAGTAATGAAGAGGAATGTGTGGAGAAGAGAAAAGCCTTAAAGAAAGAATATGAAGGTTATACTTCTATTTACCATTGTGACTTCTTTACTGAACTAACACAAAGTTATATTGATACTCATCCTGGATGTGTCAATGCTCCTAAAATTCTAAAAGAAGTGGAGAAGAACAAGGGAAGAAAGTTTTTCTTTGGCGATAAAATCTGCACTATGACAAGAGCAATTGTTGGAACAGATGATTATTACTATGAACTTGTAGATAACAAACAAGGAAGACATTACTATACTTGTGTTGGATTTCCAACTAGAGCTGATTAACTCTTATGAATTACATATTTGGAATAGATATTGATGAAGTACTTAGGAGTACTCTATCAAAGATGTTAGAGGTGTATAATAGAGAATTCAAAGACAATAAGACAATGGATGATGTTCATAGTTTTGTTGTTGAGGAAAGTTTTCCAAGAATTCTTACTGAAACTGGTATAAAAGCTGGAGATTGGTTCTTCCAATTACACAGTAAGGAAATCTTTGAAGATGCTGCTTTACTGCCTCATGTTGTAGAAGCAATAGAGATTCTCAAGAAGTTTGGTAAGATAGTCATTATATCCTACCAGAAAACACCTCTTAATAAAGAACAAGCTATTGAATGGCTTGACAAACATGGGATTACCTATGATGGATTATGTTTCCTTAAAGATAAATCATTGCTTCATGTAGATTATCTTATTGATGATAATGATTGGAACTTTAAAGGAAGTACTGCTCAATATGGTGTACTTATTAAAGCACCATATAATAAAAATGTAGATGTTTCAGAACTCTGTACACACGGAGATTGTATGGACATCTACAGATTTGATACTTTGCATGATTTTGCTAAATGGTTTGAAATGTGTCATGAGTAAAATTGTTGATAATATTGACAAAGTTATTCCTTTACTTGATTTTGAACCAGGCGGAAGGTCACTTATACTTGTATGGGTTGTAAGTAGACACAAAGATGGTAACACCACAGTAAAAGGAAGCAACAGAGTGAGAACTATTAAGTCTTATCATTTCCAATCTAAGGAACATTTCTTGGAGAAAGTAGATGAGATAAAGCAACTATGTAATATGTTCAATTGTAGAGCATATGTCTGCTTAAATAGTAAACACTTAATCAAGGTATTATTCAGACTATTAAGCATTATAACAGACAATATACAAGGTTTAATGTCTTCAAAACAGATTATATCTTTAAGAGGTACCATAGATTCGGCAATTATGAAAACTGAAGGTATCAAAGGACATAAATTTTGGTTGATAGATGTTGATACTAAAGATGATGAAGTACTTAAAAAGGTTCTGGATGAAGTAAAATCTGCTCAAAGTGGATTTGAAAATCCTGTTGAAGCTGTTCTTGAAACTGTAAGTGGGAGACATGTTATTACTAGACCTTTTGACAGAAGAGTACTTACATCATCTGATGTTGTTAGTTTGCAAACACAATGTTTAGCTTTACTATATTGTAATGTATAATGGCACAATATCAAGGTAAAGAACTATTTGTGGAGAAATCTAAAAGGGATGGAAGATTGTTTACTCCAGAAGAGCAAATATCTGAAATTCCCTTTGTAGATGGCTCTGAACTAATTGAAACTACAGAGGATGAGATAAAAGCAGGAGTAGAGTATTACTTAAAGTACAAGCAATGTAAGTTGCATATGGTATATGATACTTCTTCTTGGATTTATCATGAAAGAATCTGTGGTATTTGTGGGCAACATATAGCATTTATTTGATATGTGGATAGTACAAGATGGTAGAGGTAAACAGTTTATTACTGCAATAAGACCTACTGATTATGAATGTAAAGATATGTCTAACTGGTTGCCAAAGAAGTTATATGACTTTAAACAAGAACTTCATTGTGACTATGGTAGAATTAACTTTGCAGACCCTAATACTTGTGCAGTAGCTCAGTTAGAACCTACAAAACTAATGTATATATGAGTGAATTACATTTTACTGTTGGAACTAATATAGGAGAAATCCTGTATGATATAGCAACTGAGAAACTGTTACAAAAAGCAAATTATCAAGGATGTATAGATACCTATCTAAAGAGTTTTAGAGGAATTGAACTAGAAATGGTAAAAAGAATTCTTCTAGGAGAACTGGCTGTAGTAGGCAATAATGATTGTACAGTTAGTATAGGTAAATATAGTCCTGAGGAATTTCCTGATTTTACTCCTATTGATTTTAAGAATTGGATTACTGAAAAAGTAAACAAGTTAAAAGAGACTTCTCAAAGTGGTAGTTTACAAGTAGCTTGGAACAATCTGGAAATCTGTAGGAATGATTCAGTGACAGTAGAAGTAGAAAAGGATAACTTTGAGAAAATTTGTTTACTGTGTGGTTATGACTGTAAGTTACCAAATCTTAATATAGAGATTGGTGCTTATGTTAGATTTACTCCAATGAAGCTATTAGCAGCTTTAACTAGTCTTGAAACTCCTGAATTTCTATTTACTGATGCATTACTAGATTATTGTGATGATGAAAAATTTAGAAGGTTATACTATCAAATGAAGTTCCTTTTAGGATATAGACTTGATTGTATACACTATTACAAAGTAAATGAAATTCTGTTACAAGAACTTGGAGTAGATGCTGGTGTAAAGCCTTGGTTAGAAAATCAAATGGTAGATTGGAAGATAAAGTTTGATTACTATATCAGTTCTGATTTTAGTGAAAGAGACCAAGTTAAAGATTCAATTAAGGCTTTTATAGCTGCTGAACTTGATTATGCTAAGATGGGTGCTATTGAACCTGTAAACATTAAAGACAAATATGATGCTGGATGGATAAATCCAGATGGTCTGGTGTTTGCAATGAATGGTGAGATAAGCAACATGCTACACTGTAAAATTGCTGATAAAATAGCAGAAAAGTATGATATGAAATTTACTTATGCTTCTGAATCTGACAGATGGTTAGAGAAGGAAGGTTGGGTTAAGTTTCATAATGGTTGGGTGTTGTTTGAAGGCAGATGGGATGAAAGACATCCTGCTACTTGGAAGAAACTTACTGATGCACAAGTTAATGTAATTGCAGATTATATTGATACTTGTGAGGAAGGATGTATCTTTGGTTTCAGAAGGATTCCTGTAACTCGCAATATGTGGATTAATATGGAACCTTTAATGAGAGAACAATTATTTATGTATTGATGAAAAAACAAATTATATTTTTATTATTTGTACTATTTACATTAGTAGGATGTGGTAGTACAAAGAATCTTAACAAACCAAAATGGTTTGAAAGAGATTCTAGAATTGAAGTTGTTAATGAATCTACAGTCATCTTTAAAGATGTATTGAAGATTGAAATTAAAACTAATGACAAAAATCAAGTTACATATGTTTATAATTTAAATCATAGTAAACTTGTAAAGGTAGCTAGAGGTTCTTTTGAAGTTGATTTGTCAAGAGGAGATTATCTTGTACAATCTGATAAAAGAATTACAAAAACAATTTATGAAGTTGTTATTGAATAACATTTAAAATTTAGATATATTATGAATTTACAATCTTTTGAAAAGGCATTGAATGCTTCTGCCGCTGATTTGCGGCAAACTAGAGTAAGTAACTTTGTGAAGAATGCAAAAGCTGATGCTGATTTGCTGATTCAGACAAAGGAGAGAACTATCCGCCAGATGGAAGACAGACTTTCTAGTTTGCTTGACCTTGGTGAGGATAATACTATGTCCATTGCTAAGAAGGTACAGAATGTAAATACCAACCAGTTGATGAGTAAAATCTATCAGCTGTCTGTTGATATTGAACTGGCTAAGCAGGACTTAGAGATTATGAAGAAAGTAAATGCACAACTGTTCCCTGAGAAGGAGGAAACAAAATGAAAACTTTTGAAGAGATAGATGCTATCTTGATGAAAATTGGTACAGCAGAATATGCTTGTGCAACTCTTACTGATGGTAGTAAAATTTTATTTTATATACCAGATAGTTATGATAACTCTTTCTCATCTAGATTCATGTTTTCTTGTTGTGCTCAAAGTACTGATGAAGTAGAAGATAAGTGTGATAATTTCTCTCATAGTTTCCTTATGCTACATCCAGAAGATATTGCTAATATTGTAGCAATTGACTATTGTCAAATTGAAAAACTACTTACTGCTCCAGATAGTAGTTTTGACATTATGGATGATGACTTTGATTTTTGTAACTTTGAGGATTATCTTATGGACTTCTTTTCTGAAGGAGGAACTGTTGCTTTTTATAGTAATCCTTTTGAATCCTTTGACCAACAAAGAAATCTTCCTAACCCTTCTGTAGTAGTTGCTAAAGAAGCTCCTGTAACAAAAGATGTTACAACACAGTCTATTGTTATCGGTAGAAAAAGAAAACTTTTTGTATGATTAAACCAGAAGTCTGGAAATATCTTGCTAGAGTTTATCCAGAAATTGCATTAAAACCCTCTATAGACATATTGAGTGTTCTTGATGCATTAGCTAAAAGAGGCTGGGAGGTCACTGTTAACCATTTTCTTGAGTCTAGAGAGCATGGACCTGTTAAAAGGTATAAATATACCATTGAAGGTCAGATAACCTCTATACAGGGCTCTTTTGAGTCTTATACAGAAGCTTATGAAAATGCTCTCATAGAAATTGGTAAAACAGAGTACTGTCTTAGACAAAACTCTACTGCAAAAGATTAAAAACTATGCACAAGAAGGGTAATACCTAATTGTGTTTACACCTGATTAAGTTCTTACTGTGTAAGTTTATAGGGTGTTGTGTGGTGTTGTTAGTTCAGTTGGTTAGAATTCCTGTTTGTGGCACAGGAGGTCCTCAGTTCGAGTCTGAGACAATACCCCACAAAAATAGGGTAATAGTTCAGTTGATTAGAATGCTAGTTTTGGGAACTAGTGGTCGCCAGTTTGAGTCTGGCTTACCCTACTAATTAAAAACAAAGTTATTATGCCAAAGGTAAGAGATTTAGAAGCTGATTATCTGCAAAGAAGTTCTAGTAAGAAAGCAGTAAGAGAAAGTACTCGCTATCATAAATGGTGGGGGCATGGTGATGAAAAATGGCATTATCTTTATACAGTTCTTGATGCTATGCTTGAAAAAGGTATAGGTAAGAATGTAGATGATGTCTTTTCTGAGTACTGTAAAAAGTTTGCTAGTGGTTGGGATAGTTTTGACTATAAGAAAATATTCTGGGATAATTTTAGACTTAAATACTATTATTATTTTAAACCTGAATATTACTTAGAAGGTAAGATTATCAGAAAAAGACCAACTACATCTAAGCATAGAAGAAGGACAATTACTGTTGGTGGTTATTGGAAAGAAGTAAAGATTTTCAAAAAGGATAAACCTTATTATACACATACTTATGACAAACAGAAATTTGTTGAGAATTATTTTAGGCTTAGAAATTGGCCTTTAGATAAGTCTTTTGAGGTATGGGAAATGTCTGATGTAATTGAAGATATTGTTTCTTATTATAGAACACATCCTCAATTATGGATTGATGAAGGTAATAGTAACTTTCACAGAATTGTATATCCTGAAGAGATTAGATATTATCTACAAGGAGCTTTTTGTAAAGAATCTCTTTTAGTAGGTAGTCATGTGGTTGTTCCTGGAACAGCTGAATGGAGAAAAGTTAAAGCTAAAGAGAAAGGAGAAAGCCAAAGAGCTGCTCTTTCTAGAAAGTTAGCTGAAAAAGAAAGTGCTAAAACTTTTGATTATACTTTGTGGTATAAGAAAAAGACTAGACAAAATAAACTTCATGAAAGTGAAGACATAATAACAAGAGATAGATTAGGCTTTGATGAGTATTCATTCAAAGGAGAATTTTATCATGGATGCAAGAGAAAGAAAAAAAGCAGTTGAACTTCTTTCTGATGTTGGAGATAGACACAATGCTTACAAGCATCTAAGAAAATCTATCTGTGATAATATGTACCAAGATTTCTTGAATTTCTTTTTACTAAATGGTCAAGAATTTCCTTGTGAATTTTGGGCTGGTGGTAGAGTTAAGATTACAAGTTTCTTTATTGAGAGAAACACTGTATATTGTAAATGTTTAGAGAATCCTTTATTTGGTTTTTCTAAAGTATCTACACCAAATGTAAGAAGACTAGATAGAGTCTTTGGTGATAAGACATTAGAGAAGTACCTTGAACTGTCACAACTGCTTATAAGCAAAATATAAGATATGAAAGGTGCTGATTTATTAACTGCAAAAAGAATAGGAGAATTCCTTAAAAGTAAGTCCTGGACTATAGCAACAGCTGAATCTTGTACGGCAGGAGGTATATCTAATGCTTTAGCAAGAGTTGAAGGAGCTTCCCAATATCTCAAAGGTGGTGTTGTGTCCTATACTAATGAGATTAAAGAGAAAATCTTATGGGTAAATCCTAAAACAATTGAGAATTTTGATGTTGTTAGTCTTGAAGTAGCTCAAGAAATGGCTAGTTCAATTAGAAACCTTTACAATACAGATGTAGGAGTTGGAATTACAGGGTATGTAGGTCAAACTGGTGGTAATAGTAAGGTTCCTAATGGTACAGTTTGGATTAGTGTTAAATGTGAAGGTATTCAGAATACAGTTAGATGTAGTGTATGTAATTCCAGAAATGAAAACATAGATGAAATGATAGGAACTGCATTGAACTTAATTCTGGAAACACTTGAGTGTACTAACTAAATCCATATCATTTCGAGACTTTGAAAGGATATTACTTAAAAATGGTTATACCTTAGACAGAAAGAAAGGAGACCATTTCATTTATACTAAACCTTCTGCTAATCATATTAGTATTCCTAAAAACATATGTTTTATGATAGCAAGAAGATTGGTAAAAGAAAATAATTTAGATATAGACTGATATATGTTTTATAAAATTTTAAGAGGTAGACCTAGTAGTCACAGATGGGCAATTGCACTTGTATCATTACCAAAAGAGGCTGAATACGATGTTTGGCCACTTAAAGTAAGAGCTTCTGCAATTCACATCAACCATATTTTTGAAGTAACAGCAAAAGACAACAAGTTTGCTTTTGTGCCAGTAAATGAGTTTGAACATGCTAATACTTTCAGTTTAGATGCTACTCCAACTACCTTTGTTGTAGGTAAGGATTTTGTAGTTCAGAACTTTGAAAACAAACATTTGTTAACAGGTAATGGATATTACTTTCTGCAAACACCTGATAACTTACAGAAGTTTTATAACATGATTTCAGGCTCTAACGATGACCATTGTATAATCAAAGCCTTTTTAAATGATAAAGGCGTTAAAAATGCTATGTGTCAATGCAAATAGATGTTCCATACAGTATAGGTCAAGAGCTGTTTTATGTGAGACCTTGTAGTTATTTATCTTCTGAACCTGAAAACAAGGATAAGATAATAACCAAGTATAATGTTGAGAAAGTACCTATTACTCACTTACATATTCATCTTACAAACAAAGAGATGGAAGTAGAAGTGTATGTTGAGATAAATAGATTATCTATCAACAGAAAGCTTGCAGCAAATATCTTTGATACAGAGGAAGAAGCAATTGAAAAAGCTAATGAACTTAATTCTAAAAGGACATCTTAGCATCTTTAAACAGAAGTTGGAAGACATACAAGAATATCGAGAAAACTTGATAGGCAGTATTGAAGGTTTGTTTACCAACAATGTTGTTGAAAGTATTGTCTTTCCAAAAGATGTTGAAGTTGTAATGATTGGTACAAAATCTGTGCCTGTCAGAATTGACAAGGTTCTTTATGATTGGGAAGAAAATGAAGCATATGTAGTTGATAACAAAGGAATTGCATATGGTTGGGATTGGATTTCCAATGATGAACTTGTAAAAATTGCTGAAGCAATAATTAAATTTTACAAAGATGAATCTGAAATACCGTTTCCTGTACAAGAATAATCCACAGGATAAGCAGAAAATGATTGTAGTTCAAGCACAAAGTAATGCTGAGGCATTTATTCAACTTAGAACTATTTGTGAGAAGAGAAAGTTAGACCCTAATGACTTTACTGGTTATTTAGGTGACAACTTGCAGTATGCTGTAAAGTAAGCTAATTATTATTCTTTCTGTAAAGAAATGTCAAGATTTAGCAAAATGAATGTAGGAGTTCTTGCTACTACTAAAGTACAAGCTCCTAACACTGTTAATAGACAAGGACATGCTGCTTATGCATTAGGAGATGAGTTAAAACTTTTATCAGCACTGAATGTTCTCAAGTTAGAACAACAGTACTATAGAGGTGTTAACCAACAAATGCTAGAAGTTATTGAACTTGTTGAAAAAGTGGCAAGGAAAGACCCTTATTTGGCTGCACAATGTATTGTGTATTCTAGATGGGAGGGAGAAGGTTTAAGAAGTGTAAATCATTTAGCAGCAGCCGCATTGGCTGATTACATTGCTGGAAGAGAATGGGCTAAGAGATTTTACAGTTCTTATGATAAAAAGAACAAGAGAGGTGGATGTATATGTAGACCTGATGATATGTCTGAGATTAAGATGATTTATTTCGCTATGAATGCTCCTCATAAACTCAGTATGGCAATGAAGAAAGGTTTCAAGAACTATATTGAAGCATTGTCACCATATCAGATGTTTAAATATAAAAAGCCTGTTATTGATATATCTAACTTAGTACATCCAAATCCTAATGTTACAGAAGACATTGAGGCTGAAGGTAGAAGAGTTAAGTCATTAACTGCTCTCATGACTGGTATGCATGTTGCTGCTAATACATGGGAGACTAGACAGTCTGCTGCTGGACAAGAAATAGCAGAACAAGTAAAAAGAGGTGAAATATCTGCACAAGAGGCTGAGTTGGCTCTTGACCAGGCTAAGAGTGAAAACTGGAATGACATGTTGATGAACAATCAACTTGGTATTCTTGCTGCTCTTAGAAACATAAGAAACATTCTCAAGACTGCTAACATCAATTCTATCAAGAAACTTTGTGGAATGTTAGAAGATGCTAAAAGAATCAGAGAAGGTAATATTATGCCACAACAGATAGATGTAGCCTATGACATTGTTATGGATGAATTTGCAAGTACTCAGACTGGTAAATTGATAGCTGCTTCCTTGATAAAAGGATATGAACTGTCTACTACTAATCTTGGTCCTGCATTGCCAGGTAGAAATTTGGTTATCTTAGATTGCTCAGGCTCTATGGGTTGGAGTAATGTATATGACCTTAGAAAGAAATCTGCTGGTAGAAATACAGTTCTGGATAAAGCATCACTTGTAGCTGCTACTATTTTAAAAGCAACTGGTGGTGATTTAATTGTATTTGGTAGTGGTGCAAGAGAAGGTACCTATAATCCTATGCAAAATGTATTTGAGATTGCAAGAAGTCTCAGAAATACCAGCATGGGTGGTACTAACTTAGCTTCTGCTTTTGATTTAGTAGCTAAGAATTGGAACAATATCAAGTATAACAGAATTTTCATTCTTTCTGACAATGAATGCAATCAGGGTAGTAATGTACAAGCTTATAAGAGATTACTGTCTAAATGTAGTGCAGATGAAATGCCTTACATTTACTCAGTAGATATGGCTGCATATGGTACTACTCCTATTAAACATGATGGTAGAGTTAACTACTATTATGGCTTTGGATATGCAATGTTTGATGATGTAGCTAAACTGGAGTTCAATCCACAAGCTCACATTGAAAAAGTTAAACAGATTGTCATTTAATGACTACTGAAGAAGCTATCCTAGCAAAAATTTTGAAGTTAAGAAGTGCATTAGTTCAAAGAGCTGTTATTACAAATCCTAATTTACTACAAATGGTGATACTAGATATAGGAGATTTGACTCTAGAAGTTAAGTTAGCTGAATCTAGGAAGAAGATACCTTTGTGGGATATTTCTCTAAAAAGAAATGGACAGTTTGTGTTTATTACACAAACAGAGGATAAACAGTACTTTGACTATTGTACTGTCTTAGCTCAAACTTGGAGACAACAAAATACTGAAATAGGAATCCAAGAATTTCTCAGACTTGTATGAGAGTATATAGATGTAGGGGTGCTGGTCATCCCAAGTTACTGTTAGCAATAATGATACTTGTATTTAGTATCTTTATGCTATTAGCATTATCTTCTTGAAACAAATATAGAAATGTTATATACAATAGCAAATCGCAACCTTTCCAGTACAACTGGTAGTTTACAAAATGCAATAGTTAGTGGAGAAGCTGTTAAGGATATTAACAGAGACCTCACTAATATGTCATTCATCAATTGTAACTTTGATGGTAAAGTTAAGGTAGGCCATGTTTTGGCAGGTAGATTCATTAAATGTAATTTTAATGGAGTTAACATTGAAGACATGTCTTGTACCTTTAGAGCAACTAAAGAAACAGGTGACTTTGATTTCAAAGAGCATGTTATTATTACCTCTAAAGATACACCTGTATACAAGATTGTAAAAGGTCAAGGTGGTCTTTATTATTTTGTATATGGTCATGTACCTGCAAGATATACTATCATCAATCCTATTGATGGTAATCAAGGTAAAATCAGAACTGACTGCTTTGTAGTTGATAAGATTTATAAGTTAAGCTGCACCAGTAGAAGTATTTCTATTGATGAAACTGTAACTACTGTTAAATCTCAATGTATGGGTGGCGGTGAAAGTATTGATTACAGAAAAGGTTATTCAATTAAACCTGTAAAACCATTGAACTGTAATTTTACTGTCACTTGTGCTTCTGGTATCCACTGTTTCTTTACTAAGGAAGAGGCAGCTGATTTGTTATATGAGCTTTGTAGTTCATATAAGCAAGACAAATTACTGGCAGTATTGCCTTAAAATATAGATAATGACTAGCCCAGTAGGCCAAATCTTTCCCAGTAACCTTTATGAGGTGAAGTGATTGAGAATAACTGAAGACCTAGTGTTATCTGTAGACCTTTAACTATATTAAAGGAAGTCCTAACTTATTTAGGGGGTCTTTTGGAAGTATTTCTCCCACTTAATGAAACTTCCTCGTTTGGTACTTTAGCTCAGGTGGTAGAGCAGTGGACTGAAAATCCATGCGCCCTGGTTCAACTCCAGGAAGTACCACAGCTATGGCAAAAATTACAGCAGTTAGTGATTTACATGGAGATTTGCCTAAGATTCAAGAATGTGATATTCTGTTGATTTGTGGAGATACAGTTCCTTTGAATGTCCAAAGGTCTGGTCAAAATACAAGGCAATGGTTGAAACAAGAATTCTTGCCTTGGGCAGATAAATTGAAATGTAAACATGTAGTGATTATTCCTGGAAATCATGATTGGGAAATGTTCTGGAGTCCTGATAAAGTAAAGAAAATCTTTGAAGGAACAAAGGTTGAATTTCTTTGTGATTCTAGAGTAGTGTTAATGGGTATTGAGTTCTATGGTACTCCTTGGGGGTCTGGATTACCAAACTGGGCTTTTTATATGCCACATGATAAAATACTTGCTCAATTTGATAATATTCCAGAGAATTTGGATATTCTTATTTCTCACTGTCCTCCTGCTAATTATGGAGATACTGATTGTGTTTTGCAACCAAGTTATAATTTTGCAAATCACTATGGTTGTCCTGAATTAGGAGAAGTAATAAGTAAGAAGAAACCAAAGTATGTCTTTTGTGGACATATACATAGTGGGGACCATACCCCATATGAGAAAGATGGAGTTACAGTAGTTAACTGTAGTCTTAAAGATGAAAACTATGATGTAACTTACAAACCTTTTACTTTTGAATATGGAAGTAACTAATGCAACATTAGTAATTACTGACCCTTGCTATTTAATGCCAGATTGTCCTGTTATCAGTGATTATAATTTTGATTTTCAAAAAGATATATCAGAATTTACTCTTGATGAACAAAAGGAATATGAAAGGTATAGTGCTGATTTAGAAACTTATCATAAAAGAATTCAAGAAAGAGATGATTGGGAATTATGCAAGTATGGAATGGAAATGGAAATACTTGGTTTTCAAAATTATCTTACTTGTCCAACTGAACTTAGATGGTGTTGGTTGGTAAAGGATAATAATGGAAAAGTCTTAGGTCAATTTTCTGCTGATTCTGATATAGTTGGTGTATTTTTGATAGATGAGATTATCAAGTATGATAAATCACTTCTTGAAAGATTTTCTAAAATTCCACAATGTGTCTGTATCATAAAGGATTTTACAGGTAATGTTATTATTAAAAGGCACAGAGATAAGAATAAATCAATAACTATAATTGGTAAAGGTAATATTAACTTTAAAAGTGAAGTAGTAGAATGATTACTAATGATAAATTGTATTGTTTTTGCAAAGGACCTTTAGGTAATTGGCATCATTCTGATATTCATTATTGTGGAAATTACTTCTTTTCTTCTGAACAACTCTTTATGTATTTGAAAGCTGTATTCTTTAAGGATAGTGAGGCAATGACTCATATCTTACAAGCTAAAGATAATAAAGAAGCTAAGAGAATTGGAAGAGGTGTTAAACACTTTGATGAAAATAGATGGGCTCAATACAAAGAAAGTCTAATGCTCACTGCTTTGTTCTACAAAGCTATTTATGACAAGGAATTCTTTGACATTCTTCTTTCTGAAGAGACAAAGGATAAATTGTTTGTTGAATGTAATCCTGATGATAATATTTGGGCAGTTGGTCTTAATGAAAATGATGAGAGAGTTTTGAATCCTGATGAATGGCATGGAACTAATCTTTTAGGAAATTGTCTTACTCATCTTGCTAATCATCTTAGAGAGGGTAACTGTGACTTATTATTTATTATTAAGGATTATAATGCTAAGAAACAACTAATTGTAGCTAAAGCAAATGATAATCAGTAAGATTATAAAACATGTGAAAGATGTTAGTAGTGGTCAAGATACTACTACTGACATCCGACTTACTAACTTCTCTGGTGTTAATAGAGAAGTTTTTGAGAATTTGAGAAGAATTTTAGGTGTTGACTTACAGGATGCTATCTATGGTACAAATAATGGTAGATATAGAAGTTTCTACTGTGAGAATTATGATGCACATCACCATATAGGATATGAGTTCCAATATAATGGTGTAGATTTAGGTATCATACAGACTAATAGATGGAACTGTCAGTGTATCCATTCTGGAACTAAAGATGCTCTAAAAAAGAACTTCTTAAAAGGTATTACACCTAATACAACATTGGTAATTCCATCTTGTGATAAAATTAGTATAAGAAGATTGAGACATGCAAAATATAGTAGAGAAAACTATATGTGCTGTTTTGATAGCAATCTAGAATCTTATACAATGAATGCTATTGCAAGTCATGAAAAGGAAATTATTGATTTAGCTAACAAGCTTGTTGCAACTGTTCCTGGTTTAGACAAGATTGATAAGATAAATTATGATGACTACAACTTTTCTATGAATGTTGTTGTAGGTGATGCAGTAGATAGAATTGGTAGAGGAACTCCTAAAACAAGATTTGCATATTATACAGCATTGGTAATTGCAGCATTTTGTTATATGAGTTGTAGTCCTGAAGAAAGAGAAGATGTAAGTCTTTTAGATTTTCCAATTCTTTTGTTGTATTCAGAAAATAACAGCAATGACTTGGATATACTCAAGTGTTTTCAAAAAATAATGCCTTTATCTCAAGTAATATATGTTGTTCAAGAACAGCCTTGAAGGATTCAAGTGGATATTCAAGAATTTTATAAATCTATACCCACTACTTATCTTGCCACCTGTCAAGGAAAGGAGAGAAATATATGGTCACATTTACCATATGAAAAATCATTGTTCTTTTCATAAGTCAATTTGCTTGAATAGTAAACAGTTAAATCCTAACAAACATGATAAGAGTTAGAAACGGTGTTTGGGAAACTAACAGTTCTTCTTGTCATTCAATAACTATTCATAAGGGGGATTATGTTCTTAATACTAAGGATTTTGATTCTTATATTACAAATGGTAAGCTTTCTATTGAATTAGGAGAGTTTGGGTGGGGTTATGATGAGAGTAATGATGGATATGTAAAAGCAAGTTATTTACTTACTATGTGTAAGATGCTTGATAGTACTTGTGATGAGCAAAACATCATAGATTTATTAGGTGCTATACTACATATTCATGATATAACTCTTACTAATGAAGACGACTGTTATATTGACCATGAAAGTATAATGAGTTTACATTGTCTATTGGAAGAAGTTCCTGGAGAATTTCTGTTAGACAAGGTAGAAAGATTCATATTTGACCCTAATATCACTTTAATTATTGATGGAGATGGGTAAAATTAAAATTATAAGAAAAGATGAAAAAGTAAATAATATTTTAGGTAGATACAAGAATGGTAATTACAATGTTACTATTTTTGAGGATGGTACAAAAATTAGGGAAACTATAGACCCTAATACAACAGAATTTATACCAGAATTTGCAGAAAATGTTGACATTCAATTAACTGATAAATGTAGTCAAGGATGTAGTTTCTGTTATGCAAACTGTACAAGGAATGGAGAGCATGGAAAGATTGATTATGAATTCCTAAAACATCTCCATCCTTTTACAGAAGTTGCACTTAATGGTAATGATTGTGACCATCCAGATTTGTCTGAACTTTTAGATTTACTTCACAAACAACAGATATTTGCTAACATTACTGTCAATCAGAATCAGTTTATGAGTAATATCAGTAAACTTAAAGATTGGACAAACAAGCACCTTATTAGAGGTATTGGCGTTAGCTTAATTAAACCAGATGAAGAGTTCTTTAGTGCTATTAAAGAATTTGATAATTTGGTAGTACATACTGTGCTAGGTGTTACTAGTTTCACAGATTATCGTGCACTATCTGAAAGAAATGCTAAAGTGTTAGTTCTTGGATTCAAGAATAAAGGAAGAGGTGTAAACTATAAGGTTATACACAATTTAAATGAGAATTCTCTTGAAATGTATGGAGATTTTCTCATGAGTCTTCCTTTTAAAGTGTTGTCTTTTGACAATCTTGCTCTTGAACAAGCTCATATAAAGGAATCTGTTTCAGAAGAAGTCTGGAACTTACATTATATGGGAGATGATGGACAGTTTACATTCTTTATCAATTTAGTTAATGGTACTTTTGCAAAGAATTCCTGTGTTAACACTTCATATCCAATTGAAAATAAATCAATTGATGATATGTTTAAATACATAAAGAATGTTAATACAATGGTTCAAGGATAAAGTACAAGTACTTAAAGATAAGTATAAGTATTTTAGATGGGAATATCTACCAGATTATCATCCTATTCTTGATTGTGCCTTACATGGTGAGTTAAGATGGGGATTGTGGTATTACTGGTGGTCTCAATATTTTGAAGACATCTATGCTAAACTTGCTAAAAAACAATGGGAAATAGTAAGTGGTGGCTATGATGGTCCATTTGAAGAATGGAAAGATAGGTTTGGTAAAGAAAGGATTTACTATAAGGATTTCTATGATTTAGCAATTAAAAGAAGTCAAGATAGTAAAGAAAATAGAGATGCTGTTGCAACTAAAAGAGCTCAGACTTGGTTAAGAATGGGTAGATACTTAAATACTCAGCAACTTTGGGAAATGAAAAAATACTTCTATAAGATATGTACTCTTAATGAAAAGAACAATTATGGCATTAGAGAAAGGTTTACTTTCTATATGGCAGATATGGGTCTTGATTATGATGAACATATGGCAGAAGTATTACATTTACTACCAGAACCAAATATGAAATTCTATAAATGGATAACTGGGCAAAATGTAGAAGAATGATGAAAAAGGTTATTTTTCTAGATTGTGATGGTGTAATCAATAATGCTCATACTTATCATGAACAATATGATGGAGACCATACTCCTCTTTATCTAATCAATGATACATTACTTGATAGAGTTAAAAAGATTCAGCAAGAAACAGGTGCAGATATTGTATTATCTAGTAGCTGGAGACTTGATGAAGATGGTATTGAAGCTCTTAAAAAGAAAGGTCTTGAAATCATTGATAAGACACCTTATGTTTGGGATAAAAGAGGATATGAAGTAGATAAATGGTTACAAAGACATTCTGACTATTATGACTATGTTATCTTGGATGATATTGTGTATTGGTTTTTACCTTGTCAACAATTTCATATCATACATACTGACCAAGAGACAGGCATAACTGATGAGGATGTTACAAGAGCTATTGATATTCTCAATAACTCTGGAGAAAGAAAATTACTTACCATATGGAGAGAAAGAGGTATTAAATGTCAGTTTGCTACTATCTATGTAGAAACAGCAGGCTGGTTACATGGTATTATCTGTGAGGACAAGAAAATCTTTTTTGCTCCAGGTTCTGCTTTTAATACTTATTATCTTGATGAAGTAGGTAAAGATACATTTATCCACAACACTCCTTATGATAAGCCTTTTGCTAAAACATTTATAGCAGATAGTTATTTCATATTTCATGAAGGAGAGCAAAAAATAGACAAAATAATTGTTTATGAGACAGATTAGACAAGGTGTATGGGAGACTAACAGCTCTTCCACACATACTTTATCTTTATTTCACACCCATCCTGTTGATATACCCAAGTGGTCTCACATAAAAATCAATAGTGATTATGTAAGTGAACATAGCCTGTATACTTACGATAACATCAATACTGGTTCTTTAAAGAAGTTAATTTTCCTTATTGAGGTTGTTAACAATATGAATGGTGGAGAACAAGAGTATCTTGATGCTTTGAAAGAAGTAGTATTTGATGAGTTTGGAACTCAAATTGAAATTGATTATGATGAAATGTTGGAAGATGACAATGATTCTGCAACTGACATTCTGTATCAATTCATTTATAGTACTACAAATAAGAGAGGCTTGAATCTTGCTAACTTTAAAGAGATGGCAAGAATTGTTCTTACTGATGAAACTATTGTTCTTGAAAGTTCTAATGTTGAGAACTGATGAAACAAATTAGGATAGGTGTCTGGGAAACTAATTCCAGTAGTTCTCATTCTCTTTCTGTTGGTAAAGCTCATGATATAATTCTTCAGACTATTCTAGATGAATATGAATCTTCTGAGAGTTCAAGTGAGTGGGCAGAAGAACAGGAAGAGTTTGAGAAAACCCATATATTGAAATTGGGGGATACTGTAGATTTCCCTGATGATGGAGAAAGTGAAAGAGATTATTTAGTTACTGTTGCAAGAAGTCTTGTAAGTAAACTCAATGTATTATGGGGATTGTTTATATCTGATATAAATACATATGATAAGCCACTTGCTGAGATGATGAAGGAACATAGGGTAAAGTTATTTATTACTCTTTGTGAGAAATATCTGAAAGATATGCCTGACCTTCAAATCAATATAAAGCCAACAGTAGGTAATCCTTTTTTCTGGAAAGATGCATGGACAACAAAGTACTATTATTCAAATATTTCTGATGGTGTTTTAGATAATAAAACAGATGAGGAATGTGAAGAATACTTTAGAAATGCTCTTGACCAGGAATCAATTGTCTTAATGGACTGCCCATATGGTGGTCTGAATCAATGGACACACATAATTATAAAGATAATTTAATATGATGACAACTAAATGGACTGATGCTCAAAAAGAGCATCTTCAGAAACTGATTGCAGAGAATCCTAACATGAGTGTTAGAGAAATTGCTCTCAAATTTATTGAAGAAGACCCAACTAGAACAGTTGAGGCAGTAAAGAGTAAATTTAGAGAGTTACAGAAACAAGAGAAAGAACAAGTTAAGGAAGAGCCTGTTGTAGAGCCTACAACTGTACAAGAGCCAGAACCAGAACCTGTTCCAACTCCTGAGACTCCTGCTATAGAACATCTCGCTGAAGCTGTTCCTGAGCAAGTAGCAGACCCCACTCCTGTTAGTGAGGAAGTTGCAAAGAAAGAAGAAGAGATTTACAAAGAGGTATTTGAAGAGAAACCTGCTCAAACAGAAGCTCCTAAAGAAGGCCTCTTAAAGAAAATTATTAACTGGTTGTTTAACTAATAAATTTTTAGTACTATGGCTAAAATAACTCATTCAGAACCAAGGTACATTAAAAGCCGAGATGGTAGATGCATTACCTGTCTTATTGATGCAGGTGTAGTAGTTCGTGACAAAATTGTAGCAACCTTTACTGCTAAAGGTGTAGCAGTTCAGAATGCAAATGATTGCTATGATGAGACTACTGGTAAGAGATTGGCAGAAAGCAGAGCAAAGAGATATATGTTCATGCAGGCCAAGAACTTCTTCAAGACTCAAGTTGCACAACTGAAGGATTATCTGCTCTTGCATGATGAACTCCAGAAGGCTGTTGAGAAATATAAGAAGTCTCAAAGACATGAGAAGAATCATATTCAGTACATCCTGGATAACATCTCTTGTTAATATAGGATTGGTGGAGCTGATAACTCCACCCTTCCACTATGATTAAAGAATTACTAAAAGAAAAAGGATTAGTTGTTATTCCAGAGGAAATTGATGAGGAAAAAGCAATAGAAGCAATCCTTAAATTGATTAGTCTTCATAGAGAACTACCTGATAATGAGAGTATTACATTGTTTATTTGCAGTGGCGGTGGAACTTGTGATGTTTCTCTTGCTATTATTGATACAATAGAACAAATCAAAAAAGAAGGTAGAGTTGTGAAGGCTTATTGTACAGGTAGAGTTGAAAGCATGGCTTGTTATATAGCTCTAAGCTGTACTAAAGGAGAAAGGTATACTACTCCTAAAACTACTTTTATGGTTCATGATATTCATTGGAATCCAGAAGGTAGTTCAATAGATATAAAAAATAAGTATAAAAGTTTAGAAATAACTAATACTCATATCAAAAACTTAATATCAAATTACTCTTCAGAAAAACTATTGGAACTTATTGAAACTAACACTGACAGATTTCTCTATGCAGAGGAAGCTTTGGAGTTAGGAATCATAGACAGTATTTTATAAATTACTTAGCATAAACATAAACAATTATGCCTATAAGTAATGATTACTTTGAATGTGAAGTCTATAATGAGAAGGGTGTACTAATTGATACTACAAACTTCAACAGAAAAACAAAAGCTGAATATCTCAAAGAACATCCAACTCATAGGATTCTAGTGGTAGAGAAATTTAAGCATGAACAGAGAGACAGCTTTAGTGATTTGTTTGGAATGTAATTGTGGCATTTATTCTAAGTATGTTTTTCAAAATACAAACACTGGTGAATTGTTGATGGTTACTAAAAATCCGCATTGGGATGATACAGTAATTAAGAGAGGAACTAAAGGCTATCTCACTTTTGAGGAAGTTCTTGCTGGTCAACCTTTCTACAATTCAAGACTAAACAAAGAAGAAAAATACAAACATGACAATATTTTCTATATAGATTTTGTAATTGTTAAAGAAAAGTTAGATGAAATTAGATTATGATAAATGATTTTAGCTCTTATATATGGAGGCTAGAAAGACCAACTGGAAACAGAACTGAAAAGCAGAAGACTGTCAGAATGATTGATATGAATGAAGAGGAACTCCTTAAAGCATATCAGCATTGTAAAGACATGCTTTTTAACTCTTCAAGAAAGAATCCAGGTAGAGTTTTAGTCTTGGAGCAACTCAAAAACCAGCTTGCTAAATGTAATGCTGAGGGATTAAGAAGATGGTATCTTGACTTAGAAGATGAGAATGGTGAGAAGAAATTCACTAGTTCTACTCTTTTGGCAGATATTAGAATGTATCCTTATCTTAAAGAAGTGCAACTCAAAGAAGGTGAGGAATTACTTGTATCCCATTTTGTTAGTGTTCCAGCAGAATTCAAGAATGTTACAATAGAAGACCTTAAGTTAGCTTGTTTATATCATCTTGGTAACTTTGACCATTCTCATTTAACCTTTACATTCTTATTTAATATGGGTGTATGGTATACATTTGATGATGAGCAAAGATTAGAAGAACAAGTTGGTAAGAATGACAAAGCAAAACTTGAAAGAGTAAAGGAATGGATAGGTCTTGACCCAAACACTCCACTCAAGTTTTCTTCTTCTGGTTTAAGCGTAACTCAATTAACAGAAATGTTTGAGTTAAAGAAGAAGAGATACCCTTCCTATTACATGATGAATACTATTCAATTGACTGTATTGAGAACAAAGGTGCTTGATTTGTTGATTGATACTGTAGAGAAACATGCTAAGATTTGGAAGCTTCTAATGAAACAAATTGAAGAAGTTGCTCAGTATAAGGGTTATGATTTACAAGCTGGACTATGATAATAAAAGGAAAGCCAGTAGCAGTATATGATATTGAGGTCTTTTCTAATTGTTTTCATTGTGTAGTAAAGGATACAGAAACAGGAGAAATATTTAAATTTGAAATATCTGAAAGAAAAAATCAGATAAAAGAATTGATTCAGTTCTTCTGGAGAACTAAGTATCTGATGTGTGGATATAACTGTATCCATTATGATAACCCTATTATAAACTATATCCTCGATTATAGAATCACACTTTCCAACTTAGGATATAGTAGGATTTGTCAAAGTTTATTTAATCTAAGTAACACCATTATTGGTACAGATGACTTTGATTCTTGGAAAAAGTGGAAATATGCTAAAAACTTTAGTACTCTTGACCTTTTAACTATGCTCTTTTCTCAAAAATTAAGAGTAGGTTTGAAGGAAATGCAGGTCACAATGCAGTATAAAAATGTACAAGAGTATGATGGTGACTTTAGAAAACCAATTCCTGTAACAGATATAGATAATATGATTCAGTATAATATCAATGATGTATTGAGTACTGAAGAACTTCTCTATAGATGTAAAAAACAGATTGAACTTAGACTTGGTATTGAAGAAGAATATGGAGTTGATGTTCTAAGTAAGGATGGTATGTCTATTGGCATGGAAATTTTAAAGGTTAAGTATCTTGAAAAGACTGGCAAGTCTTGGAATGATATTAAAGACCTTAGAAGTCCATGTGATGCCATTGATTTAAGTAAAGTTATATTTCCAGTTATTAACTTTAACACTCCTGTGTTGCAACAATTACTAGAAGAAATGAAATCCTTAATTGTCAGTCCTGGCAGAAAGGGTTATGAAAAACATTTCTTACTACAAAATGTAGAAGTTGTAGTTGGTGTTGGTGGTATTCATACAAAGAATAAACCAGAAGTTATTATTCCAAATGAAAATCAAGATTTACTAGATAGTGATGTTAATTCCCTATATCCTTCTCTTGTTATTAGTTATGGTCTAGTTCCGCCTCATCTTGGGAAGCAGTTCCTAGAGATATATGGTGATGTAAGAACAGAAAGACTTGAAGCTAAAGCTACTGGTAAGAAGATTAAAAATGAGACTTTAAAGTTGAGTTTAAATGGACTTACTGGTAATCTTCAGAATGAGTATAGTTGGGTTTACTCTCCTGAAACTGTAATGAAAATAAGAATCAATGGACAATTGTTCTTGTTAATGCTTGCAGAAAGATTGATTGCAATTGGAGCTACTATCATTCAGTTAAATACTGATGGTGTACTCTATTTAATTGATAAAGATAAGAGACCTCTTTTGGATAAAGTGTTAAAAGGTTGGGAAGAAATAACCAAGCTTACACTTGAAACAGAAGAATTTGAAGCTTTCTATCAATATGCCATCAATGACTATTTGGGTATTAGTAAAGGTTATGCTCAAAAGAAGAAAGAATTTGAAGAAGGAAAAGCCTTTAATAAGAAAGGTGAACAGTATACATCACTATCTCAAATAAAAGATGACTTCTTGAAAAAGAAGGGTCTTTTTATTGATACTGTCACTCTAGGTAAAGGTATGCAACCAATGATTATACCTAAAGCCATCAATGATTATTTATCTGATGGAATACCTATTAGAGATACAATAAGGGCATGTAGGAATATAAATGATTTTATTACTTATCAGAAAGTTGATAAGAAATTTTCTGTAGAATATAATGGTAAGTTAATCAACAGAATTAACAGATATTATGTATCTACAAAAGGCTATTATTTGTATAAGTGTGTAGTAAACAATGTTTATGTTGATGAGGAATATGCAGAAATAGAGGTTAAAGCAACTGGTCAAAGGATGGAACTTCCTGTTAGAGTTCTAATGGAAGAAAATCCAGGAGATAAGGTACATGTTATTAAATATTTTTACAAAGGTACACCAAGAGAAAGAAGAGATGACTATTCTAGTATGTTATCTGCTTCTGGTGTAAAAATTGTAAATAACCTTGAAGAAGTGCAAGAATTCCCAGACGATATAAACTACTCTTATTATATAAATGAAGCTAATAAAATTATTGCTCCATTTGCTCTTAGACAGTTATCATTGTTTTGATATACTGTAATGGAAGTTAAATATACTGAAATAACATTTAATAGTGTTGAAGACTTACTGGCATATCAGAGAAGTCAAAAAACACAAAAAGGACAGGATATGTTTACTGTAACATCTTCTAGTCCTGAGGTAAGACCTCAAATACCTGCTACTAGAGTAATAGAAGCTGGTAGAAGAACTCCTGAAGTTACTGGTAGAAATATTGGTTGGACTTTAGGTGCTCTTAGAGCTGCCCTTGTTGGCAAGAAAATCACTTGGAATCATTGGAACAATGGTGTATATCAGGACAAATCTGGTATTGTTGAAACTGTTGGTCCTTGTGTAGATGGAACCAGTGGTTGGTTTGGGGATACTTCTGTTTCTGTAAAGTTCAGAGGTGCTGGCAAACCTATTCCTCTGTATAGGCATGAACTTAAAAAAGCCGTTATAGAGGATGCAGTGGATTGATTCTTCCTATCAGTTAATCAAGCCTGAATGGGGAGAAGATGCAATGTTTGAGAATATTGAAAGGGCTGGAAGAATTTGTTATGCAAGTGAGCCTAAAGAAGGTGTAACTGCTAGACAATTTACTGAAAGACTTATCAAATCTAACCATCTCAGTCCACTTGAATTTGGAGTCTGTTATTTACATTATAGGTGTAGTAAACCTAAAGATAGTGAACCAACAGATTCTATATGGGATACTTACAATATTCTTACTGCAAGATACAAAAATAATAAGTACTCTACTTTTCATGCTTATGAAGGTAAGACTTTCTTACAAATTGATATAACTACTAATTACAGAGTACTTGTGGAAAATGGTTGGACAGAAGATTTACAATTCATGTCTGAACCAACAAAGAACCATAGTATTTACTATACTGTAATTTTTACATGTAGTGAAGGTGTGGCAAGAGAATTTTGTAGACATAGATTAGCAGCACATGCTCAACAATCTACAAGATATTGTAATTTCTCAAAGGACAAATTTGGTAATGAAATAACTTTCATCAATCCAGAGTGGTTTAAGAAACCAGGTATGGCTGCTCCTAGAAATGCTCTAAAAGGTAAATGTGCTGAATTAGAGTATGAATATATGAACATGATTGGTAGAAATATGCTTCCACAAGAAGCAAGAGAAATTTTACCATTGTGTACTAAGACAGTTACAGCCATGTGTACTTCTTTTAATGATTGGAATCACTTCTTTGAGTTAAGAGCACTTGGTTCAACTGGAGCACCACATCCTGATGCTAAAGCATTAGCAGAACCTTTAATGGAAGAAATGACTGCTATGCACTCCCAAATTTGGGAACAGATAACAATGATTTGAAAATGACTAGAACTGAAAGGCAAATGCTTGGATTGCAAAAATGGGCAGATGCTAATTTCAGAGGAACTCTATGTTATGGTGTAGGAGTTGGTAAAACAAGGACTGCATTAACAGCTGTACAAAAATTCCTAGAAAAGAATCCTACTGGAAAAGTTGTTGTGGTAGTACCAACTAAGGTACTTAAAGAACAATGGAAAGAAGCAGCAGAAAAAATGGGTTTATCTTTAAATATAAAGATTGCCAATACTGCGGCTAAGAAGAAATTTGATTGTGATTTTCTAGTTTTAGATGAGTTACATCATTATTCTTCACCATCTTTTAGGAAGGTTTTCTTAACAAGTAAACCAAGGTTAATTCTAGGATTAACAGCTACTTATGAAAGATTAGATGGCTTAGAGAAAGAAGTAGTTGATAAATATTGTCCTGTTTGTGACATCATTACCTATCAAGAAGCAGAAAAGAATGGCTGGGTATCTCCTTGTAGAGTATACAAAGTTATTCTTGATGTAGATTTGAAAGATTATGAAGCTGCAAACAGACAATTTATGAGCTGCTTTGCTATGTTCGGATATGATTTCAATTTAGCAATGAGTTTAGTCTCTGATTGGAGAAACCAAATCACATATGCACATGATAATAACTTTGAATTAAAAGAAGTTAGACAGTGTACATATGGATTCAATCATGCCCTCCAGTTCAGAAAGTCTTTTATAGCAAATCATCCACATAAGATTGAGGTTGCAAAACAGATACTTGCTGCTAGACCTCAAGCTAAAGCAATTACTTTCAATGGAAGTATTGCACAATGCCAAGCTTATGGCAATGGAATTGTAGTTCATTCTAACAATTCCAAAAAACAAAATGATGAACTGATAAAACAGTTCTCTGAAGCAGAAGGTGGTGCTATTATACATAGTGCCAAAATGCTTGATGAAGGGTTCAATGTAGAAGCTGCTGATTTAGCTATTATTACTGGTTTTAATTCCTCTAAACATACTGCTACACAAAGAAAAGGCAGGGTATCAAGAGCTTATGAAGGTAAAATAGCTGAAGTATACTGGTTAGTATTAAAAAATACTGTAGAGGATAAATGGTGGCAAAATGCTAATGAAGGAGCAGAATACTATGAACTCAATGAGGAAGAATTACAGCAAGTACTGAATGACCCTCAGTCTATACAAAAAACTCTAAAAGTGCAAAGTAAAGTTAGGCATAATTTCAGTGCATAACTCTATTAAGTATGGCATATTTTGATTTAAGTGTAGATAGAGAAATTGATTTCATGCTTGCATATGGGCTTACAGCAGATGAATTATTTGTTATTAAGCTCATATATTATGCACAAAATGGTCATGATGAGTATATCACAAAATACTTTAATGAATGCCATTTGACACTTGACTTAGTAGATATACTACAAAGTCTACAGGATAAAGGAGTAATCCTGAAGTCCTATAAAATTCCTACAAAAAATGCTGTATTTAATCCAGTAGATGTTGAATTTGGACAACTGTTCAAAAGAAACTATAACATGCACTCCTGGGATATGGGAATGGATATATTTAATCTATATCCCACATTCCTAGGTTCTGATGCAACTAGATATTCTGCAAAGAATATAGCTAAGCACTTTAAGAGTATGGATGAGTTTTGCTTTGCCTATGGTAAAAGTATTAAATTCAACCCAGAAGTACATCAAAAAGTACTGGATATTTTACAGTGGGCAATAGAGAATAATGAAATTTCTTATGGTATCTGTGAATTTGTAATCTCTATGAAATGGAGAGAACTTGAGCAGATAAGAGAAACAAAAGAGGTTGGTGAAGACTCTTTGGAAGACTATAATCCCTTTAAAGTTATATGATAGAAGAACTATTCAATAGCATTAGAAGGGGTAAAGAAGGTATGAACATAGGTTTACCTTCAGGTTTACCAAAGCTTGATAAGTATACTTATGGTATACAAAGAGGATGGCTAACTCTTTATGGAGGTGATTCAGGTAGTGGTAAAACTACTTTGATGTTATATACAAGCGTGTATACCCCATTTATGCATTATCTTAGAAATAAGAAGAATGATGCTAGCTTAGATGTTAACTTCTTACTTTTTTCTTTTGAGATGAGTAAAGAAGTACTCTTAGCCAAACTCTTATCCCTTTATATTCATGAGACATATCATAAGGTAATTCCTTATTCTACAATTCTATCTCTTAATGAAACTATTTCTGATGAAGATTTACAATATGTAGAAGCTTCTAAAGAATGGTTACTAGAACTAGAGAAAAAGTGTACAATTATTGAGAAACAATTAACTGCACAACAAGTTGGAACTGCATTCAAAGCTTGGAGTGAGAGATTTGGTAAGTATGAGACTGATGGGGTTAATACAGTGTATATACCTAATAACCCTAAACAGTTCATGGTGGTAGTAGTTGACCATGTTAAATTACTTGCTAAAGCTTCTGGACACACTGACAAACAAGAGATAGATGAACTATCTCAAGTTGCAATGGAGGCTAAGAACTTAACTAAGTCTTCTTGGGCATTAGTTCAGCAGTTAAATAGAAATTTCAAGAGTATTGAGAGAAGAAAAAGTCAATGGAACTTAGTTTCAATGGAAGACTTCTCAGACACTTCTAGTACAGCTCAAGCAGCAGAGATTGTGATAGCTATTTATCACCCTGCAAGGGAAAGAAATCTCAGATGCTGCGGATATGACTTCATGCAACTTGGAGATAATGCTGACAGAGCTAGAATGTTACTACTGCTAAAACAAAGATTTGGTATTGCTGATGTTGCAATGGGTACTGCTTTTTATGGTGAGACTGGATTATGGAAACAACTTCCATCTCCATCTGAACTGCAAGAACATCCAGAGCTATATGAACAATATAAAAATTTATAATACATGGCAGAGTTAATTGCAATTGTAGGAAACTCTGGGTCAGGTAAGTCTAGTTCAATTAGAACACTTGACCCTACTAGCACATTTATTATCAATGTAGCTGGTAAGCCACTTCCTTTTAAGGGGTGGAAAACTAAATATCCATTCTTGAAAAAGAATGAAAATGGACAGCTTGTAGGTAACATTCATAACACATCTAATGTGGATGAAATTGATACCTTGTTACAATATGTAGACAAGCAAAGAAAAGATATTAAAGTTGTTGTATTGGAAGACACTCAATATCTTATGGCATTTGAAGCTATGGATAGAAGTCAAGAGAAATCTTATGACAAATTTGTTCAGATTGCTTCTCATTTCTATAAGGTAATTGATAGGGCAAGAAAGATGAGAGATGACCTCAAAATCTTCATTTTAACTCATGCTGAAAACATTGGTACTCCAGAAGCTCCATCTTACAAGATGAAGACCGTTGGAAAAATGCTTGATAACATGGTTACTCTTGAAGGCTTGTTCACCTATGTATTTTACACAACAATTGGCAAAGATGAATCAACTGGTATGCCCAGTTATAAGCTTATCACCCAGTCTGATGGTACTACTACTGCCAAGACCCCTCTTGGATGTTTTGATGATATGCTGATAGATAATGATATGGATTATATTGTTAAGAGTATTGACAAATATAATCTGGGTGACTAATTAAAAGCTTTTGATTTATATGGTATTTAGTTTTAATTCTGTAGCTGGTATTAAACCAACCAATGCCCCTGCTCCATTAGAGGGTAATAAAATTCATACTGTGATATTTGAAGGTGTTGAATCTACTGATGTCACTAGTACAAATAATGGAAATACTTACAAACTGTTGAGAATTAAATTCTCTAATAGTGAAGGTCAGTTTGTTAAAACTTACTTTGAGCCAGATGCTAATGCAGACCAACCTGTAATTAGCAAGACTTCTGTAGGTGATATTGTTAATCCTTCACCAAACCTTCAGATGCTTTATACTCTTAAACAACTTCTTGCTGTTGCAAATCCTGCATTCAATGAGAAGATTGATAGAGGTGAAGTAAATGATTTAAGCTCTTGGGATTCTCTTAGAGCTGCAATGGTAGCTGCTACCAAGGATTTCATTGGTCAAACTTGTCAAATCAAGTTGATTAAGAATTCTAAGGGTGAAGCTATTCTTCCTGGTACAGTTGTAAACTTCAATAAGGAGAATCAACTGTATCCTGCTTCTACTGTGATTGGTAAGAACATCACATGGACTAAGAAGGAGAAAGAAAGAATTGAAAGAGAAGCTAGTGCACAACCTACTCCAGTAGGTATGCCAGCTGACAGTCCTTTGGCAGGTGTTGCTACTGAACCAGCAGAACCTGAGGTACCAGAGACTAATTTCAATATGAGTTTTCTTCAACAATAATTGAAGTATGACATTTACTATTCCAAGAACAGTAAGAAAAGTTACTAGGGAGTTCCTTCTGGAACACAACACAGAAGAAACTTACATGCAAACTTATCTTGGAGTTCCTGTTAAAAAAGGTTTATTTATAAGCCCAATTAGACATGATAAAAGACCTACTGCTTCTTTCTTTAGAAGTAGAGATGGAGCTTTACTGTTTCATGATTTTGGAATAGGTTTTAAAGCTGACTTTGTAGGGGTGGTTAGACAATTGTTTAACCTCTCCTATAGTCAAGCTTTGAATAAAATAGCTTCTGACTTTGGTCTTAATCCTGGACAGGAGCAATGTCTTCCTAAGATTAAAGTTAGTGTCTGTGAAGAAACAATTACTGCACATGAAGCAGCACAAATCCAGATAGAAATGCAACCTTTTACAGAAAAAGAATTAGCATGGTGGGCTTCTTATGGAATAACGCCAGAAACTCTGAGAAAGTACAGAGTATATTCTTGTAAAAATGTATTTCTAAATGGTAACTACTTTACTAGTAGTACACCAACTAGCCCAGCATTTGGCTATTTTGGTGGACTAAAAGAAGGTAGTGAAATATGGAAAATTTATTTTCCTAAAAGAAAAATGTATAGGTTTATAAGTAACTGGAATGGCACAATGCTACAAGGAAGTCAGCACCTTCCAAAAAGTGGCAATTTCTTAGTTATTACTAAATCTATGAAAGATGTTATGGCACTCCATGAATTTGGAATTCCTGCTATAGCACCTGGCAGTGAAACATCTTTTGTAACTAATCAACAACTAGACAGACTTAAAAGTAGATTTAGGAATATAGTTGTCTTCTATGATAATGATTTACCAGGCATTATGGGAATGAGAAAAATCAAGAAGATGCATCCTGAATTAACTTATGTTTGGATTCCTAGAAAGTATGGTGCAAAAGATTTCTCTGACTTATACAAAAAATTTGGAAAGGATGTCGTGAAGGATATGCTAATCCAATTTACTAATAGATATAGCAATGGATGCAAAAACATTAAATGACAACTTTTTTTCAACAGGGAGACTCCTTTCTGGTAAACTGGAAGATAAACTTGAGATATTAAAAGCTGTGTGTTTTCTTACTTTTATGATTAACAAATCATTTAAGAAAGACTTTACAGCAGTTGATGTCTTAGAGAAAGTAGTGTATAAGAAGAAATTTGTGGAAACAAATGGCTTTGATGCTTTTCTTATTACTATTGGAATCATAAGTCAAGACCTGCTTTATGGCTGTGACGATGTTCCTAATCCAGGTTATAAAGACACAGAGGAGTGTTGTAAAAAGATACAACAACTGTGTTTACAGTGGGCTCCCTTCTAAGTTGGTATGAAACAGCTTAAAGTATCTCAAAGAAGAGGGTACTCTGCTGAACATGCATTTGAAGGACTTACATTTAGAGTCTTAGACCCTCTTATTAAAGGTGCTAACTCTACTAGGTCTTGGGTCAGAGCTGGAAAGCCTGTCCCTGGGAGTGATGATTTTTTGGATTGGGCAGAGGCTCAGTTAGCATTCAAAACCAGAAGTCAAGTAGGATATGGTTGTTATATTGTGGTAGATAAATATACTAAAGATGTAAGGCTTAGACCTTATGCTGTATATGAAGTCCGCAACAATGACCATAGAAGATGGAAAACTGTCCATCAAGTAAGGACTGATGATTTTGATGTAGTTACATCCAATGATGGAAATACATTGGAAGCTGTCACTATAAATAGTGTTGGCAAAGTGATTGGTGAATATGATACAAAGTCTGAAGCAATGACTGCTGCAAAGAAGTATATTGCTGAGACTAAAAAGAATTGTTCTATTGTTAGAGTTAAGATAACTGATGAAAACCCAATAGAAGCTTATTGTGTCTATAAACCATCATCAAATGCTAAGATAGGAACCTTTGTTGCTTTTGGATATGTCGATGAATGAAACTAAAGATATGGTTGTGAAGCCTGAACATTACAATCAAAATGGCTTACAGGCTATTGATGTAATGCTGGCATTTAATGGCACAGAAAGTGTAAAAGAGCACTGTGCTAATACTGCATTAAAATATCTTCTAAGAAGAACCCATAAATTTAATTCATCAGAGGATATTCATAAGTGCATATGGTATCTATTGAAGTACCTACAAATTGAATGTGGTAATGATGATGTTACTACATTTATACAAGGCTTTATACAAAGCCAAATTCATTAAAAACTTTTTAAACATTTAGAATTATGGAAGTAAGAAATGTGATTATCGTAAGTAATGCAGCTAACAGAAGATATACTCTTGAGACCGCAGCTGAGACTCTTGGCCAACTTAAGGCTGATATGAGAGAGGCTCATATTGATTATGAAGGTATGACCTTCATGGAGGGTCTTACTAAGACTGAGCTCCTCAATGATAGTAGCTTGCTACCAAGAGATGTTGTTAGAGGTGAAGGCACCACTAATGAACTGGTATTCTTGCTGACTGTAGCAAATAAGAAGATTAAGTCTGGTACTGACTATGTAACTCTTAGAGCAACTGTTGGTGCAAGCCAGGCAATGAAGGATTATATCCAAAAGACCTATGGTAGAAACTACACCAATGTAGGTGCTAGTGTTCTTGAGGCAGTTGTAAAGCACTTCAGTGCTAAGACCGCAGCTCCTGCACAAAATGCTTGCAGTAGTGCTGTAGCATTGAAGAAGTTAGCTGATGCTCTGAAGCATAACGGCTATCTGACTACTTCTCAGTACAATGATGTTGTTGGTTCTATTGGCCAAGCATCTGTTGATGAGAAGATTGGTTCTTATACCAAGTCTGAAATTGATGCTATTGTAGCTAGCATCTAATGTTGTTTTTAAGGTTAGGGAGGTAAAACTCCCTAACCTTCTTTTTATTTTCTAATCTTAAGAATATGACAGGTTTAGAGCGATTAGAAAAGGAAATTTTAACTCCTTATATTGATACCTTGAATACTGAAAATATTGGTAAAATATATAAAGTATTTCAAGATTATTATGGAGAGCAAAGGGTTGATTTGCAATTTAGTCATAAATATAATGATGCTGAAGAGCTTGAACTTGTAAAAGAAAATACAAAGGAAGCTCATGCAAAACTACTTGCAAAATATGTTTGGAGAAATTGTTCTCCTAGACATATTAGTTATATTCCTAATCTTAGTAGAGGTTATTATGACTATTATACTTTTAATAATTGGGATAGTTCTAAGTTAGTAAATGAGTATTTTGAAAAGCTTGTTACATTAGACAAAACTGATATTACAAGGAAACTTAATGTATTTTTCAACAATAATCCTATGTTTGTGATTATTGTTCACTTCCCACATGTTGTTATTGAGAATGAAGATGGAAGAAAGCATGAAGCTAATAATTTCTATATCAAAATTCCACTTACCAAAGATGCAAAGTTCTGTGGTAACTTCCTTGTAAAAAGAACTACTTTTACTAAGAATGAGTTACAAATAGGTTATATGCACTCTCATTGTCCATCTAGTACTTGTGACCCTGATAGAGATTGGACTACAAGTTGCCTTGGTTCAGGTCCTATTATTAGAACTGAAAGCAGATTAAGTAGTGTATGTGATTTAGATGTATGGATGTTATTCTGTAATGAGCTTGAAAGATATATTTCTGTTGAGTCTCTTAGTGGAGGTCCATACATAAGAATGTCACAAATTCCTGGTAATACTAATGAAGGTAGTCTGTTAGGATATAACAATGTAAAACAAATGAATATTCCTCTTAACAAGGAGAATTTTAGAGGTATGAACAGCACTGTTTATAATACTTATTTTCATCCTTTTATTAGAGAATATGCAAGTAGTTTCAACTTACCATTTAGAAGATTAGATGGTCAAATCAAACCTGGATTCACATATGATGAATTTCTAATTAACATCAGTCAAGCATTTATTACTTATATTAACAATTTAAGTAGAATCTCTAATGATAGTCTTTCTATGATTAAAGAAACTGTTCTTGTTGAAGCCGCTATGGTCAATGAGTCAATTCATTTAATAAATAGAAGACAAGGAAGTAGAGATGCTTGGAGAAGTTATGTACCAAAAATTGGTCATGTAATTGGAATATTTCATGGTGAACCATTAACTTTCCAAATTGAAGATAACATTCCATTAGTTGAAGAGAATCATGCATTTAGAATCATGCATCCTAGATGGGCTGGCCCTATCCTTCAACTGATTATAGATTTACTTAATATAGAATATGGCAGAGAAGTTAATTCTAGTCAAGCAAGACTCTACATATAAGATAGTAGTTCCTGAAAATGTAGAGGAGAAAATTAGATTCCTTTGTGCGCAAGTACATGAAGTAGAATGGTCAGGAATCTTGTTCTACAAGAAAGCAGGAACAATGGAAAACAGTGATTTAGTTATCACTTGTGTTGATATATTCCCGATGGATATTGGCACATCAACTTACACTGAGTTTGATAACTCTCCTGATGCTGTAAGTTATATGTGTGACCATCCTGAATTACTTAGCCCTGATGTTTATAATGGGCTCATTCATAGCCATAACAATATGGCAACTTTCTTTAGTGGAACAGATACTTCCACACTCTTAGATGAGGGTAAAGATAGAAACCATTTTGTTTCTCTTATTGTAAATAATGCTGGTACATATACAGCAGCAATTACAAGAAAGGCTGTTAAGGATTTGACAATTAGTGGTACACTCAAATATAAAACTTTTGATGATAAGGAAGTTGAACTGGGAGATATTGAACCAGTTAAAACTCAATCCACAGTTGTAGAATATTTCATGCTAGAAGTAGAGAAGCATGAAGCTCAAGTCAGTCTGAAGAAAGAACTTGAGGAAGCATTTTCTTCCACAATGGAAGTACTCAAATCTAAAGTACCTGCTGACAATGCAGTACAAATTAGAGATAACTTTGTTGAGGATATGGTAAATAGTCTCATCAGAGGTGTATCTGATGTTAAATTTGAGGAAACTAAGAAGAGACTTGATGATATTAGAGAAGCAAAGAAGAAGAAAACAACTCCTGTTTATGGTAGTGGTTATCCTTATGCAGGTAGTTATCCAACTGCACAAAGACCTTCTTTTGGTACTGGTGTAGGTGGTGGTTATGCAGGTGCTTCTGCTTCAACAAACTTTGCAAGAACTAAAGGTCAAGTTTACATTCCTGGTAAAGGCTGGGTAGATAAAGATACTGATGAAGTAATTACACCAGCTAGTTCACTTCTTGGTAATAAAAATAAACCTAAAGTAACTTCAGAACCTCTTGGGCCCTCTGAACCTGATGAACTCAATTTTGATTGGGAAGATGCTGGTTCTGCTTGGGCCCATTGCAGGCAAGAAATGAAAGAGGAGAATGCCAAGAACCATGAAGAAAAAGACAAGAAAATCGAAGAAGAAATACAGGCATTGATTGACAAAGCCATGTATTATTTGTTAACTGGAGATATTGATGGTCCAAACTTGAATAGTGATTATGAAGCTTGGGCTATGCAATCAGGATATGTATATTCTAGACAATTTTCTACTTTAGAAGATTTTAAGAGATTTGCAGATATGCAAGTTGATTATATTTATGAAGTAGCAAGTGATAAGTTAGATGGTTTGGAAGGTGAAATTGAAAACTTCTCTGATGAGTTTATGGATAGACTTGCAGAGGAGATGAACAAACTGTCTAATAAGAATGTATATATCAAACACTATATCTCCCAAATTGAAAGATTAGCTTAATATGGAAGAAATAGATGCTACTTTACTTAGTGTAGATGAAATTATAAATCTATATCCAGAAGCTGAATTACCTGCTGTAGCTGAGGCTGCTCGTGCTGCTTATGCAACAAGAGTAGCTGAAGCTGCTAATATTCAACAATTAGCACAAGGCCCTGCTGTAGATTCAGGTTCTGCTCCTGAGAGTATATCAGAAGCTATTAACAGACTTGTTAATGAGCAAAATACTGTACAAGAAACTCCTTCAGAAGTAGCAGAAGCTGTTTCAGCTGAAACACTTATAACAGATGTTGCTGGTTCTGGTCCTGCTATTGCAGTAGATACTACAATTGCTACAGAAGCAGTTGCGACTGCTCCTACTAGAAGAAGAAGGTTTACTAGTAGAACTACTCCTATTGTTGAGATGATTCCAGAAAGTGCTCCAGCAGAAGAACAAACTGTAAATGCAAGTGCTCCTGCTTCTGCTGACCCTCAAATTCCGCAAGGAATTATGGAAGCAGCTGCTGCATCAGAACCTGTAGCTGAAGCTCTTGGAGAATTGTCTCAAGCAATTGAAGAAACTGTTGCAACTGATGCTGGTACTAGTGTTGCTGCTAGTTCAACAGATGATGCTGCACTAGCTGAAGCTGCTCCCGAAAGTGCTCCTGAAGCAGCACAGCCTGCACAAGGTCCACAGGTAACTGTTGAAGTACAAAATAATAGAATACCTAATATACCAGTAGATGCAGTGTCTACTGATATTGGTAGTAGATTCAGTGGAGCAACTTGGTTTGATGCAATGCAAAGAACTAAAATTATAGTTGCTGGATGTGGAGGTATTGGTAGTTGGTTTACTTTGTTAGCAGCAAGAGCTAACCCTGAAAGTATCCAACTATTTGATGCAGATGTTGTAGAATCTGCAAATCTTAGTGGTCAGTTATTCTCCATAGACCATGTTGGTATGTCCAAAGTAGCTGCACTTGCAAGTGTAGTACAAACTTTCTGTAACTATAATAGAATAGAGACTTTCCAAAGTTTCTATACTGGTAGAACCAGACAAGTTGGACCTATTATGGTTTGTGGTTTTGATAATATGGTTGCTAGAAAAGTATTCTTCTATAAATGGAAAGAATATGCAGAGAGTCATCCTAATGAGAGATGTCTCTTTATTGATGGTAGATTGAATGCAGAACAATATCAAGTATTCTGTATTACTGGAGACAGACATGACCTTATGAGTAGATATGAGTCTGAGTGGTTATTTGAAGATGATGAAGCTGATGGAGTATTGTGCTCTTATAAGCAAACTTCTTATTGTGCTGCTATGATTGGTGCAATGATGAATAACTTACTTGTTAACTTTATCTTTAATGGGGAAAGTAATATCTTGTATCCAAGAGATTTACCATTTTTAACAGTATATGAAGCAGACCAACTATTCTTAAGAACAAGGGTATGACACAGTTTGAGAGAAATCTGGCAGAATGTTACAAATATGCTGGACAGTTAGACAATCAAACTAATTGTGATAATATCTTTAGAATAGCTCATCAAAGTTCTATGTACTTCAAAGTAATGAAACTTACAAATGGTGATGTTGAAATTCCACTCTTTCTTTATCGTACTTGGCTTGGTTCCAAGAGAGATAATGATAGAATGGAATATGTTATCAATGTGCCATTCTCAGATGAGGTACCTATAAAAGTTGCTGCTAAAACTTCTTTACTTACTTATATGAATAATAAGTATCAACCTTATAGAAGATTAGTAGCAGTTACTTTGAATGATAAAAGGTATTATGTTGCACCAGGAATTATTCTTGATGCAAACCTTAATATACTGTTAATGTATACTATCAAGCATCAGAGTAAAGATATAACTGTTTATGTAAACAGTGAACTTTATCATAACCCTGATGATTTTGATAAGATGCTTACAGGAAAAGTTTTTGCCTTTCTAGCATCAAATGACATTGTTACTGAAAATGAGGATGATGTTCAACCAAACTTAATTGTTAGTAAGAACATAACTGACTTTTTAGTATTGCCAACTAAAGTATTAAAAAGAGATTCTATGTTTGATTTGAATGTTAATTGCAACAGGATTATCAGAGATAGACTCTTAGCAGCTTTTGATTTGAAATATAACAATGCCCACTAGACATAAGGTTAATAAGAAAGTCAAAAATGCTGTTGCTAAAATGTATTCAGGAATTCAATTTAAATCCCTCCTTGAGGTAAGAGTGTTTAAAGCTCTCCAAGAGGGGGGATTTAATCCTGAGTATGAACAAACTAAATTCATCATTTGGAATGGATTTAAACCTTCTGTTAAATTCTTTGATAGAGATAAGAAATTAGGAGTACTTAAATTACAAGATAAGAAAGTCTTACCTATAACTTATACTCCTGATATAACTTTCTTTTACAAAGGAAAGCTTATTATTATTGAAGTCAAAGGATTTGAAACAGATGTGTTTCTGATTAAAAGAAAGCTTTTTAGAGGATATTTGGAAGCTAATAAGATAGATTGCTTGTATTTTCAGATATATGACAGTTCAACATTACAACAGGCAATAACTATTATAAAAAGTTTATGAGTAAATCTCTTTATGACATTTCATGGCAAGTATCAGAAACAGAGTATAGAAATGACCCAGCTTTAAGTTATTCTACTATTGCTAAATTTGATAGGACTGGTTTTGACCAACTATCACATCTGTTTGAACAGCAAGAGTCTGCATCACTTACATTTGGTAGTGCTGTAGATTCTATTATAACAGGTGGTATGCAAGAGTTCAATGATAGATTTGCAGTATGCAATTTTAGTGCAATCTCACCTGCTATTCAAAGCATTGTTGATTTTCTATTTGGTAAATATCATGAAATGTATAATACTCTACAAGAAATCCCTAGTGAGGAAATTTTAACAGTAATCAAGAATTTTGATTATCAAAGAAATTGGAGGGATGAAAATAGAGTAAATTCTATTCTTCAAAAAGGTTCTGAATACTATGCTGCACTGAGAAGTGCTTATGGTAAAGAAGCGATTAACCAAGAAACCTTTGATGAAGTATTATCTACAGTAAGAGCTTTAAAAGAAAGTCCACAGACCAAATGGTACTTTAGAGCAAATAGCATTACTGAAGATGTTGATAGGCTTTATCAACTCAAATTTAAAGCAAACATAAATGGTGTAGATTATAGATGCATGGCTGACCTCATAGTGGTAGACTATGCTAACAAAGTAATTTACCCAATAGATTTAAAGACTAGCAGTAAACCAGAATATGAATTCTACAAGAGTTTTATTCAATGGAGCTATAGTCAACAAGCTAGACTTTACTGGCTTATTATTAGGAAGAATCTAGATGAAGACCCGTTCTTTAAGGATTTTGTTTTGGATGATTATAGGTTTATTGTAGCTAATAAGAGAACTCTTACACCATTAGTGTGGAAGTATGATGATACTCAAAAAAGAGGAACTCTTATATATGGTATGAACCATAATATAGTGCTGAGGGACCCTCTTGAAGTAGGACAAGAGCTTAATGATTATCTTAGAACTAATCCAGATGTACCGCAAGGTATAAACAAAGAAGGGGATAACAATATAATTGAATGGCTAAATAAGATACCATGAGTAAATTGCAAGTAATCAAAAGGGATGGAACCCTTGTAGATTTTGATGCTACCAGGGTAAAAAATGCCATTCAGTCTGCTGTGTATGCTACAGGACAATTTATGCCTGTTCCACTTATTGAAAGTTTTGCAAATAACTTAGCAAGTGAGCTTTGTAAAGATTGTGAACAAATATCTGTGGATTCTATTCAAAATCATGTTGAGAATTGGTTAATGACACAAAATAGTGAAGTTGCTAAAGCTTATATATTATATAGGTCTAAACATGATTCTATTAGAGAGTATACACAACACAAAATGGCTTTTATACAAAGATATAAAAAGTCAAATAATACTGCCAATGCTACTATTGATGACAATTCAAATGTTGCTAATAAGAACATTGGAGTATTAAACTCTGAAATTCACAAGGAAGATAACTTGCAGATTTCAAGAGCAATGGTAATGCAAAAACTTATAGAACTTTATCCAGACTTTGATGCTAAGCAGTATCAAAGAGATTTACAATCTCATATCATTTACAAGCATGATGAGAATTCTTTTGCTGGTGCAATAGCTCCATATTGTTGCAGTATTACCATGTATCCATTCTTAACAAATGGTATAAAAGGGATTGGAGGACTTAGTGCTGCTCCAAAGAATATTGATTCCTTCTGCGGAATGTATGTTAATCTTATCTTTGCAACTAGTGCTATGTTTGCTGGTGCAGTTGCTACTTCTGAGTTCTTGCTTTATTTCACTTACTTTGCTAAGAAGGAGTGGGGTGAAGACTTTTGGAGAAATCCAGATAAAGTAATTACTAAGAATAGTAATAAAGAAAAGACTATCAAGAAACAAATACATCAGTATTGGCAGCAAGTTATTTATAGCATAAATCAACCAGCTGCTGCAAGAGGAAGTCAATCAGCTTTTGTTAACTTTTCTTATTTTGATAAATATTTCTTTGAAGGAATGTTTGGAGAATTTATGTTCCCTGATGGTACTAAACCAGATTGGGATTCTCTTAATTGGATTCAAAGAGAATTTATGCAATGGTTTAATCAGGAAAGATTAAGATGTATTCTTACTTTCCCTGTAGAATCATTTGCTTTAGTTTATCAAAATGGAGAATTTTTAGACAAGAGTTCAGCAGAGTTTGTTGCTCAGGAGTATGCTAGAGGACATAGTTTCTTTACATATATTAGTGATACAGTTGATTCTTTATCAAGTTGTTGCAGGTTGAAGAACATGATTACAACTAAGGAGTTTAACTTCACTAATGGTAATATGGGTGTACAAACAGGTTCTAAGTCTGTGATTACCAGTAATTTATCTAGAATTATACAGGATTTCTTTAGACAGTTTACTACTGATAGAGATACTGTAAAAGCTATGTATTTTGCTGATAAACCAGGAATTCAATCCCAGTTAACTGAATATATAAATAGTATCTTAGAAAGAGTATTTAAATATCACATTGCTTATAATGAGTTATTGTGGGATATGTATACTGCTAAGTTACTTCCAGTATATTCTTCTGGTTTTATTAACTTAAACAACCAATACCTTACTTTAGGTATAAATGGTTTAAATCAAGCAGCTGAATTTATAGGAATTGAGTGTAATAAGAATAATGAGTACAAAGAATTTTGTAATCTCATTTTCTCTATATTCAAGAACTTTAATACAGCTCACAATGGCAAATATTTTGGCCATAAAGTAACTCTTAATACTGAATGTGTACCTGCTGAAGGTCTTGCTATTAAGAACTATAATTGGGACAAAGCTGAAGGTTATTGGGTACCTGAAGATACTAACTTATATGCAAGTTATATCTTTAAACCAAATGATACCAACATTTCTGTACTTGATAAGATGATTATGCACGGTACAGAATTCTCAGCAGGAAGTCTTGATGGTGGTCAAGCAGCTCATATAAATCTGGATAAACATCTTTCTGTAGAGCAATATAGAAAGTTGCTGGATTTTGCAGGTAAAGTTGGATGTAGCTATTTTACATTTAACATTCCTAATTGTGAATGTGAAGATTGTGGATTTATAGCTAAACAACCATTTACAGAATGTCCTAGATGTGGTAGTACTAATACTGCTTTATGGGATAGAGTTATTGGCTATTTAACTAAAGTGAGAAATTGGTCTGAAGGTAGGCAGATTGAGCAAAAGACTAGATTCTATGCTGATGAATCTGCTTTACAATCATAACTATGACACAAGGCATAAATTTCTCAAATCTTAAAACTACTACTAGGAATATTTTCTTTACATCTGATTTACATCTCAATCATGAACCTATTATAGGTTGGTGTGGTAGACCATTTAAAGATGTTGAAGAAATGAACCAAGCAATAATTGACAATTGGAATAGGGTTGTTGGCAAAGATGACCTTGTTTTTGATTTGGGAGATTTTTGCTTTGGAGGTAGTGCTGAGTGGAAGAAGTTTACAGAAGCTCTTAATGGAATTCATATATTAGTACCAGGCAATCATGATTGGAAAAATAAGTGCTTTAAACATAAAGACTTTTTTTATGAAGTAAGAAGTCAACTGTTTGTAAGTATTGATGGTCAAAAGATTTGGTTATCTCATTTTCCATTTCTTACATGGTCTGGTAAAGAAAGAAAAGTATGGAATTTACATGGGCATGTGCATCTCTCCACTTATGAAAATACAGGTATAGATTTTGATATAATGAAAACAGTTCCTCCTTATCAATATGATGTTGGAACTGATTGGCATCAGTTTACACCTGTGAGCTTCCAACAAGTTAAGGAAGCAATAGAGAAACAAATTGAAGATAATACAAATCAAGCTTTAATCTATGCTAGCTCTAAAAGTGTGGAATAGACTTCCAGAACATAGAAGAGTACAGATAGTAACTCATATATTTCCTCATGCCTTACCTGAAGATATAAAATCAATGGCAAGGATATTCCATCATAACTTTGATTATACTGGTCCTGATGGTAATGGTGAGGTTATAAGAGATATACTGTCGCATTGCTACAATTCTATTGAAGGAATAAAAGTAGTATTATATGTCTAAAAGAAAATTTGATGGAACAGTAGTAGTCCTCGATTTTAGAACAGAAAGTGTAGATTTGATACATTTTTCAAAAGAGGATGTTCATGATGGTGACTTTGATTCATTACTTATGGATTATGGCTATGATTTAGATAACATCAGGTATATGGTAACAAATGAAGCAAGAATCAGTAAATACTGGTTTGCTGATGGAGGTTATCTAGGTTGTTATAAAAATTATAGGAGTTACTATTGATGAATCAAGTTAAATATACAGAAACTGTTGTAAGTTTTTCAGAAGTTCCTGATGAGATTTCTCTTTGTATAAATATTTCCAATTGCCCTTTTAAATGTCCTGGATGTCATTCACCATATTTACAAGAAGATGTTGGTGCATTGCTAACAGAAGCAAAACTTAGTGAATTGGTAAAAAATAATCCTGGAATTACTTGTGTATGTTTTATGGGAGGTGATAAATCTCCAAAAAGAATAAATCATTTACTTGAGTATGTAAAGGAAGAATTTGATTTGAAAACAGCTTGGTATAGTGGAGCAAATATTTTAAATCGTCATGTTCATATCTACAATCTTAACTATTTGAAGTTAGGTCCTTATAGAGAAGATTTGGGGGGTTTAGATAAGTATCCACTTACTAATCAAAGAATGTATCAAATTGAAGAATTACATCAGGATACACCTTTTGGAAGAGTAGTATTTATACAAAAAGACATAACAAAAAAGTTTGTACATAACAATGAAGATATTAGTAAAGACACAAAATCCTAAATTATTACCTAGAGTTATTGACAAAGGTGATTGGGTAGACCTCTGTAGTGCAGAGGAAGTAAAGATTGATGCACCTTCTGTTAAAGATAACAAGGTAGTATTTGGTAAGAAACTAATTTCCCTTGGTGTGGCAATGCAGTTGCCACCTGGATTTGAAGCAGTTGTTGTCCCAAGAAGTAGCACCTTTAGTAAGTTTAAAGTTCTACTTGCTAATAGCTTTGGTGTGATAGACAACACTTATTGTGGTAACAATGACATTTGGGGATTCAATGCCATTGCTTTTGATAAGACTGTTATCCATAAAGGTGACAGAATCTGTCAATTCAAAGTTCAATTAAGTCAGAAAGCTACTTGGTGGCAAAAACTGAAGTGGCTGTTTGATAGCAAAATTGAGTTTGTTCCTGTTGATGACCTGCAAAATCCAGATAGACATGGGTTTGGTAGTACAGGAACTAAATGAAAAAGAAACCTATCAGAAAAGATGAAGTAATCCAATTACCCTCTAGATATAGAGATGTGGATACTCATCTTATTCCTGTAAGTAAAAATAAGTATAAGTTCTATACATCAGGTCAGTACTATAGATTTGGTCCTAGTGAAGGAAATCCTTTTATTTTGGAATTCATTGACCCAGAAGGTGGTCCATTTATTGCTAAAGGATATAGAATTAGTGACAAGGAAGAAATCAAAGAAATAGTACAAGATATGACAGGAACTTATATTCTAACTGAAGATGTTTAATATTGCTGAGTGATTTATAAGTTTTTGAAGAGTAATTTGGTAGATTATCAGTAGTACTAACATTTTTATTTGGAATATGGTAATTAGAACTACTTATCTTGCAAGAATAAATAATAAAGGAAAATTACAACTTGCTATGGTTCAGCTGGATAGAAATGAAAGTACATACAGTGTATATAGAACTACATGGCAAGTACATGGTAAAGAAAGGGAATATAACCCTTTGTTTATCAATAAAGGTAGAAACAGTAATTACATAGTCAGGGAAGCATTTCACTTATATGAAGTTTGTATAAGACAATATGTGCACCTTGGCTATGTAAGGCTGGAAGACCTTACAGATAAGACAATTGAAGAGTTACAGGAAGATGAGTTAAATGATTTACTCAATAACTATGAGGAACCAACACTCAAAATTCCTAGACTTGTAAGACCTGTTAGCTGGGAAGAAGTAGCTACTAGTACTATGGATAGAGAATGGTACTGGACTTATAAAATTCCTGGCATTAGGTGTCTTATTTTCATGAAGGATGGACAAATAGCAGTCAAGACAGATTATCATGTATATCTTAAAAAGTCTATTCAACATTTGTTGACAGATGATGTTAAATCAATGTTTGTAAAAGAACCTGATTTAGCATTAGATTGTATGATATATAGTCATGACCCTAAGAGTAGTAGAGACCATCTCATAAAGCTTATTAAAGCACAAGAATGGTCTGAACAATGTAAGGATTTACATTTATATATTTGTGATTACATTTCTGATAATTCTTTAGAAGAAAGAATAGAACATATAGAAGAGCTGATGAAAGAGATTACCAACCCATTGATTCATTCAATAGAATGGAAAACTCTTGACGGTTATTATGTTGTATCTGCTGAAACAAGAAAAGCTATTAGAAAAGGTTATCCTGGATTATGGTTAAAAGCAAACAGAGAATATGGAGGAGGTAGAAAATCTGCTTTTCTTTATGTTGAAACTGAGGCTTTTAGAACAAGAACATATGTTATTAAGTATTATTCTGGAGGTGATTATGTGCAGATAGATAATACTCATAATAACTATTTTCATGCAATGATTGTAGGTCCTAGTAATTTTGATACAAAATATTATGCTCAACATCCTAGTGAATTAGTAGGTAGACAAGTAGTGTTAGCTTTTCAAGAGTTAAACAACGGTATACCAACAAATCCAATAGTTTGGCATCTAAATGACAAAAGAGAGACTTGAAAAAATTATTTGGATGAATCCTATTACTGCTGATGTAGCAGCTGAACTTATTGTTGAGTTTTTTAACAAGAAAGGAAAGAGAATTCCAAATGCTCAAGAATTACAAGTATTACTACAGTTAGGCCAGTATATCAACTGGCACTGGGTAATGTGTCAGGTAGCTGAAATGAATGGCTATCAACTTATTACTATAACTAAGGATAATTTGGTAGTTGCCAGATACCTACAAGAATAAAAAGACCCCCTGCATAAGAGACCTTATTTGGTTTCCTATGTCAGGGGGTTATTTTTTTCCTAGATTAGGAATGGAGGTTGGGGTTAATCTCCCCAGCTCCAGTCTTTTGCAGCACCTATTCTTTTATCCATCCAATCTTGTAAATCAATTTCTTTGTCATCATCAAATGCTGCAAATAAATCATTTTGTAGATTAACAAGAGTTGTATAGAACCCAGGCTCCCAGCTCAATCCTGTCAAACCATGAGGACCAACATCATCAAGTGCTCTGACAAGAGTTCTTTCAAATGGGTTCATGTCTGACATCTTATTAGTTCCTCCAGAGAAGATAAGTCTAAGAATATAATATAATAACAAACCAATAAGAATATCATGTAAACCTAATTTAAGGTTAGCAAGTCTTTGTTTATTATTCATTATCTCAGAAAAGTTCAAGTGATAGAGGTCTCTTATAGTTGACATGATAGAAGCAAAAATACCTTCTATATAGTCTCCTTGCCATACATATTGTGGCTCAAGAGTACCACCTTCATTATCTTCTACTAAAGTAACTTGCAGTTCACCGTTAGCAAGTTCTGTAATCTTTCTGTATTGAGTCTTTCCATCAATTACTAATGGAACAAACTGACCTTGTGAGGTTGATTGACCAGCTACTCTTGGTTTACCTTTAAACCACAAACTAAACTTTGCAGTCCAGAAGGCCATAAACTGTTTCCAGATAAGACCAATAGCCATGTGGTCAATCAGAGATTTTGTTTCATGGTCATAATAACCATAAACAGAATCAGAAAATTCCTTGAGAGATGCTGCTTGTCTATTAGTATAAGCTCTTGGCAGAGGTAATAACTTACCATCAGAAGAAGTCATTTGATAACCATTCTGTGTAAACTCATCAGCCATTGCTCTATAAAGAGCTTTCTCTTCAAGATATTTAGCATCAGTACTTGTAGAATTAAGACCAATTCTATTTAGTGTAGCAAATCTTTTATCTTTTGTAAAATCATACTTGAGAACTCCATTTTCATCAAATGAGTGAGCATCAAGTACTCCATCATGTATCATCTTTGCTATAAACAAAATCATTCTATTATAGTAGTCAGGAGCAATAGAGTTAATAAACATGTAGTTACTAAATTGATTAGTAAGTCCTGTTTTATTAAGTGTTTGCTTTTGTACTATAGAAGAAATATCTTGGTTAGCAATACCATACATAATGTTGATTTGCTCACAAAGAGAAAAGTCTGCAATATCACCATTTCCTCCAGCAGCATTTAAGTACTTCTTACCAGATTGACCATATACAAATCCAGCAGCTTTTGCTAAATCAGCAGCATCAAATTCCTGAGAAGTACCTTTCATTGCCCAAAGTCTAGCACAGTTACTAAATGTACCAAATGTGATTTCCTTTAAGAATGAAAGTGGTCTAAGTGACAATACCAAGTAACTGTTAAGTTTCTTAGCAACACTCATTACCTTTGCTGCACCTTGAACTTCTTTTGGTAAGATAGTCTGGTCTTTAATTGAGATGTTTATCTGCTTGTCAATAGCATCAAGTTCTTCAGAGAATGTTGCACCACCAGAAGCTCTGTAATAATGCATTACTGTTGCTACTGCTTCTACATGTAACAAGACTTCATCAAAGTATCTTTTTCTAATTGCTTGATATGCCATATCAGCAGCAAGAAAATTAAGATTGATTTCAAAGTCATGTTTACCTTCTTTCTCAATCCAACTTTGTCTTGCTCTACCTGTAATGTCATAAGCATTATACATTTGAATAGAGTCTTCTCCAAGTTGTCTATCTATTTCAGCAGATACATCTGCATGTACACCTCTTAAATCAAAGTCATCTCTAAGATTCTACCAAGCTTTGTTAAAGAAATTCATCCAGCCAATATGACCAATGTTTCTCATTCTGTTAAAATCAGAACCTCTTCTTAAAGGTAATTCAAAATAAGTGTCCTTTGATTGAGCATCTCTAACTTGTTCAAGATTATCAATCTCAGTTTCATTACCTTTGTAAGCCATTGTTTGATATTTGAGGTCAAGACCTTTAATTCTCCATTTGTTAATTTCCCAAAGAATCTCTTTAAGGAACTACTTATCCCTTGGGTCCATATTGGTTTCAGAGTAAGGGTTCTTTAAAAGCAAGCTGTCTGCTAAATCTCCCTCTCCATCTTTTACCATTAAAGATTGCCAAATTGGATATGTATCATTCCAAGCAAGTCTATCCATTTGAGATTTATTCCATCTATCTCTCAGATAATCAAGACAAATTCTGTTAACACTATTTGCTTGTTTAAAGAATTCTTCTCTTAACTTATCATAAGCAGCTCTATAGAAAAGAGCAATGTTCTCCATGTTTTGTGATGGAGAAGCAGAAGGAGTAGTTGAAATAAGTCCCTGTAATGGACCAGCAAATGAATTTTGATTAGCAACTATTGCACCACCAATCAATCTGAATATATCAGTTACATTGATTCCCCAAGTACTTACTTTACCATTAAATTGTACATCAGCATTTCTGTAATGTAACAATGCATTAGCAAGTAAGAAATAAACTTGAGATACAGGTGTGGTAAATGTTCTAGCAGTTGTTATATTCTCATGTTTTAACTCTTGAGGATAAGCTTTTCTAAGTTTCTTCATGAGGTCTTCAATCTTTGCTATCTTTTGATTCTTCTCTAAGTTAGAAGTTGGTATAGAAGTCATAATCTTATGAACTTCTTCATCTTCTTTTACATTAGCAAGAATAGTATCAAGTTCAGATAACAATAACTGCCAATCATCAGCTACAACAATATCTTGTGCAAAGTGATTAGTAATGTTCTCACCTTTATTGTTAGCAGCTTTAATCAAGTAATCAAAGTTACTCTTTAGTTGTGCTAATACAGGAACATCAGATTGTCCTTCATAATTGTTGATTACTTTAATAAGACCAATCTTTTTATTTTTAAAGATATTAGGATTCTTATCAGCAATAACATTTAATGTAACTAACAGTTTGATGTATTCCATGTTCTCAGTTGTAGAAGGCATTGCTTCAACACCAACTAATCTTCTTACTTGGTCATTACTATAGAATTTTCCAAGTATTGTTTGAGAACCATTGTTATCTTGTTCTACACCAAGTTTCTGGTCAGTAAGGCAAATAAAATCAATTACACCACTTCTTGTATCTTCATAAGCAATAATACCTAAATCAAGAAGAGTTGGAATATCAAGTAATTTGTACTTCTTATTTACATACTTTCCAAAAGTTTGTTGTAATACATTGTATGTATTGGTATTAGGATTACTCTTTGTTCCTAAGAAGTCAAATGTAGATGGGTGAGCAGAAGTACTCTGATAATCAGTAATCTGTCTTACAATATCATGAACTTGTTTATTGAAGTGAGTTCTAGTATTGTTGATGATTTGTTCAATAATACCATTATGTTTTGTAAAATCTTCTCTATTAGTTCTCTTTTCAACTTTACCTGTTAAAGGATTTACAAGAACATATTGTGTTCTACCATTCCACACTTGTACAGTAATTCTTCTATCAAGTTCTTCAAAAGTGTAATTTCTTTCCTTTCTTTCAAAAGGAATGATTAACTTTCTAAGAGCTTCATCGACTTCATTATTTAACTCTGATGTATTTATAGTTTGTACTGCTACAGGAGAATATATAAGTTGTCTAATGTTTTGAGAGTAGTCACCATAAGAGTAATCAAGCTTTGATGGAGTAGAACCACTGGAAATACCTAAGTTTCTTCTATTTTCTACTCTCATACTTCTAATAGCTCCCATAGGCATACTAATTGGTAAAGTATATAAACCAATTCTATACCCATCAAAACCATTAGCAGCGAGTATTTCTCTATACATACCTAACTGATATTGAGTATGTATTTTCTTTGCAGAATACCAGTCATCATAACTTCTAGTAGATACTTTGAAGTCAATAATGTCAATATCACCATTAGGTTTAACAATGATTAAGTCACAAATACCTTTAATACCAGAGAAATCTTCATTAACTTTTACATTGTTAGTAGAAATATGATGTTCACTCAAGATAGTTGCTCCAGAGTAATCAGGATTGTTAAGAATAGAATCAACGACAGCTATTACATTCTTTTTGATAATTCTAATTATCTCTTCAATGTTTGGTTTAGAACCTCTTTCTCTTGAAGTAAGTATAGTATCTAAACTTGCTACTGTCTGGCCATCAACCTCATGTTCTGTACTAGTTTCAATAGTTCTTTTAGCTTCAGCAAGAGCTGTTGCAAATGCTAATGAATCATAGCCTTTCTGATTAGCAGTTGTATTCTTAAATGCAATACTTACAAGATTATGAAATAAACTACCAAATTCACTAACAGCAGACTCTTCTTCAATTTGTAAAAGAAGATTATCTAAAGCTGCTTGCATGTCTCCATTGGCTTTCTGAGTATCTTCAGGTTGTAACAAGTTTTTAAGAGTATTCTCTATTCTGTTCTCTTTATTGTAAATAGGAACAAGAGGCTTCATAATTACTCTGCCTGCTGCATCAACCTGTCCAAGGTCATGTTCTTGTTCAAGGTATTCAGATACACCAATAAACCTGTCTTTCTTTACAACAGTCTATGAGTTCTTTCTTTCTGACAAAGAACCTAATCTTCTAAGTCTTGTAGTAAGGTCTGATTGCACACTCAAGATTGTAGACTTAATGTCTTCCATTCCTTCCTGTTCTAGCTTACTAAGTATGTTTTGTACAAGTTCCTCTTGAGTAAGAGTTACTTTATTAAATGTATAGCATTTACTCATAGACATTCTCCTTCTGTAATTATACCTTCTTTAATTAAAGATTCAATATAGTTCATAACTTTTGCAGATTGAACTACTTTATACTGATAATCAGAATAACCTGTTTTTGCAATCTTTTTAGGTTTCAAAAGACTACTATCATTACCAATCTGAGATAAAGGACCTTGTAAGTATGAAATAAAATCAACAATTCCTTCAAGTCCAAATGTTTTCTCAAGATGTTTTACCATGATAGCATTCAATTCATCATATTCTGGAATTACTTCATAACTAACCTTATTATCAATAATTGCTTCAATAAGTCTAGTAAAAGCTTCTTCTTTCCTATCTAAATCCATAAAGTGTAGATATTCAGTAGGAAGACTTCTTAACATTTCTTGGAACTGTGGAACTTTAGAAACAATTTCCATAGCTCTCATAAAGTCAGAATAACTGTCAGCTTTCATTACACCAAATACAAGATGTGTAAATTCATGTAATGGAGCTGTTGTTGTAGCAGCATTTGTGTTAATATAGATTTTACCTTCTGCTACACCAGCTTCTGTGCTTTCTGGAAATCCTAAAGATTTCATCTGATAGTCTTCTACTAACTGCACATCTACTCCTAGAGTTCTCATGTTATCTGCAATGATATTAAGTGCAGAATATAAATCAACCTCTTTTAAAGGTGTTTTTCTTTGATTTAAGACACTTTCATCTATCAACTGGACAAGTTTATTAGCTTTAGCTGGATATGCTCTCAGAGCCTCTAAAAATTGCCCTGCTACTTCTCTAGGATTTTCAGATATAGCAGTTGGGGAGGGAAGAGTAATCTCCTCCACTCCCTTTCCTGTATTTAATGTTACTTTAAATTCACATGCCATATTAACACTCATAATTAACTGACAAACTTCCATTCTCTAAAGCACTAGTTACTTTAGCAGCATTTTGTAGAGCTTTGTTATCTACTTCAGCTTCTTCAAAAGTTCTAAGTCCAAGTAACCCTTTAAAACCATCCATAATTGAATGACCAGATTCAAATCTAATTAAGGATTTTGGTCTTATTCTTCCTCTAAGTAAGAAATAAATGAACTTCTCTTTATTTTCAAGAGTAGGCTCTATTGTTCTTTCTCCTCTATCATACAAGAGATAATGATTGATTAACCTCTGTGATAAAGATTCAGGAGTTGCATCAGTAATGTACTTATCAAATATCTTTGTAAGAGACCTTTGCCCTATAGAATCTTGATTAAGGATTTGATTGTAAATAAACATTAAATCTCCAAAAGTCATATCCAAACCTTTGTTCATTACAGTAGATGTCCTTTGGAGAATTGTTCCTAACTTAATATTCATCAATCTATTAAATCCACCAACAAAGTTCTGATACTTCAAAGTATCATAATCTGAGTTGATTTGGTCTATATTGAAGTTAGCTACATATTTAGTTACACCAGTATTAGCATCTTCAAAGAGTCTTATTCCATCTAAAAATTCATTGTTTGTAACAGCTTGAATAGCATAGTTCAAATCAATTTCATCTTGTGTAGTAGGATTCTCTTTAATTGCTTTTCTACTAAGTTGTTTAAGAGCTGGAACTACAATATAGTTCATCAATTCAATAAAGTCTTCTATAGAAGCGTTGCTCTTGAAGTCTATCTTGTATAATTTCTTTAAAGTTTTATTTCTAAATGGTAAAGTAATCTGTAAGTTTTGGTCTTTAAGAAAATCAGCAACAACATAGTCATCAAAGAATTTAATTGCTCTTTGTGCAGTTCTACTGTTGTATGTAATCCTCTTAACTCCATTACTCTTAAAGTTAATTAAACTACCATCAAAGAAACCATTGATACCAGAATCTAAAATAAATCTAGCTTTTGCAGAAAGAGCTTTCATCTCTTCCATAGATTGAGAATATGCTTCAAGCATAGCATAGAAGTTACTAGACTCATTGATAATGTCATATACATTGTAAGTAGATTTAACCGCATCATAAATGTCAGTTACTGCTTTTCTGTATTCAGGGTCAGCAAAATATCTTGTCATACTGATAGGTTTAGTAATATCAATCTGATATTTTTTAATAATATCATTTGCCTTACTAATCTTATCTGAGTAATATTCTACTACTTTACCTCTTCTGTTATCATGTATCAATGTAAGAGCTTGTACTGCTGTATTAACATTTAACAATGGTAATTCATCATCTGTTACAACCTACAAGTTCTTTTTCAAATTGAACCATCCACTCTTGGATAGTCCTGGCATTTGACTTGCTCTAATTGCCAAGAGAGTTTCATGTAAATCTTTTATTCTGTTAGATAATACACTTTGGAAACCTGTTAAAAGACCATTAGCTTTAAATAAATCAACTTTAACACCCTAGTTAACTCCAAGTATTCTTGCTAATTCAGTAATTTCATCAGCAAACTTATAAAGTCTCATTATTTGTACACAGTCATCATAGTATCCATTGTTGTTACCCCAGGATAAGAATTCTTCAAATAATTGTTCATCAATTCTTTTTTCTTCACCATCAACAAATCTATTAGATTGAATCATCTCATTAAATTTGTTAAATGGTTTAGAAGTTGTAAATTGAACAATTGTCTCTGGGTCAACTCCAAGTAAAGTCAAATATACATGTATTGAAGCAAGCTTAATACCTGCATTCATTTTTGCAAGTGCTAATTCTTTAGCATTATCTGTTGCAAGTGAAATCAAGGAACTTTGCTATAAGGAAGCAGTATTATTGTTATAATACAACTGTCTTTCAGGATTACCTAATAAGTCTGCCCATGCTTTGGAAAGTTCTTTAATTCTTTCTTCAATGATTCTAACATCTGCTACAAAACTTGTTGGAAGAGTAATTCTTTTTTCTTTACCTTCCTCATCATTTACAAGTAATGTAAGTTTATTGTTAAACCACTTATAGCTGTCAAGAATATCTTGTGCACTTGGATTATTTCTATAGAATTGGTTATAGTATTGTGTTAAAGCAAAGAATACTTTAATACCATTTGCCATTACACCTACTGTTTGTTTACCAACTGAGTTAATCTCTTGTAAAGCATGAATAGAAATTCCATCAAACAAATTCATTTGTTGTTGTTCTATAAATACCTTGTCAAGAGCATCTTTAAACAATTTCATTGCTCCATCAATAGAGGAGTAAGAAAGAGAGAAGTTTTTAGCATTAGTAGAAACAGAGTTAATGTTTCTTGCTACTAAGTTCTTAGATTCTTCAGCTGTGATGATATGTCTGTTATGCTTGTTAAGTTTAATTATCAAGTTTCTAACAAGTCTATTATCAAGTAAGTCTTTTGTAATGTTAAAAGATTTATTAGTATTTACATAGTTTAGTATGTCTAACAGTAACTGTAAACCAATTACATTGTCATCTGTTGATATGTATTGTTGAATTAGTTGTACAAGTTGTGCATCAGGATTGTCAGTAGTTACTTGTACTTTATTAGTACCTTCATCACTGTCATCTCCCCAAACCAATTCAATGTTAGTTGGCAATGGTAATCTATCAGAAATCTCCATAGCTGCTTGACTAGTGTAATCTGCTAATGGAGACCAATGCTGATAAATACCTTGCTTGTTAAGTGAAACACCTAACATGTAACTTTTATCCATTTTGTTAACTTTACTTTTCAGTAAAGATTAGACTATCTCTTCACTCATATTTTGAGTGGTGTGCGCTTCCATTATCCTTTTATCTTCAGGTAATGTACTTAATGCTATAATTTCATCTAGCACCTGTGTACCATAATAAATCTTTAAATCAGACATTTCTGGAAGTACTTTATACATCATACTTGGACAAACATAAGGTGATATTATTTTGAATAATTTTTTTCCTTCTGTTGCACCAAAATTGATTGTACATCCTGCTTTTTCATGAATAATTGTTGGAAATAAATTCCACTTTTCATTAAAGTATTGTATCCAAATGTTTGCTTGTTCTTCTGAACAATATGTACTAATTCTAAAATAGAATCCACAGTATTTTCCGTTGCGTTTTCTTCTAAGTATAGACCCATCATCCATACAAATTATTGCAAGACCTAATGCATCTACTCTATTTAATAGTTTTAAAGAAAGAGTTTTTTTATTATCTTTATACATAACTCTTCTTAAAACTTTATTAAAATTGTAAACAGCAACATTGAAACTATATTGAATAGTATGTTTGCAATAACCATTTTGGCCTTCAAATCTAATAATTTGACCAACTTTTATACCATGCTTTTTTAGTACATTCCTTTTGTACTTTACATAGTCATATTGTTTCCAACTATGATTTACTCTAATTTGTCCATTTTTTTGAACACATCCGTCTCCAATACTTAATGCTATTAGGAGATTTCTATTTTCTTTATTAACTCTATCTGTTAAAGATTTCATAATTACATTACTATTAAAGAATGTTTATAATATAATACACAATTAGTCGTTGAACCTTCCTCTATTTGAGGCTTGGCTGCTGATTACCATATCATTTAGACTTAGGCTTCCCAGCAATTCACACACTTTAAGGACACCAATAAAAGTTTAATGTCCATATCTGACCCTTGCAACCATAATTGCCACCTAGTAACAAACACATCATTTACTTCACTCTCAGTAAATCCAGCAACTTTCATTGCCATGAATGATTGTAAGTCCTGAGTAGGTATTCTGGTTGAGATGATATTTAAGGATTTTAAGAAAGAATTGTATAACACTTGAGACAAGTCTCTAGAGTATTGTTGCTCACTATCATTATAGATATTAGCAAGTGCTTTCTTAACATCACCAATCATCTGCTGTGAACTTGCATAGGTAACATCAATTGCCTCAGTATCATATGTCTTTATTTGATTATGATAAACACTATTCTTTACAAGAGTTCTTAATTCTTTTAAAGAATGGAAGTGTGTACCTAAAGGTTGTACTGAAACTATGTTATCTAAACTTGATAAAATCTAGTTGATTTCCTTTACAGCAATTGTATCTGAATGTGTGTTAAGAACTATACATTCTTCACCATAATTGTCACCAATGTAAAGAGTGGCATCCTCAGGCCACCTGTACATTCTATTACCTTGTTTGTCTATCCTGTATCCTTCTCTTACAAGAACATTAACGGGAGTAGCATTTTGAGGTTTAATTTTTGATATGCTAAACTTACCACTATCTGTTCTAACTATTACTTCTACATCATTAAACTCACTTCTATAATAATTGTTAACTCTTTCAAAGTAAGCTGGTGTAATATCTGCTAAAGATGTATTTCCTAATTTCAGTTGAGTTCTGTAAATCTTAGGAATTACTGCTTCAGCAGCATGTTTCTGATAGTTAGAGATAATAGTAAAGTCACTAGCTACAGGTTCAAAAGAATGTCTAATATCTAAGTTTTTAAAGAACTGTCTAAAGTTATAATGACCTTTAGCTTTACCTTCAGTAATAAGAGGAACTTCACCTAAAGTATATCCAAGTTCAAGAAGTTCTGCTTCTCTTGCTTGCCACGCTTTCATCCATTCTTTTACTTCTCTGAAAGCTTTTTCTCTATCTTGCTTAGTATTATTTCTATTCATTAACCTGTTAAACAAGTCCATATTACCTGTTACATAAAGTAAGAAGTCTTTTAACTTCTGTTCTTTAGAATCAGTTAATACTTGCCAAGCAGTAAATCCTGGAGAAACTACTGCTTCATGTATTTCAGTTTCTTGAGTAGTTACACTTTGTTGATGCTCTAAAATCAGTTTTTGTAAGATATGAGCATGATTTGGAGCCTCATTATAATCATAAGTACTTCTACCATAACTATTATCAGGAATCTTATCAGTATAGTAAACTAAAGGTTTACCATCTAATTCTCCAGAGTTAATCTTATCTAATATCCATTGTCTTCTCTCTGGTTCAACATCCTCCCAGGCAGTACCTCTAAGCCACATCTCAAAGTCTTGTACAGCTTCTCTTACTGTAGGTACTTTAACTTGTGCTGTAGTAGTACCTGTTGCTAAATGAGAGAATGGATTACCAAAGTGCATTCCTTGAGCATCAGGATGTCTTAATGTATCAATACCATCAATTTCCTTAGCTCTTGCTTCTGTAGTTTTAGCACTACCAGTAATTACTAAAGGTAGTACTTCAGTTTGTGACGCAGATGTTTGTAAATGTTGTAATGTTTTAGCATATACATCTTCAATGGCTTTCTTTCCTTGTTCATTAAGTTCTCTAGTACCTATACCAGCAAAGTTTGGTGTAAGTGTTGGAACTTCTGTAACTGCCCAAGTACCACTAGTATTTCTAAACCACTGATTTCTAACTTGGTCAAACAAGTATACTGGTTTGCCAGCATCAATAGCCATTTGAACAGCCCATCCTGTACCACCATCAACAATTCCTTTACTAATATGTCCAATAGCAAATACAGCATCAGCATTTTTTACTTGCATCCAGTTTCTTGCAAGTAAATCCATGTATTTTTCTGGTTTTCTATTTAAAGTTTCATTAGCTTGTAAAACATGAGCTTTACCTTCTTGGAATTGTTCTTCTGTAATAGCTACATTACCATTAGGTGTTTTGTTTCCATGATAATAATGATTAGAAGTAACACCAAATCTAGCACCAACTTCTCCCCAATAAGTATCACTACCAACAGCTCCACCCGAATGATTTACATATCCTTGTAATGCTTGACTTGTTACATTATCTACTTTAGGTAACTGTTCATCAAACAAACTTAACTATCTTGCATCATTGTATCTATATTGTAATCTCAACCCAACAGCTACTCTTCCTTTTTCTATACCATCATCTACATAATAATTCTCTACAAAATCATTTGTAAATTTTAAAAGGTCTTTAGATTTACTAACTTTATCCCAAAGTTGTTTTAACAGTTTTGCAGCTTGAGCATCAATGTAAAAATCATCCCCATCTTTTTCTCCACCTTCCAAAAATATCTCAGAAGCATAATCAGCCAATCCTAACTGATTAAGAACTGGGACTAATTTGTTCCAATAATCTTCATCAGTTACTTTTATAGCAGTTTCTTTATTAAACTTGATTTTATATATCTCATCTATTAAAGAAGTAACTTCATAAGCATCCTGTGCAGATATATTTAACTTTGAATCAAGAACAGGTCTTGTTTCTTCAGTAACATATTTAGCTTCTGATGGTCCAATTGTTGCTCTATCATATCCCCAGTTTGCTCTAACACCACCTACAGGCCACACATCAATATAAGTATCTTCTGTATTAAGTATTTCTGCTAATTGTTGTAAATTCTCAACTGCCAAATTATCAGTAGTTAAGAAGAACTTCTTTAAGTCAGGGTTGAAGTAAACATTATCAGTAAAGATTTTTCTAACCCATGCAAAGAATTCCTTAATGTAATCTAAGAATTTCTTTCTTGGTTCTGTCTCAAACTCATGTCTAAATGTTCTAGCAAGAGCTTGAGTTACTAATTCTTCATCCTGATTTGTTTTGTAAGTCCAGTTAACTTCTTGTTCAAGAGTATTAAACTGTAACTGTGCTTCTCTATAAAGTTTAGCAAACAAGTCAGGATTATTATATTTTAAAGTATATACAAGAGGATGTAAGAACTCTTCTGCTGCTACATCTGTAGTTACTCTTAACTTACTAAAGTAAATTGTATCTCCCTTAATAAAGGAATTTGGAGTAAGAAAAGCATTTGGAGCTATTTGATTAAATTCATGTATATACTCAGCTTCTTCAAGGAACTAATACTTAATATTTGGAAACTTCTCATGCAAGAAAGCAACCAATGCATTTATTCTTTGAAAATCATGGTCTTCTCTAAACTCAATATCATCTTTCATTGAGTCTTGTAAAACTGCAAAATAGTTACTTTTAATAACTCTAAATCCTTCAGGAGCATCATATAAACCAAAGTTTGTATGCCACTGGTTATTAAAGTTCTTTACTATTCTTCTAGCTTCAAAGAGATTATTGTTTGACCATGCAACAATGTTTCCTTGTAAGATATTGTATAAGTTCTGATATTTCAGAGCAGGAGAGATGTTATATGCAATATGTCTATCAAACATACTATCTTGCTCTGTAGCTTTCATTACTTGGTTTGCACTGAATACAGTTCTTGTACCAAGTACTTCACTATATGTAGAATCTCCTAAATCAGGATTGATTACTTCATAATCTGTATTAAGTGGTGCTCTTGCATTTAAATATACTGGAATAGCATACTGATTATGAGCAAGTGCATCTTCAACACTGGTGTAGTAAATAGCACCAGGTCTCCATAAACTATTTGTAGAAACATTATCAGTACCATAGTAATAGAGTTTAGGTTCTCCTTTCTCATCTACTGCTACTGATTTATCAAGTACTTCTGGGTCAGTCCAATCACCAAACCACTCTCTAAATAAATTAGAGTAAATAAGTGCTTTAGCTTGAAGTGCTTGTTCTACAGAATTAGTTATTTTGTGAAGGTCTTGGTACAGTATAGACTCCTCCCCTCTCGGAGAGAAGTCCATACTATGACCATTATTTGTTACAATGCAAGCAGTAGCTACATTAACTGGTAAAATACCTTCTAGTGCTTTGATAGCTGCCTGTGTAGCTCTTCTTGTTTTGATATTACAAATATTCATATTAACACTCTTTTCTTGTTATTTCATTTCCTAAATCACTTAGGTCACTAAGTACAGATGAAGGATGTGAACTATCACTGTTCATAATATCTTCTAACAGGAATTGAAGTTCTACACTTTCAGATTCCCAAATAGAATGATGTACTCCATCTACTTCCCAAGTAATGTCTTGTGGTTTTAAATCTGAAGGAGTACCAAGTGATTGATATACTTCTACAACATCTGTTCTTTTTTTGAAGTCTCTTAATGTTAAAGGACTATCAATAAATATTCTGTGATAAGCTGGGTCTCCAGCAACTCTATATTCATAAAGTTCTAGAGGTTGTACTCTATCTAGACCAATTTTAGGACCTTTTAACAGATTACCATCATCAAGACTTCTTAAAGCTCTTTGCAAACCAAATGGGTTTATCTTCATAGAACTTTCATCATCAGCATTCCAATCATACATATCTTGAGCAAGTCCTTCTAATGAATGATTGACAATTAAGTATGCCTGTACAAGTCTTTCTGTTAAATCTACATTAGGAGTTTCTCTATTATTCCAGTCTTCTAGCCAATCTAATTCATCTCCCAGATTTTCTGCCCACTGAGTTGCTCTATTGATTAAATCAGTGTATAAATAAGATTCATCACCTAATCTATAAAGTTGCATTACATTAGAAGAAGGATTAACAATACCTCCAACACCAGAATATTTTCTCTTTAATGCTAATCTATTCAAATCAGAAAGAATGTTAGCTGCTAAAAGTTTAAAGAAGTTGTTATTAGAGAATGGTAAAATAATATCAGTTCCTTGTGCAACTTCTTTCATCTTATTGATAATACTTTCAGCAATACTAATACTCTTTGAAGTTCTCAAGTCTTTCTCAATTTGTCTAGAAATTTGTTCTGCAAACTTTGTATTCTTTAACTCTTTAAAGTCTTCAAAAACATCAGTTATTCTTTCAAGATTACTTCTAATAATAGCAGCAATCTGGTCATATGTAATCTGAGCTTGTGAAATTGCATTACCATTAGATGCAAGTGCTGACATTGTTTGTGTTGTCTCAGACATTTCAGACATATCAGATTCATGATTAGCATCTAATTGAATACCAAAGTTTGAAGTATCAACTTCAGACCAATCAAGGTCTACATCATTTGTAAACCACTTATCAGTATTGTTTACATTTGTAGCACCTCTCTTTACACCAGACTTGTTTGCAAGTATAGCAATAAAGTAATTTCTTAAAGGTTGATGAACATTATCTTGAGTAATAAGAGTATCATCTTCACTGAGGTCATTAGAACCTGTGTTGATTACATATTCTGTTAAAATATCAAGACTTTGTTCAGAGTTCTGTAAAATACCGTTAACAAGTTCTTTAGAGTTATAACCTCCAAGCACTTTCCACAGTCTATACAGATTATCTATTCTAACTTCTTTAGTTCTTACATCGGGAGTACCATTTTCATCTACAAGTCTGTTACCATTTCTATCAACTCTACTAGTTGTTATTTCATAGAGGAATTCTCCTACTTTCTTAATATCAAGTAATCTATAGAAATGTGGACCTTCTTGATAAAAGACTGCTTTACCTTTTGACATTGCTTCAACAGTATTAACAATTCTTTTATTTTCAGTGCTAAAGATGTTTCTGGTAATATCAATATCATCTCCCCAAGTTAAACCTAAGAATTTCTTCATTAGTAAATCAAATGAAATTTTTGTTGGGCTACCTGATGTAACTGCTACTGTATTTCTAATCTTTTCATTAGTAAGTGGAAACTCAGCCCACTTGTAAAGAGTAGCATAATTATCTCCTGTGTGCATACCAAGTGTTTTCTTAGTACCTTGTATACCTCTGCCAGGAATTGAGTTATTTTCTAATCTTGATTGAATAGGACAAATGAAGCAGCTACCATCAAATACATCTTGACCAGACATTGCCCCATTAGGATTATATACTGGTTCAGATAAGTCATCTATTACAGCTAACTTTATTGATGGAGATACTCCATTGATTAACTTTTGTTGGAAGTTCTCAACAGTACCAGGGAATATAACCATTCTCTTTGTAGTTGCTCTAAACTTCTCATCAGCTTCTGCTACATCATCCTTATATTTACTCTTTACAACATCTATGAAAGGCTCTTTAGAAGTTAAGTCTAAGTAAGCTTGCTGAATGATGTTAGTTATTAAAAGATATTTAGCAATAAGACCAGAATCAATACTACTTGGGAAAGTAGAGAATTTATTCTTGTTATCTTTTATATATTTTTTAGCATCTTCTGCAAAAGCTTCAAGTTTCTTGAGTCTTTCTCCCATTTGTGCTCTGAATATATCAAAGCTTGAGATAGAAGCTAATTCAGCAGCAATTAACTTATTTGCTTCAACACCTCTCTTTTTAGCATAACTATAATGCAACTCTTGTGTAAGTGTTACACCATTTTTAGGCATTGCTTGTAAAGAAGCAATAGATGGGAACTTTAATTTTAACAGTTTATCAAGAGCATTCCAAGCATGTTGTAATTCTCTTGCATGTTCTTCTGTTAAATGTTGTTCTTGTAGCATCTCAACTACATTGTCAGGATTAAGCATTGTTACTTCTCCTGGGAAATAATCATTCCAGTCTTGAAGTACATTATCTACAAGATTAACATACATGTTCTTTCTGTAGAAATATGCTAATTCTAGGAGTTGAGGTGGGGTTAAATCCTGTAAAGGAATAAACACTTGGCTACCTGTTTGAAGTTCCCAAGGATTGACAAGTACATCAGATTGTAAGTTAATAACCTTATCAATTACTGAAGACTTATCTGAAAACTCAGTTGGCTGTATTGCCATAACTCCTGTATTAGGATTATCATTATTACCATAGAATAAAGATAAGAAATCACCAATAAAGGAAGACATAAAGCTTTCCTGAGTTGACATATGAGAAGCTGTCTTACTATCTTCTCTTGACCCTACATCAAGTTTAACAGCAGTAGAGCCTCTATAATTGTAATTAACAGAGTTCTTATGCTGACTTTTTGTATCAAATGGATTTGCTAACCTTTGTGAGAAGAGATTGGGGTTAGCAGCTAGGAAATTAGTTAATCTTGCTTTCCAAGCACTGTGTAATTTCCTATATTTTTGTAAATAGAACAAATCATTAAATGCAGCAGAACTAATTCTGAAAACAGGAATAGAAGAACCTTCATAATTGTTAAAAGTAGTATAAGGTACATTATCTTCTTGTGCAGATAAAATTGAAGCCATCTTTTGGAAAGCGTCAATCTTTGCAATACCTGTCTTTCTATCTTCAACTACATCAAAGACTGCTTTATTTATTTGTTGTATCTGGCTGACTAAACCTTCTGCTTTAACATCTAAATTATTATATGCTTGAGAAATAGTGTTAAACAGAAAGGCCATGTCTTTTATAAATTTCTCTGGTTGACCATACAATGCCACAATAACAGGGGTTAGTTCTTGTTGGAATACAGCTCTAAACATTTCTTTAAAGTCTTCATTTTCAAGAGCTGCTAACAGTAAAGTCTTAGTTGTTCCTTGTGGATAAGCTAAATCATAATACTTTACTTTAATAGAGCTGTTTTCTCCTGTTTTAAGGATAATACCATCTTTACTAAAGATTGAAGTATCACCACTTTCAGGAGCTGCTATTTTAGCTTGTGACATTGCACCTGCAAGTTGCTCAGATACCTTACCAGAAGATTTAGAACTTTGAGAATAGTTAACCTGTGTTGCCATTGCATTCTCATCATACTGTAAATATGTAGGAGCAGTGGTATTCTTTAAAGCATGTGTAAGTAAAGCCTCAATATCAATAATCTGTGATTTATTAACATTTAATGGCTTTCTTAATTCTGCTAAATATAAAGAAGCAACAGGATAATTCTCTGCATCTCCTTGATATAAGAATTTAATGAGTGGCATAAAGTCTCTCATATTCTCCTTAATTATATTAGGAGTATCTTGAGCAGTAAGCAGAGTTCTAATTGCTTTGTTAGGATTTTGGTGCATCCCTTCAAAGTCTGGATGAGTAAGTGCATACTCATACTCTGCTTGTCTAAGTAATCCTGACAATCTAAACAAATCTGCTGTACTCATAAACTTACCTGGAGTATCAGCATATTCATTAGTCCCAGTTTTGTGTACTTTAGGTATTACACTAATTATAAACTTAGCAAGTTTAGCTAAGTAATTTTCAGCATTAGTTTCCTCTAAATCATCACCTTGCCAATACAAAGTAGATTCAGAAGCTTCTATTCTAGAATAATCAGCATTTGTTACACTACCTTCAGCAGCACTGTCTATTTCTACAATTCCTTCAAACTCTTTACCAACTAAAGCATCAAAGTTATTCAGAATAAATAAAGCAGAAAAAGTATCAAAGTCTTTAATGTTTGTCAGGATATTTGCTGATGGCTTAAATACTGATATAAAGTTTTGAACTTGAGGGCTGTTCATAAACTCCTGGTAAGCTTCAAAGTTAACAGTACCAGTTGTATTGAACATATTAGTTGTTGGCAGTCCTAAGTTTTGTGCAATGGTATTCATCAAGAAGTTTTTCAAGTTAGCTATACCATTGTTAAATTGAATACCATTTTTGATATAAACAGCCTTGGCACCTTTACTTCTATCCAGCAATGTATATTTAAACATCAGCTGTTGTAGTTTTTTCAGAGTATAGTTATAAGCATCAGAAGCATTTTGGAATAATTCCAGCATATTTCTAATATCATACTGCTGAATAACCAATTGAGGAGTGAGGTTTGGATTGATATTTCTATAATTAAAATTATAAGTTTCTAATCCCAACTCAGCAATCACTTCTCTAAAAACTTTATCTCTATTTCTATCTGCAATAGAATTATAAAGATTTTGTAATTCTTTTTCTACCTATTGAAAGGATTTTGTGTGTTCATTTAATCCAATAATAGTAGACCTAACCTCTTCAGTTAGGTCTACTATTGTCGAATCAACTTTTCTACATTGATGTTTCATATATTAACTACAATATATTTCCAAGTTATTGTCTGCATCAAAAATAGCTCTAAGATTTGGGTCTTGCTCACCTTCAAAGGTAAGAGCTAAGAAACCTTCATCTGTAATAGTAATGAATCTATTGATGTCAGCTACATCTGGAGCTATATCTTGCAAATGTTCAACTAGTTTATCTAAGTTCTCAATCTTATTCATCAAGTAACCTTGATTAACCATATCTGTAAGACTAGTATCCAAGTTAAGTATTTCTTGAGCCATACTTTCAATAGCTTCTCTATGACCAGATACTTCAGGTTGTTCAACAACCACTGGAGCAATTACTACCTGTTCTGTAGTACTTAAACCTTGAATTGGTTTACCAGCAGGGTCAAGTATTACAGCAGGAAGAGGATTACCTTCAGTTTCTTCCAAACCTTCTAACTCATCACCTTCTGTATCAGATACGATTACTTGTGGTTCTGGAGCAGGAGGTGTAGGTAATTCTTTAGCAGGCTCTTCAATTGTTGGTTGTTCTGAGTATTCATTTGTTACTATCTCAGATGGGAATTCCATTACTTGCTGTCTTGCTTCAAGTGCAGAAAGGTCTAAACTAAAGTTAGGTGTTTCTACATAATAACCTCTTAATCCAAGATAGTTAAAGAACTCTGGATTAGATAAGTTAATAGGATAAGTACCTTTAACCTCATCTAGAGCTGCACCTTCAGGATAAATGTTAACTCTTACAGTATCATTGTCCAAGTCAATTGGAGCAGGGAATACAGCAGAAGTGTTCTTAAATTCTCTAATATCAACATATTTAATATTTGCAGAATCATAGAAAGTAAGTGTATCACCTTGTGTCTTAACAAAACTTCTTATGAACCACAAACCAATATTAGATGTTCCTTTTAAGAATTGCTCAACTGCATCTCTATTCATGTTAGCTCCCTTAGAAGCAACAAAACCTTCAAGTCTAGCAAGAGTAGTAGCAACTTTATCTGGATTACTTTGAGCATAACTTCTTAGATGTGCAAGCAGCTAATCAAAGTAGTTGTAAGCTTCATTATTGTCAAAAGCATTGACAGCATCTAACAGTCTTAAAACTGTTTGTGTTTGGTCATACTCTGACATGAAGACACCTTTTCTCATCTTAATACTCTTATCAAGTATTTTTCTGATAGCATCTTCTAATCTAAACTTACCTCTATCTAAGATAATACAAGTTTGGTTAGCTGGATTATTATCATTGGTAAAACCAATAACTGCATAATAATAACCTTTTACAATGAGATTACCATCATCATCAAGAAGATTACTATTTTCTCCAGCATGATACTGTTTGTAAAATTCTGCAAACTTGTACTTGTTATCTGCATTCTTTGCATCTGTTATAAGACCAATCTCTTTAATTACTATACCAGAATCAATCATTCTTTGTAAAGAAGAGAACTCTTGAGCATCAGAAGCTTTCACTACTCTAAGAGGAGTACCTTGTTCAAATTGTTCAGTTGTCCAGATGATAGGTGTATCACTATCATTAACAGCTGCTTCCATTTCTTCAAGGATTGATGTGTCAATAGCATTTTCAGGATTTCTCTCATTGAAAGCTTCAATTGTAGAAATCTTTGGATAAGTACCAATAGTAATAAATCTGTTCAATTTACCATCTACTGAATATACTCTTCTACCAAAGCTAAGCAATGGGTCTCCATCTGCTACCATTTTACTTTCATCAAATCCAAACTTGTATGCTGGAGCATCAATTTGAATGTTACTCTTATAACCCCAAGAATATTGTTGGTCTTCAACCTTAATGTTCTCCAGTATCCAGTTAACTGGGTCTGCAACAGTATTCAATTGTGGGAACACTACTCTGAAGAAATCGAGGATTTTACCACTATCTAATCTGATGGCATTTTTATAGTCTTCAGAGTTAGAATTTGGGTACAAAGTTAATACTCTTTTGAAGGCAATAAAACCCTGAACTATATTTTCTGGAATAACAGCTTTATTGTTAAATAGGCCATCTAAATCAACAGGGAAATACTGTCTTTCAGCTTGCTCTGACTCAGTAGCAGGAGTAAACTCTCTACTTACTGAATTATAGTTTAAACCTAAATGATTATAGAAACTGTATCCATAATAGAATTGGTTTCCTTCAGCAGGATAAGAAGTTTCTTCTGCAATGTTAGTTACAGAACTTCTATCCTCACCTTTATCTTCTGTAAATACTTCATCAATCTCTTCTTCTGATGTATTAGGAGTAGTTGTAGAAGTACTTGGAGAAGCAATAGAAGGTACATAATCACCAAGCAACTCATTAAGTTCATTCATCTTATCTTCTTTCAAAGTAGTAACACTAGAAGCAGCAGGGTCTCTATAATAGCTTGTATTAGCAGTTCTGTTAGAAACAATATGTAAGCTATCTCTAGTATCCTTACTCATCTTAATAATACCACCTGTCAAAGACCTAGTAATGAAAGTATAGAACTTAACAAGATTATCTCCAGTAGAAGATGAGAGATTCAAATCATCAATAATGAAGTATTCTTCCTCAGCTCCTTGTACTGCATTTACTCCTAATTTCTCAGGACTGTAAAGTACATAATCAGCTGGAGATATACCAGCTTGGTTAACAAGTGCTTGAAGTTCTGCTGGCATGTTACCAGAAGAATCAAGTGTTGTTAATATACCTAATTTCTTATCTCTATTTCTTGCTGCTTGAGCAAGTTTTCTAATATCAGCAGGAGTAATACTCTCAACAATCTTATCTCCATGTAAGTCTGTCTCATCTTCCCAATACTTAACAGTAAGAGGATTATTAGCAAGAGCTTTTTCAAGAGCAGCTGTAGCAGCATTTATACCTACAAGATTACCAGTAGTTTCATAAATATCAGCAAGGATACTTCTTAAAGTATCAATATTATCCTTCTTATTTATGTTAGTTGGTCTAATTGACTGAAGAAGTCTTGGGCTAGACCATCTAAATACTTGGTCAATATTATGAGGTGCAATACCAATATGAGCACCATCTTGTAAAGTATCACCAAAAGTAAAAATCTTTATACCATACTTTTCAGCAATATAACTCAGCACTTGTAATTCAGCAGAAGTAAAGTGAGTTACCTCATCAATAAGAATTGTCTTAGGGATACTTAATATCTCATTTGTACTTCTATAGAAATCATCATTATTTGCATCAAAGTTCCAAATATGAGAACCATCTCTAGTTTCAATTTGAGTAAGTAAAGAATCTGCACTTGTTGGGTCTTGCAAAGATTGCATTAACTTACTGTATGCTTCATCAGTTAAGAACTTTCTTAACAATTCTTCTTTATTAGCAACATTAAGCAGTCTTACTTTGTGCTCACTAATGTTAGTTGTAACACTAGAGTGAAGTCTTTGTGCTTGATTAGTGTTAGGAGCTACAACAGAAGTTCTTTCTGTGTTAATCATTGCTAAAATGTTTCTAGCTACAACAGAAGTCTTTCCTGCACCACTAACACCATTTAAGAAGAATATGTTCTTAGTCTTTAAGATAGAATAGTCACTATCATACAGCCAATCAATAACTGCATTGTGTAATCCTATCTTATCTGCATACATGGAATAAGCAACTTTAGTAGCATGTTCTTGAGAGAAGTAAGGAACTTTATCAAAATCACTACCAATGATTTCTCTATATTTAAATAAGAAATCTCTTGGGTCAATTGCAAGGATAGTAGTCAAGTATACAAGATAGTCATACTCTGAAAGAGCTTGCATATCTTTATGTAATCCTGCACTAAATAATCCTTTTTCAAGAATCTCTTCTCTACTAATTTCTAAGTTATCAAATAACTTTGCAATGTTACTTGCTACAAAGTCAGGTGTGAGAGATATTTCTCTAAACTTGTTAGACATATACTGCTCAATGAAAGCAAGTTGTCTGTCAGGTGTTGTATATTGGTCTATTTGGTCCTGTGGAGGATAAATAGAAATATCACCAATTTTCAACTTACTTGCATCAGCTTGCAGTTTAGCTAACACAATTTTAGTATATTGTTTTTTGATATTCTTGTCTTCCTCTAACTTATTAACTGTATTAGTTTCATTAAGTGTTCTAAGGAATTCAAGTTTATCTACAATAGCATCAATATCTTGCATAAGTATAGCAGCATTTTCAGAAGAAATAGTTTCATACTTTTCTGCATTTGGTTTACCATACTTTTCAAGATATGCTCTAATTTGAGCATTGTAACCAAACAAATGACCTGTATAAGAGATTGGTGTACCATCCATACCTGCTACAAGAGCTTTCATAGTATTCAGAACTCTTTGAGCATTGTCAAGTTGTTCTGCAATATCAGGAGCTCTAAGATAGTCTTCAATAGAAGAAATACCAGATAAGTATGTAGACTCATTCTCTAACAGATTAAAGATACTTACTGCATTTCCATCATTAAGTTGGAAATCTAAGTCTCTTAATCTATCATATAAAGGATTTGTCTTAATCTCTTTAGTAATTGTAAGGTTATACTTTTCTGTTAATGGAGAAGTAATGATGGCACTAACTTTGTTTACAAAATCTTCTTTAAAATTAGGAATATTATGTATTACAGCTTTTGCTTGTTCATCTTCACCATTTTCTATATCAGAAATTACTTTATCAGCAAATTCTTGAATGATTGTAGCAAGAGGTTGTTTACTGTCAAGACCTCTTACTAAGATACTATCAAAGTTATCTAAGTCTTGACTAGTTAAAGACCAATATGCCATTTCTCCATCAGGAGTAGGAGCATAATAACTTAATCTACTTTGAAGAATAGAATATTTATTCTTTATACTATTATAAACAAGTGTTTTAAGAATCTTGAAGAGTTCATTATCAATTACTTGATTTGTTTCAAAGTACTGATTAAATATAGTATCTTCAAGATTATAATCTCTTGCTTTTATAGAATTCAAGATGTTACCAAATAAAGTTTCTTTTGCAGTATTAACATTTGTCTCATCTACAGTCATTTCTGTACCTATTACTTGTGACAGGTATTGAGAGAGGCCTTCGGTGAGAGTGGGGTTATTAACTGTATACTGGTCAACTAAAGCATCTGTATAAGGTTTAAGAGAATTAGCAATAAAAGCTGCTACCACATCTCCTGTTACATTGTTAGCAGGCACAGATGATAGCCATTCAGCAACTCTCTGATTTAAGTTTTGTCTTAATACAGATTCCTCTACACCAGACACTCTTGATACTTCAGCAATTAGTGAGTTATCTCCTAAAGCAGTATTTACAAATTCCTCACTTACTTTTACAGGGTCTGCTCTAAAGATGTCACCAAGAGTAACTCCAGGTAAACCACTCTGTGAAAGCACACTGGAAAGTTTAGTTAGGATTGTCCTATATGCTCCATCTCTTAATAAATTTGCATAATTGCCTCTACTTCCAGAAAGTATTGTGGTTAATACAGATTTTCTTAAATCAGCATAATTCTCAACATAATCTTTAATTGCAGTTGAGAATGTTTGCTCAAGATTGTCATAAGCATTCTGTAAAATCCACATGAACTTAGTATCTACATTTTCATTGTCTCTCCATTGCTCATATTCTGTTTTAACAGTATTTTGAGTAACAGTAGCACCTTCAGTAGGAAGACTCTTATAGTCTACACCATATTTAGCTTTAGTGTAGCTATATAAGTCCATAGTTACTAAGTTGTTTCTAATTTCTGGAATAAGATAACCAAGTGTGTACTTTAAGTATTTCTCATAGTTTTCACCGCCAAGAAATGCTCTAATAGAAGCAAGCTCTTCATTATACTTTTGCTGTACATTACCAGCTTCTGCTTCTGGAGTAGCACTTAATTGACTTCTCAAGTTAACCAGATTTGCAACATGCTTGTTGTAATCAGAAATAACTAACTTATGTATGTTACTATTTTCAATAAGAGGAATAATCTAAGCATCCCTAACTACTTTTTTGAGAAGTTCTTGGTCATTGTTCTTAATATCCTCTGTATTGATAACAGAATCAATGTATCTAAGATATTCTATCAAACCTTGTACTACATAGTCGCCTCTTGTCTTAGAACCATTCTCAGCAACAGGTGCAGCTTGTCCATCTACAACAGTAGGTAATGATACAATATCACTGTCATACTTAGCCATGCTCTTTGCTACTTCAATTAACTCGTTAAGTCTACCATTAGCAATCTCATGGATAAGTGAATATTGAGTAGGAGGAGTTACTTGTTTGTTTGTTAACCAAGGCTCCACCCTAGTATTTTGAAACTCAAAGAGAGCACCACCTAAGAAGCCACCAAGAGCTGACATTAAATATCTTTGTGCTCCTTGCTCAGAGAAGACATTAGACCAACCACCAAAGGAACCTTTGTTGTCGCCTAATCCCATCCAGCTCAAGAAGTCAAACATACCTTTAGTAACATCCATTGTAGCTTCTTCAGTTACTTCTTCAATAGATTCTGCAACAGCATTTCTCCAGAACGGTTCTGTACCATCAAATGTTCTTTCAAAAGTCTTATGAATACTATTTCTAGTCTTCTTAGCAAGTTCTGCAAACTTACTTAATTTTCCAGTAGCATCTGGTCTAGTAGCCATTTGGTCAATACCTGCTGCAATTTCATTGTAGTAAGGTCCGAGTGCTTTCTTTAAAGAGGCTTTGTTAATACTTCTCCAGTAGCCTTCATCTTGACCTAAGAACCAAGAAGACACTCTATCATCAATAGCAGTCATGGCTAAGTACTGTCCAAGTGTTGCTAACAATGCAGCAGCACCAGCAGTTCTTCTATCATAACCACCTTGTAAAGCATCTTGGTAAACATCGTTAGAAGAGATGAGAGCCATATAACCAAGGGATAAACCTCTGGCTAACTTACTTTGACTTTCCATCAAAGCTCTGATTTCAGGAGAAGCATTAACCATTCCTTGCCATACTTTAGCAGGTTCAATAGCAATACCTTGAGCTTCCATTCCTCTAAGAGTATTCATATACTGATTAGAGAATTTCTGAAGTGCTTGTTTTTCTGCTTTAGTATAAGACATGCTTGAGAGTTTGCTTAAAGAAGCAGCAGCTTTCATTTGGTATAACTGACCAAATACATCAGATACCATATCTGCTACTTTCTCATAAGATAAGAAAGACTCATTAGCAGCATCAGAATAAGAAGGATTAAACTTTGCAGCATAACCTTCCCATTTTGTCATTGTCTTACCAAAAGCAGAATCATTACTATTGGTTAACAAGCCGTCTAACATTTTACCAAAAGTAGGTAATACTTGTGCTAAAGATAAAGCAGCTGTAACACCACCATAGTAAATGTTAAAGTATGGAATCATGTAAGGAGCTATCTCAAAGACAGCTTTCATTGTTGTTCCTGCAACACTCTTATCAAGACCATCAGAATCAAAGAAGTCAACTTTGTTCAACCAAGAATCTTCCTTAGTCAGAATATCAGAGTAAGCTACTGGTTGTTTACCATAGATTTCTCTATTACCAATAGTCTCACAATAATACTGACCTTTATCATTCAGTTTTGGTTGTCCTTTCTTATGTTGAACTTCTCTACCAATCTTATCATCAAAATGAGTGCCATCTTCATCCCAAGTAGCATACACAAGAGTAGGTCTACCTAAGTATTTCAAACCTAAGAAACCTTGTTCTTCTGCTGTGTAGTCTAACTCTTTTCCTGTCTCAAAATCAACTACTTTTGATTGTTGAGCAAGTTCTCTCCAGCTCTTAGTTTGGTCTCCCTCACCAAAGAGATGTTTAACACCTCTACTAGTTCTGAGAGGATTTTCTATCTGCTGAATAGAATAAGTAGGTTTAACTTTTTGAGCATCTATTGGAGCATAAATATCTCTAGGATTATACTTAGCATATTTACCAAGTTCCTTTGCAGACTTTACTGCTGCCATTTGGTCATACATTTCAGATGCATACCTATAAGTATCCTCAAAAAGTTTTTCATTAAACCCACCATCTCCCATCTTAAAGGCTTCCTGAACAAATTGTGAGTTCTTATATACATCTGGTGCTAAGAGCCCTGTATTCTCGGTATTTAAGCCATTAAATATCAGAGTGCTGACATTTGCAGTAGGATTGATTATTGCAGATACAAATATGTCATTAGGTTTTCTAATATCCTGTGTCATTGTAAAATTAAATTAGTACTTGGCATTACAAGATTACCATTTTGTGCTTGGTCCCAAGCAACAGCTTGTCCATAAGTAGGAGTGCTGATTAAAGGTCCTTGATTAACAAGAGTGTTAACATCAACAGGAGCTGTACTAGTAAGTTTCATAAAGATAGGAACTCTATAAAGGTTAGAGAACCAACCTTCCTTGAAGTTCAAGTGAGCATCTTTATCTTTTAACTTACTATTATACTGAGCATAAACTCTAGCAATAGCAGCTTCCTCTTCTTTCTTTTCTGGGCCTTTAAGCTCGTTTAAATATATGTTGGAATCATCATCTACAATCTTACTGGAGGTAATACCAGTAAACACAATGTACTGACTCATGTTGTCTCCAGCACCAGCTTGATAATTACCATTATTATCAATATAACCACCAAAGCCATTGTTGTGTAAAAGTGTTTGCTGTTCTTCACTAGTAAGTGGTACTGGAGATTTCTTTATCCTATCAACAATAGCTTCAAATTGGGCAAGTCTATCAAAATCAATTTCTCCATTTGGAGTAGTTGGAACCCAAACATTGACTACCTCATTCCCATCATATACTATGCTGTCAAGTGTGTTCTCAGTGATTTTTTGATTACCAGCATAAATTCTAGTTTTATCAATCACACCACCTAGACCACCATTTAAAGCAACTGTTGCAGGAGTTTTTGTTATTCTATTGTTATTTGCATCAGCAAGATAACCCATTCCAGTACCATGTAATTGAAGATTATACTCAGGCATTTTATCACTTGTAATATTAAGTGTAGTCTGTCCAAGAGAACCTTGTGTAAGCTGTTGTAAGCTTGTCATGTTTCTCTTTTGCTTGAGTTCCTCTTCTTCTTTAGCTCCTGCTGCTTTTGTAAGAGATGCATCAAAATCTGCTGAATGTTCATATTCATTATCTCTTGCAGCATTCATAGCACTAAAGAATATATCATACATATTTTGATTAGCAGAACTATAAGAGCCACCATTACCAACATGATGTGCAATCAATGCATTCTTCATGTTTTTTGGTAACATACTAAAGATGTATTTCATTGCATGATTCATTTGTGCAATCTGGTCTTTAGACATGTTTTTCTCTTTAAATACTGCTGTAGCACCAATTGTAGAAGTGATTTCAGCAAGCTGTTGTATAGCAGTTAAATCTTCAACAGTTGGTTTTTTAGGAAGTTGTTGTCCAAGAATAGTAGTAAGAGCTTGGAAAGCTTCAGAAGTAGTTTTGCTACTACCAATCTTATCTACTATTTTCCAAATCCAGTCATTAGCTTTCTCAACACCTGTACCACTACCAACAGTAGTAATAATGTCTTGATTATAAATGCTATGAGGGTCAAACTTCCTATATTCTATAAGTTGACTATATGTCAGAGGTTGTTGCTTATTATGATTTACTTTAGAAGCATGGACTTTAGAAACATCACCAGATGCATTTCTGACATACATAAAGCCATTTTCATCAATAGCATAGTCTTCCAATGCATTGTTACTTTTAATTCTATTTTCTGCTTCTTCCATCCACTTGAAATTGTTAAATAACTCAGCAGCCTTAGCTTGTAATCTATAATAAGCTTTCTTGTCAAAGCCTGAAGGAGAAAAACTAGAAGTTGACTCAAAGGCCTCAACATCTCTGTAAAAATCATAGACCTCATTAGTAAGACCATTCTACATTAACTTAGTTTTAATATTCTCAGATAATACTTTTGGTCTTTCTTCTGTAGGAGCTTCCTATGAAGGAGCTTGACCAGTAGGAGGTACAAGGGAGGACTTGTAATAGTTCCTCCCTATGAATAAACCTCCACCAGCATATTTTTCAATGTTAAATTGTCTCATTTGAATACACTTCTTAGTAAAATCTACTCTTCTGCACTAAGTCTCTTTAAAGCCTCATTGAGGTTTCTAGACTGTATTTGTTGTGCTTTAAGTGTTTGTTCCTTTTCAGCTTGTTGCTTCTTTTGATGAAGCATTGCAAGTCTTACCCATCTATCAAGTTCCCTATCTCTTGGAGTCTTACCACCTTGCTTAAAGTGCATTGGTAGATATGCAGGAGTTGTTTGGAAATTCTGCATAGGTAAACTATTGATGATAGTTGGATAATACTTTGTTTGTTGTTGTAAAGTAAGTATATTACTTTGCTGACCTAATCCTTTCTGTCTAGCAGCTTGTAAATCAGTAAAAGTTTTATACAGTTCTTTACCTTTATCAGTACCAAGAACAGATTCAATGGTAAGTTGAGAATTTGGATGTAAACTGTTGTATCTTTGGATGTCTCCAGTTAATTGCTTTTGAACATCAGCCCAACTAAGATTACCAGCAAAGGAAGATTTAATTCCATTACCAAAATCATATTGAGCTCCTTCTCCAAAGTCATTCTGGAAATTATCCAAAGATAAACTATCATTATATTGCTGTTGTAAAGCAAGCATTTGATTGTAGTACTGAGTAGCATCTTGGTTCTTTTGTTGTGCTAAAGCCTCAGCATTATAATCATGTAATCTTGATGTAATAGTATCAGCAGTAGCATCAATTGTCTGGATTAAATTACCAAACTTAGATTGATTATATGCTCTTTCTGCATTGATAACATTGTTAAATGCAGCAGCATGTTGTTGACTATTCTGATTAGCAACATTAGCATCAATTTGTGCTTGCTTGTTAGCAATCTCAGCAGCAGCTTGAGTATTAGTGTTTACTTCTTTTTCTTGTACTTGACCAATCTGTTCTTCATATTGTCTTGCCTGGTCTTCTCCCATTGCTCTAATTGCAGCATTTTGTGTAGCATCAGAAGTTGTTTGCTGTGCAGCATTACTTCTTACTCTAGCAGCATTAGATGCTAACCTAGCTTTAGAAGCTCCATAATTAACTTGTGGAGCAACTAATCTAGGCCCTACAACAGTAGGTGTAATCATCTACTTTTGTAAATCAGCATCATTTTTAGCTGCAACTGTTGCTAATAACCCATTTATTAAATTAGGAGTTGCAGAGAAAAGTCCTTGTAAAATACCTTTACCATAAGAATATTTATTCTGTGGCTGAGGCTAGAACTGAGGAACCATTTCTCCTTGCAAGTTGTTAGGGTCTGGAGAAGCAACAACTCCTGAAGGCATAGAACCAGCAGGAGCTGGAGCAGGAGCTACCTAACTTACATACTCACCAAGTCTTTCATTTAAAGGCTTTATTGCAGGTTTGTATGTGTAATCCTCAGGATTAAGTTTAGGTAGTGTTAGAGGTTTCCAAGTATTTTGTTGCAAAAATGGAAGGTTAAACTCTCCAAATCTTGGAACTGAACTTTGACCAGGATTAAATGTATCAAGTTTTAAATTCTCAAACATGTTATTCTTTATTTAATGGAGTGTAAAACTTACCACCTTGTTTGTAAACTATAAATGCAGGAGTTTGTTCAATACCCATTAAAATAGGAGTTCTACTCATAGAAGTAGGAGCAAACTCAGCACCAATTGGAGTGCCAGCATTAAACGCATTAACACCAGTAGTATTTAAGTGTTGTTGGTATCTTTGCATAAATGCATTGTGCTCTTTAGGGCTCATAGCATCCCAGAAATCATTTGGATTCTCTTTACCAAAATACCAGCCTTTCTTTGTAGCAGGGGTACTTGTAGGAGTTGGTGTACTAACTGGAGCTTTTACTTGTTTAGGAGCAAAGAACAAAGCTCTATTTCTTCCTGTAGCAATATCTACATCAGAAGCAAGTGGCCCAAGTCTTCTTTCCAGTCTTTCATTACCAGGAACTCCATAATCAAATGCAACTCTTTCAGGTTTGAAATTCTGTTCTGCAAGAGGATTATTAAACTGAGTTACTCTACCTCTCCAGAATTTCCATTGCATTTTCTTATCTGGAACTAATTCAAGGTCTTGATTTCCACCAATGTTTCTTAACAGCTTGTTAGCTTCTTGTAAATCAGGAGCTGTTTGTAACTTCTTGAGCTCTTCAGCTGTTAAAGGAACTTCAACATCAGTTAACTTTCCTGTAGTTGTGTTAGCTTGCTTAGCTTTAATCTTAAAGAACTTCTTATCACTCTGTGCAAGTAATGCGTTGTTTTGTGCTTTCTTAGTCTTATAACCACTTGCTGCTTGTCTGTTAAGACCTGCAATCATACTAAGACCTTGAATAAGAGTTCTCCAATCATTAGCAGTCATATCCTTACCTTCACCATTTATAAGCTTTGTAAAGGCCTGTTTGTAGTTTTCAGAATTGCCAATGAATTCAAATCCTGCCATAATTGGAGTAGCAAACTTAGATAAAGTCTTAACAACCTTACCAACTTTACCTACACCTCCAAACAGACCTACAACATCAAAAGCTAAGTTAACTCCCAAGTTACCAATGTCTCTCCATTGGAAACCGTCTTCAGTAATATCAGCAACTAAGTTATTAACAGAAGAACCTACCCCAAGAACAGCTGAAGCAGCAGTGCCATAACCAGGAATCCAAGCAGCTACAATAGAACTTAAATCTGCAATAGCAGAACCAAGTCTTTGCCAGTCTTGTGCAGACCAACCATCCATACCTGGCATTCTGTTAGCAGCAGCTTCCTCTGTAATAGAGTTTGCTTCACCAGCCCCAAAATAGCCAATTCTTGTCTTATCCCACTTACCATTACTTTGTTCACTGAGTGGAATTTTAGTACCTTTCTTGGCTGTAATTACACCACCTTCTTTTTTATTGTATATAGAATTGTGAGCTGTTCTAATAATATTTCTTAATTCAAGAATTTGTCCTTCAGTAAACTTAATATCTCCATTTCTATACTTTTGATTTAACCAAGCACCAAGTGCATGAGCTTGTTGTTCACCGTTTTTAGCATTATACAAGTCAGAACCAGCAATTCTTTTAAGAGAATCCATGAATCTGTTGAAGTCTCCTGCATTATTAACAGTAAACATTCTATCCCAAGCTTTCACTAATTCAGGATTAGCTTCTCCAGTAAATAAAGTTTCATACTTTACTTCATTTGGAAAATCTTCTGTACCAAGTTCATTATCTCCTTGAATTATATAATTAAAAGGAGTGTTTCCTAAGTTAAAGGCAACACTATTACCTTTTGTGTCTTTGTAATATAATGGAGAATTGTTTTCCAATTCATAAGTTCCATAGAAGTTTTGGTTTCTTTTTCCTCCTAACATCCAGATAGGTTTAGTACTACCAAATTGTCTACTAAAATCATAGAATCTCATGTCAGAAGGAGCTATCTTTGACCTATAGAACCCTGCTGCTTGTGCATCACTTATGTTATCTAAGAACAGGTTAACATCATAATAAGGAACCAAATCAGATTGCTGTTGCTGAATTGCTTGAGTTCTAGTAGTTAAGAAGTTCTTTAAATTGTTATCTAAACCATACTTAACCTAGTCTTCTTGTGCATTTGTACCATAATGTAACTTACCACTTGGGTCTACATAATAGTAATTGTTGAATTGAGGGTCTCTATAATCATAGTTAATGTCACCCTTACCAATTTGAGTTTGGTCTGTTGTCCACCAAGCACCATCTCTAAACACCCAAGAGTTACCAAGATTACCAGAACCCCAAAGATTAGGAGTTGTAATCTTACCTGGTTTTACATTTCCTGGGCTTGCAGGACCACTTGGAGTAGTCGGGTCTGCTTCAGGGAACAATTGTTTAATCCATTCATTATCACCTCCAAGGTCTCTCCATAACTTCTTAGCATCTTTTCTGTTAGTTAAAGCTGCCATTCTATCTGCAAGAGTAGAAGCATCAAAACCATGAGGAGTAATAAAGTTCCACTTAGCTTTGTTCTCTTCAGAATTATCAGAGTTATATCTGTCAAGAGTTGCTTGAATTCTTCTATTCATAGCCTGAATTCTGGTAGCATCACTATTGTAATTGGTAGACATGTCACCAGTTTCATTCATAACAGAACTCCAATCCCAATCAATTACAGAAGAAGAGGTTCCTTTTGGAGTAGCTTTCTTCCCTTTATGTTGATTATAACCAGCATATACATATCTGACAATCTGACCTGTCTCACTTTGAGAAGGATTGGTGTCACTATGATGTAATCTACCAAAGAAATTCTTATCAGGAATTCTAGCACTTGCATTAGTTAGATGGAAGAAATCTCTATATTGACTATAATCATCTCCATCTAATGTGCCAAGTAAGTATTTCTTAGCATCATTTGTTACATGAGCTGCATCTGCTGGTCTAAGTTTATAGGCAGAAGAATAGTTATTAACACCTGCTAAGATGTTCTCCCAATCTTGTTTTGTTTCAGCATCCAAACCAGCATATGCCTTATTGTAAGCCTGGTCCAAAGCAGATGGTTCTTGCTGTGCCTATCCTCCACCTTGTAATTTAGCAATTTGTGCCATATTGTAATGTAAATTGTGATTTCTATTTAGTTATATTGCTTACTATATTGTAAACAGTTTTTCTTGTTAGATGTAGTACTTTGGAGGCTTCCTTCTTATTGTCAAAAAGTCTCACAACACCGTTCTAATAGGTGCACTTAATTGTATATTGAGGAATCTCCCAGTACTTATCATCATCATTTACATATTTCCATCTATATCCTTTATAAGACTATCTTCTACCAATGCAGACATCTCTAATAGATGTGGCATTATAGCCATGTTTAGAAGCCTCATAAGCAGACTCCCAAATCCTAACAACAGTCTCATTTTGTAACTGATATACTGGTTTTTTTGGAATACCTCGCATAATATAAAAAATAAAAAAGGAGAGATTAGCCTTTCTAACCTCTCCTCAAATCTCATTTCAGTCTGCCAGTAATCTTACCACCTTGTTTTTGGTAAACAGGACCTTGAGGAGCACCCTGAACAATTTGCATAATTACTTGTGCAAGTGCCATAGCACCTTCAGGACCAAGACTCTGTACAATCTCCATAGCCATTTGCTGCAATTGTTGCATTGCTTGCTCTTGTTCTGCTGGAGCTGGAGCTGCTGGAGCAGCAGGTGCTGCACCACCCTCCTGAAATTTAAATTTTCTTGCTTCTTTTGCCATGATTTAATATATTAAATTGGTTTGTAAAATTTTGTGCAAAGGTACAAAAAAATCTAGTTAGAAAAAACCAAAATTGTTAAATAATAATTTAAGCTTCTAGTTTGCAAATAAACTGTCTAAATTATTCATCAACATATTGTGGAGGTCTTGCATCTTGGGCTTCAATCTCTTTGATTACTGCTCTACCAAGCCTCTTATAATCTTTTTCCTAATCTGATTTATATGCATGTAATGCACAAGCAATTAGTTTTCTAGTAGAGACTCTGCTAAAGATTCTCTCACCACCATTTAATTGCATTTGAACATCCCCATCACTGTTAAGTACTAACAGCTTAGAAGATTTAACTTTTTCTTCTGCTTCCTTGTCTTCTTCAAATTCAAGTTCAAGGAAATCTCCTGGCTCAATGTCAGAGCAAGGGTTAACTTCTAATACATACATTACATTCTTTTCAAAGACAGGTGTCTCAGAATAAGGTTTCATAGTATGTACAGAAATAACCTCACACTCTTCATTGATAAAGATAATATCAAGAGGAATACCAGTATCTTCCATTGTATATCCAATCTCTTCTTGAGGTTCAGAATAAACAAACAGCATACCAGAATCTAAAGGTAAGTAAGTCTCTTGACTTAAACCCTCCTCTCTTTCCTCATCTGTAGAAGCAACCAAGACATTATATGTTTTGCCACCAATTCTTATCTACTTCATTGTTTATCCTCCAACTCATTTACAAGACCAGTATTATCTTGAGTATTCTCCATAATTTCTTTACAGAGTAACTTACCAGCATATACAAGATACTTGTCTTCTTTAGTCTCTTTATATTTATCTCTACAGTATTCTAGTTTCTTAGTAAGAGATAAGTTCAGGATTAACTCATTCTCTTCAATTTCTGCATGTTGAATAATATCACCACCTTCTTTCTTAATTTCTTCAAGAGTTTGTGGTGTACCCTCAGTAGAAATAACTGGAATACCTTTCTTTGTTATGTCTTCAAGGTCTATATGATTTTTGTTCTTATGTAACGCTCCTTCTGGAATTACATTAGGTTCTTCACCAGTTTGTACTCCTTCAAGACTATGCTTCTTATCTTCAGCAAGTTTCTTTCTTCTAGCAATTACATAATCAGACATAGACTTTAATCTAGCACCATGCTTAGCTGCTAATATAGATGTATCAACACCACCTGCTAAAGCTAACTGATTTGCAAGCATTGTGTCATTAAGAGAAGCTTGTCTAGCCTTCTGTTCAAACTTAGCATCTTCTACTAAGTTCTTGGCTTTCATTGCCATTTCAGCTTGTGCATTTCTTCTCTCGTTCTTTCTCTCTTGTGCTCCTCTTTGCCAACTTCTACCAGAAGATTCTTCAAAGTGACCAAGATTAGAACCATAAGAGTTAGTATCAAGATTTACATGGAATCCTTCAACCTTTGAACCAAATGCTTTATCTGCAAAGTTAACTGCTTTTAAAGCAGCTGCTGCTGCCATAGCATATGGATTACCACTTGCCATAAGACCATTAGAAACAGTATCAACTCCAGCATCAATCATATTGGAAGTCTCATCCATTTTAAGGTCTTGTGTCATTAACTTATCAGCAACACCTACAACAGAATTAACAACAGAAGCAGCTTTCCCAACAACTTGACCAGCCTTTGCTGCTCTAGCAGCTCTTGCTTCAGCAGCCTTCTGTCCATCTGCATTTGCAGCATCAATCTATTCTTGGGTTAAGTTAGCAGAAATAGCTTCATCTTGTTGTATTGAGGAATTCAAAGATTCTAACTGTGAAACATCATCAGGAGTTGCAATACCTCTATCAACTTTTAATTGAAGCTCTGTTTGCTTTAACTTATTTTGTCCAAGTCTAGCTTGTGCTTCTTGATACTTAGTTGCTTGTAAGTCTTTAGCAGCATTATAAGCATTAGCATTAGCACTACTAGTAATTCTTCTCATATAAGCTTGACTAGGAGTATACTAAGAAGAGCCAGCATAACCTGGAAACAATACATCCATAGTATTCATCAATGCACTGTTACCAGCAAACTGTGTACTAGGATACATTTGTCCAAAGCCTTGCTCACCAAGTGCAGTAGTACCAGGAGGAGTTGTAACTCCTACAACTCCTCCCTGAATATCAGCTGCTTGGCTCATTGAACTTATTTGAGCATCAGTAAAACCTAATTGTTGAAGACCAGCTATTTGTTCTTGTGTCATATCAAGCAAAACTATAATCAAATAAAGTAGTGACACCTTGTATGATGGCAAGGTTTTCACCTGAATATCTTACCTTTACTTTAAGGTATTTATCTCTAAGTCTAGCTTCTATTGGAGCTGTAAAATTAACATCTCCAGCAGTAATTACCCAAGTATTTTCTGTGGGCTGTCTGAAGATTATTTCAGATTCAGAATTATCTGCAAGTACTGTCATTTCAACAATAGAGCAATTCTCACTAACTGAGAAGTAAATTTTGTTTAAACCTTTCTCAACAAATTGAGGTTCTTCTATATTGTCAAAATAAACATAACAGTCATTATTAGAAAGTATTTCAAAAGAGTACAGAATACCTTTCTTAAACTTACCATATAACTTGAATGTAGTACTTGTAATACCTGTTAACTTCTTCAATTGCATAATATCTTCATCAACAGTAACTTCAGCTTGAGAAGATTCTTTTTCTCTTGCTTTAAATTTTTGTTGAGTATTATCCTTGAGTAAAACATAAGAGAATCTAACAGGTCTTAATTCTACTCTCCACAAATCTTCTAGATACTGCATATTACCAGCAGCTCTACCATATTTCTTAATATCAACACCAAGTTGTTCTGTATGAACTCTGTTCTCATGTAACTAGATGTCTTCTATCAGACAAGTTTCAACACAGTTGTTAAGATATTCAAAGTCATTAGAACCTGTTCCCAAGGCTCTTTCTTTAATATCATTTTCAACTTGTGCTTTTTCAAATTCTGTAAATTCAACAAAGTAAGGAATCTTTGGAAATTTATATGAAGCATCTTTACCAAACAATGCTGGGAAATCATCTTGTTTAAGAAGTTCACCATAAGTACTTTCTAAGACATACTTATACAAATACTTCAAGTTCTCTTCATAACTTCCTGGTAAAGTTTCAGCTTTACTATTTATCCACTCAATTACTTCTTTGTACTCCCACCATTCATAAGACTCTCCAACTACTTCAAATTCAAACTTCTTAGGCTCTGCCTTATTTGAAAGAATCATAAGGTTGTTGAATATCTTTTGAATTTGTGGGGATTCATTTACAATAAACTCAAAATTAAACTCATGCTGCTTACCATACCAGTTAGCAGGTTTAATCTTACCTTGATTATCATATAAACCTGCTTGACCATGTTTCCACAATTCCATGAAATCACTTGCAGTTCTTATTTCATAAGGCGCATGGTCTCCATCTGAAATTGGGTCAGATTCATCAGTAAGTTGAGTATAGTAATCAATTGTTTTTAATTTATTGTTAATCTTATTGTAAATTTCAAAGTCTTCCTTAATTTCTGTAAAGTGAGGTTCACAGAGTTCTAATTGCTCTGCTTGCTTACTTGCTATAGTAATGTAACTTCCTTTCTTCAAAGTACTATATTTGAAATATATACTGAAGAATCTCCAAGAATCGTCATTACTTGAGCCTTTTGCAATGTTATTTTGTACTTCAACGGTATCACCTTCAAATACAAAATCTTTCTTTTCATACTCACCATTCAGAACTAAATCTACATCATTTGTAGTTTTGATATAGAAGCTTAAACAAGCAATACTATCATCTGTAAGCCCCATATCTTTTAATGGCTCTGTAGAAGGTCTACTAGTACCAAGAACAACTACATATTTGTAATCAGTATCACTGTAAGTGTCACCTGCATCATCTACTTCATAGGTATATACATTGGTAAATCCAGTGTATGCCCCATCAATATTTGATTTCAGTTCTTGATAAGTACCTTCACCTTTTATTGCATTAGGATAAACCTATAAGATTGCATTATAAGGTGTAAAGCCATCATTAAGTTTTTGATTCAAACTATCTTGAATCTTTAAGAATTTATCTCTATCAAAAGAGAAGAAAATATTATCAATATTCTGTGATAATACAGGATACCAATCATAGAAAGTAGTGAACTTTTGAGTTACAAGATTGTAACACAAAGACCACTTAATATTTCTATCATTGTTATAGAAAGTAAAGATAACATCTCTCTTGAAAGCGTTATAGTGTGTAACAACATTCTTCTTTCCTAAATCTTCTTGCATGTCAAATTCTGACAAGTCTAAGTGGTCATTTAAGAATTTCTGTACTTTAAAGTCAGAGATACAAGTAAGTTCTCCATTATAAAGCCAAATCTTCTTAGCAACTGTATCTACACCAAAGATACCAGATTCTGTCTTAATAACAGAGTCTTTCCACATAGAACCATACATGTCAGAAACAACAACAGGAGTTTCAGGTAATACAGAATTAGAGCCAATATAAATTGGTCCACCTTCTGTAGCAGAAGTCATTGCTCTTTCATTTACTGTTAAGAAGAGGATACCATGCTCACATACACAAACAATATTACCATTATAATCTACAATCTTGGTAATAGAACCATAAATCTTTGGATAATCTCTATAAGCACTTTCATAGATTACTCTATAACCATTCTTAATAGAGTTATTTACAGATATTTCTGACCACCAAATTCTTGTATTATATTCTTCTTTGAAGAATGGTACATCAGGTAATTGTAAGTATTTCTTACTTGGTACTGAAATAGCACAAGCACCATTTATAACATCTGAATCTTGTTGTGTGCTATGTGCATCTAAGTTATTAGAGAATGGGAAGAAATCTCTTTTCTTACCAAAAATAACTTCCTCTTCAGGATGATTATAATCAATGTCTCTTAATGACAAGTTGATAGAACAACAAACAGGGAATGTAATCCATGTACCAATTGGCACTGCATTAACATCAGCTCTGTTAATGTTAGACAAACCTCTTGTAACCCATTCTTCTTCCTTAACAGTACTGATGATAGAACCAAAGATTTTCTTTAATGTTCCACCACTACTACTAGATTCCTAACTTTGTGGGTCAAGAGCCTTATAGTTACTGTTTTCTTGCATATCTCCATTTATATTAACAGAGAATGCTTGAACTACTTCATTAGCTCTTAACTTCTCACTGTCATCTTTTTCATAGAAAGTATCTGTACCACCTGAGTTAAATAAACTTAAGAAGTTATTAGCAGTTTGCTTTCTAGATAAAGTATTTCTAACAATGTAGTTTTCTGCCCAACACATTGGATTAACAACTTCTTGTACATTAGGTAATTCAGGGTCAGTGAAGTTTCTTTGTAATCTTGTAGTAACATTACAGATGAAACAGTCACCACCATAGAACACATCAGTATTGTTATCAATTGGTTGTCTTGTGCTAATAGAGTAGAATGGGGATAAGTCACTAAACCTTTGCAAGAACTGCAAATCATTAAAATCTTCTTTCTCAGAAGAAGGAACTTTAATGTTTAAAATTTGTCCTTGCTAAAAAGCATCAGATGTCATACCCACAAATGGTGTAAACAATCCTCTAACTTTATCAGAACTAGTTGTTAAATCTTGTGGAGCTGTTACCTTCCAGTCATGTTTAACATCCATACAAGTGTAAGCTTCTTCGGCAGTACCAGCTTTTGTTGAGAATAGCTCATCCTTAATCTTCTTTGCTGCTATATTTTCATCCATAAAGATTAAGTTAGTACTTGCCTTAGTGATTTGCTCACTAACAACACCTTGAGCTACAATCAAACTAGAAGTATTATATTGTAAGTTAGCTCTAGCAACTTGCTCAAGATAGTATGTACTACCATTAAACAATTGACCAAGAGTGTTTTTTCTTACAGCTGCTTCTGGTACAAGCATTGCTTTTGGAGAAGCCTTAATACCTGTAATAGTTTTAGGATTATCACCTAATGTTCTACTTTGCTCTAAGAATCCTTTGCAAGACCCATAGAGACCACTCATCATTACTGGGATACCAGTCTTATCAACATCTGCTTTTCCAATTACTAAACCTTGTGCAAGGATAGTAGGAATTCTTTTTTGTCTAACAATTCCATAACCTTTGACATTAAAATGATTCTTTAATATCTCAGATACTGATGCTGGAATGTTAAACTTAACACCTATAATAGTAGGCTGTAAGTTACCAACAGATACATTCAATTGATGAATATTTGCTTTAGGTAATCTTACAACACCTTTTGAATTTATAAAGTATTTCTTGTTGAAATAGAAATTATCTGGTTCAGGAATGCTTAGATTATTTACTGTAACATTTTGGTCTGATACAGAAAAACCTCCTAATTCATTTGCACCAGGATTATTATCTGGATTTGGAATAGTTTGTAAGTTGATACCTTGTATGTTAAATACAGGAGATACTTGACCATTTTCAAAGATATAGTAAATGCCAAATCTATAAAATTCATCAGCCCAGTAACCAGTACTATAATATGTATTGTAAGTATTATAGTAAGCTCCTTTTGTAGTATCATCCAAACTTCTTTCAAAGCTATAATCTTTCTCAATAACAGAACCAATCTTACCAGATTTTATATCTACACTAGGAGTAATTCTCCAAGACAAAGATTGTAAATCATTATATCTGGTTCTATCTTGAGTAGTATTACCAAGGAATAATCTATTTTGTGATTGACAGATAGTCTTAGCAGTACCAATGTTAGCAAAGTCTTTTAAGAAATCTGCCTTATCTATTTCAACAATATCTTCAGAACCTGTAATAGTTATATCACAAGTTCCTTCTTTAATTGGGAATTTATAGTTAATACTATGATATGAAGTATGAGCTACTTGTGTGTTATCAGAAGTACTTCTTTCAAAATACACTTTTACAAAGTTATATCCTGAATGAATATTAGACATGTTAAACACAACAGATTTATTAGAAATCTCATCTTGCATTCCCATTCTAATATAAGGAGTTCCTATATCTCCAATGAACAATTGTACCAGATTAGATTCTTGCACAATCTCTGTTTCATTATCCTCATTATCAAGTAATGAGAAGTAGAAGAAATAAGAACCACACTTCAATGAACCTGTTTCTAATAATTTAACAAATTCTAGTTTAGGAATACCTTCATAAGAAGGAAGTAAAGCAGATTGCTGCTCAAACTTATCTTCTTCATAAAGATTCCTATCTTTCTCTCCTTTATGGTCAACTATTTCATAAGTTTTACCTTCCTGGACAGAAAACCTAGAATTTATCAATTTAACTGAATTAACATCATCAGATAAAACAACATTAACACTTCCATCAAAGAAAGGTTGTATTTCCAACTCAACAGGAGTAGTCACTGGTTCATGTTGGAAATTAAGTTTATTTGTTGACATTTCAGTCAGTTTACCAGAATGTAAAATCAAGTTGTTAAACGGTGCATAGGAATCTGACAAGTTTCCCTGTAGATTCCTATTTGCCGCATATATTCTACTTTCTTCTTTATTAGAAGGGTTAAAAACAATATCTGGTTCTGTATTATATGCACTCATAATTATTAGCCATATTTTCTTACAGTTAAATTGTTAACATCTGTTGGCGTTCTACCTATAATCTGAGCTTTTTCATTACTTGCAGTACCAGCTCCTTCAAAGGTAAAATAACAATCTCTAAAGTCAAAGAATGAACCCTCTGTAGGATTTTCCAGGATGTCACCATAATCTTTTTGTTCAGGATAATAAATACCTGAATATTTAGTTACATCTAAACAGCCATGATTGTCATACCCACTTGGTCCCTCACAAACTACTGCCATAATTGGGAAGATTGTCCAGGAGTCCATTGCAGGAGTTAATGTAACACAACCAGTTTGTTCAACAGTACTAGCAAATAATGCTAATTGGCTACCAGTAATCTCACCATCACCATCCTCAACATCTTCTGCATCTGCAATTCTAGCTTGTGCTAAATTAGAACCTAAAGCATATACACCAAAGTTATACAGATTTACAGTGTAATCTTTATCAGCAGAAGAATCTTGAACTCCAAGATAAAGTACTGAATTATTTACTGCTATTTCTGTGATACCATCAGAATGTAAAGCTTCAAAAGATTTACCAGTTTTATTAGCCCAATCAAGGTTTACAATACCGTAAGTAGAAGCTTGAACAGTTCCTGCTTCAATAACACCTTCAATAGTAAAGTTAGGTACATTTATGATAATATGACCAGTGCTATCAGTAAGTGTTAAATTAGTAACATACTTATAAGCAACAATACCATTAGAAGCTTCTGCTGTAATGTTCAAAGCTAATACTGTATACTTGGAAGATGGAGTTGTAATCATATCAGCAGTAACTGGAGATGCAACAGATGCAAATTGTTTTACATATGTCTGTCCAGTATCTGTTGTTGGAAGTGATACTCCTTGTGCAACAGTTTTACCTTTAAACTGATAGAAATAATTCTTAAATGTAACACCTTGCTTTACTTTCAATTGACTATTCTTGAAAGTATAAGGACACAGATTATGGTTAATATATCTAGTTAACTTAAATTCACCACCACTTGTTAAACCAACCAAAGAAGCTTCATGAATATCTTCAGAACTTCTCCAAACAACATAAGGAGTAAGTCTAAAATCACTCATATTCATTCTTTCAGGTTTACCACCACTTCCTAAATCATTGTATTCAGCATATGCATTACCTCTTAACAATAAGTTAGGATTATTATTAGAAGTAAATGAACCAGAATTACTCTAGAAAGTTATCCTATATCTAGCACCTTTACAAGCATCCTGAGGAGTAACCTACATTTGAACATCTTCTGGGAAACCAAATTCACTAAATGTTTGAGAACCTTCTCTATTTCCATTAGAGAAACCAGTTGCACCTTTTCTTCCTTCAGTATTTGCAGAAGAAAGAGCACTTTCACTCCATTTATCAGTATTTAACTCATAAAGCATACCACCATAAGTAATAGATATGTCTCCACAAGCATGTAACATTTTTACTTTTGCATCTTTTGGGTGACTTAGTTTAACTAATATATTACCTTCTGGATACAAATATTTTAAAGGTTGTGGATGTTCCCAAAATCTTACATCACCTTGTAATAAGGTTTTATTAGCAGAAGGGTCAGAAGAATGTTGGCAATAAATACTGTTTTTAAAGCCTTCTGGCATTTTGTTATAGAAAGTTGTCAAGTATTTTAACAAAATTCTATCATCATGGTTTCTTAAACCTGTTAAATAGCCGTTTGCAATCCAATTTAGTTTTTTAGAGTTTGCTTGCTGCCAGTTAGTTGTACCTAAATCCATAAGTACACTAGGATTGTCTAACTCACATCCACCAGCATTAACAAGTCCAACCCACTTCCAAGCTCTTCTACCACCAGAAGCTAAAGGTATACCATTACCAGCATCATCTGAGTTATTACCACAAGCCATCCAGTCATACCATGTACCCCAGAAAGAACATTCTCCAACATAGTGTCTAGTAGTACCAGATTGCCAGTTTCTTCTATCTTCAAAGTTAAATACTCCACCTCTGTAGTAAATGGAACCATTGTTAGTACCACCACTATTGTGGGCTTTTGTAGATTCTACTACAGGATGCCAAGCGTTCCAATAACCATAATTATGCCAGTTTTGTTGATATGTAGAATCCTTATTAACAAAAGAACATTTTATAAAGGAGCCATCATAATCACCACTAGCATTTGACCTTACAGAAGGCAATACTGTTGTTGAATTTAAATTTAAAGGTTGATTATTCAAATAACCCTTTTTGGAAGTACCACTACCATTAACAGCAAGATATGCATGTGGGTCACAAGACCAGTTTTGTTCTCCTGATGAACTAAATGTTAACCAAGAAGAATCAGACCTCCACATTCCATCATTAGAGTCTTTGTTATCAATAAAGTGATAAACACCAAGGTCATACACTTTATAGAAGTACTTTTCAGCTTGCTCTTTGGATAAAGAGTTAAGTTCAGGAATAATGTTTTCACTATCACTCTTATTTACATCATAGTATTGAGGTAAAGTGTTGATAGTTTGATACATTGAAACTTTTATATTCTGCTGTATGTAAGAATAAGCAGGGTTATAATGTAATAAAAGTTCATTATATCTTATTCCTAACTTAGAGTCAAGACCATAGATTCTAATTACAAGGTCTGTATCAGGGTCACTTAATTCAATTCTACAAAGAGCATTATTGTAGGTGAATGAAGTTTTTCTTGCCTCAAGTAAGCCTTTATTATTTGCTACAATGAATTCTGTACCTTCTTTGTTAGTAGCATATGTAGAAATATGCTTCTCTGTAAGCATTACTTGAATACCTACATTTTCTGCCCAACCATCTGGAACATCTGCTGTATCGTTGTCAATTCTAACTGCTTTAATATTTGGATGAGGCTCAATAGCAATATAAACTCTGTCTATCTTACATCCACAGTCAGAATGATAAAGTAATTCTTGAATTGCTACTGTACAAGTTCTATCAGCAAATTTTTCAGATAAGTCTGCTAATTCAATACCAGGAATAACAGTACTATAAGGCATATTGAAAGCTACACCATTGTAAATAACAGGGTTTAATCTAATGTTACTTACTTCCTTGCCTTTAAATAGAACTCCTAACTTACCAGATTGCATGTTAGGATAAGCAATAGCAATATTTCTTTTTATATATTCATTGACATCTGTACAAGCATTTTGATAAGCAGGAGACAAAGGAATATACCAAGTTGGTAAATCCTTTTGAATAAATCTGTTACCATTCTTCTCTAACCAATAGAAGTTTGTATCTTTAAACTGTACTGTCTTTACAGAAGATGCTCCTACAGATACTAAGTTACAATCTACTGTATATGGTCTCTTATTCCAATCTACTGTATAAACAATAAACTTACCCAGACCAGTACCATCAGCTGCACTATAAGCAGCTTCTTTTTCTGCATCAGTAGCAGGATAAGTAATTGTTATTCCACTATTCAGGTCTTTCTCACCTGTTAAAGAGTTCTTTAAATCAGTAGCAGATAAAGGAGTAATAGAACCATAACCTTGTTGTGCTGCTGTTAAATATGGTGCACTATCTTGTACACTTAAAAAGAGGATGAATTGGTCTCCTACATTAAACACTTTCTCTTCACCAGTACCTGTCATACTTTGAAGTACAATAGGAATAGGTTTAATTCTAGTCTCATGCTTTACATAAGTATCAAAGCTATTCTTGTTAAAGTTATTATCCAAGACATCCCTGATATGCCAATCATCTTCACTGTTATAGTTAGCTACATATTCTGCATTATTATAAGTAATAATAGGACTTGGAATACTACCTAACTCACACTCACCATTCTAATTAACAGAAGCAATATAGAGCACACCACCATGCTCTTTCATACCAACAGGAATAAAGCCAGGATGTAGGCCCATAATCTTACCTGTCCTGGAATCCACAATCCTGGTATTACCCATATCATTTTGCAGAGAAGTTTCATTACCATTATAAGTAATAAAAGTAGCATTCAGTGCATCTGTATAAGTATCTTTACCAGTGTTTAAGGGGTGTAAGTCTTTTATCAATCCCCCTGAGAAAGCTTGTGTTGTATTTTCCATATTTATTTTTGCCTACAAATTCAGCTTTAGTTGTTATCAGTTTAGGATACCAAACTCTAAAACCTAAGTCTTTAGGAGCAGGTACCCTCCATATATATTTTACAAGTTTATCATGATAAAGTTCAGATTTCACTTTAGTAAGCGTTACAGATTTAAATTCCTTTGTACCACCTTGCTGTACTACTTTCTAATGTTGAGTAGAAGTACAGCCAATATAATAGTACTTATCCCACACTTTTCTCTAAATCCTAAAGAGAAATCTTTCTTTCATTCTCCACTTAAACATAGCATGGTCAAACCATGCAAGGGCATTTAAAAATAATTTGCCAGTAAACATGAAGGTGTTATCTCTAGAATCACAAGTAAACACATCACATTTCTTATGATTAACATACCAATACATTCTTAAACCATAAGTAAGAATCTTTTTAATCTCTTCTTTGGTAAAAATAGTATGCTTTTTCTAAACATCTTCAACATAATCCTCAACAGTCTTATAATCTCCAGCACCAAATTTCTTGCCGCTGTTCTGTGCATCAAGCAATTCTCTTTTTAGCTAGGAGTTAATATAAATAGGTTTATTATAATCCTAATAGACTGTTCTCCATTTTAAACAGACTCTATACCCAGTAAAATTAGTTGCAACATAATCAACCCCTTCAAAACCACCTAATTGTCTAGCTCTCTTAAATTCCTCACCAGTAAAAGGATGAACTTCAATCCATGCTCTAGTGCCAGGAGGTAATTTAAATGCTATATTTTGCCTAACAATCTCAGGTAGAACTAATCTAAAAAGGTCTCTGAGAACTAAGGCAAGTATGGCTTGAGAATCTAAATCATACACTGCCTCAGCTTTTTCCTCAGAAATTCTTAACTTTTTAAAATTAAAGTTGGTATATAAGTCACTAAAATGGACACTGTAACTTACTGGATAAACAGGTCCTTCATACATTATTAGTGTGCAATATGGGCACTAATCCCATACAATTTTCTGTTATAAGATGTTTGTACATCAAGTACTTCATCAATAACATTTTGGTTAATATGTTCAGGAATTCTTGCAAGCTAACACAACTTAATCCATTCCTGTTTTTCTGCTTGAGCTAGTTGGAATGTAGAGGCATCCCTTGTTAACCTAGCTTGTTTAAAATCTTCTGAATATGCACAATACATGGCGATTGCCTACATCTCTCTTTCTGTAAGATAAGGCAATTCTTTCTCATCCATATAGTGTCCAAGATAGTAAAGATGAACTTCACCATAATTTTTATTGAACACTAACTTATCACCCAAATCTTCAAAAAGTGCAAATTCATTATGTGTATATAAACGATGAGAATTTCTTCTCCTTAATTCAATATCAGACTCAATTGAGTATGCACCACCTGCATACCATTCATGAGTAGTAGTAAGCTCTTTAACATCTAAAAACTTAGTTGTTACCGCTTCTATATAAACAAGGTTACATGGTTTATAAACATACCACCCTTCAGGCCCTTTTTGAACTTTTAATACAGTATGATACATCCTAGTATCTTTGTTCCCTATTTTATTGAAGGCTACCATACCTATGGTTTCAAATGTATCCTCATCTAAATCAACACCATAAAGGTCATTAGCCAAAGCTAATGCTGAATAAAAATTATATTTTTTCATTATTTAGGAACTTGATTATTTGGCATTGGTGGTTGCCAGTATTGTTTATAATATGATAGGTATTTTTGAGTTAACCTTCTTTCAACTTCATTATTTATAGCAGAGAAGTTTTCAGAATCTGCTAAATCACAACAACCCCATTCTGCAACTTGTCTAGGGTCTTTAAAGATAGCTTCAACTGAGATTATCTCTAACATTGGAGCATTAAAAACCCAGCCATCATAAAGATTGTCTGCATTAGGAGTAGTGTCAATATAGACATAAGGAGATTTGCTTCTTCTCATTCTATATTTGTGGAACCTAAAGTTCTTATTTGTATATACCTTGAAAGGTATTTGCTTATCAACTGTACCAATGTAAACAATGCCCTCATCCCCAAAGTCATTGATTATTTGTGGAATCTGAAAATGCTGTTCAGGTTGGGAATAATCCCCAGAACAACATTTATCCAGAGACTTACAGTCTAACTTAATACAGTTGATTGCATATGTTAAATCCTTTACAGGAATAAGATTTCTTTTTGAGTACTCTTGTATAACTTGTAATCTTTCTGCTACTACAGCATCTTCTAATTGTTCAATGGAGATGTTAAGCGTAGCATTATAACCACTTAATCCACTGACAACATTATTATACACAGCACTTGCTAATTTGCTTACATTCATACCAATATAAATAAAGAAAGGGAGACAGGTAGATTACTCCACCTACCTCCCTTATTAAGATTTAGGACTAAATATCTTATGCTACAACAACTTCAGCAGTGTTGCCATTTACTGTCTTAATGGCAGCAATCAAAGCAGCAGTAGAAGCAGTAGGAACATATACTACAGTATAAACTCTAGATACAGCCAACTGACTAACTACACCGTGAGCAACACTCTGTCTGTCTGTATCAACAGACCAGCTTACTTGGTCATAGAGAGTGCCAGGAACAGGATATTCTCCTCTGAAAGCAGCACCATCACCAAATGGGTGAACATTCTGTGTGGTAGGCAGAATAGCATCCTTAACTAATCTCTTGTAGGTACCAAGTCCTTCATCACCATGTACCCAGCTAGTGTAAACAGAGCTATCGAGCAAGTTAAGACTTGCTTCAGGTCTAGCAGCAAGGTCATTGCCATAGACATTAACCTTAACTTCTTTCAGTCTCTGATAGCAGTCAACAGCTTCAATAGTAACAGCAGCACCACTAGCACTTACTTTGATGATTTCATAACCAGCCATGTCAGCAGCTTTCTTGAAGATAGCAGCCAGCTTAGGCATAGCAGTAGCAAGAGTATCAGTTGCACTACATACAAGAGTAGCAGTCAGAGGTTTATCTCTATCTGGCATTCTTGTGTTATCTTCAGAAGCGTTCAAACCTTCTCTAGTGTAGTTAACAAACAACTCAAGCACCTTACCAGCACCAAGTGTTAAACCACTAACAGTAGCAATCAGCTTTTCTTTAGCTTCAGCTCTACCTGCTCTCTTAGCCAAGTTCTTTACAGAACCATTGTTGAGCAGCTGTCCAAGACCAGGAATACTGATACTTGCAACAGCAGAAGTAGCATCTGCTGGGTCTACATGAGCAGTACTAATTGCTGTAACATCATCAGCTGTCAGAATGGCAAATTTCTTAAATTCATTCATCGCTTAAAATATATGATAGGTATTAAAACCAATGCTTATTATCTTTGTTGTGGGATAGGTTGATTGGTTGCTACATGAGTCTACAACCTTGCATCTTTAGCATTTTCCAATGCAATCATAACTATCTTATTGATTATCTTATATTGCATCCCAATTGGGAATTCTAATGTTGCTGAAGTATCTCCAACAGCATCTATTTCATCTTGTGTGAGCTGCATTTGTATTGGAGCTCTAAGGTAATCTACAAAAACTTTATTTAACCTATATCTTCTATTATTGCCAAACTTCAGTTCCATTACTGGAAGAGAAGTATTGGCATAATTTCTAGAACCTACAGTGTCATCAGTAGTATTACTTAATACAACAGGCTCATCTATATTAGAAATATAATAGTATGGTCTTTTGACAGATGGCTTCATATAGTAATTGGAGTGAATAGAAGGCCACTGATTAGAAGTAACTTTGTTAGCTGTTATTTGGAAGATTGAAGGATGAGTTGCCTCACATTTACAATCTTTTTGATTTAAATCCTCAAATTCAAATATGCAATTTAAAATATGCATATAGTCTTTTGGTAAATGAATGTAGTATCTATCAGTCCCAGTAAAGATAGGGTCTGAATTAGAACCTTTCTCAATTACTAGTGGGCTGCTACCACCATAAACAACAGTCTTAGCAAGTACTCTTAATTCATCAGTGTTCTTCTGTTCAACTTCAAAGGCTTGATAAGCCTCTTCAATAACTTGCTGTACAGCCTTGTTATAGAAGTACTCATAGTCCTTCAACAGTAAGGCTGGTGCCTGAACTTTGTTAAGTTCTGTGAGCACATTTCTATAAACTTCAAGTTCTGTCATAAGAAATTATTATTTACTAGTTCTTGTAGTCTTTTTAACAGGCTCATATTCAGGATATGCAGCCTTCTTTATTTCTTCGTAAACAGCCTGATAAGAATCTTGTGACAACATTCTAGCTGCTGCCTCAATGTCTTTTCCAAGCATTGTATCTCCATAGTAGAGCAGACCTCTGATTCTAGTTACTACTCCAGCTTCAACAGCTTTAGTAACAACAATAATCACATTAGTAATAGGATTCTCATAGAGGTCAATAATCTTGTTCGGGTCTTTACCAGCTTCTCTAAGCAGGAAGGCTTTGATGTCATAGCTAGATTGTCTCTCCATACCATCTCTACCTAACAATTTGCACTTAGAAATCATGTCCTCAATACTATCATTTTGATAAATAAGGGATTTAGCCTTAAAGATTAACTCATCTCTCTTAACTCTGGCTTCTGCCATCTTACCTGGTTTGTAAATGTAGAACTCAGCTGCACCAAGTCTACCCTTGGCATTACCATGCTCATCTACTACACTATCAGGACCATCAATCAGATAACCATCAACACCTCTTTCAGCTCTGTCTTTAGCAATAGCTCTGGAATACTTAATAGCTTCCCATTCAGCTGCATCCTTGAGAACACCAAGATTGAACTCCTTATTATGGTAAATCTCAATGAGGTCATCTGTACCGATGAAATAAACTTTGCCTTTAGACTGAGCTTCCAAATCAGAACTGGAAAGAATTAACTTACCATGCTCATCTCTAGGTCTTATAAAATCAGGATATTCCCCAGAAACAGGGTTCTTACAAGGTTGAAGAAGGAGCTTTCTACCTGACTTATCATAAGCATCCTTCAAAATAATAATTTCATTACTAACCATAAACTTATAAACATTTTCTAAAAATAAAAAGGAAGGGAGGCAGGGTATCTAACCCCACCATCCCTTACCTAAAAAAGGACATCATCTAAGAGAATTAGTTCTCAAAGATAATAACACTTCTGTATGGGTTGAAGACACCAAGGCCTGCATAACCACTGACAGTCAACTTAGCACCAGCAACAGGGCTAGCAGCAGGACCATCCTTGAATGCAACACCAGTTACATCGTTAGAGATGAACTCTTTACCCTTGATAGTAAATCCTTGCATTGCAGGACTACCAGTAGTAGCATCAGCTGTCAGGTCAATGAGAACACCATAACCCTTATCTTCCCATTCAGCATCAAGAGCCTTATCAGTCTTGAAGATGAGAGTATTACCCATGTAAGAGTAACCTACAAATTCAGCACCGACAGTAATCTTGTTACCAGCTGCCTTAGAATAGATATAGGTGTTATCTGCCTGGAATTGCTGTAACCACAAGAGTAATGTGTCTTGGATGTCAGCATACATCTTAGTGTTTACAATGAATGTCCAAGTGTTACCAGTGGACTTCTTGCACTTTTGACCCAGAATCTGAATCATTCTCTTGAACAGAGCAACAGAGAAGTTACCATTGTAACCAATCTTAGTTGCAAATCTGTTAATTTGAGCCATCAGACCATCACCAGCAATCAGAGGTCTACCTTCTCTATCAAACAGAGTGCACTTACCATTAGCATCCATAGTGGACTTTTGCCACATCAGAGACTCATTCTTAGCATGAGTAAAGTTCTCAAGCAAGAGTTTCTTCTTGTCATCCAACTTATAGATTCTAGTTTGCAGGTTGTGCTCATCAGTACCAGCAGCAATCTTGATGAACATATCCTCCAGAGCATCATATCTCGAAGAATAGTTAATATCATTTCTGTGCTCAGTAATGTAGTTTCTCTGCTTTTCTACATTGGAGGTATACTTGGTGAAGCCCATTTCATGGAACTCAGGCATGATGTTACCAATCCATCTTGTCTTCATACCTACTTGGCAGTAAGAAGCATCAAGAACTTGTGCACCATCATTAGTCACCAACTTAACCTGATAAGTCCAATAGTCATCAGCTCTTCTTACAGGAGCATCAACTACCAAACACATTTGGTGAGAGCCATCAATCTTGAAGGTATCATAAGTTTCATACCATCTCTCCTTGAAGGCCATTGTGATTTCAGAGCCATATTGTCCATCACCTACAGGCACTGCTGCAAAGGCAATTTTCTTAATTTGCTCTGTTTCTACAGCCCATTCAAAGGACATGCTATTGATAGCCTGGAACTTGTTACCAAGTTTTTCCTCGTTGTACATGATATTACCAAGACCCTCAGTGAGGAAGGTAATAGTGTAATCTGGATTCATTCTGGATACAATACCAAGTCTAGCGGGCTGATTACCAAGGAATTTGTAGAAATCCTCAGCAGTTCTGTCTGCTGAAATCTCTGCCTTGTTAGTTGTAAATTGCGCTACAATCATGAATTATATATTATGAGATTAAACCTAATGCTCTCAACTCAGCTTCCTGTTGGAGCTTTGTAAGCTCTTCTTTAGTAGGAGGCGTCTTGGGAGTACTTGTTGGAGGGGTTGTAACAGGAGGTTTAGGATTTTTAGGTTCCTGTGGCTTCTGTTGTTGCCCTGCCTTTTTAGCTTCAGCTTGGAAGTATTTAATCATATCTTCCACAGCCTCTTCTCCATGTGTCATTAACCAAGCAATTTTAATCTGATTTTTTGGGTCTTGCATATCCTTTTGGAATTGACTAAGCCCATTTTCATCAGCTTGAAGATAGTATGCCATAGCATCATTTCTATCCTCATCAGTGAGAACAGCACCAAAGATGTCTGTAGTTTCACCAGCTGCTTGATTCAATGCTTGTACATATCTCTGTGTCTCAGCCTACATCTTTTCTTCATTAGCCTTGGCCTGCATCTCTCTGTAGGAACTCTCTTCCTCAAGCATAACCTTTCTCAAGGCATCAGCTTTTTGTTTGAACAGCTCTTCATTTTCCTTCTCTTTATCTACAAGAGATTGATACTGTTCATCAGTCAGAGCATCCTTATATCTAGTTTTATAATCATTGAGAACTAACTCTTCATCACTCATATCCTTAACAGATACATATTCAGCAGAGTTATTTCTCTTATATTCCTCAATAGCTGCATCCACATGACTCTTTAAGAGTTGCTGTAAGTTAATACCTTTAGTTCTTAAAAGATTAACTGTGTTCAACTCTTCTTCTGTCAAGTTAGAACCTCTATCTTGTGAGAGAATACTGAGTTTATCTTCTTCTGATAAATCATCAAAGTTAGCTTCTTCATAAGCTCCCTTGTCATTGATGAAATACACTTTCTTGTCCTTGAAACCTTTAGCTTCTAACAACTTGTCAATTAAACTTGGCTCAGTTGGAGGCTCTGCTGGAGGAGTAGTAGGCTCCTGAGGTGGCTCCTGTGGGGGAGTCTGAGGAGGTTCTGGCTCCTGAGGAGGTTCTGGACTTGCTGGACTAGGTTCAGCAGGAGGAGGAGTCTGTGGTTGTGCAGGCTCCTGTGGTGGCTCTGGATTGTTATTCCAGTCAGCCAATAACTCTTGTTCAAGAGTTGGGTCAACAAAAAAATCCATAAAACTTATAAAACATTTAGATTAACATCATTTGTGGGTGCAAAATTACTACATTTTTATGTGTGAAAAAACCCAGAATGAAAAAAAGTGAAATAGACTGCTCATTTAACAATGAGCTGTCCAATTTCATTTAAAACAATCTTAGAATATTGCACATTTGTAAAGTATTTCCACCATTGTTCACCTATCATGTTAACTAATCTCACTCTATTACCATATTCATTAAACTATCTAAGCAATCCTAAATAGGAATTTATAGTAGATTGAAAATGTTGTAGTGACCTAACAACATACTTTTCTTTCATATGGTTAAAGGTGTAAATAGTTCTATAGATATTTGCTATTGTTCTGTTTGCCAAGTATCTTCTACCTGGTTTAATTACTGCCCCTAAAAACATTACTCCTTTGCTATAATGCTAGCAGTAATACTTTTTAGAGTTAATCTTTACTTTACCATGTTCATATAAATGTTTCCTTATTAAAGGTATACATCTAAGTATTTTCTACTTATCTTTATCTATTATAAGAAAATCATCTACATATCTAATAAGTTTTAATTTTAAAACATCTGTGATATAGTGGTCAGTAGGGTCTAGGACATAATTAGCAACTAACTAAGAGGTTAAGTTACCAATAGGAAGACCTTTGTTACCACCAATAGTAAATAAAGACTTAATAAGGGCTAAACCCTTCCACTTATTCATCTGTCCCTTTCTATAGCATCCTATTTCAGGGGCATTCATAAGTATTCTCTCAACTAAAAACTTTAGTATAGGCTTGTCAGAACCTTTATATTTATCTTCAATAAATTTTAAAACTATATCTGTTACATATCTCCTGTCTAGCGACATGAAGAAACCTGTCAAATCTAGCTTAAATACATAACAATCTTTGGTATAGTTTTCTGATTCTTCTCTTATTACCTATTCTGCTGCTTTAATTGCATTGAGAGTTCCTTTGTTCTTTCTACAATTATAAGTAGTTGGAACAAGTTGCTATTCTAGGAGAGGTTCAAGCCTCAGAGCTATCCAATGATGAATTACTCTATCAGTATAGTCTGCTGCAAAAACCTCTCTCTAGCATGGCTTTGTAACAATAAAAGCTGTAGATGGACCAGGCATGTAAGTTCTATTGTTAATTACTTTCATTAACTAATAAAGGTTTTCTTCATACCTGACATCCCAAGAAATAGCAGATTCTTTAGAGAATTTGTTTTTCTTACAATCTATATAAGCTTCTTTTAACGAATTGTAGGTTATCTTATCGACTGATTCACAGGCCAGCACATCATTCTGGTTATTCTTGTTATTATTGTTCCAGTTAGCATTGTTAGTGTTATTCTGGTTCACATTCCAGGCATTAGACTGGCTAACTTCCCTCTGCTTTCTTAGTCTTTGCTCTTCATGAGAGCGAGAGGGCCCTTCAGTTGAAAGCAGTTGATTAAAATAAGATTCACTGTACAGTTTGAGTTTCTTCTTTGTTGTCATTCCTTATTGCCTGGGATTGAGCTTTCTCTCTGGTTAGGTGGATGTACCAACTTTCCAATTGGCATTTTAATCTAACTACCTACAATATCAAAGTACTATTTTCATCTATTTCAAATGCTTCTATCAAAGGTCTGTATATAAGAATTGTTTTTTCAATACAAACTATTGCTTGATGAAGGTGTCTTGTCTTTTCTGCTCTATTAGGTATATCATATGCTTCTATAATATGAGCACCACATGAAATCATATAATCTTCCATCCTGGAATACCAATTACCAGCTAAGGTTTTATAATTCCAATGCATTGATTCTTTTAACATATTCTGTAAAAGTTTTTGACAGTCTTTATATGCTCCTGTCATTTCAACACTCTTCTTAGCAAAAGGATAAGGTGTTGAGTTTTGTTCAATTACAGTCAAATCTGTTATTACATTTTGTTTATTTATATTATTATCCATAAATCATAGTTTAGATTGTTAACTTGATTATTACCCATCCCCTTCAATTGGGATGGGTAGCACCAAGCTTAAAGAATTAAAGAAGCACAGGCCAGCACATCACCCTGGCCATCCTCGTCATCATAGCCCCAGTCAGCATAGCCAGTGGTACGCTGGTACACATACCAGGCACTAGACTGGCTATACTGGTTGATAGTCCAGAACCAGTAATTAACATCCTCATCTGGGTTTTGTGCATCATAGTGTCTCCAAAGATTAGATACACTGTTAGGTACTTTGAATAATTTTCTAAGTACTAA